>Ga0118677_10003197_pt1 | contig 31486 bp, 15 predicted proteins | sample AliMusrvi5mmetaG_FD_86154 | JGI IMG/M metagenome (GOLD analysis project Ga0118677, IMG submission 86154) | reverse complement strand
AGGTCAATCAGGCGATCGCCGCCCTGGTCGAGGAGGCGCGACTCGGGTGTGCCGCGTGAAACCGGCTCATCCCGAAACTTGACTCATTCGTTAAGATCTTCGCTTATGAAGCGAAGCTAGGTCAGAAGGAGTGCACGAAGGACGCCTTGCCTCGCGGGTAAAGGTATGGCAGAATGGGGCATTCAGCGGAATTGGAGGGTGCGGTGATGAAGTTCGGCGTGGCGGATTTTGGGATGAACGTGTGGGATGGTGGGTGCTATGACCTTGAAACGCGGTGGGAGGCCCTGCGGGAGATCGGGTATGATGGGATCGAACGGTTGCCGGCGGTGAGTGCGGAGGAAGCGGTGTTGCGCGCGGCGCGGCTGCGCCGGATGTCGCTGGACTTTGCCACCTGCCAGGGACCGACGGTGGATGCCTGTCTGCAGTGGACTTCCGGGTTGGGCAAGGCATATATCTGGGCCAACGTGACGGGGACGGATTTCCCCACCTTCTGCCGGCAGGTGAATTTGCAAGCCGCGGCGTGCGCGCGTTGGGGGTTGCGCCTGGGACTGCACAACCACATGGGTACGCTGGTCGAGACTGAGGCGCAGTTGACAGCGTTTCTGACCGACTGTCCGTCCTGCGGGTTGATTCTGGATACCGCGCATCTGGCCGCGGTTGGCGGTCATCCGGTGGAGATTGTCCAGCGGTATGCGGAACGCCTGGTCGCGGTCCACCTGAAAGATTGGCGGTTGGAACACCCGGAAATCGGCATGGCGGAATGGTGGAAACGCGGTCGATTCTGCGAGTTGGGCGCCGGCAATATCGCACTGGATAACCGCGCGGTGCTCCGTGCGTTACGCGAAGTCGGCTACGACGGGTGGGTCTTTGTGGAGCAGGATACGCATATCGACGATCCGCTGGCGGAATTGGCCGTCAGCCGCGCATATCTGCGCGACTGAACAGCGGCGCGCGAACCGATCTGACGGCGTTTCAATTATCCGGACAGGTTCCACAGCGCGTTGAACGATTTGGGGAATTCGCCGGTCTTCATGTAATAGATCCAGCCAATGATCAACGGGATGACCGCACCGACGACTTCGCCGGCGGCCAGACCGAACATCAAGGGACGGATATTGCGATAGGCGACACCGCCTCCGAAGCGCGTCACCATGCTCCGCACCGCCCAACCGACCAAAAACGAGGGAAAGATCCAGAGTGCCGGGAAGGTCGTCCAGTACAGGAACATCACCGGATGGAGCGGCCATTTTGGGAAACGCAGGCGTCCCAGGGTGAACACGAAGACCAGTCCGGCGCCGATGAGCGCCCAGGGCAGCACTTTAGTGTTGGGCATCATATGGGTAAAGTGCGCCCAGCCTCCGTTGCCCGGCGCATTGATGGCATTGGACGCTTTGAGTAAATCCTGACTCTGCAGGTGATCCTCGACGCTGACCACGGCATCAAAGGGATAGGACGGCACCCCCTGTGCGGACCACCCGTCATCTTTATTCTCGCCGTGTGAATACTGGTAAAACATGGTGACCGGCAACGCCACCGCCACGCCGATAATCAAGGCGAGGGCGGCATAGGCGGTGATCTTCCCGGTGTTTACCCCACGCAAATCCATCACTTTATAGGCGTTGAGGATATAGGGCATCAAGGCTTCCTTCGGGTCGATCAGGAGCATGCACATGAAGAGCACCATGAGCAGCACCGCCTGCGGCCCCAGGGCGAAGGGACCAAAGATGCCGATGAGTACCGCGGTGGGTAAGAAGTTGGCCTGGACGAAAAAGAGTCCGGTTTCCACGACGATGCGGGTGAGCACAATCGTGATCATAAACAGGAGGCCGACAAACAGCAGGGCGAGTTGCCAGTCGAGTTGGCCGCGAATACTCATGTAGGCGACCAGCCCGATGATTGATACGATAAAGACCCGCGCCCCCCAGATAGATTCAGTAGTCACATGTTCTGCGGAGGAAAGCCCAATCGCGCGTCTGAATGTCGCCATGTAGTAGGTGCGTCCGGTATAGAGCAACACCAGCAGCATACAGGCATAGGCGCCGAACATCATGAAGTTCGTGGGGCTGGGGTCGTTCGAATAACCGGCGCCCATCGAAACGCCGCGCGTGATCAAGATACCATTCACCAGGAACCAGAGCATGGGACCAATGCCCAGTGCCAGCGACACATCCGCCGGGATAAAATAGGCGAAGGCAATCACGACGAACAAAAAGTGCGGGATGAACGTGACCCATCCTCCGCCGGCCATATACGTGGGGAACAATTTGGCCAACGACAGAATATTGAGATCGACCGGGATGGGGATAAGCTTGGGGTTCCACACATTGGCGTAATTAATGAGGTGGATCGTAAGTACGGCGCCGCCGCCGATCCAGAAGAGACGATTTTTGAAGATTTCCGGCAGGATCTGCTTGCCTTCCGGAATAATCGCGTTGGCAAACATGGCGATGGGATACGGTAATTGCTCGTGGTCCGCCCACTGTCGGTGCACGACCAGTGAGATGCCGAGAACGCCGGCCCAGAAGATAAAGACCGCGGGGAGCCAGAAGATGAGTGTGGCTTTCCACGCCGACCAGGGGATATCTTTCCGCATGAAGCTGAACACGCCGGACAGCCCATTAACTTTCGTTGAGGAACCCTGGACAAATTTATTCAGGACGTCATTTTCATTATTCGCGTTGACGTCGGCAAGCATATAATTCGGCAGGCGTTCGATGACCGGTTTGCCATTATCGGGACGCGTTTGCCAACCGGCATTGATGCGGCTCCATTGAAACGGCATCACCAGCGAAGTCGTGAAGGTGCGCATCATGCTGGAACCCGGCACCGCGCACGCGGCCAGCGTGATGGCCAGTATTACCGCAAGTTCCGTGCCGGAGAGCGCCAGGCGTTTCCAGATGAGATATAACAGCGGGTTGATAAGCAGCACGAACAAGATGAGCGTACCAAATACCCCCACAGGCAAGTGATGCGCTACGGGATTCGTCCCTTTCAACACCGCATAGCTGGCGTACGTGATGGCGCAAATGACAATGGCGCCGAAAAAGCCCAGGATTACGGAACGGAAAGTCATGCGATCTCTCCCAGCATGCAAGTTGGAGCGTGAGCACGAGCAACACAGCCTCGTGGAAGACGTCGGGGCGCTCACATTCGGATCAATAACCCGCCTGCGGCATGATTATCAGCCTCAGGCGCTGCGCGAAGCATTCATCGCTTCGCATGGATAGAATACTCAATACGCCGTGGTCGAAGAAATCCCTGCTCGCTTCACGTATTTGCGCGCATAAAATACTGGCCGAGAACGTTTTCCGGCCCCCGGCGTCCTTCCACTTTGACAATGACAACGATATTTTGTTGCACGGGGTTCGAACCCCCAAGTCTGAACAGTGTGAGGTGATGATGATCGCCGTTGGAAATGTGAAATGGAAGCTGCAAATTCCGCACTTTCGCTTCCGCTTGTTCTGGGCAATACGTTCCCAAGTGAAAATCATGACATTGCTGAATACCGAACCGAATTCCGCGTGCTTTCCCCACACTGCATCAGGTCGTCTTCGTCTCCCGGACGCCTGAACTTCAGACCACCACGCAGTGGTTCAATGCGGATCAGTCTTTCTTTTCCCACTTCAACAACTGCGCGACTTTGCTTAGCGTGCTGCCGCGGTGAATTTCTTCACGCAGGCGATTCTCGCGTTCCAGCACATCCATAGCACGGTTGGCGATTTCCACGGCTTGCGCCTGTGGGAGAATGACCACGCCGTCGTCATCAGCCAGGATCCAATCGCCCGGATGCACGGGGACACCGCTGATGCGGATCGCGGCGCCAATCTCACCATAACCTTTCGGCTCACCAGCGTTAGGGCAGGTCAAACGACAAAAAAGTGGATAATTCAACCGGCGGATATCGCTGATGTCGCGGGCGCCGCCGTCGATCACCACTCCTTCCACCTGCCGGTTCATGGCGGAGGTTGTCGCCAACTCGCCCCACACCGCCGGCGCCACGCCTCCGGCGTCAATCACCAGCACATCGCCGGGGCCCGCCAGATCGATGGCTTCCACCGGTTTCGCCCAGTCGCCGGGCGCCGTGCGAACGGTCACCGCGCGCCCGCAGCAGCGCAGACCGGGTTGCAGGGCCCGCAGGCCCGGCGCGACCCCACCACGGTGCATGGCATCCGAAACATTGGACGCCGACACCTGGGTCAGAATATCGCGGATAGTGTCCAGGGTGGCGCGGCGATACAGTGTGCTGGTGACGCGCACACCCGTGTCCAGTGCGATGCGGATTCCGCGAGTTGCCGCGGCGGCATCGGGTGCTTTGGTAATCGATCCGCCGACAATGACTACATGGGCGCCACTGGCCACGGCATCTGCCGCCGTCTCGCTGGTGATGCCGCCGGCCACACACAACGGCACATCGACGGTTTCCGCAATGGCGCGCAGGGTATCGAAGGGGAATATCCCCTGCATCTGCACATCGATAGGGGTATGCACGTCGATATAATCGACCCCCAACGCGGCCACCTCGCGCGCGCGCTGAACGGGATCAGCGGCATTGATAAGGTCGGCGACGACCTTCACACCATATTGTCGTCCCGCCTCCACACATTCGGCAATCGTGGTGTCAGAGGCGAGGGCAAGCACCGAGACGACCCCGGCGCCGGCTTTCGCGGCATATTCCACTTCGATGCGCCCGGCGTCCATGATTTTTAAGTCAGCGACAATCGTTTGCGCGGGAAAGCGGGCGTGCAACTGCCGGATTGCTTCAAATCCGGCGCTCTTGATCAACGGCGTGCCCGCTTCCAACCAATCCGCCCCGCCGGCCGTCGCTTCCGCGGCGAGCAACAATGCGCGTTCCAGATCGACAAAATCAAGGGCGACTTGCAAAATGGGGTGTCCAGCGGCCATGGGCGTCTCCTCACGAGTGAATCAGGTATGCTATCTCAGCCGATTACTATACTCCGAAACCGGCACAGGGTCAAAATGATTTAGGAAGAGGGTCGGCGGAAAATGACGGTGAAAAGGTGCGCCAAAGAGCATTATTCATAATATTATTCACTGGTGAAAGGCAGGTCAGGAAAACTGCATAAAGTCTGAAGGTGCTGCAGGCTTCCGTCGCGTACCCAACTGTCCAGTTGACGCGGTTCCTTCAGTTGTTGCCCGCGCATGCGGGGTACCGCCAGGTAGCCGCAGGCAATTTGCGGTAAGGCCGTCATATCGCTCCACAACTTTTCGAATTGCGCGACGGGGAAGATATCCTCTTGCCCATAGCCCCAGCGGCGCTTGACTTCCTTGATGGTGACATAGGTGGGCACGCGGCTGGCCAGGCGGCGGACCGCCTCAGCCAGGAACTCCTGCGGCCCGGACAGGTCCTGTCGCGTCAGGCCGAAATGCGCTAGTAGCGGGTCGAGTTGAATCCAGGTGGTCATCGAGTTGTAGTAGCAGAGCGCGGTTTCATCTTCCTCGCGCGGCATGGCCAGCCCCTCCAACAGGCGCAGGCGTCCGTTCACACGGGCTAAACCACCACCGGTATCGCCCCACCGCCGCGGCACAACTTCGAAGGTCAACGTGTTGCCACTCGCCAGATGCGCACTGAGGGCGCGCGGGTCGAGGGAGGCGCCGACGGTGTCGATGTTGTGCAGCAGCAATGTTTCCACCTGTGGGTGCTCTGCCAGCAAACGCGTCAGCGTGCCGTTGCGCAGCAAGTTGGCCACCTCATACCAATGCCCCGGGGGGGTGAAGCGCTGGAAGGGCGTATTATCCGTGTAGTCACTCCCTTCACCCACCGCCCGCGTCCACGCGAGAAGCGCGCGTCGCGTATCCTCGCGTACTTTTTCTTTTTGGACATCCAGGTGTTCCTGCGGCATCTCTTCCCAGAGGAAAATCAAATCACGTTCCATCGGCACCAGGCGCTGGCTGATGGAACGACCCGGCGACAGCAAACAGGGACCGTAGGCGCCGCTGGCCGTCAGCGCCTCCATGGCGGCGGCAAGAGGTGCGTGTGTCAGATAACTGGTGGAGATCAGGTGCGCTGGCCACGCGCCGTAGTCGTGGGCGATTCGGCGCGTTTTAGCAAGATGAATTTCCAGAAAACTGCGGTGGTGACCGGCAATTTGCACAAAAGGATGCAGCGCTTTAATGACTCCGGCGCCCGTCGTCCACCGGCTGCCGACGCCGCCGGCGAGTGACAGGACGGCGACTCGACCCTCCTGTAATGCACGCACGCCGGAAGAGGCATCCGCACCAGCAGTCAGCGTGGTGACATCGCCGTCCAGCACATTGCTGATATCCGTCTCCAGCGGAAGGCGATTATGTGCCAACCCGATGCGCCCGCGACGTAAGTCGGCGCGCATCTGCTCGTGTTGTGTCGCATCGAAGCCATATTCTTCTTTGATGCGCTCTGCTTCTTCCTGCCAATCAGCCTGTTCCGCCCGCGGCATCTCATCTGACACGTGAAAGAGATGACCGACGAGACGGCGCAGGAAGCCGGAGGCGGCTTCAGGCGCCAGTTTTTCGGTCACCACGTAGTTTAATTCGGCGCGCCGTAAATAGGGCAACGACTCCGGCGCCTCGCGGGCGAAACTGGCGATCTGTTGCACGTAATACGCCTCCGGTAATACGGCATCGGCGCCGGTGCGCAACGTGGCCCACGTGCCGCGCTGATTGATGCCGAAGGTATACACCACCGGGTCGATGGCAAAGGGCAATGCCGTTTCTAATTCCCGCTTGGTCCGCAGCATGATCTCCCCGATGCCGTCACGGAACTCCGCATGCGCGGTTGGCGCGCAAAACATGCCCATGCCTCCGCCGGACATACCGCCCAGCATCAGGAATCCCCAGTAGTTCGGGCCAAATCGTTCCCGCGCACGCGCGATGATCGTTTCGGTGAACTGGTTGGTTACCCAGGGGATGATCGTCTGCAAGGGACCGGCAAATTGCTCCGCGGTTAACCGCGCCAGCGTCGCCACCTCGCCGGTGCGCAACGCGGTAAGAATGTCGTCGAAGATGCCGCGGAATGCCAGTCGCGCCTGCCATTCCGCGGAACTGCGGAGTAGATATTTTTCCGTGACAATTTCCAAAATCGGTCCAACATTCTGCGCCAGGCCGCCATGAAGAAGAACCAGTGAAGACATCAACCGTTCAGTGATCTCCGGATGCAACTCTTCGGCGCCCAACACGCGGTGTTGCGGCAACAGGCAACCGGCGCTGATGCCATATTCCAGATCACCGTCGTGCGCCGTCACCCCTTCAATGATTTTAATGCCGGGCCAGATGCCGCCGGAGTCCTGCCACCCCCCGCCGGACCCCCCCAGCCATTCTCCCAGAATCGCACGCGAGGCCACCAGGCGGCGCTCCGCCTCGCTGAGTGGTCCTTCCAGCGCGCTGGTTTGCCGGGTGGCGCGCATGAGTGCGCTGATGATCGACGCCAGCAGGTTTGTGGAGACGGCCAGACGCGATCCTTTGGGAATATCGTTGACCCGCGTCACAACTTCCAACCCCATGCCCGGCGCTACTACTCGCGCCAGAATATCGGCAATAGATTGCCAGGTGGCCTCGAAAGAGGGAGGAATCACCCCGGAAGCAATAATACCCGCCTTGAGCAGGCTGAGATAATCGTTGCCGAAGTTGAAGAGATCAGCGAGATCGGTGATATCCTTCGTGGCGTGCAGATCAACGCTGGTCAGGCGCAACACGGGCTCCGGAATGACGCGCACGCAAGTGGTGATCGGCGGTCGTGGGCCGGCGTCGCGTCCCTGTACGCTCAAATCTACCGAAATATTCAGCACCCGTGCGCCTTGTGGGTAATCCATGCCGAGAAAGAAGATATCCGACCACCCGCTGTGGCTGAGGTCCAGCCGCACCGGCGTCGTTTCTTCCAGTATGGGGTAAAAGAGCGCACCGGCGGGACGCGCGAGCATCGCAGGATGCAAACGAATGGGGTGGTCGTCGGCGTGGCCAATGCGGAACATCCACTGATTGCCCCGCGCGTCGCGTACACTCCGGCGCACCTGATCATAGAGGCTCTGAAACGCGAGCTGGTGATAAGTATCCGCCAACGCACTGCACAACGCGGAGTCGGGTGCAGCGGACCCTACAGCCTCCTGGAAAAGGGTAATGGCTTCTTCAAAGCGCCGTGCACGCACGGCCTCAACTCCGGCATACGGGATAAGTCCCGTTGCAATCAGCGTGGGAGTATCCATCAGGCAGTAGCGGTAGGCGGCATGAAGAAAGAGCGCGGACCGTACGCGTGCGTACAGGTTGGGCGTGGCGCGGCGAAACGCATCAAGCTCGCGCAATTCCGGGAGCAGCTCCGCGGGCCGACGCCCCTGCGTCAGCGAAAGAAAGGCGCGATCGCGTTCGTTATTATGTGAACTGGTGATCGTCTGGATGAAGGGATTGGTCATGTCGACCCATCCGTGTTCCCCAGCAATTGTGCCTGCTGTGTTTCCGCCATCAGTTCGACCAGCGTCGTCAGCATTGCTTCCCGGTCATCGCCGGCCAGCGCGAAGGGAATCTGTGCACGGAGCATGCCGAATTTTCGACCGATGTCATAGCGCACGCCGCTGAGTTCCAGCGCCAGGTAGCGCTCGCGCTCTGCCAGTGCCTGCAACGCCGGGGTTAGCGCGATGTCGCCGACCGGGGAGGCCGCCATCAGGACATCGAGTTGTTCGAAGATCGACGGGGTCAATACGTGCATACCAAAGAAGCACAGGTAGAAACCGGCACGCAAGCCCGGCGTCATCAACGAGAGCTCAGCGATACTTACCGAGGGTTTTTCCAGCAAGCGTTCGATGCGATACACGCCGGGTTGATTGGCGGCATGCTGACCGGTGAGGGTGCCGTAGTTGCCGATAAGTGATTCGTGCGTAGCGCGCACCGCGGAAACGGCGCACGCTTCTTGCTGGGCAAACGCCAGCAGTTGCTCTGCACAGCGTTGACCACGGCGGGTCGACAGGTACAGGTGGTCGCCCAACAGCAGCAGGAAGGGTGCGCCGGCGGTGAACTCCCGCGCGCAGGAGACGGCGTGGCCATAGCCCAACGGTTCGGTTTGCACGGCGAAGTGCAGGCAATTGAGCAATGTATCCAACCGTTCCGCTTGCTGCTGCGCCCAGGCGATGCCGCTAAAGGCGAGCAGGCTTTCGCGCAACACACGAAAATGATGAAGGTATTGCGCCTCATCGCCGGGCGTACAGACAATGCAGACATCCTCAATACCGCTGTCCAGTGCTTCTTCGGCGATGATTTGAATGACCGGCTTGGCAATGCCGTCGCGGTCAACCAGTGGGAACATGGCGTATTGCACGGAATCAACGGCCGGGTACAAGCGCACCCCGCGCGCCGCCGCGGTGATGACTGCTTTCGTGACGTGCATGAAACCTCCCGGAGAATATCGAGTTGCGCACAACAAATGGCCTGTTGCGCCAGCGATGATTTGCGGCAGCAGAATGTCCAGGATATCCTGCCGGGTTATTCTCCCGCATAAACCATTCTTGCGTTGTAGTGACTGATACCCTGCGCACGGCTGGTGAGGTCACTCGCTTTTCCACAAAGTGGTACAGCGTGCAGCGCCTATCCCGCATTAGTCATAACATTTCGATTAATGCCACAAGCAGCCCGGCAGTCAAATCGTTTATGAATAATCAGGGCTACTCACGCTCTTCCTCCGCCGCTTCATCGCGCATGATCCCGAACGCCCGATCAAAGAACGCCCAGGCGTGCTGCTGCATTTCACGGCTGAAAGTGTGTGGTAAGTCAAACTGGTCGATGTGCAGGTTGCCCGGGGCGCCGGCTTTTCCATACACGGCGCGCAGGTGCTCGGTTGCGCGCAGGAAGCCGTCCAGGGGGAACAGGGGGTCCTGGCTGCCCTGCATCACCAGCAGTGAATCCGGTGCGTGGAGCGCGGCGACATCCGGCCAATCGAGTACACGGGTCAGGCCGGGGATGAAATTGCACCATGAATGATCAGGATGGTCGACCAGCATCTCCGCGAGGGTACTCATCCATCCCACGATGCATACTGCGCGCACGCGCGGGTCGAGGGCGCCGAGGAGCGCCGCACGCTGTCCGCCCATCGATAACCCCACACAGCCCAGTCGTTCGGCATCCACTTCCGGTCTGGTGAGTAAAAAATCGACGGTGCGTCTGTCATCCCAGGCGAGAATACCGGGCCAGGTGACCCCGGCCCAGAAGAGTGATTTGGCGACGACACTCTCCTTCAGCGCCGAGATACGATTCAGCAGCGCGATCCACTGGTCCGAGCCTTCCGCGACCAACAAAAACTGTTGTTGCATTTCAGGGGGAATCGGCGCCACCAGCCGACGTTCGCCGAAGTAAAAACTATCGGCAACCGCCACCACATACCCGAGTCCCACCAACGCATTGGCGATGGCTATGCCGTCATACGCCTGCTGACGCAACTCAGTCAGAATGCCCGGTTCATTATCTTCTTGTACCAGCTTTTTCTTACCGAAATAATACAAGCCGCTATGGTCATGCAGGGCAACGATCCCCGGTGCGGGGGCGTCCAGTCCGCGTGGAATCAGCAGCATGATGGGCATGCGTTCACCCGGCGAGGTGGTGATGTACCATTTTTGCTGGATATACTCAGGGAAATCGACTTCATCCACTAATTCCGGACTGAGCTCCACCGGTTCGGGATGGAAGAGCAGCAACGAATGCAGATACTCCCGCGTTTCGACGCGCCAGGCTTCGACATCGGTGAATCGTTCGGAGAGAAAGGACAACGGCCGGATGCCGCGTTGCGCCTGCTCGCTGATGAAGGGATACAGGTTGCCGGTTTCTACCATGCCACAGTTCCTTTCCTGTCAACCGAGTGTAATACTACCGAAGTCCGGGGTATTGGGCAAGATTGCCATCGTTTGAAAGGGGTCGGCTTCATCAGCTTCGACAATTTGGAGATCAGGAAACGCGGTACGCAGGTGGGTGGCCAGCAAGGGGACGGCGGGACGTTCGGTAGGAAAGTGGCCGGCGTCGATGACAGCAAGGCCATATTGACGCGCCAACAGCGCCTGATGATGTTTGATTTCGCCGGAAAGATAGAGATCGGCTCCGGCACGCCGGGCATGCTCGAGAAAGTCCCCACCGGCGCCAGTGCAGAGCGCCACGGTACGGATCGGTTGGTTGCAATCGCCAATGAATCCGGCGCGCGGCGCCGGCAATGTCTTGCGCACATGGGTAAAGAAGTCGCCGGCGGTCAGCGGTGCAGGCAACACGCCCAGACATCCCAAGCCGGCTCCCGGCCAGGCGTTCTCCAAGGGCAGCAAGTCATAGGCGATTTCTTCATAGGGATGGTTCGTGTGCAACGCGTGCAGCACGCTGCGCAACTGCGGACGCGGCACCACGGTTTCCAGGCGTATCTCCGCGACCTGTGCCAGGACACCCGGTGTGCCGGAAAAGGGGCGCGTACCCTCGCCTGGACGGAAGGTTCCCGTACCGGCGGCGGCAAAGGTACACTGATCATATTTCCCGATATGCCCGGCACCGGCGGTGCAGATGGCGTCGCGCACGCTTTCCACCGCGCTTTCCGGCACATAAACCACCAGCTTATACAGCAAATGCGCTTCCGATGGCACTAACGGGCGAAGGTGTGTGAGTCCGAGCAGCGCGCCGACTGCATGGTTCAACCCCGCGGGGGCGCTGTCAAGATTCGTGTGCGCCGCAAGCAGACTGCGTTCCTCGCGCACCAGCCGGCGCACCAGCATGGCGACGCCCTCATCCTCGATCAGACGCTTCAGGCCGGTGAAGATCAACGGATGATGCACTACCAAGAGCTCCGCTTGTCGCTGACTCGCCTGCTCCAACACACCGGCGGTTGCATCCAACGCGACGACAATAGTGCGTACAGGTTGGGCCGGATCGCCGATGAGCAATCCTACATTGTCCCAACTCTCCGCCAGCGCTGGCGGGGCCAGTCGATCAAGCTGCTGCTGAATTTCACGCACCGAAGTCATGAGTATCCTCCTGTATCACGTGCCGGAGCATCCTCTTACATGCCACGACGCCCGCACGGAGAACTCCGCGCGGGCGCCAGTCAGGCTGCAGAAGCCAGGTTACTTCTTAAAGGTGACGCGTACGGTCTGCGGAACAGCGCTGGCGACGATACGCAACGACAAACCGCCGATCTGCCGGCGGATCCCATTAACGTACCAGGTATCGACACGATAGCCGGTATCCGGCGTTGCCGTCAATGTCACAGCGGTATTCGGTTTCACGGATTGGACTGTATTGGGGGTGATCGAACCGTTCGGTCCGGCTACCGGCGTGACTACCGCGGCCTTGACAAAGGTGACACGCACCTTATGATCGACGACGATGTTCGTCAGGGTATAACTGGCGCCGCCGGTCTGTCGCACGAGATTGTCAACAACCCAGGTATTCACCAGGTAGCCGGTATTCGGCGAGGCGTTGAATGTCACGCTTCCACCGCGAGTAACTTGCTGCACTGTATTGGGCGAGATCGATCCGGTGTTATCCGCGGATGGTGTGATAGTGAATACGCGCACGAAGGTGACTTTCACCGCATGATCCGCGGTGATTGTCGCCAGGGTGAAGGAGTTGTTTCCGGTCTGTGCGACTACATTGTCCACACACCAGGTATCAACGGCATATCCGGTGGCCGGTTTCGCGGTGAAGACCAGACTATCGTTATAGTTGACCGTCTGCTGGGTGCTGGGCGATACCGTACCGTTCAGGCCCGCGGAGGGGGTGACTTTGAATGTCGCGACTTTAAAAGTCACCTTCACGGCATGATCCGCCTGGATATTCGTGAGGGTATAGGTCGTCCCGCCGGTCTGCACGGTTTGTGTGGTGTCCAGATACCAGGTATCGACCACAAAACCGGTGTCCGGTGAAGCTGTGAAGAGTATCTGGTCACCTTGAGCCATGACTTGCGGGAGATTCGGTGCAATCGTCCCGTTTCCACCGGTCGATGGGGTAATGGTGAACGTGGGGAGGAACGAGACATCGACGGTATGGTTGGCCGTCACATTGCTCAACTGGTAGGAGAGACCACCGGTTTGTACGACCGCGTTATCCAGTTTCCACACGGCTACGGCATAATTGGGGTCCGGAGTGGCGTTGAAGGTGATGCTGTCGTTATAGTTGACGGTCTGTCCGGTATTCGGCGCCACGGCGCCATGCGGACCCGCGGACGGGGTCACCGTGAACGTTTGGACGGTAAAGGTGACGCTGACGGTATGACCGGCGGTGATGTTGGACAGCGTGTAAGTCAGACCGCCGGTCTGTACGGGATTGTCATCGACCGACCAGGTATCCACACTAAACCCGGTTAACGGGGTGGCGGTGAAGAGTAACGACGCCTGATTGTCGACAGTTTGCGGCGTGTTCGGGGAGATGTCGCCGTTCGGCCCCGCGGATGGCGTCACGACATTGCCCGGGAACAGTGCATACAGGTTGCCGTCATTTGATCCCACATAGATCGTGCCGTCGGTCCCGATGTTCGCGGAGGAGACTATGCCTTTTCCGGTGGTATACAACCAGCTGAGTTGTCCGTCGGGCGTGATGGCATAGAGCTTGTTATCCCAGGAGCCGATGTAAATCATCCCATCGGCGCCGACGGTGGGCGACGCGTACAACTCACGTCCCGTTTTATAGGTCCAGACGATCGTGCCGTCCGGTGCGATGGCATAGAGCTTCCGATCATTACACCCGATGTAGATCGTGCCGTCCGTGCCCAGCGCCGGCGACGAAAGAATGACGTCGCCCAGCGCGGTCGACCAGAGAATCGATCCGGTGCGGTCTACGGCGTAGAGAGTTGCTCCCGCGGCGACATAGACGGTGCCGTCAGACCCGATAGTCGGCGCGGAGACGATAGCCCCACCGGTTGAAAGGGCCCAGCGCTGCGAACCGTCGGCATTGAGGGCATAGAGGGTGTTCTGCAGGTCTCGTGCGCCAAAATAGATGACCCCGTCGATGCCAACCGCTGGTGAGGATTCTACCGGTCCACCCGCGTCGAACGCCCATTCCTGCACGCCATCGGCCGAGACAGCGTATAGCGACCCGTCTTCCGAGCCCACGTAGACGGTACCATCCGCCCCGAGCACCGGCGCAGTGTTGATCTGATCGCCGGCCTGGAATTCCCAGAGTTTATCGCCATTCGCTTTCAAGGCGTAGAGGAACGTATTCCCGGAGCCGATATAGATCGTGCCGTCCGGCGCCAGCGCCGGCGAGGAGACCACCGGCAACGCGGTCGGGAAGGCCCACTGTTGTGTGCCATCCGGATTCACGGCGTAGAACGTACCGTCCTGTGACCCGACATAGATGGTGCCGTCCGCGCCGATGACCGGCGAGGAATGGATAGCATCGCCGGTAGTATAGACCCATTTCTTATAACCGGGACCGATGCCGGTGTTGGGACTGCGGCCGGTATGGAACTGGTCATGCCGGAACATATACCCGTCGGCATCCGTTAGCCCTTGTACATAGAGACGGGAAGAAATGCCGGAGATGGGCGCCGCTAATTCGGTGGCGGACAGAGTTGGCGCATCGGTGAGATAGCCGCTGCTCTGCTGGTCCACGCTCATTTGGAAGGTGAGTTGCCCCAGCGTATTCACCGGCACTGTGGGCAACGTCCAGGTGATGGTATTGGTGAAGACGTCATACACGCCGCCATCGCTGGCGCTGTCCGGGACATAACTGAGGGTATTGGGCAGCGTGTCGACGATGGTGACATTCGAGGCATCACCAACGCCGATATTGGCATAATTGATGGTGTAATCCACCGTCGCGTTCGTCGGTGCACTGCGCGGTTCGACGTGGCTGGCGACATACATATGCATGGAGGGATAATCGACAAACGGGTCGATCACGCTCGGATAGGTCGACGAACCGGATTCCACGGTCTGCGGCAGATCCTGCGCCGTACTTGTCAGGCCGTTTGACTCATCTGTCAGTTGCAAAGCCGTAATCGTGGTGGGATTCTTGGTATCGGAACTCGACACTTCGACAAACCAGCGGGCGGGGAGTGCCACACCCTTCGCCTGGTCCGTGAAATCCAGCGTAAAGGATCCGCTTGCCGCTCCCGTGAAACCGCTGAAGTTATACCCGCCACCGACGCCGGAAACGGCAAAGGGGGTCCAGGTGTTATTGGGTTTGGTGCCGCTCAGGTCTGAAGTGCCGATGCCGGCGCGGATTTTTGATCGAATGGCGCTGGTGAGCGTGACCTTGACGGTATAGGTTGGCGTATAGGAGGCACGCGCCGTGATCCATTCCGCGCCAGAGAATACCGTCTCGCGATAATAGGTAATGCCATTGGTGGTGACTTTGACGGGGCCGTTGGTGACCGCAGGCGTCGATTTTAACGCGTCATAAGAGACCCACATAAAACCGCCGGTTTGGCCGGCTCCGCCGGAGTTGCCCCATCCTGTACCCCAACTGTTGCAGATCAGAAAGGCGCCCCGTTCGCCCGGGTCAACCCGGCCGTTGTTATTGACATCGATCCACAACGTGTCGTTATACCCCACGATGGTCATCTCGTGCGCACCGCCGTCGGCGATTTTTCCGTCAGCGTCATAGTGATACGCCGCCCAGTGGCAGGCCGCCGCACCAGTGCAGTTGTCGTTGTCGCGAAGCGTGGGGTCGCGTTTGACATACGTGAATTGCCAGTTGAAGATGTTCGTGGCGTAATTCATCAAATAGCCACTGGCGAGCAACGCTTTGGCGGCCGCCAGGCCACTATCGGAGTTCAAGCTCCCCACATACCCGGTGGTCGCCATGCGCACATTGATCGCTTTTCGCCACACCGCGGCGTCAGTACACCATTGCAAATAATTGGACGGCGGGCTGGTGGAACCGATATAGGGGAAGTCCTTTTCGGTAGCGGCGCCATGGTCGAGCATTACTCGATAGGCCCCTCCCGCGGAAGAGCCTTTATCCTGACCGCCATTGATCAGGTTGTAGGTCCACTTGGTGGAATAATGCGTGTCGTCGCCCCCATGCGCGGCATCAATATCGCGTGCCATGGCCACCATGTGGGTCATCGTGTAGTAGGTGGTGGAATAACAGGCGCAGGAGCCGATCCCTCCCTGGCTCCCGATGGGGGGGAAATATTTGAGCTGGCTGTTGTCGACCTTGGTGGGCAACGCCACGGCTTTATTGATCGCCGTGGCCCCGGTCACTTCCAGACCACGCGGCACTGCCAGTATGGAGGGCATCATCGGCAACATTTTCGCATGGCGTTCGGCATTCAAACGCTGCAAGCCGATATCGTTCAAGGCGACGTTCGTGGTGGGAATTACATGTGTGGCCATCCAGGCTTTCTCTTCCGGAGTGGGTGGGAGCAACCCCGTTGCGCCATAAGCCAGTCGCCCTTGTCCGCCGACAGGTCCCGTGGCAGCACCGGCTGCTGGAATCATCGCAACGACCAACACAACAAAAAGCGCGACGATAGCCGTTACGGCGACTCGCCACTGCTGTTGCCAGCGCGGGGTACCCATCGTGAAACTCCTCTTGCCTGAAACAGGCAGACCTGCTTCCCTGCGATTGCTGTCCATCCAACTACTATTACACCATAAAAGGTTGTCTTTATGCAATATACCATCGGCACAATTTCGCAAACATGTTGGTAATTTTATTATCTATAATAATAATAAGAAGAAGTGACATTTTTGAATATGTCGTCACGTCGCTGCACCGCTCCTGACCGCTTTGGTGAGGGCCGCAATTCATGTTACAATAACCCCATGAAGCCTGTGCTCATCTTGGGTATTGAGAGTAGTTGCGATGAAACCGCCGCCGCCGTCGTGGCGGATGGACGGACGGTGCTGTCGAATGCCGTGAGTTCCTCCGAGCAGTTCCATGCGGCCTATGGTGGCATTGTCCCAGAGATCGCGTCGCGTAAGCAACTCGAATATTTAGAACCCGTGCTGATAGCGGCGATGCGCGAGGCCGGGGTGACCCCCGCGGATTTAGCAGCGGTGGCGGTGACCCACGGGCCGGGCTTGATCGGTTCTCTAGTAGTCGGTCTGATGGGCGCGAAAGCCTTTGCCTACACACATGACCTGCGTCTGATCGGGGTGAATCACCTGGAGGGTCATCTCTACGCCAACTGGATTCGCCTGCCGGAGGAGATGCGTCCGGAGCCGGCGCTACCCGCGCTGGTGCTGGTAGTCTCCGGGGGGCACGCGCATCTGGTCTGGATGGAGCACCATGGTGTTTATCGCATCCTGGGACGTACGCGCGACGACGCTCCTGGCGAGGCATTGGACAAGGCCGCGCGTCTGCTGGGGCTGGGGTATCCAGGCGGCCCGATCATCGATAAACTCGGACGCGACGGCAACCCGCGCGCCGTGGAATTTCCCCGCGCCTTACTGCCTGGCACCGACGACTTCAGCTTCAGCGGCTTGAAGACGTCGTTGGGGCATTACTGGCGAAAAACGGAGACCGGCGGACGCGCACCGGTGGCGGATATTGCTGCCAGTTATCAGGAGGCCATCATGAGCGTGCTGGTCGACAAGCTCTTCCGCGCGGCGGAACGGTTGGAGCCGGCCCAGGTGGTGCTGGCCGGCGGGGTGGCGGCCAATAGCCGCTTGCGCATCCTGGCGGAAGCCCGCGCGGCCGTGGACGGTATTCCGCTGTCGCTGCCCCCGCGCATGCTTTGCACGGATAACGCGGCCATGATCGCCGCCGCCGGTTACTACCACTACCTGCGCGACGACTTCGCCGGGATGGATCTGGATGTGAACGCCAGTTTGCCGCTGGTCGGATAATTAGCCCTGGAGTTTAGCCCTTTTGTCGTGCTGCAACCTACACCGGCACGCATTAGGCGCGCTCGCGCGCCAGATGTGTGCTAATATACATCTGTAATAGCATGAGTGTAAGGGCTATCCTGCATTATTCATGAACACATGAATAATGCTACAGCTAGCCGAAGCTTTATTCGCTTTGCGAATAACGCGGGCTATACTCCAGTCTATTTGCCAAAGGTCATCTCACCCCAGTTCTTCGGTTCCATTTGCAGCTCAAACACACCGTCGTCGACGATGCCGGTGTGCTGATTGCTCCAGTAACTGCGCAGTCGCGTGCGTTGACCGGCGGGGTCGCCGTGGGTCACGCCGATATCGCCACGCAGCGTGAGATCAGCAACGGGGGTTACCGCCAGGGTTGCCCAGGGGATAGCTGCTTCCACCAGATAGCCGGTCGCCGACTTCACTACGCTGATGCGCGCCTCGGGAATAACATCCACATAGTCCATGGTATAGGCGTGGACGATGCCGGAACTGAAGGTGCGCGGTTTCTTCACGGCCGCGACTTTTCGGTAGAGGACAGCGGTCGTTTTTCCCTGGAAGTTGCCGACAGACAGGCGCAAGTCGCCTTCCACCGCTTCAGCGCGTCCGGCCGGGGCTTTGGGGTCGGCGCCGAGTTGGAAATCCACCGTGTCGCCGCCGGTATACAGTTGCGCGACATCGGTGGCGCCGTTCACCCACGGGGTATTGTCCTTCACCGCCCAGGCCAGATACAGGTTGGCCTCGTCATACGCGAGTGCTGAGCGCACTGCCGCATCGTCTTGTTTCTGGTATGCGAAGAGCTGAGCGCCTTTGAAGTCGGCATCCAGGTTGCCGGTGAATGTCGGCGTCAGGCGGGCGATGGTGGTTCGTCGCTGGCCGACGACTTCTTGCAGGTAACTCTCCCGCAGCACCCGGGCCTGGCGGATATCCGCCGCGGCAATGGTCAGTTTGCCGCCGGGCAGCGCCTTGACGGTGTCCAACCCGACGACTTCCTCATTCCAAAATCCGGTTTTTCCGCTCTGCAGATACAGATGACCATCAACGCCTTGCGTGAGCGACCCGCCGAAATCTTCGCCGCCCATGCCGCACGGTGCACTGTCCAGACTGGCGCCGGGTACCGCCTTCGGCCACTGGTATTTCATCGGGTCCGGTTCAAAGAGTCGTGTCAGGTAATAGCCGTCCTGAGTCAAAATATGCCATTCGCCAAAATTGGTCGAAATCACCCACACGTTGCCCACCGGCGCGGGGAATTTTGCCGTACCCACGATATCGAACGCGCCGCGAATCATTGCCGGTTCCGGGGGGCAGGCGTTGTGCGAGCCATGCACGCCCACAAAGTTGTCGGGGTACCACCAGAGGCACTTGCCGGTGAGCTGGTCGTAACAGGGCAGCGTCCCTTCATTGGCCATATATATGCCGTTATACAGCATGTAGCGTCCATCCACCGTGCCCATGCCGCGAGTCGCCCCCATGCCGCCGCGTGCGTCAATATCAGCCGGCGCGGGCAGTTTTTTCGCCTTCGTCAAGTCATATTCCGGTGCGCCGCAGGCCGTGAAGGCCGTGGAGAAGACATGGTAGGTGGTGCCGTAGAAACTCAGGTCCGCGGCCATCGGCATATGCCACCCGGTGATCCACCCGTGCAGATCGATCGGATAATGCTGCACTTCGTCCGGTTGTTCCTGCTGGTCGCCGTTGCGGTCCGCCCACACCGTCACCGTGTTGTTGCCCTTGTCCGGTGGAGAAATAATTGTGCGCAGCGCATACGCGCCATCCCCCAGACGTTCGAAGATCGAGACCGGTCCCGATATCCACTCGGACAACGCCAGATAGAGCCGCCCATTGGCGCCGATGCCGAACCGCGCGTTATTTGACGGCCCACGAGTGATAACGCCCAGACAGGTATCGCGCCCGGTCTTCGGGTCCAGTCGCCACTCGCACCCCTGACCCACCATCAGATTGGGGTCGCGGGGGTTAATGGCGCCGCCAGTGGCCCCGTAGTTGCTGGGTCCGAAAAATTCTTTGACCAGCGCGCCGGTGTGGGTATCCCAGCAACTGAAGCGTTTGGGGGTTCCATCGTATTCCGCCACCCACAATTTGCCGGCGCTATCAATCGCCAGCGCATGAATGAATGCCATACCCCCCGGTGTCCAGGGACCGAGCAATGCCCGCCCCCCGGGACGGCCGATGGTGGCCCGCACGGCGCCGGCGTGGTCGAACACTTTCACTTGATTCGCTGGTTCTCGCAACCCCACGTAAAAATTGCCGTCCGCATCAAGGGCCAGCGCGCGAGCCTGTGCCAGGCCGGTAATGACCGGGGTGGTCTGACCACTTTTCGTCTCCAGTGCCAGCACTTGTGTACCCGCACTCACAATGTAGGGAGTTCCGTCCTTCGCGAATTGGAGATCAGTGGGGGCCGGCACGGTATAGCGCTGGAGCAGTTTCCCCGTATTGTCATCCAACGCGACAATCAGGTTGGCGCCGGTGAACACCAGATAGAGCACGCCATTGCGGGCGCTCATGGCATCCGCCGCCTCCGGCATCCCTTTTTCATCGCCCCACAACGAGTTGATCGGCAAATCCGGACTGGTTGTGCCCGCCCAGGGGGAAAACAGGCTATCATCGGCCTGCTGGCGATACAGCACCGTGCCGTTCAGCCCGTAGACAATCCCGTGGTCGACAGTCAGCAGGTTGGTCCCGGCCATGGCATTCCGACTGCTGCGCCAGCGCACATTGCCCAGGACATCACAGGCGACGAGTGATTTCCCGGCTTCGGCGAAGTTCCAGCCCAGGTAGACGCCATGGTCGTCGGCAGCGACCGTCGTCGGCACGCCATGATCGCCGCCCCAGTTCGTCGTCGCCGTGGCGTCCCATGGTGCGCTGCCGGCGTTACACGCCCAGCCGCGGAAGCGTACGCCAATCCCCTGGTGCCAGATGCCCGTCCAGGTGTAATTTCCCTCAGCGACCGGCTGACCCGGCGTTCGGAAATTCGTCGTGGTCAGGCCGTCCCAGGGAACGGTGTGGGCTCCTTTGGTAAAAAACATGCTATTCAACAACTGGCGCACCACGCTGCCGTCGCGATCCTTGATATTAAGCGAGACATATCCGTCGCGGGGCATGGTGAACGTGATCGGCTTGAAGCCGCGCATGACTTTTTCTTTATACAACCCCGTCCAGTCGATCGCCGGCAGGCCGTTGTCGAGATGGACGGCGAATTCACGGCCATCGCTCAGGCGCACCGGACGCAGTTTCAGGTTGCCGTGTTTTTCACACGTCGCCACCCCCCAGCAATTGGCGGCCATAAAGGTAAAGATGCGATCGATGGTCACATTGGGGCGGAAGATATCCTTGATACTCACGCGGAATCCCTGGTCGGCGGTAAAATTCGGTTCCACGGTCAGGGTGAAGTTCTCGCCGGCTGCCGGCGCCAGCCCGTCTTTCGTGAGCAACTTCCAGGGTAACGCGATCTCCTGGGTATAACCTTTGCCGTCCGCGTTGACGGCGAAGGCCTGTTGCGCGCCTCGCGGCTTGACATCGATGCCTTTCGGCCCGTTTCCTTTACCTTCGACGTCCAGGTCAATGACATCGCCGCCGTCTTTGCCCTTCCAGCAGTTCGCTACCGACAATTGGCGGGCCGGCGTGCCGTCATGCATAATGATGCGCACCTGCAGGCAATCGCCATCCCACCCATAATTCGCAATGGTCTGTCCGGGATTATTGAGCGGGGTCGTGTCCAACCAGCGCACCAGCAGGTAGAGGTGTTGCGCATCGGACATCGCGTGAATCCAGCAGGCGTATTTATCGCGAAAACGTTCGACGTCGCCGCAGGCAAAGACCCCCCCGGACAGGTCCCAGTCATCGAATTTGCCATCGACGACGACTTTCCCCGTCGCCGGCAGCACGGAAATGCCGTAATTTTCCGTTTCCGTGGCCCACGCCATACCGGCACACAGCGCCAGCATCACAAAGAAGAACAGCACCCACAGGCCTCGAATCATGCTCACACCTCGCGTAATGTTTATCGGTAAAAGGTAGAACAACACACCTTGTTTGTCAAGGGAGGTGTTGCGTTACTGGGTCGTGGTGTGGCGCACCGCCATGGAACCATGCCCGCGCATCCTTCGTTTGCCGACGTGACGCGCTCATTTGAGTAGGAATTCCGATAACGAGAACGAATCAAGGATACTGAAATTGCGCTTGCAGAAGCAAGCGCAAGCGATGGTCTGTCACATAAAGACTCGGAGAAGAAGCGTGCTTCAGCGTACTTGCCGGTTGGGAGCCATGTCCTGCAGGGCATGGCGATGACTTGCACGCCACCGCGCATTCCCCGATACTGGAGGTTTCTATGGAAAAAGTTGACGTCAAGAAAGAATTGCGTGCGCTCTATGCGCCGTCGGCATCCGCCGTGGCGGTGGTTGACGTGCCGGCGATGTCCTTTTTGATGGTGGACGGCGCGGGCGATCCGAACACCTCCATGCGTTTTCAACAGGCCGTGGAAACGCTGTTCACCGTGTCGTATACCGTCAAATTTTTGGTGCGCGACGCGGTGGGGGTTGACTATGGCGTGATGCCGTTGGAGGGATTGTGGTGGATGGACGGGCAGGACGGTTTCGATGTCGCCGCCCGCGACCGCTGGCAATGGACGGCGATGATCATGCAACCCGACTATGTGACCCCCGCATTGCTGCAACGCGCGCTGGAGAAAGCGGCGGGCAAGAAAGCATTACCCTTGCTGCCCGAGTTGCGGTTTGCCGTTTGGCACGAGGGGTCGGCGGTGCAAATCCTGCACATCGGTCCCTTTGCCGCGGAAGGCCCCACCATCGTGCGCCTGCATCAGGCGATTGCTGCGGCCGGCGCCGTCCGCAGCGGCAAACACCATGAGATTTACCTGTCCAATTTCCAGCGCACCGCCCCGGAGAAATTGAAAACAGTACTACGGCAGGCGTTTCGTGCGGAGAGTGCAGCAGAGCGCTGAACCCGTGGTCCTTCATCCGCGTCGGTTCATCCGGTACGCAACTCGTCCCGGCGGTGTGACGCCGTGAATTCACCCCACCTCCAGGGGCACGTTGACGTGTGCTACGTGCATAAGGGGGAGTCCCAGAAAGCGCTCACCTTCGCGACGCAGGCTGTTGGGGTCGCCACTGCTGAAAAAGCGGTGCTGTCGGGGATCAAGAGCGACGGCCTGGGCGGATGCGGCAAAGTGCGCGGCCACTTCCTCCGCCACATATTCGCCGGGGTCGATCAGGGTGACACCCGCACCCAACAGGCGGGCGATAGGCGCGCGCAGGTAGGGGTAGTGCGTGCAACCGAAGATGAGCGTGTCGATACCCGCATCGCGCAACGGTTCCAGGTACTCCGTCACGGCGGCGTCCACCTCGGGACCCTCCGCCAGACCGCGTTCCACCAGCGGCACAAACGCCGGGCACGCCTGCTCATACACCGTCGCGACCCCCAGGCCGCGCAGCGTGCGGCCATAGATCCCGCTGGCCACGGTCCCCTGGGTGGCAATGACCCCGACACAACCGCGGGTGCGGGCGGCGGCCGCCCGACTGCCTGGCTGCACGACGGCGAATACCGGTTGCGGAAACCGGGTGAGTGCCGCCTCGTGCGCGCCGGCCGCGGCGGACATATTGCACCCCATGACCACGACATCCGCACCCTGGGAGAAGAGGAAGTCGATAATCTGCAGTGCAAAATCGCGAATTTGCGGCAGCGGACGCGGCCCATACGGCACATGCGCGGTATCACCGAGGTAGAGTAAGCGCGCCGCGGGCGCCCGCCGCAATATCGCCCGCGCTACCGTTAAGCCCCCCACTCCGGAATCAAAAACGCCAATCACCGGACCCGCCGTCTGCTCCCCCACCAACTCGCCTCCCTCAATTCGTCTCTATTTCCCTTTCCTTATGTGCGTAGAAAAATCCTGTTCGTTGGAAAAGGGAGACGTTAACAGATGGTTCCGAGATGATGTGGCACATTAGAATCCGTTGCGCGTGGACACGCCGTTGTCGTCTTCTTCGTGCTCCGCGATGGGGATGGTGGAGATTTCTACGCGGCTTACCCGGCGTTGATCCATGGCCAGCACGCGCAGGGTGATGTGGTCGGTCGTGACGGCGTCGCCCACCTCCGGGATGCGCCCGAAGGCCCAGAAGGCGAAGCCGCCGACGGTGTCGCAGGCTTCTTCGCAGGAGATCTCGCGACCCAGAGCGTCCTCCAGATCGTGGAGCGACAGGCGGCCGTCGATCTGCCAGGTGTGGGCGTCGACGCGCACGACTTCCGCTTCTTCCGGCGTCTCGAATTCGTCGGGCATGTCGCCCACTAATTCTTCGAGCAAATCGGCCAGCGTCACCAGACCTGCGGTGCCGCCGTATTCATCGACCAGTATGGCCATGTGCTGACGTTTGCGCTGCATCTGCCGCAACAGGAGGTCGACGCGGATCGATTCCGGCACCAGCAGCGCCTCGCGCACGATCGTGCGCACCTCCGCGTGCGGGTCGCGCTGGAACAGCGCATAGAGATCCTTGGTGTGCACGAAGCCGATGACGCTGTCGATATCTTCCAGGACCACCGGATAGCGCGAATGCCCGCTCTCCTGCGCCAGGCGTACATTCTCTTCCAGGGGAACTTCCGCTTCCAGCGCGTAAATTTCCGTGCGATGCACCATCACTTGCCGCGCCAGCCGGTGGCCAAAATCAAAGACGTTGTCCAATAATTCCGCCTGCGTTTCACGCAGCGTACCCCCATGGTCGCTGCCGCTGGCAGAGATGATCATGCGCAGCTCTTCTTCCGAATGCACCAGGTCGTGCGATAAGGAGGGGTCGATGCCCAGCGCGTGCAGTACTAAATGCGCGGAGTTGTTGAGCACCATGATGAAGGGTCGGAAGACCCAGAAGAAGAGCACCATCGGGCGAATCACCCATAACGCGGTGCGTTCTGCGCGCTGGATCGCCATTGCTTTGGGGGCCTGCTCGCCAAAAACGATGTGCAGGAAGGTGATGGCAGCAAATGCCAGGCCGAAGGCCAGCGCGGTTTCCACGGCTGGAAGCTGCAAGTGGAGAAGACCGAGTAACCAGGAGAATGGACGCGTCAACGCCGGTTCGCCGATCCATCCTAATCCCAGGCTGGCGAGGGTGATGCCGACTTGCGTGGCGGACAGATACGCGTCGAGATGCGCAATGGCGCGTGAGACGAGTTTGGCCGCTGCGTCGCCGTTTTCCACCAACTCCTTGATCCGCGTGCTGCGGACCTTCACCAACGCAAATTCCGTCGCCACGAAAAAGCCGTTGAGCACGATCAAGAACGCGGCCAGGAGAAACAGCAACAATACGTGTATTATATTCTCGTCCATACACAGTGGCCTATCCCGGCAGCGTGCCGGAGCAGGAGAAATCATCACCTCACTTGTGCGAAATAGTATACCATATTTCCGGTCAAGTCTGGTATTTCGTCACAATCACCAGTGCATCTCCCGCCTGCAGGAGAATCGGATCGTGCAAGATGATCGTATCCCCTTCGCGCCGCGCGGCGAGTGGGCCGCATGGACCGACGACCTGCAGCGGGCCGTCCGCGAATCCGGTGAGTGCCAGGCAACGCAGCGTTTGCCGGCCATAGCCCACCTGGAAGGTCGCGCGCGCGGCTTCCCAGTGCACCGACAGCGTGCCCCACCCGGTTCCGGTGGACCAGAAGGTACGGTAGTTCGCGGTGCGCAGGCGCGGGGCAAAACCCAGGCGTCCGTCCGGCAGGCTGTAGGTAAAGCCATCCAGCGCCAGTTTGACCGACCACGAGGCCATGGCGCGGGCATAATGGTGCCCACACTCCACCTCGTTCCACGGGTTGCGGTTATGACCGGCATACCGGTCGGTTACCGCCTTCACCAGCTGTAAGCCTTCTTCCAGCCAGCCTTCATAGATCAAATGCGCCGCCACCTGATATTCAATGCCCGTCCACACTTCGTCGCAATAGACGAAGGGCAGTGCCGGGCGATTGCCATGGGGCCAGGAACAGAGCAACAGGCCCGCCTCATCGTTCAAGGCGTAGACGCGCTGCACGTTGCTGAAGTTGCCGATAGGGGCGCGGTAATTATGGGTGAAGATGGACTTCACCGCGGTGCGCACGCGCGCCGGGTCCAGCAGGTAGCCCAGACCGGCGACGTGCGCCGCCAATTGCCCGACTAACTGGTCGGACAGGCACCCGTCGCCATACTGATATTTCGGCGCCGCCGCGTCAGAGAGCGCCGCGGCCGTGCCGCCCGGCGACTGTTTGCACGCACAAGTGGGTCCGCAGGCGGAGTCCGGGCTGCGCAACACGGCAGGCACGGTCACCTCGGGAATGACTGTTACCTGCTGGGTGTAATATTCACCGTTCCACAACTCGGCATCCACGATGCGTCGCCCGCTGGCGAAAATCTGCCGGTATTCTTCCGCTTTCTCCGGTTCACCCAGGTAGCGCGCCAATTCCTCGCCGGCACGGAGTGCCGCCAGATAGAGCGCGGTACACATGGTATTGGGTCCGAAAAATTCAATATCGTAGGTGTTGTGCTGTTCACCTTCCATCACCCCGTCTTTATCCGGATCCCATAGCGAATCGATGCTTCGCCGTTCGTCGTCACCCGCGTTAATGACCCCGCTGCCGGACGTCAGGTCCATGCGGTCGGGGGTCATGGTCCAGGCATATTCCAACGCGCGCTTGACCGCAGGCCATATTTCGCGCAGGAAGGCGTCGTCGCCGCTGAGCTGCCAATCGCGATAGACTTGCACGATGGTGCCCATCTGTCCATCGGCGCAGGGTTTGAAATCCTGGAGGTTGGCGCCCAACGGCAGGTGGGTGCGGAAGGCCATGTTGCCGGTGTCCCGCGTGTTGTAGAGAAATTCCGTGCGGCGCATGGTGCGTTCCAGTTCGGGGAAGAGGAAGGCCACGGCCTGTTCGTAGTTCCAGACGTGCGTGCAGTTGCCGTGGCAACACCCCGCGGTATCGCTGCACCCTTCCCACCCGAACAAGGCGCCGTCGGCGAGGAGAAAGCAGGTCGGGCTGCGTAGAATACTTGCCTGGCTGGTGATGGCTTCCAGCACATATGTCGGCAGGGAACTGGTAAAAATCGCCGTGCGCCAGCGATCCGTCTCCTCTTGCAGCCGCGGATATTCGGTGTGAAGATAACGCGCCACCGCCCAGGCGTCGCTGAAGTGCGCGCCGGCATAGGTGGGCAGCACCTCCGCGGAACCGTCAATCTGCCAGGGATTCCGCAGGTGGGCGAAGTGCCAGGTGAGGATCACCGGGATGGTCACTGTTCCGCCCGAGGGAACCGTCGCACGCATGGTCAGCGTGCCGGTTTCGCCAGTGCGCGGGGAGGGTTCGGTGGCCGTGAGCGTGCTGAGTCGTCCTTGTGCGCTGAACGCATCCCAGAACAGGTGGCAGGCATCCCACCAGCCGCCGCGATACCAGTGGGTCTGCACGTCTACCGTGGGCCATGAAGTGGTTAACGCCAGGGTGCCGGTGTCGGGGTGGTGCGGGTCCGCGGCGGGGTGTGCGCAGACCAGTCCTTTCACAGTGTTATCGGCGTAATAGGCGTTCGTCGCGCCGACGCTGGTGGGATGACCTTCCACATCCAACATCGTGCAGGGATTGGTCAGGCTGGCGGCCAGTGAGAGTTCGACCGGCGCCGCGCCGGGATTGGTGAAGGTCCAGGCGAAGATCGCGGCGGGCAGTGCGCTGTCACGCACATTGAGCGGAATGAAGGGGTTCCAGGCGGTGAGCGTTGCGCGCACCGGCATCGCGGGGTCGCTGAGCTCCAGGATCGCCGTCGGGTATTCGCCGCGGAAGGCGGCCTCCGCGAAACGCGACACCCCCAGCAGTTGTGCTTGCGGTTCGCCGAACCCGTTTCGGTACGGTGCGGGGACGTGTCCTTCCAGGATTTTTGCCACCGGTTTCTCCCCGGCCGCCTGCGCCCACAGCGCGAAGAAGGTGAACGGCAGCACGCGTCCCTTGTCCGGGTGTCCGAAAATTTCAAAATCGCGCAGGTTGCCGCGCCCGCCCAAACTGATCGTCCCGGCGCCGATGCCGCCCAACGGAAAGGCGATTTCCTGCAACGCCGACCCGGTAAAGATTCGTTGCGGCCCCGTCGTGAACAGGGTGTTATCCTCAATGGGGTTCAGGCTCAAAGCGCTACCTCCGATACACGAGTCCGTAACCCGATTCGCTCTCCGCGAAAGGGGTTCCTGCTGTATGAGATAAATTGGAGATATGGGGGAACGGTCCCGGGCGTGTCTTTCGCTGCGACGCAATCTGTGCGCCAATACCCCCGCGCGGGAGCCACTTTTTGCGTCTCCTGGTGTCAGAGCATCCATAAGGTACAAGCATGACTTTCGTTTCCTCTTGTTGCCCTCTCCTCGGGGAGAGGGCAAGACGCTTGCAAGCGTAATAGACTGATAAGGAGTTTCGTATGCGCCGGTACTATCTACCTTTCTTCGTGCTTTCCGTGTTGTGTTCCCTTATCCCGCTCTATGCGGCGGTGCAACCCGCCGCGCTCTTCTGCGACAACATGGTGTTGCAACGCGGCATGCCAGTGCCCGTATGGGGCTGGGCGAACCCGGGAGAAAAGGTCACCGTCATTTTTGGCAAACAGAAGATCACCACGACCGCTGATGCCCATGGCGCCTGGCGGATGCAGTTAGCCGCGTTGCGCGCTGCGGCCACGCCGCGTCCGCTGACTATCACCGGCAACAGCAATACCATCACCATCGCCAACGTCGTGGTCGGAGAAGTCTGGATTTGCAGCGGGCAGTCGAATATGGAGTTTGTGGTCGGCGGCGTGAATCATGCGCTGGAGGAAGCGGCAGCGGCGAACTATCCACAAGTCCGCATGTTCACGGTACTGAAGAACCCTACCCCTTTTCCCCAGGAGCGTTGCGGCGGCGAGTGGGTGGCGTGTTCCCCGACAACCGTGCCGTCCTTTTCCGCGGTGGGTTACTTCTTTGCGCGTAAACTCGCCCTTACGTTGAAGGTGCCGGTAGGGATGATTAATAGTTCATGGGGCGGGACGCCGGCTGAACCGTGGACCAGTCTGCCGGCGTTACAGGCCATGCCCGACTTTGCACCGCGCGCGACGGAATTTGAGAAACAGACACGGGATTATCTGGCGCACCGCGTGGAGTACGAGGCGCGCCGGGCGAAAGAGCTGCAGGACTTCGAGGAGCAACGCGGCGGTTGGTACCGGCAGTTGGATGCCGATGATCCCGGCAATAAAGAACACTGGATGGACCCCGCCTACACACCGCAAGGATGGATGACGGTAGAGGCTCCGGTGGTGATGGGCGCCAACCCGCTGGGGAGCTATCTCGGCAGTCTGTGGATGCGGAAAACGGTAGAGATTCCGCAGACCTGGGTGGGCAAAGAATTGGCACTGCACCTTGGCACCCTCGATGAGGCGGATGACACGTATGTGAACGGCGTCCACGTTGGACGCATCTGGTTCGACACACCGAATTTCTGGCTGGTGCAACGCCATTATACCGTGCCGGCGACAGCGGTCACCTCTACGCACGTGACGATCACCACGCGCATCTTGAATTTCGTCGGCGATTTAGGGCCCTTTGGCCCGGCGAGCGACATGTATCTCGCGCTGAATGGCGAGAAGCCGGTGTCGCTCACTGGTGTCTGGGTGTATCAGCACGCGCTGGCGCTCCAGGGGAAGGATATCCCCTCACCGAAGCTGACCCCCATCGCCGGCGCCTCGGCGGGGGACCCAAGCAGTCTCTACAACAGCATGATCTATCCGCTCGCCCCCTACGCGCTGCGCGGCGCCATCTGGTATCAGGGAGAATCCAACGCCGGGGCGCCGTTCCAATACCGCGCACTGCTGCCGGCGCTGATTAATTCCTGGCGGCAAACCTGGGGCCAACCACATTTTTACTTCGGCATCGTGCAGTTGGCGAATTTTATGGGTCTACAACAGGCGCCAGTCGAGAAAGGCGGGTGGGCGGAATTGCGTGAAGCACAACTGCTTACCGCACAGCAGGTGCCGGATACCGCGCTGGCGGTCATCACCGACATCGGGGACGCCAATGATATTCACCCGCGCAATAAGCAGGATGTCGGGCTCCGGTTGGCCTTGCCCATGCTGGCCAAGGCCTATGGAAAGAAACTCGCCTATTCCGGTCCCGTTTTCACGAAAATGACTACAGCCGGTGCCGCGCTGCGCCTGCACTTCGCCTTCGCCCGTGGCTTGCACGTGCCGGGGGGCAAGCTGGTAGGTTTCGCACTTGCCGGTGCGGATAAAGTCTACCACGCCGCCGAGGCGCGTATCGAAGGCGCCACGGTGCTGGTGCGGTCAGATGCCGTACCGACGCCGATTGCCGTGCGCTTCAACTGGGCGAATAACCCTGTGGGTAACTTGTATAACGACGCCGGGTTGCCCGCTTCCCCCTTCCGCAGTGAGGACTGGCCGCCGGATGCGATCAGCGTGGCGCCGGAGAAGATCACCCCCTGACGTCTGCTGCTGTCCCTGGCTCTCACCTGACGCATGAACGCCTGGATCAGATGAGAGCCAGGGGCGCCTGTGGCACTTCTTCACCCTGGTGCGCATCTCCCGTGCCTTGACAGGCGCCAGGGAATGCGGCACAGTATCGGTATCATGACCACACTGAACCAGACTCCTTCGGGTTCGCGCTTGCACATCAGTATTTTTGGGCGGCGCAATGCCGGAAAATCGAGCTTGATTAACGCGTTGACCCAGCAGCATGCGGCCATTGTCTCCGCTGTGCCGGGCACCACGACCGATCCGGTGGGCAAAGCGATGGAGATTTTGCCACTGGGCCCGGTGCTGATCACCGACACCGCGGGGATCGACGACAGCGGCGCGCTGGGGGAACTGCGCGTGGAGAAGACGCTGCGCGTCATCGACCACACCGATCTGGCCGTCCTGACCCTCGACCCAGCATGCCCTCCGGATACCTATGAAGACGACCTGCTGGCGCGCCTGCGCGCCGGCAACCGTCCGGTGGTGGTCGCGGTGACGAAAGCCGATCTCCCCGGGGATGCCGCCAGCGCTTTACAGTGGGCGCGCGACCGGCAACTTCCCGCGGCGCACGTCAGTGCCGTCACGCGCCAGGGCATCGATGAGTTGAAGCGCCTGCTCATTTCCGTCACGCCGGATGAACTGCTGCAACACGCGGTACTCGACGACCTGGTGCGTCCCGGCGATTGCGTGGTATTGGTGACCCCCATCGACAAAGCGGCGCCCAAGGGTCGCCTGATTCTGCCGCAGGTGATGACCATCCGTGATGCCCTCGATCATGACGCCTATGCCCTCGTGGTGAAAGAACGTGAATTGAAGTTCGCATTGGCCAACCTGAAGACCAGACCTCGGTTAGTGGTGACCGATTCGCAAGCGGTGCTCAAAGCTGCCGCGGACACTCCGGAGGAGATTCCCTTCACCACCTTCTCAATACTCATGGCGCGCATGAAAGGCGACCTGGAACAACTGGTGCGCGGGGTGCGCACCGTCGCGCGCCTGCAACCCGGGGCGCGCGTGCTTATCGCCGAAGCCTGTACCCACCACCGTCAGGCGGATGACATCGGCAAGGTGCAAATTCCGCGCTGGCTGCGCCAGCAGGTCGGTGGGGATATCGACTTCCACTTCAGCAGCGGTCCGGACTTCCCCCCCGATCTCAGCACCTTCGACCTGGTCATCCATTGCGGTGCGTGCATGATCAACCGCCAGGAAATGCTCACTCGCGGCC
>Ga0118677_10003144_pt1 | contig 31514 bp, 15 predicted proteins | sample AliMusrvi5mmetaG_FD_86154 | JGI IMG/M metagenome (GOLD analysis project Ga0118677, IMG submission 86154) | reverse complement strand
CATTAGCCGGAGTGCCGCCATTTCGCAAGCGGAGACCACAAAAAAAGAAAACGCCCGGCAACCCTTGCGAGTTGCCGGGCGTTTTCTTTTTTTGTGGTCTCCGCTTGCGAAATGGCGGCACTCCGGCTAATGTCCGCACTGTCCTCCGGCGGCTCCGGGGGACAGCCATTTGATGACCATGAATTTCGCTTGGATAATTTTATTTGCTCCACTCGCTGCTACGGCGCTGATCACGGTGGTCACGCGGCGGTGGCAGATGGTGAGCGCCCTGCTGTCGATTGCGGCGATCGTGACCGGGTTTGTGCTGTCGCTGCAGTTGTACTTCGCGCTCGAACACGGCGGCACGGGGCTGGCACCGGCGGCGTTGCAGTGGCTGGTCATCGGCGACGTGGTGAAGATTGAGTTCGGGGCGACGATTGATCACCTGAGCGTGTTGATGCTGCTGGTGGTGACGGGCGTCGGTTCGGCAATTCACATTTACTCGCTCGGGTACATGAAGGGCGACGCGGGATTCTCGCGATTCTTCGCGTGCCTGTCGCTGTTCACGTTCTCAATGCTCGGGATCGTGCTGGCGAACAATTTCATCCAGATTTTCATCTTCTGGGAACTGGTCGGCGTATCGAGCTACCTGCTGATCGGCTACTGGTTCGAGAAACCGAGCGCGGCGGAGGCCGGGAAGAAGGCGTTTCTGACGAACCGGATTGGCGATTTCGGAATGATGCTTGGCGTGTTGTTGCTGTGGCAGCACTGCGGGACATTCAACTTCGCGGAGTTGCCGGCAAAGATCGCACAGATTCCGGCCGGTACGTTGTCGCTCATCGCGGCGCTGATTTTCTGCGGCGCGGTGGGCAAGAGCGCGCAGTTCCCGCTGCATGTGTGGTTGCCGGACGCGATGGAAGGCCCGACGCCGGTGTCGGCGTTGATCCATGCGGCGACGATGGTGGCGGCGGGCGTGTACATGTTGTGCCGGGTGTCGTTCCTGATTTTGCCGAGCGAGACAGCGCTGCATTTGATTGCGTGGATCGGCGGGTTCACGGCGGTGATGGCGGCGACGATTGCGATCGCGCAGAACGACATCAAACGCATCCTTGCATACTCGACGTTGTCGCAGCTCGGCTACATGGTGATGGCGGTCGGGCTGGGCGGGCCGACGCAGGCGATGTTCCACCTGACGACGCACGCGTTCTTCAAGGCGCTGCTGTTCCTCGGCGCCGGGAGCGTGATCATCGCGTTGCACCACGAACAGGACATCTGGAAGATGGGCGGGCTGTGGAAGAAGACGCCGGTGACGTTCGGGACGTTCCTGATCGGCACGCTGGCGCTGGCGGGCGTGCCGCCGTTGAGCGGGTTTTACTCGAAGGATGAGATTTTGCTGTTGGCGTTCGACCACAACAAGGCGCTGTTCGTGATCGCGGTGCTGACGGCGCTGTTGACGGCGTACTACATGGGCCGGGAAGTGTTCGTGGTGTTCTTTGGCAAGCCGCGCGACCATCACGCCTACGACCACGCCCACGAATCGCCGGCGGTGATGACGTTGCCGCTGGTGTTCCTGGCGGTGTTGTCGGTGATCGCGGGCTGGGGTGATAAGTTGCCGGAGTTCATCGCCGGTAAGATTGAAGTCGAGGCGCATCATCCGGTACTGCTGACGGCCGGGTTGATTTGCGTGCCGGTGGTCGGGTTTTTGTTGGCGGCGGCAATTTATTTGAAACGCGAGCCGAGCGATGCACCGGTGAAACGGGCGCTCGGGCCGGTGTGGACGTTGGTCGAGAACAAGTATTACTTCGACGAGTTGTACGCGCTGATCATCAAGTACGTGCAGGGCACGATCGCGGCGGTTTGCGAACTGTTCGACCGCTGGATTCTGCAGCGGCTGGGCATCGGCGGGCTGTCGGGCGGCACTAACTTGCTTGGGCGGACGGTGCGTCTGCTCCAAACCGGCAGCATCCCCGGCTACGCCTTTCTGTTCGGTCTCGGCGTGACCGTGATCATTTACTACGTGGTGGTGAGGTAGGCCACGAATGCACACGAATAAACACGAATCCAGCAGACCCGGCGGCGAGATCATCCTCTACCAGACCGAGGATGGTCAGACGCGCATCGAGTGCCGGTTTGCGGAGAAAACCGTCTGGTTAACCCAGCGATTGCTGGCTGATCTGTACCAAGTTGGCGTCAACACCATCAACCACCACATCAAAGAGATTTACGCCGATGGCGAACTGACACCTGAGGCAACTATTCGACAATATCGAATAGTTCAAACCGAGGGTGAACGAAGCGTGGAACGGCAGGTGGATCACTACAACCTCGAAATGATTCTGGCTGTCGGCTACCGGGTGCGATCGCAGCGTGGCACCCGGTTCCGTCAGTGGGCGACAGCCCGGCTTGCGGAGTATCTCCTCAAGGGATTCACGCTCGACGACGAGCGGCTCAAACAAGCGGGTGGCGGCGGGTACTTCGAGGAGTTGCTGGCACGCATCCGGGATATCCGGTCGTCGGAGAAGGTTTTCTGGCGCAAGGTACTGGAGATTTACGCGACCAGCGTGGATTACGATCCCACCACCGAGATGACCTTGCAATTCTTTCGCACCGTGCAAAACAAGATGCATTGGGCGGCGCATGGACAGACGGCGGCAGAGTTGATCGCGGCGCGGGCGGATGCCGGCAAACCGCACATGGGGCTGACGAGTTGGACAGGCAACCGGCCACGCAAGGTGGATGTCAGTATAGCCAAGAACTACCTCACAGCGCCGGAACTGGAGGCATTGAATCGGATTGTTTCCGCCTACTTGGAATTTGCCGAGTTGCAGGCGCAACAGCGTAAGGCAATGACGATGCGGAACTGGATTACCAAGCTGGATGACTTCCTGCGGTTGAGTGAGCGCGAGATCCTGACGCACGCCGGCAGGCTGTCGCACGAAGTGGCGGTCGCCAAGGCCGAAGCGGAATTCGCGAGGTACCGGGCGCTGGAGGAAACGAAGCCGAGCCTAGTAGAGAAACAACTTGAAGATGCGATGAAGAAGGTCAAGAAACTGAAGCCCGGTAGGAAGACGTCATGATGAACCTGCATCAGCTTCAACTGCGGCGTAAAGGTAATTTACCATGTGGTGGTGCAGTGGCTGCCTTACAAGCAGTCACAATGTCAGCAAACAAACAACGAAGGAGGTTTGTTGTGATAATTTTCTTGTTTTGGATTTTCTTCGGCGCAATCGCGGTGGTCATTGCCAAAAATCGAGGGCGCAATGATGCATGGGCTTTCTTTTTTCTATCACTATTCTGTAGCCCATTGGTCGGGATCATTTGCGCCTCACTCGTACAACCGCACAACAAGAAGAAGTGTCCGAAGTGTGCGGAGATAATTCCGCAGGAGGCTACGCGATGCCCTCGTTGCGCTGCTGACTTCAACTCGCCACCGGTTCAGCAACAGCAACCCCAGGCCACATTACCCCAGCGCTCGCTGAAGAAATGTCCTTATTGCGCCGAGATGATCAATCAGGAAGCGATCAAATGCCGGTATTGTGGAAGTGATTTGGTTCGTCCGCCCTCGCCGCCAACGGCACCGGTCGCCAAGCCGCAAGCCCAGAGCAAGGATATCCTGTTTAACTGTAGTGGTTGCAGACAGCATATAGCTATCGACAGATCAGGTGCCGGACTTGAAGTTCAGTGTCCAACGTGTGGAAGGAGGCTTACCGTGCCGAGGTAGGCTGGTATTTTCATGGAAACTCTCCTGACAATCGCAGTCCTGCTGCCGCTGGCGTCGGCGTTTCTAGCGTTTTTGTTGCCGGCGAAGAAGCCGGGGGCGATTCGGGCGCTGGCGATTTTGGCGACGGGGACGTCGCTGACGTTGACGCTGTACATTTTCTCGCAGTTTGACCGGCAGAATGCGGGGTATCAGTTTGTGAAGAGCATCGAGTGGCTGCCGTCGCTCGGCATCAATCTGAAGTTTGGGGTGGACGGGATTTCGATGACGTTGCTGTTGCTGGTCGGGATCGTGTCGTTCTGCGGGGCGCTGGTGTCGCACGAGATTCATGACCGGCAGAAGGAATACTACATCCTGTTCCTGGCGCTGACGACGGGGATCAGCGGGACGTTTTGCACGACGGACATGTTTTTCTTCTACTTCTTTTACGAGATGGCGGTGATTCCGATGTATCTGCTGATCGGGATGTATGGGTCGCTGCCGCCGGGCAAGCACGGGCGGACGAAAGAGTATGCGACGATGAAGTTGACACTGTACCTGACGGCGGGGGCGGTGCTGGCGCTGATCGGGTTGCTGGCGATGTATTTTGCGGGCGGGAAGACGTTTGACATGGTGGAACTGAAGCGGAACCTACAGCTCGCGGAGGCGACTCAGAAATGGGTGTTTGCGTGTCTGCTGTTCGGGTTTGGTTTTCTGGCGTCGATGTGGCCGTTCCATACGTGGTCGCCAATTGGGTACGCGGCCGCGCCGACGGCGGCGTCGATGATGCACGCCGGGGTGCTGAAGAAACTCGGCGCGTACGGGATCATCCGGCTGGCACTGCCGCTGTTGCCGGAGGGGGCGCGGCACTGGGCGAACCTGCTGGCGATTCTGGCGTGCTTCAACATTTTGTACGCAGGCTGGGCGGCGTTGACGCAGAAGGATTGGAAGTTTGTGATCGGGTACTCGTCGGTGAGCCACATGGGGTACGTGCTGCTGGGGATCGCGACGTTGAATGTCGTCGGCGTGAGCGGCGCGGTGCTGTTGATGTTCGCGCACGGCGTAATGGCGGCGCTGACGTTCTCGTTGATCGGATTTTTCTATCATCAAACGCATAACCGTAATGTACCGGACCTGAGTGGGCTGGCGCGCAAGATCCCGTTCATCGGCGTTTGCATGGTGATGGCGGTGATGGCGTCAAGCGGGCTGCCGGGGTTTGCGAATTTTGTGAGCGAAGTGATGGTGTTCATCGGCGCGTGGTCGCAAGGCTCGACCTTGTTCCGCGTCGCGACGATTTGCGCGGTGTGGGGGATCGTGGTGACGGCGACGTATCTGTTGTGGGCGGTGCGGACGAGTTTCTTCGGGCCGTTCGATGAGAAATGGAACATGTTGAAGGACGCGACGACGCCGTGGCAGAAGTTGCCGTACGTGCTGCTGCTGGTAGTGCTGTTGACGGTTGGGTTCTGTCCCAGAGTGTTGACAGGCATTATTCAGAAGAGCGTTGCCACGATTGTACCTAAGGTTGCGGAGGTACAGCGATGACGGCTCTCGGCTCAGTTCAATTGGAGGCGATGCTGGTCACTCTGGCGTTGGTAACGTTGCTCAGCGATGCCTTCCGTCCGACGATGAACAAGCGGTCAATCGGACTTGGATTAGCGGCGTTAGTTGCGCTGGTCCTGCTTTACAGTTTCACGCTGCAACCGCAGACAACGACTTACTTCCACGGAATGTATCGACTTGATACGTTGTCGCTGTATTTCAAACGGCTGTTTTTGGTGGCGACGCTGATGGTGTTGGTGATGGGAGCGGAATTTGCAGAACGGTTTGAGTCGGGCGTGGCGGAGTTCTACTCGCTGGTTTTGCTAGCCGCTACCGGCATGTTGCTGACGGCTTCGGTGAACGATTTTATCTTGATGTTTGTGGCGCTGGAATTGGTGACGATCACGTTCTACGTGCTGACCAGTTTCCTGCGGCGGCAGCTGCAATCGCTTGAGGCGGGGACCAAGTATTTGATTCTCGGCGCGCTATCGAGCGGGTTCACCGTGTACGGCATCGCCTATATCTTCGGCACGACCGGTACGACGAATTTCGACACGCTGGCGGCGACGTTGAAGAGTGGCACGCCCGGCACGGCGTTCACGCTGGGGATGCTGCTGGTGATGACGGGACTCGGGTTCAAGATCGCGAGCGTGCCGTTCCAGATTTGGGCGCCGGATGTGTATCAGGGTGCGCCGACGCCGGTGACGGCGTTTTTGGCGGTGGGGAGCAAGGCGGCGGGGTTTGCGCTGTTGCTGCGGGTGCTGCTGGTCGGTTTGCTGCCGGTGAGCGCGCTGTGGACGACGCTGGTGCTGGTGCTGGCGGCGGCGACGTTGTTGTACGGCAACCTCGGCGCGCTGCCGCAGACGAATATCAAGCGATTGATGGGATATTCCTCGATTGGTCATGCCGGTTATATGCTGATGGGCGTGGCGGCGGTGAACGCGCTCGGCGCGGGCGCGGTGTTGTTTTATCTCGGGCAGTATGCGTTTACGAACTTGTGCGCGTTCCTCGTGATTATTGCGGTAACGAACGTGACGAAGACGGACGAGATTTCTGGTTTTGCCGGGTTGGGTCGCCGGTCGCCGGTGTTGGGTTTGGCGTTATTTGCGGCGTTGATGTCGCTCGCGGGCCTGCCGCCGCTGAGCGGATTTTTTGGAAAGTTCCAGTTGTTTGCGGCAGTGATTGAACGGGCGCAAACGGATTGGCATTACTACGTGTTGGCTGGAATCGGGGCGGTAGCGGCGGTGGTGTCGTTGTATTTTTATATGAATGTGGCGAAGGCGATTTATTTGCAGGAGCCGGAAGCCGGCGCGGCGCCGATCCCGGTGAGCCGGCCGATGCGGGCGGCGTTGTACTTCTGCATGGTGGCAATCATCGGATTGGGGATTTTCCAGCGGCCGCTAGTTGAAGCGGCGGTGAAAGCTGCTACAGTGTTTCAACTGAAATAGGAGCGAATCATGGCAATTGTTAAACGAATCAATGTGGTGTTTCTGTATGTCCGCGACTTGGTGACGGTGCGAAAATTTTATGAGACGGCCTTTGATCTTGCAAAGCCAATCGTGGACGCAAAGTGGTGGGTGGAATATGCAGTCGGTGACGGCTCGCACTTGGCGTTACACCAACTCGACGCGAAACATGCGACCCATGCTGGGTTGGGTACCGGTGCGGTAAAATTCAGTTTTGAAGTGGATGATATTCAGGTGTACGCCGAGAAACTGAAAAAGCTTGGAGCAACTTTCCATTTTGAGCCGCGTATGGAATTCGGTTTCTGGCTGGCGGAGTTTGAGGATGTGGAAGGAAATGCTGTGCGACTTTTTCAGAAAATTACCAAATGAAAACACGCATTGAAAAAGATTCGATGGGGCCGTTGGAAGTTCCGGCGGACGCTTACTACGGTGTACAGACGCAACGTGCTGTCACGAATTTTCCGATTAGCGGTTGGCCGATGCCGCCGCGATTTGTTCACGCGATGGGACAAATCAAACGCGCGGCGGCGCAGACGAATCTTGAGTTGGGCTTAATCGAGAAGAAAGTTTCCGAGGCAATTGTCGCTGCTGCCGCTGAGGTTGTGGCTGGAAAGTTGGATAAAGAATTTCCGGTGGACATCTTCCAAACCGGCTCCGGTACTTCGACGAACATGAACACCAATGAGGTGATTGCGAGTCGCGCCAATGAAATTCTCGGCGGTAAACGCGGTGACAAAGCACCGGTGCATCCGAATGATCACGTCAACCTTTGTCAGTCGTCCAACGATGTGTTTCCGACGGCGATTCACATCAGCGTGATTCAATCGATTCAGGTGGAATTGATTCCGGCGTTACAACATTTGCATGGCGAGCTGGCTAAGAAGGCGAAAGCCTTTGATGACATCATCAAAATTGGGCGGACGCATTTGCAGGACGCGACACCGGTGCGGCTGGGACAGGAATTTAGCGGTTACGCGGCGCAAGTGGAGCATGGGATTGCGCGGGCGAAACGTGCCATCGCGATTCTCAGCGAGTTGCCGCTGGGAGGCACTGCGGTTGGTTCTGGATTGAACGCTCATCCCGACTTTCCGAAGTTGACCATTGCTAAGCTTGGCAAGGAACTTGATCTCCAATTGACTGAAGCTGTGAACCATTTCGAGGCTGCCGCCGCTCGCGATGCCTGCGTCGAAGCTTCCGGTAGTCTAAAAACCATTGCGGTGAGTCTGGCAAAGATTGCGAATGACATTCGGCTCATCGGAAGTGGTCCGCGTTGTGGAATGGGTGAGATTAAAATGCCGGCGGTGCAGCCGGGAAGTTCGATTATGCCGGGGAAAGTGAATCCGGTGATTGCGGAAAGTTTGATTCAGGTGAGCCTCTGGGTGATTGGCGCGGATCTCTCGGTGACGCTCGGTGGATTGCAGAGCTTCTTTGAATTGAATGTTGGCATGCCGTTGATTGGCGCGCAGATGTTGGAGAGCGTGCATTTACTGGCCACCGGTAGTCGAAATTTTGCTGACGCTTGTGTCGCCGGGATTGAAGCGGACCGGGAACGTTGCGGCTCGCTGGTCGAGCAAAGTCTGGCGATGTGTACGCCGTTGGCGCCGGTGATTGGTTACGACAAAGCGGCCGAGATTGCGAAGACGGCGTACAAAGAAGGTAAAACTGTCCGGCAGGTTGCGATGGAGAAATCGGGTCTGAGCGCGAAGGAGTTGGACGAGATTTTTAACCTCCGGCAACTCACGGAACCCGGGATTCGCGGTAAGGGCGGAGAATAGATACGCCGATGACAATTTACGTCTACGCGGTCATCATTCTACTGGCGGGACTACTGTTGTTGGTTTTTCGCAAGCGCGCCAAAGCGAAGCTCCGGTTGGGCGAATATAGCTACCGGGCGCTGGTTGAGAATATTCCACAGCGGATTTTCTTGAAGTCTACGGATTTCAAATTCATCTCCGTGAACGAAGCCTTTGCGGAGGAGTTGCATCTCCGGCCTGCGGACATTGTCGGCAAGGTAGATTATGACTTGTATCCGAAAGAGCTGGCCGACAAATATCGCGCCGATGACCAGCGCATCATTGAGCATGGCAAGACCGAGGAATTCGAAGAGCAACATCAAGCCGGCTGCGAAACACTCTGGGTGAATACTACCAAAGTACCGGTGCGGAATCATGCCGGTGAAATCACGGGTATTCTGGGTATTTTCTGGGACATCACCGAGCATCGGAAGTTGGAGCAGAGAGCGAATTCACTGCAAAAACTCAACGAAGAAAAAGCAACTTTGCTTCAGTCGATTTTAAATAGTCCGGAAGGGGTTCTCATCTACGCCTTAGATCGGGACTACCGGTATCTGGCTTTTACTCGTTCGCACCAGCTGGCAGCCCAAAAGGAGTGGGGGTGTGAGATTAAAGTAGGCATGAATATCATGGAGGTCATTACCAATCCGGAGACTCGGGCGAAAGTCAAAGTTGGTTTTGACCGGGCCTTACAAGGTGAACGCTTTTCGGAAGAATTGGATTGTTCCGGGAATCCTTTTCACCGCGGGTTTTATGAAGACCGGTATTCGCCGATCTACGACTTGAGCGGCGCGGTGTGTGGGTTAACCATATTTACGACCGACATCAGTGAACGTAAAAAAGCTGAGCAAAAAATCGAAGTCACAAACCAGCAGTTGACGAAGGCGTTGGATGAATTGCACGAGGCGCAACTCCAGATTATTCAGCAGGAAAAACTGCGCGGCTTGGGGCAAATGGCGAGCGGGTTGGCGCATGATTTTAATAACGCGCTCTCGCCGATTATCGGGTTTAGTGAATTGCTCTTGAAGCATCCGGAGAAACGCACCGATCCGGTGCAGGTGGTGAAATGGTTGCAGAATATTCACACCTGCGCGACGGAGGCCGCGAATGTGGTACGCCGGATGCGCGAGTTTGGTCGGCAGCAAATCGGTACCGACAAGCTGACGTCGCTTGACCTCAACCGGTTGGTGCTTCAGACGCTAGAATTCACCGAGCCGTCGTGGAAAGCGCAGGTGCAGTCCGGAGGTCGGACCATTCACATGGCAACCGATTTGACGCCGGTCCCGCTGGTGCCCGGTGAGGAATCGGGAATCCGCGAGCTGTTGATGAATGTACTTTTTAATGCGGTGGAAGCGATGCCCACCGGTGGGACGATTACATTGAGTACGGATTTGGAGGAAGGCTTTGTGCGGGTGCGCATTAGCGATACCGGAGCGGGAATGACGGAGGAAGTGCGACAGCATTGTTTGGACCCATTCTTCACCACCAAAAAGGAAGGTGGAAAAGGGTTGGGACTGCCGATGGCGCATAGCATTGCCAAACGGCATGGCGGGATGTTGACGGTGGAGAGCGCACTCGGTCAGGGGACGACCGTCACAATTCGTCTTCCGGTCCACGATGGCGCGCCGGCGAAAATTTTTATCACCGAAACCGCGACCTCCAGCCGCGCTCTCCGGATTTTACTGGTGGATGATCAACCGGAACTTTGCGAGGTGGTGACTGAATATCTGACGACCGATGGCCATACGGTGACCAGCGCCGAGAATGGTGCCGTGGCTTTGACGCAGTTCCGGAGCGGGCAGTTTGATCTTGTGATTACCGACAGGGCGATGCCAGAAATGAATGGCGAACAACTGGCGGCTGCCATTCATCAAATCAAACCCAATTTTCCAGTAATCCTAATGACTGGGTTTGGCGATTTAATGAAAGCGAATGGCGAAATGCCACCGTTTATCCGATTAATTCTGAGTAAACCGGTCAGTCAAATTTCATTGCGCGACGCACTGACAAAGGCGTTGGAGCCGGAAGCGCATTAAGCGGAATCGTCGGACCCGGTAACATCCACCGGTGCTGGTTCCCGGCTCGCAGCCACACCGCCGATGAGATACAGGCCGTAGACGATGAGGTAGAGCCACCACAAGTTCACGCTTTCTAATTCCAGTGCGATAAACGCCGCGCTCACCAACGTTGCCGGCGTCGCGGCATAAATCGCGATATTCAAAAGCTGCCGGAAGTTGAGCGCGCGAACTGCGCTCCGTTCCATGATGGCCGCGAATCCGGCAAAAGTGATGGCGTGTCCTAGAATAATCACCAACGCAATTCCGCCGAGCATCAACCCGACGACCGGCGTGCCCACCCACAAGAATGACCGGAATAATTGCCGGCAATAATCGCCGTTCACATTGCCATCGGGAAAACCATGCAGACTCGAATGCTGAGTGCGCAGCACCGGTGTGGAGCTGTTGGTGTTGCCAATCCAAAATACAAAACCATCGGACTGGAGCAACAAACCTTGTAGAACATTCGTGTCCGGTTGCGTCGTCGCGCCGGTGGTGTCGAGGATGAATGCGAAATTTTCGGTATCGCTCCGGTACGGTTGCGGCGCGGCGCTGGTTACGTGACCATCTTTGATGGAAAACGCCGGCAAGTGATGATCAATCCAGTCCGCCAGATTCTCCACGCGATTCAGTGCCGACGGCAGGAGTGCCAGCAACGTCAGTAAGGTGACCGGGAAAATCAGCAGCAACAAATACCGGAGCGACCGCCAGATTGAAACATCGCGAATCGCCCGGTAATTCCGGAAGTTCGCGCACAAAGCTAAAACCGAACGAAGAAATTTCATGCGCGAGCCAGTAAGCGCCGGCGTTTTTTTACCGGTGCCAAAGTGGCGGCGGTTTCTTTTTGAAGTTTTTTCAATTTACCCGCCAAGCTTGCTTTCGTAGCGACATCCATCCGGTCGATGAACAAAACGCCGTTGAGATGATCGAGTTCGTGTTGAATGGCGCGAGAAAGTAGACCGGTAGCGACGAAGTCGAACGCTTTGCCATCGAGGTGGGTGGCGTGAACGGTGACGACTGCATCACGACGAATTTTAGCGCTGATTTCTGGAAAGCTGAGACAACCTTCGGTGCCGGTGACTTCACCGGTGGCTTGTTGAATGACCGGATTGATGAGTAGTAGCGGCATCCAGTCGGCGAGATTTTGCGGCTGGCCGTTGACGAGCAATTCGGAAGGTTGTTCGCTGGCGCGGACGTCAATGACAGCCATGAGGACCGGACGACCGACTTGGTGCGCGGCGAGACCGACGCCGTCGGCGACGTACATCGTCTCCGTCAGGTCGGCGGCAAATTGACGGATGTCAGCGGTGATGCGTTCGATGCGCTGGCCTTTCTCGCGCAGCACCGGGTGTCCGTATTTCACAATCTCCAAAACCATGCCGCAGTATAGCCGGGAAGTGTCGAGTAGCCAAGTGGCAACGTTTATGTTAGGAAATTGGCTTATGCCGCTGACAATTTATTTAGAACGTCTGTTGCATTTGCTCGTCGTGCCGTTTGACCATTTGGGCGCATTGTGGCCGATCTTACCGGTGTACACGACGCTGATTCTCGGCGAACTTTACAAAAGCAAAATCGGTTTCGGCCACGCGGTCGGGAATGGTTTTGTGATGCTTTGGACTGGTTTGAATTGGGCGCGGCACTTGGCACGCATGAGCAAGTTTTCGCAACTTTTCGATTCACACGTTTTGGCGTGGGCGGTTTCGGTGGCGGTGATTGCGCTCGGCGTCTTCACCATTATTCTTGGCTTTCGCAAAAAAGACAAAACGCTCTGCGAAATTCTCGGCCACACTCGGTTTTCCTGCTATTTCCTGATCACGTTTTATCCGATGCAAACGGGTTTGATTAGTTGGGAATGGACGACGCTGGGGGCGATTTTGATTTGGGCGGTTCCGTGTTGGTTCCTCATTTATGGGATGGGCCGGTTGGCGTCGAAATGGGTCGGTTAATTATGCAACTGCCTTACACGAAAAATTGTTTTGTCTGCGGCGCGCACAATCCGCACGGACTTGGTTTGCGCTTCCGGCAAGTCGGCGACGAAGTGCACGCAGATTTTACACCGGCGGCGCAACACGCCGGCTTTCGCGACCTCGTTCACGGCGGAATTATTTCGACGGCACTCGACGAAGCGATGTTTTGGGTAGCGGCGTGCCGGCAGAAACGGTTTTGTCTCGCGGCGGAATTGAATGTCCGGTTTGTCCGCAAAGTTGCGGTCGGTCAACCGGTGCTGCTGGTTGCAAAATTTGTGGCGGACCGCCGGCGCGTTTGGGAATCGAGTGCGGAATTACGAGATGCGGCCGGTGTTGTGTTGGCAATAGCGACGTGTAAACAAATGCCGTTGGACGTACCGGCGATGCGGCATGCGGCGGAAGATTTCTTACCGGATCAAACGACCGCCGAGGCGATGAAATTATTCGCCGGAATTCTTACTTAGTTAATGCGGCAAATCTTGCTACGTCGCGCACCATGTTGGTGTTGTTGAAGAAACAATAACTTGTCGGCGCTTGCTGGCAGGACTTGCGGAGTTTGGCCAGTTCTTCGTCGGAGTACCGGTGGCTCGCGCCGGTGAGACCGTGCAGGCGGAAGTATTGAAACTTGCCGGTGGTGGGCGAAGTTTTCAGCGGGTCAACGACGTGAATGAGATCGAGTTCCCGGCAGAGTTTGGCGATTTGGTCCGGTTCCCACGCGCCGCGCGGTTCCCAACCGAAAAGAAGTTTGCCGCGTTTGGCGCGTTCAAAAAATTTTTTCAAACCGGTGATGTGGTCGGCGGTTGGCGTGAAACTCGCCGGGCATTGGAAGAGGACGAGAACGGCGCGGAGTTCTTGCGCGACGGCGAAAGTTTCGTCCCACGCCCAGCGGATGGTGGCGTTGAAACCGAAGTGGCCGCAGTGTTGCCGGTCGTCCTCGGCGAGGCGAGTGCGTTTGTAGGTGGGACTCGTGGCGCGGTGGGTGATGACTTGCCACGCTTTGAGGGCAAACTGGAAATCTTTCGGCGCGGCGGCGCGCCAACTGGCGGCGGTTTTCAGGCGCGGTAGTTGGTAGAAAGTGGAATCAATTTCGACACTGGAAAATTTCTGGAAATATGCGGCTTGAGCGATGGCAAAACCACAACAGCCGGTGCGGATGATTGGCGGTTTTGCAGCCACGCCAAATTAGGGCGTGAGAGTTTTGAGCAGAATCTTGGAGTTGCGTCCACTCTGCTCGTATTTTTCCCGGCGCGATGCCGGTAAGTCTTCCACGACACCTTCCCGGTACCCGAGTTTGTGCTGGAAGAAAGTGAACGCTTGCGTGGACAAACAAAAAATCGTGTCCATGCCGAGTTCTTTCGCGACGGCTTCGGCGCGGACGGCGAGCTTGGTGCCGATGCCACGATGTTCGTGTGCCGGATTAATTTGGAGACAGGCCAGCTCCGCTTTTTTGTCGGCGGGGTAGGGCGTGACGGCAATGCAGCCGACGATGTTGTCGTCGATTTCAAAAACGAAATATTCGGCGATGTGTTTTTCGATGACGCTGCGGGAGCGTTTCAGGAGTTGGTCGCCATCAATGGCGGGCTTGATGAGTGCGCTGATGTGACGGATATCTTTGCGCATGGCGGGACGAATGCCTTGGTATTCGTTCGCGTAAATTAAAGTGCCGATGCCTTCGTTGGAAAACACTTCGGCGAGTAGACCTTCGTCGACTTGGCCGTTGATGATATGAACGCGCGGCACGCCAGCTTGACCGGCGCGGAGTGCGTGTTGCGCCTTGGAAAGTGTGGCAGTGGGGAATTTGTCTTCGGAAGTTTTGAGAAGGTTTTCCAGCTCCGGGACGGCGATTTGGGAGATGAATTTACCGTCCACTTCCAAACCGTTGGTCGTGGTAATGAGCATGAGTTTGACGGCACCGAGTGCTCGCGCGACTTCGACGGCGACGGCATCGGAATTCAACCGGTAGGTGTGACCATTGCCGTCGAATCCGAGCGGCGGAATGACGGGGATAATTCCTTTGTCGAGCAGGTGCCGGAGCATTTCGGTATCTACTTGGTGAACTTTGCCGGTGTGCTGCTGGTCGATGCCTTTGAGAATGCCGAGCGGGACGGCTTCGATGGCGTTGGTTTGCGCGGCGCGGAGATTGTTCGCGGAAAGTCCTTGTAGAATTTCATGCGCAACCCGGTTCGCGCCGATCATTGCCAACTCCAGTGTCGGCGCATCGGTGATACCGGTGCCATCGGCATTGGAAACGGTTTTGCCGAATTGTTCGGCCAGCTTTTCAATTTGCTGACCGGTGCCATGAACGATGACAATTTGAATGCTCAAACTTCGCAACACAGCGATATCCAGCAGCAGGTTGTGGAAGTTATCGTCGGCGACGACGGCGCCGTCGATGGCGATGATAAAGACTTTGTCGCGAAATTGCGGAATGTAATGGAGGATTCCGCGTAAATCAGTTGGCTTCATGTTGTCGACGCACTTATACGGCACGCGACCCACCGGTTTCAATAGCTGTTTTCAAAAACCCGTGTATCGTACCGGTGAAATGCGACTTTGGACGATTCATCCGCGACATTTGGATGTGCGCGGTTTGGTGGCGTTGTGGCGCGAAGCGTTGCTGGCGCAAAAAGTTTTGCGCGGTCAAACGCGTGGCTACCGGTACCATCCGCAACTGACCCGGTTCCGGGCGCAACGCCAGCCGGTGGCGGCGATTGCGAGCTATCTGCGAGCAGTTCACGCTGAAGCGACCAAACGGGGTTATCAATTTGACCGGCGGAAAATTGTGAAACAACGATTCCGTGGAAAAATTTGTGAGACTGATGGACAGCTGAGTTACGAATGGAAACATCTCCAACGGAAGCTCAAACAACGCGGGACGTTCACCGGTGGCACTGAAATTCCGACGGCGCATCCGATATTTAGAATTATCAATGGCGATGTACCGGAATGGGAACGCGGAATAGGGAAAACCCTGACTAAATCTAGGTAAAAATACTTGTTGCGGGGTTTCCGTTCGCATGGTAAATATTTTGGGCAAGGTGAGACAGATGGTTCGGCATTCATGATGATGCGTATCGGTAGGCCTAATTTCATTGTGAAAAGTGTTGGAAATTAGGAAATTAACTGGAAAAAGTCCGAAGCAAAAGAGTGTGAGAACATCCGAAAATAGCAACGCAGGCGAGCCGCGACGAATTGCCGGTCAAAGACTGATTCGTTCGTGTTTGTCTTTTTGTATCTACGCCAATCGAATGCTGGCGGCATTGGCGATTTGTTTTCTCTGGCTTCAGTTCACCCCGCAAGCACCGGCGGCTACGTCTTACACTTGGACAAATATCACCGCCGGTTCGTTTAATTACTGGACGAACTCTGCCAACTGGAATCCAATTACGGGCACGCCTGGTTCTGGTAGTGGTGATTCTGCATATCTAACGAATAATTTTACCGGTAGTTACACCAACATTTTCAACTTCGGTATTGCGAACCTCATCGCCACTCTCGCCATCTCGAACAACCAAGGTCAGGCGTGGTTGATCATTACTAACAACGCGGCGGTCACCGGTGTGATTCTCACCAACACCACTTTCACACTTGGTAACGGCGGTGGCTTGGAAATTGATAGCGGCGGTATCTTCTCGAACACCACCACCTTTAATTGGCAAGGTACCAACGGTGTGATTAATCTCAATAACAATGGCACCTTAAAGACCGCAGGAGCCATTCAAATTGGTGGTGCACTGGTCGGTGTGACGGGCTTGGTCACCAGCACCAGCACCACCGGCGGCACATGGAATGGCGGCGGTACGAATTTAGCGATTGGTTCGGGGGCGGCCAATTATTATGCATCCTATAATTCACTCACTTTCAATAACGTGACCGTCACGAACTTCAGCACTGTGGGAATCGGTCTAGTTCAAGCGCAAGGCACTTTTGGCGCCTTTAACTCACTGACCTTGAGCAACGGTGTTAATTTCTTCTCCGGTGCAGTTACTGTCGGTGGAAATGCGTCATCCGGTGGTAGTAACAACTACTACAATGTTGGCGGTCTCGGCGCATCCAGCTTTGTCTCGAACGGTGCCGTTAGTTTAGGTGGCCTCAATGCTGTGATGATCGTGACGAATGCCAATTTCATCATGGCGAGCGCTGGAGTCAACGGTTTCTTAACTATTGGCGGTACTACCGGATCCTCGAATGACACGCTGACCGTACTGACGAATGGAAGTATGACCATTGTTAATCCTGCTTACTATTCCTACATCGGCAATGGGAACTCGTCGGGTAGCAATGCGATGATTATTAATGGCGGGATTGTCACGAATACCGGTGGAATTTACATTGGTCAAGGCGGTCAATCGGCGGCGACGGGATCGAGTGGCAATAGCTTAACCGTCAGCAATGGCGGTTGGCTGGTGAACGCGAACACCGCGATTACATTGGGCCGGTCTACCGGTGATAATAGCAATTCCTACAATGTCGGCGGTCTGGGTGCGGCCAGCGTTGTTTCTAATTATTCGATTACTGTCGGTGCCGGCGGCGCTTATAACACGATGACCGTAACCAATGCGAACTTGCGTACGACCTCTACAATTCAGATGAACGGCACGAATAACCAGATCAATGTTCTCGCTGGCGCAATCTGGGATACGCCAGCCAATAATATCTACATTGGCTACGGCACGATTTCGCTTAGTAACTCGCTGACTATCAATGGCGGCATTTTTTCGAATACGGTTCTAAATCTCACTCTCGGCTACGGCAGTGGTACGCCAGCCACTCTTTCGATTGGCAACAGTATTACCGTGAGCAATGGCGGGAATTTTATTTCGACCGGCGCGGGCAGCTTCTATATTGGACGAAGTGCGGGTGACTACGGTAATTCCTTTAACGTAGGCGGTTTGGGCGCTCTGAGCACCGTTTCCAACTCAGACACGATTTATGTGGGCTACGCTGGTAGTAATAATACGATGACGGTGACCAACGCCATGCTTTTCAGCGGTGCGGTGACTGTTGGCTATGGCTCCTCGAACAACACGGTGAGCGTGAATAGCAATGCGACGTGGAACATGGGTGGCCTCACTGTCACCGTCGGCAGCAGTGCGGCGACCGGTAACGTGCTGATTGTCAATAATGGCGTGCTCACCAACGCCACCGTTACCATTGGCAGCGGCGCAAGTGCCTCCGGTAATAGTGGAACTTTAAGCAATGGGGCTCAATTTTTTGCCACGGGCATTAATGTCGGGATAAGCGGTGCTACGAACAACACTTTAAATATCGGCGGTTTAGGGGTATCGAGCGTAGTCACGGCGAGTGGGGTTGTTATCATTGGTACTGCCGGGTCCGTCTCTAGTAATAACGTTATCGTGGTTACCAATGCGACGTTGAGCACTGCGAACAGGTTGGATATAGTTGGATTGGGTAATGCGTTAATTATTCAAGCCGGAGGGTTTGTAAATAATGCAATTAGTAGCACTTTGGGTGCTGGTGGTTATGGTGGGGGCAGTAATAATGCCATCATCGTCAGCGGCGGAACTCTCACGAACAAATCTACATGGAACATTGGTGCAGGTAGTGGTGCAGGTAGTACGGGTGCTCCGGGGATTGGCAATCGGTTGGTTGTCAGTAATGGCGGGACGGTTTGGAATTCTGGTGGCGTTAACGTTTCCGCCAACGCCGGCGACAACAATAACAGTCTTTTCATCGGTGGTTTAGGCGCGTCGAGCTTTTTCACTAACACCGGTGGCTTTAATATTGGTGCTGGAACTCTCACGTATGGCAATACCATGGTTGTCAGTAACGCTACGGTGTTTGCGGGGACAGTTTTAAACATAGGTTATGGCGCCGGATCGTATAGTAATACTGTTTATGTGATGAAAAATGGGTGGCTGACGACACCAAGTGGCTTTCAAGATTATTTAAGCAATCTTACGTCGAATAATACCCTTGTCATCAATGGCGGGGTAATGACTAACCTGAGTACTGAGTATATTGGTGGCGGAGCTGGTTCGGCGGGGAATGGGATGGTCATTAGTAATGGCGGCTTCTATTGGGGGAGCAGCACGATGGAGATTAGTGGTGCGTCCGCTAATAATAGTAATAATTTCTGGCAAATTGGCGGTTTAGGTGCGGCAAGTTCGGCAGTTCATACGGGTGCCCTCATCGGTATCGGCTACTCAGCAGGGTCGGGTTATAATAATCTGACTTTGACCAATGCGACGCTGCTCAGTTCGAGCGCATTTCTTGGCTACAATGCGAATGTCGCTGGTGCCGGTTCATCGAATAACACCGCGTATGTGCAGGCGGGTGGGACGTGGATTATGACTAACGCCGCGACTCAGCTATTTGTCGGTGGTGGCAGCACGGCTTCGGGAGGCACTGGGAATGTGGCTTGGGTTCAAAGCGGTGGTGTGCTGTGGGCGAATGTGCTAACAACCGGTACGGGAACCGGCAATGTGATTACAAACTCCGGCGGTATGTATCAATTTTCTACCGCCGCTCCAACGATTACCACCGGGAATGTCCTTAATACGATTTCATTGAATGGCGGTACAATCTCATTCACCCTGATCAATAACGCCGATGTGAGCAATAGTCTCGGGGCCGGTGCGCTAAGCAAGATTTCATTCTCCGGAGCGAATACATTCATGCTGAATGCGGCATCGAATACCACGGCAGGACAGACCTACAATTTTAGCACCACCCAAGGCGCAAGCAACTATGCCAACTTGGTGATGGAAAACGGGCAGACGGCGTATCAAGGTGGCGATATCACGATTAGTAACGGTAGCACGATGTTGGTTTCCAATACCACGGCGAGCATCGGTGGGCTTTTGACGAATAAAGGCACGGTGACGATTGTGGGTTCGACGGTCACTTTCGTGAGTAACTTTTTCAATGCCGCCAGCGGCACGTTGATCACATCGAATGCAGTTGGCAACACCGTTGACACAATCGTTTTGGCTTCCAATACGGCCTGGAACATCGCTGGCACTTGGAACATGCTGGGCGGTAACAACGTCATATCGCAAGCGGTGGTGGGCGGGGTCAGCTTTGGTGGGGGTGGCATCAATATTGGTAACGGCGTGAACAATGCTTTAGTTTATGTGGCGAGTAATGCCGTGTGGGATTTGGGCTTGCGGCCTCTGTTTGTTGGCGCCGGCACCTCGACCGGCAATATGTTGGTCGTCAACGGAGGCGTGGTCACTAACATCAGTGGAGGTGACGGCAATGCGCGGTCCGACATCGGTTCTAGCGCCGGCAATTACGGCAACAGCGTAATCATCAGCAATGGCGGCAAGTTTTACATCAACGACGCTTGGTTTGCTGTTGGCGCTAACAGCAGTAACAACACTCTCCAAGTCGGCGGCCTCGGTGCTGCCAGCTTGTTCAGCAACAGCCAAAACCAATCATTGTCTGTCGGCTACGGCTCAGCGGCTTCATTCAATCGCGTTATCATCACCAATGGAACACTGGTGGCTGGCTTGAACATGTTTGGTTCGGCAAATGGCGCTACCGGCTCCTCCAACAACACCATTTCGGTGTTGAGCAACGGCACTTGGAATGGCAAGGGCCAAGGGAACAACACATGGTATCAGTATGCTTGGTCTGGGACCAGTAATAACATTACCGTGAATCAAGGGATCATGACGAACTTTAACAACCTGGCAATTCAAGCGGTCAATAGCGGGATTACTGTCACCAATGGCGGCAAATTTTTCAGTGGTGGCCAGTTGTTCATTGGACTGGCGACACAGGGTGCTAATGTGACGGGTGGCAGTGCCTCCAATGACTGGGTCGTGGTGGCCGGTAACAATGCGCTTTTGAGTGGCGGTAACATCTCCATCGGCAACGGCTCATACGGCTCCGTGACCGCCAACTGGATGCGCGTGGATAATGGTGGCATTGCCACCAACATCGGTACGATGAACATTGGCTATGGCGTTGGGACTGGAACAGCCGTTGGCAACAGCCTGATCATCACCAATGGCGGCCAATTCTATAGCGGCAATGTCAATCTGGGCAATGTGGTTGGCGACAGCAATAATCTGTACAAGATCGATGGCGGCTCGGCTGGCAGTGTGGTTGTCAACGGCACAATCACGGTCGGCAATAACGGCGCCAGCTTCAATCAGATGAGTGTCACCAATGCCACGGTGAAAAGCAGCGCGCTCACCATCGGTTCCGGTTCTTCCAACAATATCGTGACGGTTGCCAGCGGCACGGCGTGGGATTTTTCGAGTCAGTCTGTGACGGTGGGCAGCGGGAACGCGACCGGCAACGTGCTGCAGGTGTTGGGCGGAGTATTGAGCAATCTCAGCACCCTGGCGGTCGGTGTTGGGGCCGGCGCGTGGAGCAACAGTTTCGTCATGAGCGGCGCGGCGACCGTTTCGGTGGTGAATTTGCTGGTCACGAATAATACCGGTAACGCCAACACGGCGCAGTTGAACGGCGGGTTGCTGACCGCGACCAATGTGGTCATTACCGGAACATTCGGAATGCAAAATGGCACCCTGCGAGCCGGCACGATCACCAATGCCATCAGCGGCACGAGCACGGGATTATTCCAGCAGGTCAGCGGCAACGGCACAGTGCAAAACGCGACCTTTATCAATCAAGGGATCATCTCCCTGGCGAATGGCCAGACGTTGACTTTTGCCGGCGGAGCGCTGACCAACGCCAGTACCGGTTATTTGCTTGGCAATGGCGGCACGCTGGTGTTGAGCAATGCCAATTTCTGGAACGTGAGCACCGTGAACTCGAGTTGGAAGATGGACGGCGGCAGCACCCTGCTCTTCACCAACACCAGCGGCATTACCGAATATTTGTCGGCGGCGAGCAGTTCGACTTATGGACAGACTGCGCCCGGGACAAATAATAACTTCTATATCTCGACCTTGACGCTGGCGGGCGGGGGCACGGTCAAGCTGACCAATGGTGTCGGCAGTGCCAACGCATTATACGTCGGCAACCTGACCGTTGGCGTCGGCGAAACACTGAACCTGAATGGCGCCACGATTTATTATGCCGGGAGCCTGGCCACGAACGGCGCGACCATCATGCTCAACGGCGGCAACATCCTGCCGCTGCTCTCGGCACAGATCCTCGCGTTCATCACGAGTGGGGGTGTCAACGATTGGAATGGGACTGCCAATTGGAGCGGCGCAACGATCCCCGGAATCAATGACACGGCTTTGCTCACCAATGCGCTGATTCCCACCGTGACATTTATCACGAATGCGACGACAGCGATCACGACAATGCTCCTCTCCAACAGCGTTGCCGGGGCCACGCACACGCTGGTGTTGAGCAATGGGATTCTGACCGTCAGCGGGACCATCGTCGGCAGCAACGGCGTCCTGCAAATTGGCGCCGGTACCGCCGCGGCGACGATGTCCAACACCATCCTGACCCTGAACAGCGGCGGGAAAGTTCTCCTGACGAATGCCAACTCGACGACACCCAATCAACTCGTCGTCGCCGGTGCATTGAACAGCGGTGCCGGCAGCACGATCACCATGATGGGGGCCGGCAGCGCGACGAATCTGATCATCCTGACCAGCGGCGCCTTTGCCAACAACGGGTTTCTCGCTTCGATCAGCGCCACCAACATTATCCAGGCGGCGTCAGCTTCCAATGCCGGCACCAACTCGTTACAGGGCGGGATGCTGAGCTATCAGACAACCGGCGGTCTCGCGCTGCCGCTGCTCAACACCGGCGCGATCCTCCTGAGCGGCGGTGCGCTCGGCACGCCGATCACCAACGCCAGCGGTGGGCTGATCACGGGCAGTGCCGGCACGTTGAGCGGGGCGCTGGTGAACCAGGCCAGTGGCGTGGTCAGCAACAATAACGGTTCCTGGCTGGTGAGCGGTGCGTTCAGCAATCTCGGCACGTTTGTTGTGAACAATGGCGGACTGGTGACCAACACCGGTGTGGTGAGCCTGAACAGCGGCGGCACGGGGCGGGTCGACAACGCTTCATGGGTGGTGCAGAGCACACTGGAAATTGGCAGCCCCGGTGGGAGTGGCGGTGCAGTCTTGATTGTGACCAATGGGGGCACGCTGACCGATGCCGCGGCGGTCACTCTCGGCAATGCCAGTTCCAGCAATCAGGCCACGATCGCCGGCAACGGCGCGGCGTGGAAACTGGCCGGCACGAGCCTGACCGTCGGCACCGGCGGGGCGACCGGCAACGTGCTCAATGTCAACAGCGGTGGCAGTGTTTTCGCGGGTGGATTGACGGTTAGCGCCTCGGCGGCCGACTGGAATAATCAGGTCACGGTGACCGGCGGCAGCCTGGTCGTCACCAATGGCGCGGCGAACGCCCAAATGATTGTCGGCCAGAATGGTCGCGGGACCCTCAATCTCAACAGCGGCGGCGCGATCGTTGCCAACCAATTGCTGGTGAACAGCAACACGGCCAACGTCACCAACTCATTCTTCAATTTCAACGGCGGCACGTTGACCACTTCGAATGCCGCCGGCTCGGTCGCGGCGAGTGTCACCCTGGCTGGCAATAACACGAGCTGGAGCATCAACGGCACCTGGAACATGCTCGGCGGCCTTCACACCATCACTTCGGCAGTGGCCGCTGTGAATGCCGCCCAGGTGACCATTGGCAACAGTGTGTCGGGTGCATTGGTCTATGTGGCGAGCAATGCTGTGCTCAACATGAGTGGTTATTCGTTATTCATTGGCAATTTAGCAAATAACAATCAGTTGGTCATCAACGGTGGCGTTGTTACCAATGTGCCGATCGGCTCGACTACGCAGTCCGCTATCGGGGGTAACGGGGATTGGGGTAACGGCCTGATTATTAGCAATGGCGGGCAGTTCTATGGCGGTTGGATCGACGTTGGCCCCGGCAGTATCAGCAATATTTATCAAGTGGGCGGCCTTGGTTCGTCCAGTTTTGCCAGCAATGGCGCCCTCTATGTGGCAAATACCTTTGGTGCTACATATAATAATCAAGTGATCGTTACCAACGCCACGCTGAAGGTCGGCGCGTGGGGATTTGGCAATGGGAGCGGCTTCCCCTACGGGTCGATTGCTTCCTACAGCAACACGATTTCCGTGCTCGCCGGCGGCACGTGGGATGTGCTGGGTGGCGCCGGTCCGTGGGGTGGCAGCAATAACTCGATCATCGTCAACAGCGGGATGATCACAAATGAAGTCGGCCTCGCCTATTTTGGATCGGGGAATAGCTTGGTGGTTACCAATGGTGGCAAATTCTTCCATGTCGGCGGATATTTGATCGTTGGTTCGGGCGGGACCAATGACACGCTGATTGTGGCCGGCAACAACGCTAGCTTGTATGGCGGCGGTAACGGCCTGACGATCGGTGCCTTTGGCGGTTCGGGGGCACCATATGCCGCCACGGGTAACTCGGTCCGAGTCGACAACGGGGGCATCGCCACCAACATCGGGACGGTCATTATCGGCAGCGTAGCCTCCGGTAACAGCCTGATCATCGCCAACGGCGGCCAGTTCTACAGCGGCAGTGTGACCCTGGGCGCGACGACCGGTGACAGCAATAATCTGTACAAGATTGACGGTGGTTCCGTGGGCAGCAGCGTCTCCAACGGTGCGATCACGGTCGGTGTCAACGGCGCCAACTTCAACCAGATGAGTGTTACCAATGCCACGCTGCTCAGCGGCGCGACCATCATCGGCAACGGCGCCTCGTCGAACACCGTCAGCATTTACAACGCCGCCCTCTGGAACTTGCTCGGCAACACCATCACCGTCGGCAGTGGCGCGGCGACGGGCAACGTACTGCTGATCGGCAGTGGCGGGACTATTTCCAATGCCCCCTTCGTGACGGTTGCGGCGCTCAACAATTTAACCCTGCAAGGGGGACTGTTGCAGGGCACCACGCTGACCAACCAGGGCGCACTCAGCGGGTTCGGCACGATCAGCAACATGGTTCAAGTGGTCAATAACGGTGGGATTTTTGCGACGAACGGAACGTTGACGATTGCCGCCGTGGTTGCGGGTGCGGGGACGAACTTTGCCAACAGCACCGGGACATTGAACTTGAAGAATGCCAACACCTACACCGGATTGACGGTGCTCAACGGCGGGCAGTTGGTCGTTGGAAACGCCAACGCGGTGCAGAATAGCACGGTCAGCAACACGGCCGTGGCCAACGACATTGTGTTCACTGTCACGAGTGCCAACTTTGGCGGTTTGGCGGGGTCTGGCGATTTTGGTCTGACCAATGGTGCGGCCGGTGTGGCACTCAGTATCGGCACGAACAATGCCAACACTGCCTACAGCGGCGTGTTGAGTGGGAACGGCAGCCTGACCAAACTCGGCACGGGCACGCTGACGCTGGCGGGCGCGCAGGCCTACACCGGCACGACGACCATCAGCAACGGGACGCTGGCGGTGAATGGTTCGCTCAACGTCGCAAGCGGCGTGTGGGTCGTGACCAATGCGACGCTGAGCGGCAGTGCAACCTTGGGCACGGTCACCATTAACGGCGGGGGAACGATTGCGCCCGGCAGCAACGGCGTCGGCACCATCAGTGCTGCGGCGCTGACCTTGGCGGCCAACAGTCAGCTCGCGTTGGACTTCAGCACCGGCGCGCGGAGCTTTGACCAGATCCTCGTCACCAACCTGAACGGCTTGGCTGTCAATGGGGGCGTGTTGAGTTTGTATCAGGCCAATACCACGACGCCGTTCGATTTGTTGGGCAGCTACAAGCTGATCCAGTACAACGGCACCCAGCCCGGCGCGGACACCAATCTGTTGTCGGTTGCCAACCAGACGGGGAACCGGATCTACGGGTTCAATCTCAGCGGCGGGTGGATCACTCTGAGCATCACGAGCACCAACGGGCTTGGCTGGGTGGGGAGCGCCGTCAATAATTTCTGGAATGCGGCGACCAACTGGGCGGGCGGGGTGGTCCCGCTGGCCGGTGAGCAACTCATCTTCGACGGCCATACCGGGCTGAACAACACGAATAATCTGACGGCGCACACCCAATTCAGCGGGATCTATTTCAATACCTCGTCCGGTGCGTTTATCCTGAACGGCAATGCGGTGGATCTGATCAATGACGTCATCAATGTCAGTGCGAACACCCAGACGATCCACCTGCCGCTGGTGCTGGCGGCGGGTAATCTGGCGGTCAATGCCCAAGGTGGCAACCTGGTGATCGATGGCACAATCAGCGAAACCAACAGTTCGTTTACCTTGACCAAGGACGGCCCGGCGACGTTGTTCCTTGCGGGCACGAACACCTACACCGGCGGGACGACTCTCGATGCAGGGACGCTCAGTGTGAGCGCGATTTCCGACAGCGGTGTGAGCGGGATCAGCACCAGCGGCGTGTTGACCTTCAACGGGGGCGCCTTGCAGTTTACCGGCGCCGGTGCCGCTTCAACCCTGCGCGGCATCACCAACATCGGGATCGCGTACATTGATGTGACCAACAGCACCGCGCAGTTGGCGCTCGGGGGCGTGATGGGTGGCCCGAACGGACTGCTGAAGTTTGGCGCCGGGACGCTGGTGTTGGGCGGGACCAACACCTACAGCGGCGGGACCACGATCAGCAATGGGACGGTGGCCATCAGTGCCGACGCTAATCTGGGCGCCGCCGGCGGGGCGTTGACTTTTGGGGGTGGCACTCTGGAGACAACGAATAATTTCGCGTTGGACAGCACGCGGTCGATTACGTTGAATGCACCGGGCGCCACGTTCAATATTGACACGAACTCGACGTTGGGGGTCGGCAACACCATCGGCGGTGCCGGCGGATTGACCAAGACCGGCGCGGGTGCACTGGTGTTGAGCAATGCCGCGAATAACTATCAGGGCGGGACCATCATCAACGCCGGTATTCTGGCGCTGGGATCGGATGGCGCGACCAACGAGAACGCCAGCGCCCTCGGGAATGGCCTGGTCACGCTGACCGGCAACAGCCAGTTGCGGCTCGGCGGCGGTGCGAACTTGAGCTATTCCATTGGCAACGGGATCGCCTTGAGCAACGGCACAATTTACGCCGTGGCCGGGGTGCAGAATCTGACCGGCTCCCTGACCGTGAACAGCGGCGGGGGCACGCTCTCGGCCCAATCGGGTACCAATGATCTGTTCTTGACGGGGGTCGTCAGCGGCAGCGGCGCTCTCACCGTGTACGATGCCGGAGCCGCCGGTGCCGGTCGCGGCCTCGTCCGGTTTGCCAACAACGGCAATACCTACAGCGGCACGCTGGCGATCAGCAGCAATGGCAACAACGGCGTGGTCTCGGTCGATGCCGCCAACGCGCTCCAATTCGCCACGGTCAATGATATATCGGGTTACGGCAATTCATTGGTGTTTTACCAAGCCACCGCCGGTGCGACCAATTTTACGCTGGGCGCCTTGAGCGGGACCGCCAATATCACCCTGCAATCCTGGACCAATACCGCCGGCGGCGACCCACTCGTGACCGGCCCCGCCTTGACCTTGACGGTCGGCGGTAACAATGGCAACACGACTTATGCCGGCGCGTTGGGCGGTTCTGGCACGCTGATCAAGACCGGCAGCGGGACGCTGACGCTCACGGGCACAAATGCCAACGGCGGCGTCACGGTCAGCAGCGGCACGTTGTTGTTGAGTGGCGGTAATAACCGGTTGTCCACCAATGGCGCGGTGACCGTGGCCGGCGGCACGCTCGATCTGGGCGGGTTTACCCAGACGAACGGCAACACTTTCGCGATTCTGAGTGGCGTGCTCGCCAACGGGACCGTGGTCAAATCGGGCGCCGATTACCTCGGGCAGTCCGGGTCAATTACGGCCGTGCTGGCCGGCAGTGCCGGGCTGACCAAGTCGACCGCTGGAACGCTGACCTTGACCGGTACGCAGACATACACTGGCACGACCACGATCAGCAACGGCACACTGGTCGTCAACGGCGCGCTCGTTGGGTCCGGGCTGGTGAACGTGCTCAGCAACGCCACGCTGACCGGTAACGCGACGCTGGGCAGTGTCACGGTTGGCACCGGCGGCTTGCTCGTGCCCGGAAACAATGGGATCGGCACATTCTCAATGGGCACGTTAACGACGGCGGCTGGCAGCCTGTTGAATTTTGAATTCACGGCCACGACGAATGATCAACTCCTCGTGACGGCCAACGCCGGGCTCACCCTCAACGGCGGTGTGTTCACCCTGGATCAGGCCGGCACGAACCTGACGTACGACCGGCTCGGTACGTACAATCTGATCAGCTACACCGGCGGGATCCCCAGCGTCAACAACCTCGCGGTGACGAATGGGACCGGGAACCGCTCTTACACTTTCAGCCTCAACAACAATTGGGTCACGCTGACGATCGGCGGGCAGGGGATTAGCTGGGTTGGAACGGACAGTGGGTTCTGGGCGGATCCGAACAACTGGAACGGGGTCGTGCCGACGAATGGGGTGGCGGTGTTCGCGGGTAATACTTCCACGATCACGTACAACGATCTGGCGAATCATGCGGTGCTCGCCGGGATCCTGTTCACGAATGGGGCGGCGGCGTTCACGCTGAACGGGAATGCCGTGGATCTCCAGGGCGACGTGGTCAACCAGAGTGGCAACAGCCAGACCATTAATCTGCCGTTCTTCCTGACCGGCGGTGCCGCGAATACCCGGACGTTCAACGCGAGCAACGGCGCGCTCCTTGTCACCGGCGTCATCAGCGAGACCAATGGCTTATTCAGTCTGATCAAAGAGGGGACGAACCTGTTGGTCTTGGCCGGGGCCAACACCTACAGCGGCGGTACGGTCCTGAACGCCGGCACTCTCGGCATTGGGATCAGCTCGCTGGGCAGCACCGGCGCGCTGGGCACCGGCACGCTTTATATCAACACCACCGCCGGTGCCGGTGGTCTGGTGGCTGTCAATGGGGCGCAGACGCTCAATAATGCCGTGGGCGTGGTGGGCGATTTCAGCGTGGGCGGCACCCAGGATCTGACTTTCGCCGGGACGATCAACCTGAGCAATGCCACCCGCACGGTCACGATCAACAACACCGCCAACACGTTTATCGCCGGTGCCGTTTCCAATGGCGCCTTGACCAAGGCTGGGACCGGCTTGCTCACGGTGACCGGCACACTCGCCTACAATGGCGTCACGACGATCAATGGCGGGACGCTGCAACTGGGCAACGGCGGCAACACCGGGACAATTAACAACAACGCCGCGGTCACCAATCATGGCGTGTTGGCGTTTGACCGCAGTGACGATCTGAGCTTCGCCAACCTGATTACCGGCACCGGGGATGTGGTGCAGAATGGGACGAATGTGATCACGATCAGCGACGGCAACAATAGCTACTCTGGGCGGACGGTCATCAATGGGGGCGTGGTGAGCGTTAACTTTCTGACCAACGGCGGCGTGGCCAGTTCCATCGGCGCCGCCAGCAGCGCCGCGAGCAACCTGGTGCTCAACGGCGGGGCGCTCCAGTATACCGGCAGTGGGGCGACGATTGATCGGCTGTTCACGCTCGGGGATAACGGCGGGACCTTGAGTGCCGTCGGCGGCGCGTTGAACTTGACCAACACCGGCGCGCTGGGGATGACCGGGACGGTGAGTCGGACCTTGGTCTTGACCGGCACCAGCAATGGCCTGTTAGCGGCCAGTCTGGGCGATCCGACCAGCGGCCAAACCACCCTGCTCAAGGCCGGCAATAATTTGTGGGTGCTCAGCAACACCAATACATTCTCTGGAATGACCACGATCAGCGGTGGGACGTTGATGCTGGCGGGAACGCTGGCTGCCCAAAACAGTACCGTCAGCAATCTGGTGAACGGCGGATTGGTTTTCAGCAATAGTGCGGCCTTCACTATCGGCGGGCTGGCCGGCCCAGGGAACATCGGCTTGACCAACACCAGTGGCGGTTTCATTACGCTGAGCGTTGGCAACAACAATTCAAATACCACCTACCTCGGTGTGCTCAGCGGCAGTGGCGCGCTGGCCAAGCTCGGCAGCGGGACGCTGACTCTCAGCAGCAATCAGACCTATCTCGGAGGCACGACGGTCAGCGCCGGGACGCTCCAGTTGGGCGGCTTGGCCAACACGCTCTCCACCAATGGCGGGATTATTGTGGCCGGCGGTGTTCTCAATTTGGGCGGCATGGGTCAATTCACGACCAATGCCGTCACGATCAGCAGCGGCATTCTCACCAACGGCACCCTGACAAAGTCCGGTGCCAGCTATGATGGTCAAGCCGGGACTGTTGCGGCGGTGCTAGCTGGGAATGTTGGGTTGATCAAGACGACCAGCGGCACCCTGACTCTGAGTGGGGCCAATACCTATACCGGGCCGACGATCATCAGCAACGGCACGCTGAAAGTCACTGGCCAGTTGGTCACGACCGGCTTGGTGACGGTGGCCAGCGGCGCGACATTGTCCGGCAACGGCGGGACGGTTGGCAACGTGACGGTCAGCAGCGGCGGGATTCTGGCGCCCGGGAGCAGCGTCGGGTCGCTGACGCTGACCAGCTTGACCGTGAGCAATGGGAGCCTATTCAACTACGAGTTTAACGGGGCGGCTAATGATCAGCTCTTCGTGACGGCGACCAACGGGTTGACCATCAACGGCGGTGACTTCCGGCTGTATCAGGAAGGGACGACCACGACGTTTGATAAGTTGGGGACGTACAAGCTGATCAGTTACGCCGGGCTGATCCAGGGCAGTGGAACGAACAACTTGCTAATCGATCCCTCGACCCAGACCGGTAACCGGTTGTATACGTTCGGGACGAACGGCGGCTGGGTTACGCTGACGATTGCCGGTCAGGGCATTGGCTGGCTCGGCGCCAATAGCGCCCTCTGGGCGGATCCGGGCAACTGGGCGGGCAATATCGTGCCGACCAATGGCATCGCAGTCTTCTTGGGGAATTCCCGGTTAAACACAACGAATAATCTGGCGAATGCCCAGTTTGTGGGAATTACGTTTAGCAATGGCGCGGGGGCGTTCACGCTCAACAGCGCGATTGCCGGCGCCAACACGGTGACGCTCCAAGGTGACGTGGTGAACCTCAGCGCAAACACCCAGACGATCAATCTGCCCGTGCTGATCGCCGGCGCCCAGGGCGGAACCTTCAATGCCAGCAACGCCGACATTGTTGTGGCCGGCATAATCACCTTTGACAGTTATGGCTCTGGGTTGCTCAAGACGGGGCCGAAAGTCCTGGAGTTGACCGGGAACAACAGCTACACCCAGACCACTACGATTGCCGGCGGCATCCTGCGCGTGGATGCTGGCGCGTTGTCGCCCACGAGTAATCTGATCTTCACCAATGGTGTGTTGGAAAGTAGTGGCGGGATGGTGTTGACGCGCAGTCTGGGGACCGGAGGCGGCTCCATCCAGTGGGCCGGCAGTGGCGGCTTCTCGGCCAGAGGCGGGACGTTGACCGTCAACCTGGGGAATGCGGGTGGGACGCTGGTATGGGGTGCCACCCGCTTTGTTCCCAACGGCAGCACGTTGCAGTTCAGTTCGAGCCAGGCCGATAGCACGGTGAGCTTTATGAATGCGCTCAATCTGAACGGCGGCGTGCGCACGATTCAGGTGGACAATGGGACCGCGTTTATCGACGTGGACCTGACGGGCGCGATCAGCGGGACGGCCGGCAGCGGGCTGATCAAGACCGGCGCGGGCACCCTGCGCTTGAGTGGGAATAGCAGCTTCAGCGGGGCCTTGACGGTGGATGCCGGCACTTTGTTACTGGCGGGCACACTCAGTAATACCAGCGTGTTTGTAAACAGTGGCGCCACCGTGGGCGGGACGGGGGCCTTTGCAAGCGCCTTGACATTGGGCAGTGGTGGAATCTTGTCCCCCGGGATCGGTGGGGCCGGGTTGTTGACGGTCAGCAGTTTGAATTTGTCGAACGGCTTTGTGTACGACTGGGAGCTGGGGATGACAGCGACGGATCGGGTGGACGTGACCACGCTGAACGGGCTGAATTATTTCGGATCGAATCAGTGGACGTTGCAACTGGGCGCCGAACCCGGGGTGGCCGGGCTGGCGCAATGGCAGGGCAGTAACGTGCTGGCAGAC
>Ga0118677_10003194_pt1 | contig 31515 bp, 30 predicted proteins | sample AliMusrvi5mmetaG_FD_86154 | JGI IMG/M metagenome (GOLD analysis project Ga0118677, IMG submission 86154) | reverse complement strand
CTCCTCCTCTTCGGAGAAGATTTGCAGGCCAACGTCAAGCCGAACCGCCTGGTTCTTCACGTCCAGCCGGACGAGGGCATCACGCTGGATATCCATGCGAAACGCCCCGGCCCGAACATCAACCTCGTCAATGTCCCGCTCGATTTTTCCTACAAGACCTTCGGCGAAGGAATGGCCGCCACCGGCTACGAAACCCTCCTCTACGACTGCATGATCGGCGAAACGACGCTCTTCCACCGCTACGACAGCGTGGACGCCTCGTGGCGGATCGTCACCCCGATCCTCGACGTCTGGCAGGCCCTGCCCGCACGCGATTTCCCCAACTACGACTCCGGCACATGGGGGCCTGTCGCTTCCGATCACCTCCTAGAAAAGAGCGGCCACGAGTGGCACCACTACCCCCTCAAACCCTGATCGCGCGGATTCGAGATCTGCGGGATTGGTGTTGACTTAGGTCAAGTTTTTCTCCAACGGTGTCAGCCATGCTGCGCGCCACCGGATACCCGCTGATTTTTCTGGCGATGTTTTCCATTGCGGGCGGGCATTGGGCCGTGCTGCAGAGCGTGGCGTGGGCTGGGATGCTCGTCGAGTTTTCAAAAAATTCCAACCTCGGTGCCGCTGTCTCAAAAACCTTCAGCGGCAAGGCCCCCTGCAAAATGTGCATGGCGATCGAGGCGGGGAAACAAAAAGAAAGCCGCCTGCCGGCGACCGTCAAGGCGGAGGCCAAGATCGGCAAATTTCTCGTTGGTGCGCCCACTGAAGCCCCCTCCCCAGCCGCGAAAGATTTTGATTTTCACGCGATTGTCATGATCGCTTACGCCGGGTTCAGCCCGGCTCCGCCTTCCCCGGTTCCCCGACAGTCCTGACTGTCCTCAGCGAACTCCTTCGCATGTGCGGAGGAGGTTTTTGCCGCCGCTCCCCATTTGGGGGGGGCTAGTGGCATCCGATCACCTTGCAGCCCCGCATGATGCCGCCGCTGCGCCTACCTTTTTACAAAATCATGAAATCTCTTTTTACCCGTTACGGCCTTTATATCGCGGGATTGGCCGCCCTGCTTCTCACCTCACACGATGCCCGTGGCTGCGCCTGCGGCTGCGGCATCTACGACGTCGGCACCAGCTACAATTTCCCGGATGGTGCCGGATGGATGGCTTGGACGGAATACGACTTCCAGGCCCAATCCTACAACTGGAGCGGGCTCAAGAGCGCCCCCGCCTCAAACAATGACGACAAGCTCATCCGCACCTCCTGGCTCTCCGCGGGCATCCAGTATTTCCCCACCAGATCCTGGGGATTCGATGTCACCGTCCCATCCGCTAGCCGACTTTTCAAGGCGGCATCAGACAGCGGCCGTCCGGGAAGCACGACTGTCCACCAATGGTGGTCGTTGGGCGACCTCCGCGCGAATGTCTATTACACCGGATTCTCGCCGGACATGTCCACGGGGGTGAATCTCGGCCTGAAACTCCCGACCGGCAACTGGACGGAGCCGGGCGTGGATCGGGACACGCAAATCGGCACAGGAAGCACGGACATTCTGTTTGGGTTCTACCACCGCCACAGGATCACTCTCGACGAGAAATGGACATGGTTCGCACAGACCCAGTTCGACATCCCGCTCATCACTCAAGCAGGGTATCGGCCGGGAATGGAGATCGATGCGGCCGCCGGCATCTACTACTCGGGGCTCCACATCGGAAAGGTGAAAATCCGCCCGCTCGGCCAAGTTCTTTTTTCCTTCCGAGCTTCGGATTCTGGCCCGTCCGCCAACCCAGCCAACACGGGATACGAGAGGGTTTTGCTCTCGCCCGGCGTGGAGTTCGACTTCCATCCGTTCCGCGTTTATGCGGATGTCGAATTGCCGGTGATCACCAACGTGGTTGGCAACCAGCTCATCTCGGTATCCCAGGTCAAAGTCGTCGCCAGCGTGATGTTCTGACTTAGCCGAACCAAAGATATGCCCCGCAAAGCGCGATGGCCGCGCCCGCAAACCTCACAAATACGGCGCTTGCGAGCCTCTGGATGCCGATTCCGATCCCGATTCCGCAGAGGTGAATCAGGGCCGTGGCAAGAACGAAGCCGATGCCGTATTCAAGCCCCGATGCCGTCGCAGGCATTTCTGCTCCGTGCGCATATCCGTGAAAAACGGCGAACAGGCCAACCAAAATGATGCTCGGAGCCAAGGCGAGACGCGCGGACGCTGCGATCAGGACGCCCAGTGTGAGAACAGAAATCACGATACCCTGTTCGGCAAAAGGGATCTGAACCCCGGCCATTCCGAGCGCCCCGCCGAGCGCCATGACGGCCACGAATGTCAGAGGGACCGCCCAAAGCGATCGCCCGCCCATTTGCGCAGCCCAAAGGCCGACAGCGATCATGGCGCAAAGATGGTCCAGTCCGCCGAGAGGGTGCCAGAATCCGTGCGAAAACCCGCTCGTGTTTCCCGCTCCCACGTGAGCGTGAGCCATGGCAGGGAAGAGAAGCAGCATCCCCAACGGAAGTGCGGCACGATGGACTGCTGACAGAATTGTTTTCATTCCTGAAACCGGTCATTTTCCGGACCGGTAACGGGGTTGCAACTGCAACTGAAAAACTACTGCCGGTCCAATCCAGCACAAGATATTTCGGCAAGACCCGTCGTTGAGAGAATTGACAGGACGTAGGAGGAAGACTAATGGAGCGCCTGATGAGCGGACGGAAAACCAGAGCGTTTGATTTCGAGGAGTGCGCCTGCTCGGGGAAAACGTTGGGCAAGCTGGTTCAGCCCTGCATCATGGCATTGCTTGCTAGCGGTCCGTCGCACGGCTATGCGCTGTTGGATCAGTTGGCGGAGACCGGCATGGCGCCCGACCATTCCGTCGTTTACCGCACTCTCAATGGCATGCAAAAGGACGGCCTGGTAGTCTCCCGTCGCACCACCGGTTCCGGCGGGCCGACCCGCTCGGAATACCGCCTGACCCCCTCCGGCCGCGCCTGCCTCCGCCGCTGGCAAAAGTCGCTGACCCGCTACCGGGCGGCGATTGACGCCCTCATCAAGCTGATGCCTTCCTAGGCGGAGCGGACGCAAAACTGCTCTTGACGGGGGCGGCCCCCTTGAGTATGTGCATTGAACACATAGTTGACATTCTGTGGAGGGAAACATGAAAAACTCGCGGGCGCACTACATCATGGTGGGCGGCTTTTTGGGGGCCGGAAAAACGACGGCGATCCTGAAGCTGGCGGAGCACCTCAGGAAACAGGGCCACTCGGTCGGGCTGATCACCAATGACCAGGGCACCGGGCTGGTGGACACGGCCATGGCGCAGGTCAGGGAGTTTCCGGTCGAGGAGATTGCGGGCGGCTGCTTCTGCTGCCGGTTCGACTCGCTGGTGGAGGCTTCGCGGAAATTGATGGAGGCGACACGCCCGGATGTATTTATCGCGGAGCCGGTGGGCAGTTGCACGGACCTGATGGCGACCGTGGGCCTGCCGCTGCGGCAACTCTACGGCGGGAACTACCGGGTCGCGCCGCTGAGCGTGGTGGTGGATCCGATCCGCGCGATGCGGATGCTCGGGATTGGCGACGGGCGGCAGTTCGCGCCGAATGTGATGTATATCTACCTCAAACAGCTTGAGGAGGCGAACATCCTGGTCATCAACAAGAGCGACCTGCTCGGCGCGGACCAGACAGCGAAGTTGCGGGACGCGCTGAAACGGCAGTTTCCACGGGCCGAGGTGCTTGTTGTCTCGGCCCGCACGGGCACCGGGATGCCGGCGTGGTTCGAGCGGTGCCTGTCCGGCGAAATCGACACGGATGGCATCATAGACGTGGACTATCTCACTTACGGTGTCGGCGAAGCCATGCTTGGCTGGCTCAACGCGACGTTCCGCCTAGATGCCGCGGCGCCAAGGGACGGCAACGAGATGCTGTTGGACATCGCCCGGGCGATCCGCGACCGGCTCGCGCAGGCAGACGTCGAGGTGGCGCACTTGAAAATGACGCTCGCGGCAGACGGGATCGGCCCCGACATCGCAGTGGCCAACCTCGTGCGCACCGAAGCGGTGCCCGAACTGTCGTTCCGCCTCGGGGAGCCGTTCGAGGAGGGTGAGTTGACGGTCAACCTGCGGGCGCAGGCCGAGCCGGATTTACTGGAGCGCGTCGTGCGCGAAGTGGCCGGCGAATTTGACGCCACACTCGTCAGCCTCGCAAGCTTCAAGCCAGGCCAGCCGGACCCGACGCACCGGGTTGACGCCGCCGGCATTGAGCACCGGCCGGTGATGCCGGAAACAGCACCATGAGGATGGCGCGGTGGATGGTCGGCGAGTTTTTCGGGACATTCCTGCTGGTCTTTTTCGGTTGCGGCAGTGTTTCGGTCGCGGTCACGACCGGTGCGCATTTAGGGCTGTTCGAAGTGGCCGTCGTCTGGGGACTGGGAATCGCAACGGCCATCTATCTGACCGGCGCACTGAGCGGCGCGCATTTGAACCCCGCGGTAACCATCAGTATGGCGGCTTACGCCGGTTTCCCGAAGCGGCGCGTGCTGCCTTATATCGGGGTGCAGCTGCTGGGCGCATTCGCGGCGGCGGCTGTGCTGTTCTTCCTGTTCGGCGATGCGTTGCGATCATTCGAAAAAACGCAAGGCATCGTCCGCGGGCAGCCGGGCAGCGAGGCGAGCGCGATGGTATTTGGCGAGTATTATCCGAATCCCGGCGGAAAGCCGCTGACCGACGAGGTCCGGCAGCGCATGGGCCCGGTGCCGGCATTTTTTGCCGAAACGATCGGCACGGCGGTATTGCTGCTGGTGATCTTCGGCGTCACCGATCCGCGCAACAAAAACCACCCGCAAATTCTCACGGCGGCGGTCATCGGCCTGACGGTGACGCTCCTGATCGTTTTGCTCGGCCCCCTGACCATGGCCTCCTTCAATCCGGCGCGCGACTTGGCTCCGCGCGTGTTTTCCGCGCTGGCCGGCTGGGGCCGGCTGCCGTTTCAAGTGAACGGGACCGGCTGGATGACCGTATATTTGGCCGCACCGGTTCTCGGCGGCCTGCTAGGTGGAGCGACCTACCGGCTGCTGTTCCGCAACGCCTACGCGGATTAAGCGTTCACCGCCTTGGCATACTGCGCCTCGACGAACGGCCAGTTCACGATACTCCACCATGCGGTCACATAATCCGGGCGGCGGTTCTGGTATTTCAGGTAGTAGGCATGCTCCCAAACATCGAGACCGAGCAGGGCTTTCTGTCCATCGAGCAACGGGGGATCCTGATTCGGGGTCGAGACGATCTCCAGTTTGCCATCCTTGACAACCAGCCATGCCCAGCCGCTGCCGAACCGCTTCAGCGCGGCGTCCTTGAACTGCGATTGAAATTCCGCAAATGACCCGAACGTTTTCTGGATCGCTGTGGCGAGCGCACCCGAAGGTTCTCCCCCGCCTTTTGGCGACAGCATCAGCCAGAACAGGCTGTGGTTCACGTGTCCGCCGACATTATTCCGCAGGCCGGTGCGGATGGATTCCGGGGCCTTGTCGAGATGGAGCAGCAACTCTTCGGGGCTGAGCTTCGCGAGCTCCGGCTGGCCGGCCAGAAGCTTGTTGGCATTTGTGACGTAAGCCTGGTGGTGCTTGTCGTGGTGGAGATGCATGGTTTCCGCATCAATGGCGGGTTCTAGGGCCTCGAAGGGATAGGGCAGCGGGGGCAGCGTGTAGGGGCCCGATGGTCCGTCAGGAACGGGTGATGCCGGCTGGGCAACGAGACGGTCGCTGAAAAATGCGGTGACTGCGGAAGCAAGACCGAGGCGGAAGATACCGCGACGGGTAAGGTTGGGAGTATTCATGTTTGAATAATAGCCGCTGTTGCCACAGGCGCAAGTGATGGGCCTCGGGCGGTTCGATCCGGCAGAGTTTTCCAATCGAAAATGGAAAACGCGCTTACGAAGTCGAATCGGTTAAGGCAGCGACCCGGGCGTATCGAAAAAGGCGAAACAAGACGCCTCATGTCCCGCTTTTCGGATTTCTGCCAGCAGATATGGCTCAAGGGCAGATGTGGTGCGTGAAAAGGGCTTTCCGGCCAAGGAGATTTGACAAACCTGTGCGGTTGGTGGATGAAGTCACCAGCCATGCAACGTGCTTTCTCATCGGTCGGGCAGATGCTGATACTGGCGTTGTTCATGGGTTATCTTTGTCTGCTCGCGATGGCTTCGATTCCTTCGCTACACCATTTGCTGCATGGGGACTCGGACGAGCACGGCCACCGCTGCGCCGTGACGGCTTTGCTCGATGGTCAGTTCGACCGATCCACAACTCTGCCTGTTGCCGTGGCGCAACCAACTCTGCGCCCCGAAACCGCCCCGGTCCTCGGTTCCGCTCCAGAGCCACTCGCTGCTTTCCTTTCCGGCGTGCGCGGTCGCTCTCCGCCATTGGCGTAGCCTACGACCGACCGTTCGCTGCGACCCGTGAAGGGCTCGTATTTTCCATCAATCTCGCATCCAAACGGATGCCGCTTCATATTTATATTTTTTATGACACCACTGATTCTCCTTGTCGGTTTTCTCGGCTCGGGCAAGACGACCTATCTCCGACAATTCCTGCCGGCTTTGAGCTCACGCGGCATCGACCCGCACGTGATCATCAACGACTACCAGAACGCCCGCGTCGATGCGGAGCTGCTCCGCGAACTCGCCGACTCGATCGTCCCGATCAGCGGCAGTTGCGTCTGCTGCGGCTCGCGGGAAGAACTGCTCGGCGCACTCGACAAATTCGAGCACGCGGCGAACCGGGTTGTCGTCATTGAAACCAACGGCACGACCGATTCCGAGGAACTGATCGAGCTGCTCTCGCTGGAGCCGTCGCTCGCGCGATTCACGCTGCCGATCCAGCTTTCCGTCATCGACGGGCAGCGCTGGCAGAAGCGTTTCTGGCACAATTCGCTCGAGCTCGAGCAGGCGCGCACGGCGGGGTTTCTCTCCATTTCCCGATGGGAGGATATCGACGCCAGACGCCGGGAGAAAGTCGAGGAATCGCTCGCCCATCACGGGCTTCACGGCGAGAGGGTCAACCCTGAGGAGTTTGCCGCACAAATCGGGAACGTGATCGAGGAGGTAAGGAACGTCACGAACCGGGAAGCTACCGCCCATCCTGCGGGCTGCGACTGCGGCCACCACCACGAGCCCCATACATCACATTCCTCCCATTCGTCCCACCACTTCGCGTCGATGCAGATCGACCTGCCGCAAACGGTTTCTCGCGGCGCATTGACGGCGTTCCTTGCCGCTCTGCCTCGCGAAGTGATCCGGGTCAAAGGCCTCGCGCGGCTCGCCGAATCACCGGATGAATTTCACGTTTTTCAGCGCGTTGACGACGGCGCGACGCAGTGGCTGCCGATCGGGAAAACGTCACGCCTGGGCCATCCGGTCGTCGTCTTGATCGGCCCGTCCGTCGAGCCCGGACCAATCCAGGCGCGGGCGGCGGGGCTTTTTGGAAGTATGCCGGCCGGCCTGTAACCGATGGACGGCGCGTTCCAGTTCAGCCTGTCGGATTTCAGCTTCTCCTTTCTGAGCATCCTGCTCGAAGGCCTGCCATTCCTTCTGCTCGGAACGATGATCGCCGGGGTGATCGACCAGTTCCTTCCCGTGCGCCTGATGGCCCGCCTGCTGCCGCGCAACGCGTATGCCGGCGTGCTGGTCAGCGGGCTGCTCGGCATTATTTTTCCGATCTGCGAGTGCGGGGTCGTCCCCATTATCCGGCGTCTCATGGCGAAGGGCCTTCCGCCGGCAAACGCCATCACCTACATGCTGGCCGCCCCGATCGTGAACCCCATCGTGGCGGTCAGCACATTTGCCGCCTTCCGCGGCCAGGCCCCGCTGGAAGTCACACTCCTGCGGCTCGGGCTCGGCTATGGTGTGGCGGTGGCTGTCGGCATTGTCGTCCACAACCTGCCGCTGGGCCGGGTGCTGCGCACGGAAGTGATCGCCGATATCGCCCAGCCGCAGGGCCTCTCCGGCGGCGGCGTGGCGGGCGGAATCGCGGGGCGCCTTTGGGGGGCGCTCGCCGTCTGCGTCGGCGACTTCCTGAGCATGACCGTGTATTTCGTCCTCGGCGCGACTGCCGCCGCTCTCTTCAACACATCGGTCAACCAGGACTTCATCGCGCCGCTCGCGACGAACGACTGGCTCGCCACAGCCTCGCTGATGACCCTCGCCGCCATGCTCTCCCTGTGCAGCACGACCGACGCTTTTATCGCCGCGACGTTCTCGATGTTCCCGGCAGTCGCCAAACTGGCGTTTCTCGTTTTCGGGCCGGTCATCAGCCTCAAGCTGGTCTTTCTCTATTCTTCGATCTTCAAGGAACGCTTCGTGTTCGGCCTCGTCATCGGCCTGTTCGTGATGGTCTGGCTCCTCTGCATGCGGCTCACGGTCATCGGCCTATGACTTCCCTGTTTCAACGTTTTCTGACAGCCGGGGTGCTCGCTCTCTGGGGGAACGTCCTTCTCATCATCTTCTTCACCGGCAGGATTTGCGCGTATTTGCACTCGAATTTCCAGCCGTTCACGCTCGTCGCCGGCTGCCTGCTCGTCTGCTTTGCGTTTCTCGTGCTGATAGCGCCGGCGACCGCCAATGCGCACGCGGCCGCGCGCTCGTCGGTATGGAGCGTGCTCACCTCGCTCATCCTCGTGGCCCCGCTGCTCCTCGCGTTTTCCAGCACCCTGGACAGTTTCGGTGCGGGCACGGTCGCCAAACGGGTCTATGTGCAGGACCTCGCGCAGCTCCCCAGCGCCCAACCGGCAGCCGCCCAATCCGCAAACACCCCACAAGACGACAAATACCTCCTGCCAAAAAACAAGCGGGGCCAAGTCCAAGCCCAAATCGTGGACTTCCTCTACGCGGCCCAGCTCCCGGAAGTCCGGGTCCAGCTCGAAAACAAGCCGGTGGAAGTCATCGGCCAGTTGATGCCGGCGAAAACCAACAACCCCAAAGGCAACCGCTTCGTCGTCATCCGAATGATGATGACCTGCTGCGCCGCTGACGCCCAGCCGATCGCGCTCCCGGTCGAGCCGCAGAAGAAGCCCGACCTGCCGGACATGACCTGGGTGAAAGTGACCGGCCAAGCCGCCTTCCCCGTCGAAGGCGGCCAGCGCAAACCGCTCATCCAAGACGCCGCGATCGAAAAAATCGACGCCCCCGAGGACCCCTATCTCTACTGAACCCGCCAGGCGCGAAAAATCGCCCTTGCGCGATCGGCGAACAATGATACTGATAACCTATTATCAGTTGTGAAAAGCCCCTTCGCTCTCCTTGCCGTTTCGGTGATCTCCTCGTCTGTTGCGCTGGCGGACCTCACCGTCGCCTCGCTCTCGACGATCACCACCGATATCGCGAAAAATGTCGGGGGCGACAAAGTCGATGTCATCCCGGTGATCAAGCCGGGCATTGACCCGCACGAGTTCCAGCCGACGCCCGACGACGTGAAGCGAATCGTCACGGCCGATCTCGTCCTGATCACGGGCAAGCATCTCGAAGGCTATTTGACCAAGCTGGAGGAATCGGCCGGAGGTTCCGGAAAATTCGTGGACACCGGCGCGGCGTTTCCTTCACTGAAACTCGAGGAGGACGGCAAGCTGGTCGAGGACCCGCACTGGTGGCACAGCATCGAAAACGTGAAGAAGGCGACCCTTGTCGTGGAAAAGCGCTTCGCCGAGGCCGACCCCGCCAACAAAGCCACCTACGAGAAGAACGCCGTCACGTATATTGCCGAGCTCAAGGATTTGGAGGCCTGGGCGAAACGCGAGGTCGCGACGCTCCCGCGCGAGAAACGCAAGCTCGTCACCACCCACGATGCCTTCGGGTATTTCGCCCGCGATTTCGGCTTTAAAATCTACGCGCTTGCAGGCGTGAGCACGGAGGATGAGCCTTCGTCCAAGAAGATCACCGGCCTGATCAACACGATCAAATCGGAAGGCGTCAAAGCCGTGTTCTTCGAGAGCATCGAGAACCCGAAGGTCGTCGCCGAAATCACGAAGGAGACCGGCGCGAAGGTCGGCGGAGAGCTTTACGCGGACGGCCTCGGCGACAAGGAGGCCAAAACCTACCCCGATATGGTCCGCCACAACATCGCGACCATCGTGGACAGTTTGAAGTAACAAAAATGGAAGGTCGTCCCTGGCTGCGGATTTTGCTGGTTGTTCTCGGGTTCTCCCTGGCCGGATGGCCGGTCTGGAGCATCACGCACTACGCCTCCCAGCACTCCCCCGCCAAGCCGGCTTCCGAAGCGCCGGCGGAACCGTTGCGGGTGCAAGTCACGTTCGCCACGCCGCCCGCTTCATTCGAGCTCGATTACCTGGGCAAACCCCTGCTTTCCGGCCATGCCCCCGACCGGGAATATTCCGGCGACTGGAAGGTCGCGATCCCGAAAGAAGGCGTCGAGCTGTTTGTGGGTGCCGAATGGCCTCCGGGCACGCCCGCAACCGCCGTGCGACTGGCGCTCACGCGGAACGGAAAACCGCTTGCCGAGCAGACGTTCTGGGCCGACGGCAGCCTTGCAGAAACCATGACCGTGCGGGAGGCGCAACCCTGAAACATGTCCGGCCACCACCTCACCATCCACAACGTCACGGTCAGCTACCAGCACGTCCCGGCGATTCTGAACATCGATGCCGACCTGCGCTGCGGCCGGTGCGTCGGGCTGCTGGGGCCGAACGGCGCCGGGAAATCCACGTTGCTCAAAGCCATCGCCGGTCTCGTGCCGCTCCAGTCGGGCGAGATCCAGTTGCACGGCCACGAGCCGCGCCGGACCCGCAGCATCGCCTACCTGCCCCAACGGGGACTCATCGATTGGGACTTCCCGATCACCGTCCGCGGCATGGTCGCGATGGGCCGGTTCCCGGATCTTGGTGGTTGGAGGGGATTCGAAAAACGCGATGGCGAAATCGTGGGCGAGGCGCTCGCCGTCACGCACCTGGCCCCCCTGGCCAACCGCCAGATCAACGCGCTGAGCGGCGGGCAGCAGCAGCGGGCGTTCCTCGCCCGCGCCTACGCCCAGCAATCGCACGTCTGCCTGCTCGACGAGCCGTTCGCCGGGCTCGATGCCAACTCGCAGAAGGACCTGCGCGAAATCCTGCGCGGCATGGCGGCGCAGGGCAAGCTCCTGCTGGTTTCCCACCACGACCTCGCCTCGGTCCCCGAGCTCTTCGATGATGTCCTGATGCTGAACCGCGAGCTGGTCGCCTTCGGGACCGTGGCGGAGGCATTCACTCCCGCCAACATCGCGCGCACCTACTCGACCGCGCCGCTCGCCCCGGCTTTCCCATGAGTGTTTTTCTCGATCCCTTCCAATACGAGTTCATGCGAAAAGCCCTTCTCGGCTGCCTGCTGGTCGGCTTCACCAACGGCTACCTGAGCGGGTTCATCGTCCTCCGCCGGCACGCCCTCCTCGCCGACGGGCTCTCGCACTCGCTGCTGCCGGGGCTCGCGGTGGGGGCCATCTTTTTTTCGTTGAATCCGGTCGGGCTTTTTCTCGGTGCGCTTGTCGCCGCGCTGCTCGTGGTGCTCGGCGGCAAGATGATCACTCACAGCTCCCGCCTCAAGGACGACACATCGATCGGCGCCCTCTATATCGCGGCGTTCGCTCTCGGCATCATCCTTCTGAAATTTGCGCCCGTGCGCGTGGACCTGAGCCATTTCCTTTTCGGCAACGTGCTCGGCATGGCAAATGGCGACCTTTGGATCACCTACGCCCTGAGCTTTTTCATCGTGCTTGTGCTGACGGTCTTCCACCGCCAACTGCTGCTGGCGCTTTTCGATCCGGTCGTGGCCTCGTCCATGGGGCTCAGCGTGGCGTGGCTCGACTACCTGCTGATCGGGATGATGGTGATGGCGATGATCGCCTCGCTCCAGGCGGTCGGCGCGGTCATGTCCATCGGGCTCCTCATCTTGCCGGCCGCAACCATCTACCTGCTTTCCGACTCGTACGACATGATGGTCTGGGGCGGTGCCTTTCTCGGCATGGTGAGCGCGGTCGCGGGCCTGTTGCTTTCCTACTGGGTCAACCTTCCTTCCGGTCCGGCCATCGTGATGGTGCTCAGCGCGGTCTTTGTCGCAGCCTACCTCTTCGGCCCGCGCTACGGCGTCATCAACCGCCTGTTGAACAACCGCCGCGCAAAGCGCGCCACTCCCCCGGCACCCGACCAGACTGGCGTTGATCTCCCTCCCGCGATATCGTAATTTTCACCAGTGGACAGAAGCACCAGGCAAAAGCGGGCGATCGAGGCGGTTCTCCGCAACCACCGGAACGCGCTGACGGCGGTGGAAATTCTGGGGCTGGCGTTGAAGGATGTCCCCTCGATCGGGATCGCCACGGTTTACCGCTCGCTCAAATCGCTCGCGGGCGACGGGCAGGTCGTGTCGGTCGAGATCCCGGGCGAACCCCCGCGCTACGAGCGCGCTGACAAAGGACACCACCACCATTTTTTGTGCCGCACGTGCGGCGGGGTTTTCGAACTCGAAAAGTGCCTCGAAGGGATCAAGAAACTGGCACCCCCGCGGTTCCGCGTCGAAGACCATGAAATTATCCTGTACGGGACCTGCGAGAATTGCGCGCCGAAAAGCAAACCCGCCGGGCGGCGCTCAGCCCGCTGCCATTGACTTTCAACCCGAAAACAGCGTTGACGAAACACGTTCCGTGTTCCACTACGTAGCGGAATTCTGAAAGAATTTCGGGCGGAAAATCGATGGCTGAAGCACCGAGGAGAAATTTTTTCAAAATTCCTCTACGGCGTGATTCGGGCGCTTTCTTCGTAGCGGAATTCTGAAAGAATTTCGATGCTGGCATCGGACGCGCAGGCCACGCTCCCGAAACACGATGCTGCCCTTCGCAGCGGTTGTGCTCCCTGCACCAAACGCTCTTTCCCATTTTACTATGCGCTGTCGCGCTGGTTTTCCGTGTTCCGCTGCAGGAATCGACGTTTTCGGGTTCAACCGGGCAAATCCCTGCCCGGTTCCGAGGATAGCACCCGCCCGCTCAGGGCTTGAGCTCGTCGCCGGTGATGGCGTTGGCGATGACAAATCTTTCTTGGTGGAATGTGGGGTCGGAGCGGAAGGACAGCCGCCCGGCATACCGGCGCTCGATTTCGATGAGGTGGTCTTCGTCGTCCGTCCGCAAGCGGGCGAGAAGGTCGGGATGCACGGTGACTTTGACCTCGTGGACGGAATCCTGGTGTTTGCGCATCACCGAGTGCAGGGCGCGCTGGAGTTCGACGCTCATGGTCATCGGGCTCTTGATCAGCCCCTTTCCGTGGCAGTGGGGACAGGCGACAAAGATGGCGCTGGCGAGGCTTTCGTTGGCGCGCTGGCGGGTCATTTCCATGAGGCCGAGCTGGGAGATCGGCAGGACGTGCGTCCGGGCCTTGTCCCGCTTGAGGTGCTCCTTGACCCGCTGGAAGACCGCCTGCTGGTCGCGGCGGCTCTTCATGTCGATGAAGTCGGCGACGATCAGCCCGCCGATATTGCGGAGGCGGAGCTGGCGGGAAATTTCATCCGCCGCCTCGAGGTTCGTCTGGAGGAGGGTTTTTTCCATGTCCCGCACCCCCTTGTTGCGGCCGGTGTTGACGTCGATGGCGATCATGGCCTCGGTTTCATCGATGACGATGTAGCCGCCGCACGGGAGCCAGACCTGGCGGTGGAAGGCCGAATCGATCTGGGCCTGGACCCCGAAGCAATCGAAAATCGGCTGGGCACCGGTGTAGTGCTGGATGGATTTTTTCGCGCGCTTGGAGACATGGCCGACGAGCGTCTGCATCCGCTCGACCGCCTTCGCGTCGTCCACGATGACGGCGTCCACCTCGTCGGTGAGGAAGTCGCGCACCGTGCGGTCGATCAGATCGGGTTCCTCGAACAGGCACGCCGGCGCACTTTTTTGTTCGAGGCCGGTCTGGATCGAGGCCCACTGCTCGAGCAGGATGCTGAGGTCGCGAACGAAATAGCGCGCCCGCTGGCCGGCCCCGACCGTGCGCATGATCACCCCCATGCCCTCCGGGACCTCGAGCTCGCGGAGGATTTTGCGCAGGCGCTCGCGCTCTTTCGGGTCGTCGATTTTGCGCGAGATGCCGAACTGGTCGTTGAAGGGCATGAGCACGAGATACCTGCCCGCGAGGCTGATGTCGGTCGTGATGCGCGGGCCCTTGTTGCTGATGGGCCCTTTCTTGACCTGGACCAGGATGTCCGCGCCCACGGGGTAAATGTTCGGGACGTCTTTGTGGGTGATGCGCGGGGCCTTTTTCTTTTTGCTCTCGCCTCCGCGGTTGACCGTCTCGATCCCGCTGTCGAGCGCGGCGGGGATGGCATCCCAGAATTGGAGGAAGGCATTTTTTTCGAACCCGATATCGACGAACATCGCCTTGATGCCGGACTCGATGTTGCGGACTTTTCCCTTGTAGATGCCTCCGACGATGTTGCGGTCGGTCTCGCGCTCGATCGTGTATTCTTCGAGCTTGTTGTTCTCGAGGAGCGCGACCCGCTTTTCGAGGCGCTCGCAACTGACGATGAGCTTGATTCCTGTGGATTTTTTTCGGATTCCCAAAATGCGTTTGACGGTGTCTATCATGTGAAGTGTTGTGTTGTTGGTGCGCTTGGCGCGCGGTGGTGACGGTTGTTCAACGGTGGTTTTGCGGAGGGGGTTTCGGCTGGCGGTTTCCGCCGTCGATTTTCTCTTTTTTACCACTGAGGAAATTGAAAAATTTCTGGAGGGCGTTCGGCTTGTCCGGCTGGTTTTTCACGCGCCCGCGATCGTCGGCCGGCTGGCGGACGTCCGGCTGGGCGGCGGGGCTGTTCTCTTGGGTTCTGCCGGCACCGGCGCCGGCATCGGCGGTATTGGCCGCAGCCTCGCCGTCCTCGCCGACGGTGGTGGCTGCCGGGATGTCCCGCCCGAAGTCGATGCTTTCGATGAAGCGGAAATTTCCCTTGGCGGGTTCGAGGGCCGCGAGTTGGGGAACCTCCTCGCCATTTTCCATTTTAAAAATGTCTTCGTAGATCTTGGCGGCAACGGGTGCGGCAACTCCCCCGCCGGACTTGGCCCCTTGGACAAATGTCACGATCGCGTATCTCGGGGCCTCGTAGGGAGCAAAAGAGACGAACCAGGTGTGGTTGTCTTTCACCTTGGAGCGCCAAAACTGGGCCGTGCCGGTTTTGCCGGCGACTTCGACGCCCTTGATGCGAGCATGTCCCGCAGTTCCGCCCTCCTCGTTGACGACCTTCCACATGCCGCGGCGGACCTTTTCGATTTGATCGGAAGTCAATCCCGCATCGTTGATCAGATTTGCCCGCACGCGGGCGGGGTCCTGTGAAACCACGGTCCCATCCTGCGCGACGATCCGGTCCACCAGCCGGGGATAGTAAACCGTGCCGCCATTGGCCACCGCACACGCGATCATCGCCATTTGAAGCGGAGAGGCAAGGACATCGCCCTGCCCGATCGAGGTGTTTGCCGTGAGGCCGGCAGACCAATGCGCCTGGGGGTTGACGCCGGCCAGCCATTCGGGGCCGGGCAGCACTCCGGGGGCCTCGCCCGAGAGCGGGATCCCGGATCTTTGACCCAGACCGAGCATGTTGCCCACCGCGTCGATCTGCTCGATTCCGGCGGCATTTCCGTATTGGTAGAAAAAGGCATTGCAGGAATGCTTGATCGCATCCGAAAGACCTTGTGTGCCGTGAGGGGGGAGATGCCGGTCGGTGACCCAGCATTTCATATACTTGTCGCCGTAGGTGACGCCGCCGGTGCAGGTGAAGGTGCGGTTTCCGACCCCGGCGCGCAGACCGGCGAGCGAGATGGGGATTTTGAACGTGGATCCTGGTGCGTAGGCGCTGATGGCGCGGTTCAGAATGGGATTCGTCTCGTCGTTGGTCAGCTCTTTCCAATCCAAGGCAGCAATCGATGGGATGAAAACATTGGGGTCATAGGACGGGACCGAAGCCATGGCCAGAATATCGCCGTTCTGCGGGTTGACCACGACCGCCGCCCCGCGCCCGACGGAACGAAGGGCCTGCTCGGCAAAATATTGGATCCTGGCATCGATGGTCAGGAAGACATTGTTTCCCTGCACGGGTTCCCGGCGGCTGACCTCCCCTTCGATGACCCCCTTCACGTTGCGCTGCAAGATCCGCGCGCCCGGCTGTCCTTTGAGAGCCTCGTTGAAGAACAGCTCGATCTGCGCTTTCCCCTCCATGTCCGGCTCGTAAAAATTAAAATTTTTGAGATCGGGGAGCTTGTCGAGGTCGTTCGGCATCCCGACATAGCCGAGGAGGTGGGCGGCGAGCGCGCCATAGACATACCAGCGGACCGGTTTCACCGTGACGTTCACGCCCGGCAGGCCGAGGTTTTTTTCCGAGAAGACCGCCATTTGCCCGAAATCCAGGTCCTGCCTGTAGCTGTAGGGAACTTCCTGGTTGGTCCGATAATGGATTTGCAGGGCATTGGCATTGTAGTCCTCCGCGACCCCCAGTTCTTCCAGCCGCGGGATCACCTCTTCGGAAACGATTTTCACGACATCGGCTTCCTTGAGATCGCGGGGCATGTTGTGGACGTGGCCCCGGTAAGTGGTCATCGGCACGGACCCCTTGGATTCCCGGTAGGCCCGCACCATATCCGGCAAATAAAAATCGACCTCGAAGCTCGCCCGGTTCTCGACGAGCTTGATCCCGTTCCGGTCGAGGATCTCGCCCCGCACCGCCGGGATCCTCACCGAAACCTGCGAGCGGTTCCCGATCTTCGCCGTGTAATCGGCCCCCCGTGCGATCTGGACATACCAGAGGCGGAAAACCAGCCCCGAAAGAGCCAGCAGCATGATCAGGCCAATCAGCAAAATGCGGGCGGTGGAGCGAGAGCGTTTCATGGCCTAATACTCCCTGGTGCTCCAAGGGTTCTCCGGGATGAGGGAAGCAAACGGGCTCACGACAGCATGGAGCAGCGGGGCGAAGAGCCCGGCCAACAGCCCGGGTGCGAAAATGCGCCACAGGATGGCCTGTTCATAGACAAAGCCGTCGCGCCTGAGCGAGATCATCGCGAACTGCATGAGCAGGAAGGACGAGGTGCAAATCACGCTCAGCGGGACCACCGGCCACCAGTGCCCGCGCAAGAACGACAGCCTGAACCCGTTGGCGATGCATCCGTAAATCACGAAGAAGACAATAGAGCAGCCCACCGCAATTTCAACCCGCCCCTCCGCCACGTTCAGATACATGAGGTCGGAAAGAAGTCCGGTGCAGAACGCCGCGAGCAGCATGCCCGGAAACGGAAGCGCCATCGCCGCGTAGCAAAAGATCATCGGCACAAAGACAAAACGGGCACCGTGGAGCACGTGGATGGCCGGAAGCGCCTGCTGCAGCAGGAAGGCGGCGAACACTCCGACGCAGGCAGCGAGAGCACCGGCAACGGCCTTCATTTCGCCCCCACCACCACGAACACATCCTCGGTCTGCGAGATGTCCACGGCCGGCTCCACAATCGCCTGGCCGTCGAGCGGACGGGTCCGGAATTCTTTGACTTTGCCGATCAGGATGCCCGACGGGAAAACCCCGTTGCTGATGCCGGCCGTGTAAACTTTTTGCCCGGGTTCGAGGGCGGCGTTTTTCGTGAGAAAATTCAACTGCAGTTCGCCGCCCGACCCGCTGTCTTGGACGCGCATCCCCGAGAGGATGCCCTGTTCGCGCGTGCCCTCGACCTTGGCCGCTACCCGGCAGGTTTCATCGGTAACCAAGACGACGATCGACTCGTTTTTCGAGACGGTAGTCGTCTTGCCCACGAGGCCGACATCGGTCAGAACCGGTTGGTCGGTCTCGACACCATCCTCGAACCCGCGGTTGATCTTGACCGTGTTCCACCAAGTCGAGGCATCGCGGGCGATCACCCGGGCGGCCATGAGCCGGAAAACCGACCGCTCGCGGTATTCCAGGGCGAGCCGGAGGCGGTTGTTTTCGTTTTCGATTTCGCGGAGCAGATTGTTCGTCGTGAGAAGCACGCGGTTGACCTCGGTGAGCTTCCGGTTGTCCGCCTCGACCTCGTCGAGAGTTTTCAGGCCTTTCCCCATCGAGCCGATCTGTTCCTGCACGGCCGTGCCCGTGCGGAGAAAGGGCGCGAGAAAGGAGAGAAACCCCGCCTGCATGGATTGCATCGCGCCGGGCGAAAGCACCGAGAGGTAAACGGCCAGTGCAACCACGGCCAGCAGGAGAGCGATGTTGAGCTTCTTCATGCGGGGTCAGGGGCGGAAGCCCCGTGCGTTCACGGGCGCGGGCGCTCGGAAGAAACCGCCTTGAGGAACTTGAGTTCCGAGAGGGCGCGTCCGGTGCCTTCGGCGACGGCGCTGAGGGGATCCTCGGCGACATGGACCGGCAGCCCGGTTTCTTCGGCGAGCAATTTGTCGAGCCCCCGCAGAAGCGCTCCCCCGCCCGCGAGCACCAGCCCGCGATCCACGAGATCGGCGGAGAGTTCGGGAGGACATCTTTCCAGGGTGATGCGGACGGAGTCCACGATTGTTGAAAGCGGTTCGAGAATGGCTTCGCGCACCTCCTGCGAAGAAATCGAGATCGTCTTCGGAAGGCCCGCGACCAGATCCCGCCCCTTGACTTCCATGCTGACTTCCTTCTCGAGCTTGTAGGCGGAACCGATTTTGATTTTGATCTCTTCGGCCGTGCGCTCGCCGATCATCAGGTTGTAGGCGCGCTTCATGTAGTTGGCGATCGCCTCGTCGAGCTCGTCCCCGGCCACCCGCACGCTCCGGCTGAACACGATTCCTGAGAGCGAGATGAGGGCGACCTCGGTGGTGCCGCCGCCGATGTCGATGATCATGTTGCCGGCGGCATCCTGCACGGGGAGCCCGACGCCGATGGCCGCGGCCATCGGTTCCTCGATGAGATAAACTTCACGGGCTCCGGCATGGGTCGCGGAATCTTTCACGGCGCGCTTCTCGACTTCCGTGATCCCGCTCGGGACCGCGATCACCACGCGCGGGCGGACCATGTGCCGGCGGTTGTGAACTTTGCTGATGAAGTGCCGGAGCATCGCCTCCGTGATTTCGAAGTCCGCGATCACCCCGTCCTTGAGCGGGCGGATCGCCACAATGTTGCCGGGGGTCCGGCCGAGCATGCGCTTGGCCTCGTCGCCGACTGCGAGCACGCGGTTGGTGCCCTGTTGGACGGCCACGACCGAGGGTTCGCGCAGAACGATCCCGTGGTCTTTGACATACACGAGTGTATTTGCGGTGCCGAGGTCGATGCCAATGTCGTTGGAAAAAAATCCCAGAAGATTGTCAAACATCAGAAAGGAATAAGAATTGAGGTAAAGTGTTGTGTTGGAGCGACAGCCCCATTCCACCCCCGTCGCCAAGCGGCGGAAGAAACTGTCGAAGCCTACAACTTGATTTTCCTAAGCCCCCCCGTCAAGGCTATCCTTGACAAACTTTCAGATTTTTCCGTCTGCGGGGGTGCCGCTAGGAATCAAACCGCCTCGGCGATCGCCCGGCCCATCTCGGCCGTCCCGACAAGTTTCGTCCCGGCGGTGTGGATATCGCCGGTGCGCAACCCGGCGGCGATGACTTTCTTGACCGCCGCCTCGATGGCTGAGGCGGCGTCATCGCGGCCGCAGGAAAGACGGAGCATCATCGCGGCGGAAAGGATCTGGGCGATCGGGTTGGCGATGCCCTTGCCGGCGATATCCGGGGCGGTCCCGCCGCTGGGTTCGTACATTCCGAACCGGGTCGCCCCGCCGGTGGAATCCCCGAGGCTTGCGCTCGGGAGCATTCCCAGCGAACCGGCGATCATCGCCATCTCGTCGCTGAGAATGTCGCCGAAAAGGTTTTCCGCGAGCACCACGTCAAACGCTTTGGGGTTCTTGATGAGCTGCATCGCAGCGTTGTCCACGTAGAGGTGGTTCAGGGCGACATCCGGATAGTCCCGCCCGGTTTCGGTGACCACGCGGCGCCAGAGGATTCCGTTCTGGAGGACGTTCGCCTTGTCGATCGACGTCACCCGCCCGCGCCGCGCCCGCGCGGCCTCGAAGGCGACTTTCGCGATCCGGCGGATTTCGCTTTCCCAATAGACCATCGTATCCACCGCGAATTCCTCGCCGCCTTCTTTCTTGAGGTATTTCGGCTCCCCGAAATAAAGCCCGCCGGTCAGCTCGCGGACGCACAAAACGTCGAATCCGCCTTCCACGATGCGCGGGTGCAGCGGGGAAGCGTGGGTGAGTTCGGGGAGGCAAACCGCCGGCCTCAGATTGGCGAAAAGCCCGAAGTGTTTCCGGAGCGGAAGGAGCGCCGCCCGTTCCGGCTGCTCGGCTGCGGGAAGAGATTCCCACTTGGGTCCGCCGACCGAGCCGAAGAGGATCGCGTCTGCCTCGTCGCACGCTGACAAGGTCTCCGGCGGGAGCGCCTTGCCGGCCGCATCGATCGCCGCTCCGCCGACAAGCTGCCGGTCATAATCCAGCGCGACGGAAAACTTTTTCGAGACGGCGCCGAGAACATTCAGGGCCTCGGCCATCACTTCGGGCCCGATCCCGTCGCCGGCAAGGACCGCAATGCGGAACGATTTTTCAGAATTCATCCGTACCATCTAAGCCGGACCTCCTCCGCGAGGCAAGCGCGGCCATTTGTCCAGCGCCCCCCCGCTCAAGCCTTACCGTGCACCGGCAGGGTGAACGAGAACGTCGAGCCTTTGCCCACGCAGCTTTGCACCGACATTATTCCTCCGTGGCCCTCGACGATTTTGCGGACGATGGCGAGGCCGAGCCCGGTGCTCTGCTCGCCGGCAGTTGCCTGGACGCTGGTTTTGCCGAAAGCTTTGAAGAGTTTGGGGAGGTCCTCCTCGGGGATCCCCTGTCCCTGGTCGGCGACCGAGACGGTCACCTGGGTTTCGTCGCGGGCGATTCGGACCGCGATGCGCGTGTCGGGATGAGAATACTTGACCGCGTTGCCGATGAGGTTGTTGAGAACCTGCTCGATTTTCCCGCGGTCGAGCGTGAGCGGCGGGAGTTTTTCGGTGTCCTCGAAATCGAGTTCGATGTGTTTCTGCTGGGCGAGAACGCGGTTGCGCGAGACGTTGTGGCGGACGAGTTCGTTCAGGTCGGCCTGCGCGAGATCGAGATGGAGGCGGCCGGATTCGATGGTCGAGACATCGAGGAGGTCGTTGATGAGGTTGAGCATGAACTCGCTGGTGGACTTGATCGTGGACACGAAGTCGCGCTGGTCCGGGTCGAGCACGGCGGAGGCTTCGGTTTCGAGGAAGTCGCTGTAGGCGAGGATCACCCCGAGCGGGTTGCGCAGGTCGTGGGCGGCCATGCCGAGCAGGCGGTTTTTTTGCTCGTTGAGCGCTTCGAGGGTGGTGTTGCGGTCGAGGAGCTGCCTCTGGCTTTCGCGCAGGGCGCGCAGGGCCTCGTGGAGCTGGCGCCGGGCGAGGCAGGCGTTGGCGTGGTAGCGGACCCGCGCGAGCAACTCGATCGGGTCCGGGAGCTTCACGATGTAATCGTTCGCCCCCGCCTCGAAGGCGGCTTTTTTGATGATCGGCTCGTCCTTGGTCGAAAGGACGACCACGGGAGTCTGCTGGAGCTCCGGGCATTTCCGGTAGGCCCGGACGAGATCGATCCCGTCCGCGTCGGGCATGACAAGGTCTTGGAGGATGACCGAGGGACAGAGTTTTTTTGCGGTGGAGACGGCGAGCGCCGCCTCCGCGCAATAGTGGAAATCGAATCCCGGCTGGGATTGCAGGATGCGGCGAATGGCTTCTCCGATGATCGTCTGGTCATCGACGAGAAGGATCATCGCCGGGGAATTATCGTTGTTCGGAGTTGGGGATTGGTGTGTCATTTGCCGGTTTGTATCCATCGGTTGATTCGTGGGGCGATCGAGGAAAGGGACAGGATTTCAGAAGCGTATGGGGCGGCGGCTTTGGGCATGCCGAAAAGCGCCGACGATTTTTCGTCCTGGGCGACGGTGAGAAACCCGGCTTCGCGCATGGCGCGCAGCCCGATGGCCCCATCGCGGCCCATGCCGGTGAGGACGACCCCCATGGCCTTGCCGCGCCAGTTGCGCGCGATGCTCGATAAAAAAACGTTCACCGACGGCTGGTAGGCGAGCCCCGCGAGGTTCGTGTCATAGCGCAGCCGCGAGCAGGTGTGGGCCTCGATGTGGCCGTCCTTGCCCGCCAGGTAGATGTGGCCGGGCTCGATGAGGTCGCCCTCGGCCGCAAGCTGGAGCGGATCTTTGCTGAAATCTTTCAACCAAACGGCCAGCTCGTCAACGAAGCGGGCGTCGATGTGCTGGACGAGGACGACCGCCGCCCGGCCAACGGGTGCCAGCGCGCCCAGGATTTCCGCGAGGGCGGCGGGCCCGCCCGCCGAGCAGCCGATGGCCACGATCGTGTCTGCCGAACCCGGCGCGCTGCACGAGAGGATCTCGGGACGGCACGGAGGCGCGGGGGCGGGCTTGGTTTGTTCGGCGAGGATGGCCCCGATCTGGGCGATCTTTTCGAGAAGCTCCCGGCGTCCTTTGTCGTTCGAGAGCGAGGGGGTGGCGATGACATCGATGGCCCCCGCGCCCATGGTCTCGAAAGCGAGGGCGCGGTTGCCGGCGATCGAAGCCGTGACGACGAGGATGCCTGTCGGGCAAAGGCTCATGATCTCCCTCGTGGCTTGGGCCCCGTTCATTCCGGGCATCACGAGGTCCATCAGAACGAGTTCCGGAGTGTTCTCCTGGCAGAGCCGGACCGCATCGGAGCCGCTTCGGGCGGCCCATGCCACGCGGTGTTCTTTGGAGGAGTTAAGAGTGGATTCGATGGCCTTGATGGCCATGTCCGAGTCGTTGACGATTCCGATTTTCATGGTGGGGATTCTTCTCCGAGGACATCCGCGATGGCGCGTGCGAGGCCCTCGTCTTGGAAGCTGCCTTTGGTGAGGTAATAGTCGGCTCCGGCATCCAGCCCGCGCAGGCGGTCCTCCTCGCGGTCCTTGTAAGAAACGATGATGACCGGGGTGTCACGGAGCCGGGCGTCGTTTTTGATCAGGCGGGTGAGTTCGATGCCGTCCATGCGCGGCATGTCCACGTCGGTGACGACCGCGGCGAAGCGTCCGGTCCGCGCGGCATTCCATGCGTCCATGCCGTCCACCGCGACCTCGACCGCATAACCGAGCGAGGAGAGGAGCTTGCGTTCGAGTTCGCGCACGGTGAGGGAATCGTCCACCACAAGGATCTGGCGCGCGGCCTTTTCCGGGCCGGCGGACTTGGCGGTGATGCCTTGGAGCTGTCCGCCGGCAGCCAGGCGCCGGACCGAGAGGAGAAAATCCTCGACGTCCAGCAGCAGCATCGGGGAACCGTCCTCGGTGAGGGCGGCGGCGGAAATGTCGCGGACGCGCCCGAGCCGTTTGTCCAAGGGTTGAACCACGATTTCACCTTCTCCGAGAAAGCGGGAAACAACAATCCCGTAACGCCCTTCCGCGGAAGAGAGGAGCAGGATGTCCACCTGTTCGTGCGGCTCGTTCCGGAGCTGGCGGTTGAGGATGGCCGCGCCGTCCACGATGCCGACGCGGCTTTGATCGACGTTGACATACTGCGCCCCCTCGATGGATTCGATGGCCTGCGCCGCCACGCACAAGACCCGGTCCACCCTGGCAAGCGGGATGGCATACGGTTCGCCCCCGATCTCGAAAATGAGGGCCTTCATCACCGAGAGCGAAATCGGCAGTTGGAGAACAAAGGACGTGCCCTGCCCGGGGTCGGAGGAAATCCTGACCGTGCCGCGGGAATCCCTCACGGCCGACTGGACGACGTCGAGCCCGACGCCCCGTCCGGAAATCTCCGTGACCTCGGCGCGGAGCGAGAAGCCGGGGAGGAACAGGAATTCGAGGAGTTCGCCCCCCGTCAATTTTTCGGCGGTCGCGGCATCGGTGAGCCCCTTGGCGACAACGCGGGAGCGGAGATTGGCAGGATCAACCCCGCGCCCGTCGTCGCTCACGCGGATCACCAGAAATCCGGCGCTATGCGAAGCTTCGATGATGACGCGGCCGGCGGCTGGCTTGCCGGCGGCGGTGCGGTCTGGCGGGGGTTCGATGCCGTGGTCGATGGCGTTGCGCACGAGGTGCAGCAGGGGGGATTCGATTTTATCCAGCAAGTCGCGGTCAACGTCCGTGCCCTCCCCGCGGACCTCGAAGGCCACCTCGCGTCCGAGCTGTCGGGCGGTATCGCGGGCGGCCCTGCGGAGCGAGGAGGCGATGGCGCCGAACGGCCGCATCCGGCAGGCCAGCGCCTGGCCGTAGAGCCGCTGCGAGAGCTGGGCGGAGTTCCTCTCGAAGCGCTCGAATTCCGCGAGGCCAGCCAGCACGAGCCGGTCGCCCGATTCGACCATCGTCTGCAACTGGCGGAGGGAAGAGGAAACATCGCCGCCGCCCGAGGCCGATGCGATCGCGCTTTCCAAGGCGGCCGCCGTCTTGCGCTGGTGGCCGTGGAGACGCCAGAATTCGTTCGCGAAAGACCGGATGCGCCGCGAAGCGACCAGCGACTCTCCCGCGCTTCCGAGCAACTGGTCGAGGCTCTCGGCGGCCACCCGCAGCGAGCGGGCGTCATCGTCCGCTTTCGCGGTCGGGGCGGAGGGTTCCGTCGCTGGGGCTGAGACAGGGGGCATGGGCGTCCCGCCCGTGTGCGGAGCAGCGCTTCGATGCGATTCCCGGTTTCCAAACGGGCGGGACGCCCGTTCTCCTTGGGACAAGCTTTCGTCCTGCGCCGCCGCCCCTGTCACAAAATCCTCGACCTCGCCGTGCATTTCAGCGGGAGATTCCGCCGAGGCCAGACGGCTCATCAGGTCCACCCCGCGAAGAAGGCGGTCAATCGCGGAGCTGCCGAGAACGAGTTCACCCTTCTGGGCCGAGACAAAGGCGTCCTCCATGGCGTGGGCCACACGGACCGCTTCCCCGAGCTCGATGATGCGCGCGGCTCCCTTCAACGAGTGGGCGGCGCGCATCAGGGATTCCAGAAGCGCGGGGTCGCCGGGGCGGATTTCCAGCGCCACGAGGCCGTCGCTCAGGACGCGGCACTGGGTCTCGCTTTCCGCCAGGAAGAGCTCGCGCATGGAGAAGCTGCTGAGGTCGCCATTCATAAGATCATCGCGCCGCCACATCGAAGGCTTCAAAGAGCGAGTCCATATCGAGCCAGCCGACACCCGGACCGTTCCCGGATTCAAAAATCCCTTTGACGTGGGTTTGGCCCCCGGCCTGGAGAGTGGCGGGCGTGGCCTGGATATCGGACCGCACGAATGAGGAGACGCCCTCGGCATCGTCCACCCGGCAAGCCACGCGCCAGCCCCCGTGGGCCAGAACGAGCAGCATGGGCCGGTCCGAAGAGGGGCCGGAGGCGCAGCCGAGAACATCAGCCAGGGAGAAGCACAAGGTGACGGTTCCCCTCACGCTCACGACGCCCGCGAGGGACGCCCCGCGGTGCGGCATCGAGTGGATATCCGGCAGCGGGGCGGCGAGCTCCACGTGGGCGGGCTCGATTCCGAAGCGCTCGCCGCCGACCCGGAACACGAAGAGCACGAGCCTTCCCTCATGGTCGGAGGACGGGGGAGTCGCGGCGATTTCCGAGCGCCAGCGCTCACGGTCGGCCGCCTCGGGTTCGCGTTGGAAAAATGCGGTATTCATCGAAGCGCGGGGGTTTTGTTGGCGCGGCGGCGCAACTGGGTGGCCGCTTTCGCCCGCCCGTCCAACTCAAGGAGCAGGGTGAGGTGGGCGATGGCCTCTTGGTGGGAGGGATCGAGGTAAAGCGCCTTCCGGTAATACGTCTCCGCCAGGGCGGTGCGGCCGAGCGCCCCGCTCACCACTCCACGGAGGCAGAAGAAATCCGGATCCGCCGATGCGGGCAGCCGGTCGAGCATGGCGGCCGCCGATTCTTCTTCGCCGGCATCGGCGAGTGCGCGCGCCGCTTCCAGCGAGTCTGCGGGAGGCTCGACAGGCGCGAGGGAGACCGACGTAGTGCGAGATGGTGCAGCCGGCTTTTTCGGGCGCGGACGGGATGATGCTTCCTTGAGCTGGTTTTGGGATGCTCCCCCTTCACCCCAACCATTAAGCTGGCAGCCCACAGAATCGGCATCTTGCCGCTTGGATACTTTCCTCAAGCGGCGGGAGGCCGCTTCTACAGCGGGACGGCGGGAGGCGCGGGTATCGGCTGACGGAATCGAATCGGAGACGGCCGCCTTTTTCACGCAGGCGAAGGCCATCGGAAGCCCTGCAGTGGCAAAGCCGCATTGCAGGGCGAGAGGAGGTTCGACGGGGCCGAGGAAGAGGATCCCGTCGTCGCTGAGCGCCTTGCCGAGGCGTTCGAGCACCGCGCGCTGGGTCTCCCCGGTGAAGTAGATCAGGGCGTTGCGGCAAAAGATCACATCGCTTTGCGGCAGCACCGCCGAGGGATCGGCAAGGTTCATCATTTGAAAATCGACCAGCTCGCGGATCTCCTCCGAAACCTGCCGCACCCCGCCGCGATGGCTCTCGAAGTATTTTCCGAACCGGGATTCGTCGAAGCCGGAGCGAAACGAATTCCGCCGGTAAGCGCCCTCGCGGGCGGCGGCCAAAGAGTTTTCACTGATGTCTCCCGCCCGGACTTTGAAGCTTGCGAACCCCGCTTCCCGCAGGCTCATCGCGAGCGAGAAGGGTTCCTCCCCGGTGGCGCACGGCACGGAGAGAACTCTCAGGCACGCGCCCGGGTGGCCGGGAACCCATGTTCCGATGACCCACTCGGCCAAGGCGTCGAAGGCTTCCATGTTGCGGAAGAACCAGGTTTCCGGAACAAGCGAGGACTCGAGCAGGGCTTGCCATTCGAGGCTGGATGTGTCGAGCAGGCGTTGGGGGTGCGGGCACGCATCGATCGTGCGGCGGATTTCCTTTCGCAGCGAAGCTTCGCCCGTCTGGGCGGCGTCGATGCCCGCATGCGAGCGCAGCATTTCCAGGATGGAATCCTCGGTGATCATGCCTCCTCCGTGGTCAGGGTTTCCCAGACATCTTCCGTGAGAACGGATCCCATGTCGAGCCGCTGGACCCACCGGTCCCCGAGAGCCGCGACGCGGCCCGCACAGGGGAAATCGGCGGCGCGCGCACCCGGTTCGACAAACTCGCTTTCTTCGAACATCTGCACGCGGGTGACGTTTTCGCCCATCAGACCGAGGACGCGCTCGCGCCCGCCAATCTCGAGGCGCAGCAGGATGAACCGCGTGGAAAAGTGAACCGGGCACGGGTGGCCGGCGAGAAGGATGCCGCAGTCCACGACGGGAACCGGGCGGCCGCGGTAGTTGAGGATCCCCGCGACGGCATGGGGCGCGCCCGGCGCGGATTTGAGCGTGGCGCAGGGTACCACCTCCACCACGGAATCGGAGGCGACCGCGTAGGTGTCGGATCCCGCGTCCATCAAAAGGTAGAGCATCAGCCTGGGATTTTGAAACGCGCGATGCCGGTTTGGAGGCCGCGCGTGGCTTCGTTGAGCTGGTCGATGGCGCGCGAGCTGTCGCGGATGCTGTCGGCGGTGAGCCGCGCGGCCTCGCCGAGCTGGGTGAGCGCCTCGCTGATCTGCTGGGCGCCCTGGGTCTGCGAGCGCATCCCCTCGTTCACGCTCTCCACGCTCGGGGCCAGCGACTGCACCTCGGAAATCACCCGGTCGAGCTGCGTGCCGACCGACGAAATCTCCGCCGCCCCGCGCCGCAGTTCCTCGGCGAATTTGTCCATGCCCATGACCCCCGCGCTCACCGCGCTGACCATTTCCTTCACCATCTGCTCGATGTCGCCAGTGGACGCCGCGGTCTGGTCGGCGAGGCGCCGGATCTCCGTGGCCACGACCGCGAAGCCGCGCCCGTATTCGCCGGCTTTCTCCGCCTCGATGGCCGCGTTGAGGGAGAGGAGGTTCGTCTGGTCGGCGACCTTGCCGATGGTCGAGACGACCGCGTTGATGTTGCCGGCTTTTTCGTTCATCACCCCGAGCTTGGCGGTGATCCCCGCGGAGGCTTCCAGAATGCCCCTCATGATTTTTTCCATGCGGTCGAGCCCCTCCTTGCCGCCGGACGCGAGTTCGCTGGCCTGCTCGGCGACCGAGCTGACGCTGTTCGCGGTTTTCAGGAGCTCCGAGCTGGTGGCGCTCATTTCCTTGGCGGTGGCGCTGATCTCGGCGGAGGTCGTAGCGACCTCGCCCGCGGTGGTCTGCTGTTCCTTGGTGGTGGCCGCGATCTCGACGGCCGAGCTGTTGACCTGCAGGCCGCTGCGCTGGACCTGGCCGATGAGTTCGGAGAGCGAGGCGATCATCGCCGTGAAGCTGCGCGAAAGCGAGCCGATCTCGTCCCCTCGTGACGTGTCTCCGAGCGAGCCCGTGAAGTCCCCGCCCGCCATGCGGCGCGCCACCGATTCGATGCGCGACAGGGGGACGGTGATATTCCGCGAAACGATCAGGCCGACAACGGCGACGACGATCAGGGCGAGGAGCGAGCCGAACAGGACGGTCCGCTCAAGCTGCAAAGCCAAAGCGCCGACTTCCTTGTCAATCGCGTCATACTCCGCCATTTCCAGGCTTTTGAGGTGCTCGATCGCCACGACGAGCTGCTCCATGGCCCGCGTGCTGGCATCCACCCTTTCGCCGAGAGCGGCTGCCCCCCGGTCGCCGGCCTCGGATTTGAGCTGGAGAAGCAGCGGCTTGGCCAGCGACTCGATCTGCGTGATTTCCGCACCGCGGTCCTTGGCATGGCCCGCCGAGCGCAATGCCTGGCTTTTTTCGCCGATCTCCGCGAGCGCTTTTTCGAGCTTTTCGAGGTTGCTTTGCTTGCCGGTGAGCAGGAACGCGCGCTGGCCCTCCTGGGCCTCGATGATGAAATCGTGGAACGCATCGAGCTGCCCGATGAAATCCCGCTGCGCCTGGGCTTCGTGGAAATTTTCCTCCAGGTGCCGGACCGTGAGGTAGGATGTTGTCGAGAGGGCCAAGATCGCGAGAAACGCGACCGCGTAGCCGAGGAAGATTTTGATGCCGATGGTCAGTTTCATGGGATTGGAGAGGTGGCGGGAAGAGGGAGCGATTCAGCCTTGCTGCTTGGGCATTATTGGTGTGCTTTGCGGAGATTCTCAAGCGGAAAGCGAGGCGGAAAGCGAGGCGGCTTGCTATTCAAGATTCCGGGTTCGGGAGAAGTGCGGATGCCTTTCGCTCTCCGGGGGGAGAGACGCGACCGTTTGGCGGCAGGGCAAATGGAGGCTGCCTGGCTGGCAGGTCAAAGATTTTCCGGGGTTGCTATCCGGGCTTTTCGTGCGAGTTTTTATTGAGATGAACGATCAGGACGATCTCGGAGGCGGGACTCCTGGAGGGCAGGAGCACGAGCAGGAAACTGCGGGATGGAAGGATATCGTGCGAAAGTATCAGCGGTCGTCGGCCTGGCTGGGTGCCTGCCAGATTCTCGACACGGTGGGCCCGTATGCGCTGCTGTGGGTTCTGATGTATTTCGCCGCTGGCGTTTCCTATTGGCTTGTCGTGCCGCTGGCGGTGCTGGCGGGCGCGTTCCTGGTCAGGATATTCATCATTTTCCACGACTGCACGCACGGCTCGTTTTTCAAATCCGGGCGGGCGAATGACATTTTGGGATTCCTCGCCGGCGTCCTCGTTTTCACCCCCTACCACCATTGGCGGTGGGAGCACACCGTCCACCACTCGATCGCGGGGGATCTCGACAGGCGCGGCATGGGCGACATCTGGACACTGACGGTTCAGGAGTATCTGGACGCTTCGCCATGGAAACGGTTTTCCTACCGACTGGCGCGCAACCCGTTCGTGCTCTTTGCGCTGGCTCCCCTGTTTCTTTTTGTCGTCCTGCACCGGATCCCGTCGCGCGACGCAAAGGCCCGCGAGCGGCGGTGGGTCTATGTTACCAACCTGGCCATTGCGGCCATGGCCGGTGGCCTCGCGTGGATCTTCGGGCTCAAAGCCTACCTCGTCATCCAATCGGTCACCCTGCTCGTCGCGAGCACGGCGGGCGTCTGGCTTTTCTACGTGCAGCACCAGTTCGAGGGGGTTTGTTGGGAGCGGAAAGACGATTGGGATTTCGCGCGGGCCGCGCTCGAGGGCAGTTCGTTTTACAAGCTGCCGGGAATCCTCCAGTGGTTCACCGGAAGCATCGGGTTCCACCACATCCACCACCTCAGCCCGCGGATTCCCAATTACCGCCTGAAACGCGCCCAGAACGCGGAGCCGCTTTTTCAGCAGGTGAAGCCCCTCACCCTGCGCGCGAGCCTCAAATCCTTCACATTCCGCCTGTGGGACGAAGGCCAAAGGAAGCTGGTCGGGTTCAAGGCCCTCAGGGCGGTCCGGCCGAAGGCCGGGAAATAGGCGGGCAGAAGCGGCGCCGCATTTCGCAAGATATTTTGCGGCATGGCGCGACCTGCCGTACGCTGTGGGGAGCATTTCATCGCATAACTCGATGCAACATATTGCGCCGGAGCGCCAGCGCAGGGCACCACCCTCCTGCCGAACACCGAGACGCGAGAGCGTCTGGGGCAGACTGTGCGCAGCACAGCCCGTAGCCCGGATAAATCGCTCAGAAAGTCACATGCCTACCGATGTCGTGGCCGACAGTTCCTCCAGCACTCGCGCCCGATGGGCCCGACGCCGGTTAACCGGCGCAACCACTCCTAGTGTAGTGTCTCCGAATTAGCTGGTGTTATTATTATGGCTTTCCTGCGGTGAAATATCGACTTCTGCCGTGCTCTATGGAGAAAATAACTCCAGTCGTTTATGAGACACTACACTAGGCGGGCATGCTGTATCGGTTGAAGAATATGTCACTATGTGGGACTTTCTTGTAACCCTTTGCCGATCGATTGTAGAGATGGAGCCCGCATAGCACGCGCAAGTCGCGGGTCTCACTCGGTGTCATAAGAAATGCCAGCCTGAAAATGGCCCAGGCTGTTTCGCGGGTTGACGAGGACGATTGGCGGATGAGGGAGGGCCCAGCCATTGACCCGTCGGGAGATGAACGAAAGCTGATCCGCCTTTGCTGCGGACCGTGAGTAGAAAGAAGCTTGCCGTGACGCCCGTTGCAAATATGTTGGCATCCTTGGTGCTATGGTTGCCGTAATTTAATAAAGTCGGTTTCGACGAGATTCCCGTCAGCCTGGTATTTGAAGGTGAACGGGGTCGCGGGGCTGTTGAGTTCCGTCAACAAAATGCGCCGCCCCGCGCTGTCGTGGGCTTGCTGCCAGGTGTCTTTGAGCGTGCCGCCGACGTAGGTCTGCTCCGTCGCCAGTGCCCCGTAGCCGCCGCAGCCGCAGGTGACGGTTTTTTTTGGAATCCGGGAAATGCCGAGAGCCAGCAGCAGGAAAACACACAGCCACGCAATTGCTTGCGCCACGCATTTATCCAGGGCGGGAGCGGAAAATTGCCGGACAATGGAACTCATCGGAAGAAACTCTTGTATTCCCTTGCGGTCAGGGAGTAAAGACCTTTGCGATATAGCACGCGCAAGTCGCGGGTCTCACTCGGTGTCATAAGTAATGCCAGCCTGAAAA
>Ga0118677_10003193_pt1 | contig 31516 bp, 35 predicted proteins | sample AliMusrvi5mmetaG_FD_86154 | JGI IMG/M metagenome (GOLD analysis project Ga0118677, IMG submission 86154) | reverse complement strand
CCAAAATAGGCCAAAATGGCAGGATTGCCGCATACGACAGCGGCGTCTCGTCCAACTCGGCTTGAGCCCAAAACGCCTACCGCTTGACCTGCCAGACCCCTCGCTCAGGCTGGATGAGGAATCCCCGGTCGCGCAAGACTTGAAGCTGCTGGCGAATCTTGTCTTTGACGTGCCGGTTGTCGGGATGCAGTTCTTCCAACTCACGGGCGAAACCGTAAGTCTCGGCAGTCGTGAATTGGGCTTTGCCGAGACGACGCACGGCAGTGAGAACATCCAATGTCCAGCCGCGTTCTTTAGCCTTTAATTCCTTGAGCGGTTTGACGTGCCGGTATTTCGCGCGGACTTCACTTGCCGGGATGACTTCCCCTTCCCTCACGACCGGTATCCGTGCATCAAGCGGAATCCGATTCAGCGCGATGTTGCAACCAACCCAACCAGCCCGCCGCGCAGTCAGGGAAAGCGCCTTGCGTTTGATGATGGCCGACTCCGGAAATGCGAAGCTCGGCACAAGTAACAGATTCTTCACGCTCCAATCCGCCAACTCGTATTGCATGAAGAAGAAGTTTGGCGTCGCGTCCCGGCGGATTGCTTCAATCATCGCTGAGAAAGCGCCATCGGTAATCTGGTCGCCAATGCGGGACTTCTGACCTTTCAATTGAAAGTCGAAAGTACAACCGGGACACTTGTAATCGAAAGCCCTCGTGTTGTTCTGATGGCGCAATAAGTTTTGTGAAGCACAGTTTGGGCAAAAAAGATTCCCCTCACCCCACGCTTCGGTAATCACGCGCGCGCGTTGAGAGTTGCTATGATACGAGTCTCCCAAACTGCCATCCATCGAAAGATTCATCGGCAGCGATTAGATCACTGCTGACTAATCGCTTCAACTGTTTTTCACACGAAGTATCTCCGTCTCGCAGCGGACGACGTGCGTGGTTTGGAGTTTGATGGATTGCGGCGTGTGCGACCATGCGGATTGCACGTCAGCATCCACAGTGGTGTGAACGACGCTGCCAGTCCGGGCTTGGGCGCACGATAGGAAGACAAACTTCGTCTCGTGGAATATGCTCTCGGCTGCGATGTCTGGCTTATCTGGCATCGCATAGATTGGATCGATCAGTTTTCGGAAATGATCAAGATCATTTTGATCGGCAACTGACGCCGACACGGTAACTCTGACTCGAAACTCCCGTAACCAAATCTGGATTACTTCTCGGTCGGCACGTTTGCCGGCAAGTAATAGATGTGTGATGTCGAGTTCAATGCCGACGAAGTGCCGGTAAGTCCTGACACTGGCGACGGCGGTGGTTCCGCCGCCCATGAAGGGGTCGAGCACCATGTCGCCTTCGTTGGTCGAGGCCAGCACGCAACGCTCGATAAGTGCGACGGGCTTTTGGGTGGGATGTTTGCCAAAGGTCTTCTCGGCTTTGCCGGGCGCGGACATTGTCCAGACGGTTTTCATCTGTTTGCCTGTCACTTGCTTCATCTCTTTGTAATTGAAGAGGTGTTTGCTCTGGTCGGACTTGGCGGCCCAGAGGACGGTCTCGGTGGAGTGCGTGAAGTACCGGCAGGAAAGGTTCGGCGGCGGGTTCGGTTTCTCCCACGCGATGTCGTTGAGGATCTTCAGGCCGAGTTGTTGCATGGCGTAGCCGACACTGAAGATGACATGGTGGGTGCCGGTGACCCAGATGGTGCCGTTGGGTTTGAGGACGCGCTGGCAACGCTCCAGCCAGGCGCGGTTGAAGTTGTGGTTCTCTTCGGCGCCCCGACTCTTGTCCCAGTCCCCTTTGTGGACGCTGACCATTTTACCGGCTTTGCAGGTGATGCCGCCGTTGGAGAGGAAATAGGGCGGGTCGGCAAAGATCATGTCGAAGCAGCCGGCGGGATGCTTCGCGGCGATGGCGTCGAGGACGGCGAGGCAGTCGCCTTGGTAGAGATAGATGCCGTGGGCGTCGTCCCGGTAAGCGCAATTGAGCGGAGCGAGCGCGGTATCGGCCAGCGTGATGCCGGCAAGGGGGCTGGCCCCGCTCTGAGCGGGGTTGATGGAGCCGATTTGTTCCGGTGATTCAGGATAACGGACGGGCTTTGATTTGGAAGTTTTCGGCACGAAGCGGATCGATCATTTATTTAACGAAAATGATCAAGCTCAATCCGATCATTTTTTATCGGTACGGCAGAGATGCCTCGGCTTGCTCGGCCTGACAAAGCAGAAGGACTTATTTCAGCCGGTCGCTAATCCGCGTTGGGTTGCAGCGGCAGTCGAGGACTGCGTTGACTACTACGGATTGACAAACCGATCGACCCAGTACCCCGGCGCGCGGCGGAGGTGGGCGACTGCAACAATGAGAATGAGGTTGGGGCGAATCTGATATACGACACCGTAAGGAAAACGTCGTGTCAGACACCGCCGCGTCGCATGCTGGTAATCCGACCACGCTTCCGGTTGATTTAGGATGCGTTGAATGGCGGCTTCCACTTCATCGGTAAATTCGTCACCCAAACCCATTCCACATTGGTCATAGTGGGTGACGGCCTGCTCGAATTCCGCACGGGCTTCCGGCAGGAACTCGCAGTTCATGGACGAACGCGGGCGCGAATCCGACGAAAAACTTCCGCACCGGGGATGGACTTAGTTTCGCCGCGCTCGAACCGGCTCAACCGCTGGTCAATCTCCGCTGCCCACAACGTTGCCAAGCGTTTCTGATCGGGCTGATCAAGACTTTCCAAGAGTTGGTCAGCAAGCAGGACTCGTGAGGCTGCCGGTAATCCCAGCGCATCGAGTTCGACTTCTTCCAAGGTTTTCATGGTACGGAAAGTTATCACGAACCAACCTCGTCAACAAGCTTAGAAATGAAAATCCAGACTGCCGTCGTCAATCCGTCAAGAGGTCAACCTTGGCGGAATCCCATGCGGTGTAACCGGCTTTGCCTTCGGCGACGCGGTTTTGACGCTGCTCAAGAACTTCCTTGTGCCAAGCCGGGGATTCAACCACGCCCGGAGTGCAGATCCATCGGCGTCGGTTCAAACCACAGCGCCAAAGCTTCTTTGGCGTTGGCAATAGCTTCTCGCTCCGTGTCCCCGGCACTGCCGCAGCCCGGCAGTTCGGGAAAGACTGCCGACCAGCGTTTGGTCTGCGGATCATGTTCGACGACGAGTCGGAATTTCATACGCCACACCATAGCCAATTCCCATCGTCAGCGCAAGTGAGTTGCCAATCTTGTTCTTGCCATCATCGTGAGCCTCCCCTAGCCTTTCGGCTATATGGTTGCTGGGGAAATTTCGCAGAGTAATCACATTCCAGTGCACACGGAAGCCAACCGCCGCAAGGCGATCTTCTTTGTGTCGGCGGCGGTGTCGGCGGTCAGTTTCGCCATCACGGCGCAGATCGGCTTGAACGAGAACTTCCTCGCCAATCCGCCCGCGCTGGGGGGGCTGGGGATTGACGGTTTCCAGAAAGGCTTGGTCGAGGCCACCCGCGAAACGTGCGGCATCACCGCCCTGTTAATCTTTGCCCTGTTGGCGGGGATGGTCGAGCGGACGATTGCGTTCTTTTCCATCTTGGTGTTTGCGGTCGGGCTGGGCTGCTATTTCTTTGTGTATCAATATTTCTGGGTGGTGGTGTTGAGCTTGGTTTGGTCGCAGGGGTTGCATGTGTGGATGCCGTTGCCCAATTCGATGATGCTCTCGCTGGCGGAACCCGGGCGGACCGGCCATCGGTTGGGCCAGCTCCAAGCGGTCGGCTCGATTGCCAGCGGGGCGGCCTTGGTGGTGTGCTGGGTAATGTGCTTCGTCCATGTGCCGATCCGCCCCATTTACATCATGGCCGGGCTGGTGGCGCTGGTCGGCGCGGTGGCGTGTCTGGCAATTCCCCGCGACCTCAAGGCGCCGGGCCCGCGGTTTGTCTTCCGCAAGAAATACAACCTGTATTACATGCTCTGTTTCCTGGAAGGCTCGCGCAAACAGATCTTTCTGGCCTTCGCCGGCTTTCTGCTGGTCAAGAAATACGATACGCCGCTCAAGGATATGCTCCTGCTCATGGGCGTGGTGCAGGTCATCAACTGGCTGACTGCGCCGGCCATCGGGCGGCTCATTGATCGGATTGGGGAACGGCAGGTGTTGATGTTTTATTCGGGATGCATGGTGATCTTCTTCATCGGGTATGCGTTCATCCCCAGCCGGCCGGTGCTGTGGGGGCTGTTCGTTGTTGATAATGTATTGTTCTCGCTGGGCATGGCGTTGACCACGTATGTGCGCAAGATTGTGCCAGTCTCCGAGCACACGCAGACGTTAAGCATGGGCGTGGCGATGAATCATGTGGCGGCGGTCTTGGTGCCGTTGGCGGGCGCGTTCCTGTGGAAGTACACGGGCTTTCGGTCCGCCTTTCTCGGCGGCGCCGCCATCGCCGGGGTCGGCGTGTGGGTCGCCTCGAAATTGCCGACACAAGCGCAGCCGGCCTAAATAGACAATCCCCGCGTCAGGATGAAGCGGTGTTACATCCGCTCGACGAGGTTCGTGAGTAGCGTCAATAATGGCTGCGGGTTCAAGCCCAGATAGACCACCCCGGCCGCGGCCACTGCCAGCGCGGCATTCAGGTAGGCCGGCGTCTTGAGGCGCTCTTCATTGCGCGCTTTGTGGACGTACATGTGCTTGAGGAGGATTAAATAGTAGTACAACGACACAGCGCTCATCGCGATGCCGATGATGACCAGCCAGAGCAGGCCGAAGTTGACCGAGTCGCGTTCAACCGCCGCCATGAACAGATAGAACTTGCCGAAGAACCCGCCCAGCGGCGGCACGCCGGCCAGCGAGAGGACAAAGATTAGCATCAACAGCGACAGGAACGGTGCGCGCTTGGCCATGCCGTCGAAGTGTTCCAGTTCGTCCCCGCCGACTTTCTCCGACAAGGCCGCCACCACACCGAACGCGCCGAGGTTCGTCAAGGCGTACACGATTACGTAGAAGAAGACGGCGGTCGTGCCGGTCACTGACGCGGCGAGCAAACCGACGAAGATGTAGCCGGCATGGGCAATACTCGAATAGGCGAGCAGCCGTTTGACGTTGTGCTGCACAATCGCCGCCAGATTCCCAAGCACCATGCTGGCGACTGCCATGAATGCCAGCAGCATTGTCCAGCCGGGCGTCAGATGGCACCAGAACGCCGTGCCTTGCATCCCGCCAAAGCTGATGAGGACAAACTTGGTGAGCACGAAGAAGCTCGCGACTTTCGAGCCGGTCGCAATGAAGGCTGTGACCGGCGTGGGCGCGCCTTCGTACGCGTCGGGCGCCCAGAGATGGAACGGCACCACCGCGACCTTGAAGCCGAAGCCAACGAGGATAAAGAGCAGCGCCACCACGAGCAGCGGAGTGCTGCCGGTCGTCTGAATCGCCGCCGCGATCTCGTTGAGGTTCGTGGCCCCGGTCACGCCGTACAGGTAGCTCATCCCGAACAGCAGGAACGCCGACGAGATTGCGCCGAACATGAAATATTTCACGGCGGCTTCCTGCGACTTGAGGGCGCCCTTGTGGAACGCGGTGAGGATGTAGAGGCTCAGGCTGGTCAGTTCCAGCGCGACAAAGATCGTGATCAGTTCCTCGGCGCTAATCAACAAGAGCATGCCGATGGCTCCGAACAGCAGCGTGGCGAAATATTCGCCCACATGCCGGCCAATTGGATAATCAATCGAGATGATTACCGTCAACACCGTCAACGCGATGACGACCAGCTTGAAGATTACCGTCAAGGCATTGACGACCAGCGTGCCGCCCAGCAAGACGGCCGGCGTTTGCTGGGTCAGCACCAGAATTGTGCCGAGCAATCCAACCACGGTAATCAATCCAGCGACGCGCATTCGGTGCGGGATGTCCCGGTGATGTTGCAAAATCAGGTCGCACGTCAGCGCGACGAACGCCGTCACCAGCAGCATGACTTCCGGTCCGAGTGCGCGAAAGACAGTCAGGTAGTTCATTGCATCACTCCCGGGAACAGCTCCACGTTGGCCTTGATCATGTCGAGCATGATGGACGGATAAAGCCCAACAATCACCAACAGCGCCATCAGGATTACCGCCGCCACCACTTCGGGACAAGTGATTCCCGGCAAGTTCCAACGCGAGTCCCCTGCCCCTACCTCGTGGCCGTGCGCGGGTGCCGCGCCGGCATGTTCTTCCTCAGCAAAGAAAACCTTGTGCAACGCCAGCAGGATGTACGCGGCCGTGATCGCAATGCTGGCCGCCGCGCCCGCCGCCAACCACGGACTCATCTGGAACGCACCGATGAGGACTTGAATCTCCGCCACGAACCCGCTGAACCCCGGCAAGCCCATCGAGGCCGTGCCGCCAATTAGGAACGTCCAGAACGCGAACGGAAGCGCCTTGCGCAGGCCGCCGAGTTCAGCGAGTTGCCGGGTATGGGTCCGGTCATAGATCATCCGCCCGACCACGGCAAACAAGAGACTCGCGACGACGCCGTGCGAAAACATCTGCAAGATCGCACCCGACATGCCGGTAACATTCAGCGTCGCCAGCCCCAACAACACAAAGCCCATGTGGCTGACGCTCGAATAGCCGATGATGAACTTGAAATCCTTTTGCACCAGTGCCACCGCCGCGCCATACACGATGGCGATCACGGCCAGCCAGGCGATGACCCACCGCCAATGTTCAAATCCCGTCGGGAACAAGAGCATTGCCGCCCGCAGGCAGCCGTAGGCTCCGAGCTTCATCACCACGCCGGCCAGCAACATGCTCGCCGCCGTCGGCGCCGCCACGTGACCAGTGGGCGCCCAAGTGTGGAACGGCCACATGCCAGCCAAGACGCCAAACCCGACAAAGATTAGCGGGAAGACCCAGACTTGAATGTGGCCGGCAATCGGATGCTTGGCCAGTTCGAGGATGTCGAACGTGCCGAGACCCGCCGCGAAGTACGCCGCGAGCACTCCGATAAACACCAAGGCGCTGCCAACAAAGGAATACAACACCAACTTCATCGCGCCGTATTCCTTCCGCGTCGAACCCCAGATGGCGATGATGAAATACTTCGGGATGATCGCCAACTCGTAGAACACAAACAGCAGGAACAAATCCATCGCCATGAATACGCCGTACACCGCGCCAATCAGCGTCAGGAAGAACGCAAAGAATTCCTTCACGCGCTCTTCGATGTTCCAACTGAACAGGATACCGGTCACGCAGACAAACCCATTCAGCACAACGAGCGGATAATTGATGCCGTCCACGGCGAGGTGGTAGTTCGACCCGAGCGCCGTGATCCACGGAATATTGATGACGTCCCAAAGCCCGGCATTACTGGCTTTGATCCATGCGTTGTAGGCGAAGTAGCCAATCAGCGCGACTGTCAGCGATGCCACGCCGGTTAGCAGTGCCGTCCAGCGAATCAGATTCTTCGCGTTCCGCGGCAGGAGCATCACCAGCCCAGCGCCGATGAACGAAATGTAAATTGACCAGTCAGCGCGCATCAGGGCAACACTCCGGTTACGGTTTTGATCAGGCCCACCACGGCGTCATTCGAGACCCGCGTCAGGAAGGCCGGGTAAACGCCGATCCCAAACATGAACAGCATCAGCACAGCCCCGATGAAAATCTCGCGGGCCGTCATGTCGGGCAAGTCTTTCCATTTCAGGTTGAGCGGCCCAAAGCAGACTTTCTGCATCATTCCCAGCAGGAACACACCGGTGACCACGAGGCCGATCGTTGCCGCGCACGTCCAGCCGGCCACAATCGGGAACGCGCCTTTGAAGATCATGAATTCGCCGACAAACCCGTTCAGGCCCGGCAGGCCCAGCGACGAGAACATCGAGATGCCGAGGATACCGGCGTAGATCGGCATGATCTTACGCAGGCCGCCGTACTCGGCCAGGTTACGCGTGTGGGTCCGTTCGTAGATTACGCCGACCATGAAGAACAATGCCGCCGCGCTGATGCCATGGTTGAACATCTGCAACATCGCGCCGTTCAAGGCGGCCGCTTTTTCGTTCATCACATCCGGGACATTGTGCGCCGAGGCTACCACTGTGAAGATGCCGAGCATGGCGTAGCCCATGTGATTGACCGACGAGTATGCGACCAACCGTTTGAAGTCCGTCTGGGCCAACGCCGCAAATGCGCCAAACACGATGCTGGCGAATGCCAGAAACATCAGGATGTTCAAATTCGCCGCCACCTGCACCGCGTAGATTGGTAAAATGACTCGGAGAAAACCGTAAACGCCCATCTTCAACAGGATTGCCGCCAGCACCATTGAACCGCCGGTCGGGGCCTGCGTGTGCGCGTCCGGTAACCAGGTGTGAAACGGCCAGATCGGCACTTTGATGGCAAAGCCGAGGAAGGTTCCCCAGAACAACACGGTCATCATTCCCGCTTCGGTAAGATGGAGACCGGTCGTCGCGTTGATATCATTGAGTGTCTCGCCGACCATCCCGGCCAACTTGCCCCCGGCCGCCAGTTGGCGCAGTTCAAGAAAATCAAATGTTCCGGTCACGAGGTACAAGCAGCCAAATGCCACCAGCATCGTCACGCTGCCGGCCAGTGTGTAGATGAAGAACTTGAACGACGCGTAGGTCCGTTCCTCGGCGCCCCAAATCTTGATCAGGAAATACATCGGGATCAGGCCGAGTTCCCAGAAAATGAACCAGTGGAAGAAATTCAGCGCCGTGAACACGCCGAACATGCCGGACTCCAACAGCAAGAAGAGAAAGAAAAACAGCTTCACGTCCTTCTCCAGTTTCCAGTGAGCCAGCAACGCCAGCGGCGTGATGATCGCCGTCAGCAACACCATGGTGACACTCAGCCCGTCCACGCCTAGGTGGTAATCGACGTTGAGGGCGGAGATCCAGTGGAACTGCTCCTTGAACATCACGCCCTGTGCGGAATCGAAGCCAGCCCACACGACCAGGGTAAATGCCAGCGCGATGAGACTGGTCAGCAACGCGACGACCTTGATCGCGCGTTCCTGGGTTTTGCCGAGCAACACGATTGCGAATGCGCCAACCAACGGCGTGAAGCTGATCCAACTCAAATATGGAAACGCGCAATTCATGATTTCAGAAAATAGACTACCAGGAGAATGATCGTGCCGAGACCGAGAACGCGGAAATATGTTTGGATCCGGCCGCTCTGGAGCTTCGACATCAACCAGCCCGAACCGCGCACGGTCTGGCAGCCGGTATCAAAGCCGCCGTTGATGAAGAACTCATCGCCCACCCACCGGCAGATGTGCGAAATGCCGCGCACCACCCAGACGATGGCATGCAGGATGCCGTCCACCAGCCGCTTGTCAATCACCCGGAACAGCGAGCCGGTCGCCATGGTCGCGCGGATGATCGTCGCCTCGTAAAACTCGTCCACGTACCATTTCCGGTTCAAGCAAGTGAACAGCCCGCCCAGCTTGGCTTCCAACGGATCTGGGTCACTCGCGTGGGCCAGCGTCTTGCGGCCATAGATAATCCAGCCCAACAAAATACCAAATACCCCAACGGCGACCGATAATCCCATCACCAGCGCTTTACCGGACAATTCCTCTTCTTCCGCGCCGAGATACTGGGCGTACTTCCCACCGTAGAACCCTAGCCCAATCGCAAAGAGACTCAGCACCGCAATCGGCAACCACATATTCCACGGCACCTCGTGCGGTTCGTGTCCGCCGTGACCATGCGACTCGGCGTGGTGACCGTGGTCATCACCGCCACGCCACTTGCCGGCAAAAACCATGAACATCTGGCGTGTCATATAAAACGCCGTCAGGAACGCCGCGAACGTCGCCATGCCCCACGCCAGCTTGCTCCGTTGGAATGTCACGAGCAGGACTTCGTCCTTCGAGAAGAAGCCGGCAAACGGCGGCACGCCCGCCAGCGCCAGCATCCCGGCCAGATAGCACCAGAACGTGATTGGCATGTACTTCTTCAGCCCGCCCATCTTGCGCATGTCCTGCTCGTGGTGCGTGCCGATTATCACGCAGCCGGAACCGAGGAACAGCAGGGCTTTGAAAAAGGCATGCGTCAACAGATGAAATTGACCAGGGACCAAGCCGCCCGCGCCAAGCGCCATGACCATGAACCCGAGCTGTGAACAGGTCGAATACGCCAAGACCCGTTTGATATCGAATTGCGCCACCGCAATCGTTGCCGAGAACAACGCCGTGAATGCGCCGACATACAGCACCATGTCCATTGCAAACGTCGGATGTTCCAGCGAGCCGCCCGCGATGAACAGCGGGTACATCCGACCAACCATGAATACGCCGGCCGCCACCATCGTCGCCGCATGGATCAAGGCGCTGACCGGTGTCGGGCCTTCCATTGCATCCGGCAACCACACGTGGAGCGGGAACTGCGCGCTCTTGCCCATTGCACCGATGAACAGCAATACCGCAATTGTCGTCGCGACCGACCAGCCGAACCAGCCGGGGAGTTGCGCCAGTTGACCGGCTTGTTCGAGCGCGCCGGTGCCGCCGTTGAAAAGGTTTAGCGTTTTTGTCTGCCAGAACAACATCAGGATGCCGAGGAAGAAGCCGACATCACCAATGCGCGTCGTAATGAACGCCTTCTTACAAGCCGCCGCGGCGCTGGGTTTGTGGTACCAAAAGCCGATGAGCAGATAACTGCAGAGCCCAACCAGTTCCCAGCACATGAACAGCAGCAAGATGTTGTTGGACACGACCAACCCGAGCATGGCCGCGGCAAACAAACTGAGGAAGCAGAAAAACCGGGTGTAATTCTCATCCTCGTGCATGTAGCCGGTGGCGTTAACGAAAATCCAGAACCCGACAAACGTCACCATCGCCGCCATCGCGGCGGTCAGCGGATCGAGAATGAATCCCAATTGCAGCGTGGTGTTGCCGAATTCAAACCAGGTAAAATTATAGACGGCCCGCACCGCTTCGTGGTGCCCAAGAGTGGCGATGAACGCGCGGAGCGCCAGCACACACGCCAATCCCATTGCCGTGATACAAATCCCCGCCGACAACTTCCGTGAGCCGCGCGGCAGCAGCGATTGGATGGCCGCGGCGACCAGCGGAATTGCCGGGATCAGCCATTGTTGGCGGGCGAGATCTTGAAGGTGTTGGTCCATCTTAACCTTTCAACTCCTGCATCTCATCCACGTCCACGGACTGGTAGTGCCGGTATACCGCGATCACCAGCGCGAGGCCGATGGCGGATTCCGCCGCGGCAATCGCAATGGCAAAGATGGCGAACAATTGCGCGGTCGGCACGGCGAAATGTTTGTAATGCCAGAAGGCAACCAGGTTCAGGATGGCGGAGTTGAACATAACTTCGACGCCCATCAGCACGATGATCGCGTTCTTGCGCGTCAGCGCGCCGGCCAGGCCAATCGCAAACAGGATTGCCGCCAGAATCAAATAATGACCCAAGGGGATACTCATACCTCTCCGCCCTTCCCCCTCACCTTAATCCTCTCCCCCCAAGGGAGAGGAAATCGATAGCAGTCCCCTCTCCCCGTGGGGGAGAGGGTCAGGGTGAGGGGCCGTTGTGTCTGTGCTATTCTCATCGCGATTTCCGCAGCTCCTCCAGCGCAATCACGACCGCGCCGATCAAGGCCGCCGTCAGCAACACCGCAATTGCTTCCAGCGGCACCACCCACCCGGCGACCAGCGCCTTGCCAATCTCCGCGGCCGAACTTTGCGCCTTGTCGCCGGCCGGCAACACCGTCGCCAGCGGATCGCTCAGAATCGCTTTTTTGAGCAGAATCGCCAACACGGCTGCAATCGCCGCGCCGCTCCACCATTTCACGCCGAGCACTTCGCGCGGCCCTTCCGTGCCGGTCACGTTGCGGGTCAGCATGATCGCGAACAATATCAGCACCGCCACCGCGCCGACATAAATCAGGATTTGCACCGTGCCCAGAAAGTCAGCGCGCAACAGGAAATAATGCGCCGCGATCCCAATGAAAAACAGGATCAATGCCAACACGCAATGCACGAGGTTGCGCAGCGTGACTGCCAATATCGCGCCCAGCACCGCCACCGCCGAAATGATCCAGAAGGCGAAGTTCATCAGGATAAAGCGGCTAACCGGCGTTGTTTTTTGACAGTTTGCTGCATTTGAATGTATTTCGGTGATTGCTGCGACCCACGAACCAAGGTCGGGAGTATTAACTAATAGCAATCCGGGCGTCAAGCCGGCTGTGCCACAAAAAAGTTGAATAGGCTTCCAGCCTGTTTACCGGATCGTGGGATAAGCTTCCAGCTTGTCCATGTTCATAATGCGCAAGCTGGAAGCTTACGCTACCCGCCCCCGTAGCATAAGCATCCCTGCTTGTGCCATCAATGCGCAAGGCAGATTGAGGGTCGAACGGGATAAGAGCATTTCGACCACGAGTGCGGAGTTGCCCCGGCGACTATGACCAAGATTCGAGTTTCAGCCCGGCCACTCGCTGAAATTCTGTGACATTGTTAGTCACGAGAATGAGACCGTGCGACAAGGCTTGACCGGCAATCAGCAGATCGTACGGGCCGATGGGGCGACCGGCGCGCTCCAACTCCATGCGAATCCGCGCGGCGATTTCGGCTGAGGCGCGATCAAAAGGCAATTCATTCACCACGGTCAGAAGGCGGGCCACTTTCAGGCGTTCGGTCGCCGGCTCGCGTGTCTTTTCGATGCCGCAGAACAACTCATAAACCGTCACCATCGAGACCGCGACATCAACTGGCGATAGTTGGCTCAAGCGCTGCACGAAGCCTGATTGCTGACGCAGCACACCGATGCAAATGTCGGTGTCGAGCAGGTGGGTCATGCCGGCTGGCTACCAACTTCTGACCGTTGGCGGCACTCCTTGTGCAAGGCGAACAAACGCCACGTCATCAATCCGGACGGACTCGAAGAATCGTTCCGGCCAAGCCGTCGGTTTGACTGGATCCAGTACAACCGACTCGCCTTCGTGTCGGACTGACACCGTTGGCGTTGGCACGTAAAAGCCTTTCGGCAATCGCACCGTCAGATGGTCACCTTCCAGAATCACAGTGGCTGTTTCCATTGCTGTAACCATACCACAGCCGACGGCGGTGTGTAAACTTTATCCTGGCATCCCCTTCCCCGGTGTCACCCTGAGCCTGTCGAAGGGTCTCCTTCAGTCGGATCTTTGTTGATCAGCGTAGGGGCACACTGCGTGCGCCCTACCGGCATTGCAACACGGAATCGGGCGCACGCAGTGCGCCCCTACATGCATTCGTTACGGAATCTGCGTTGCACCGTTATTGCTGGCCAAGGCAGCCAAGCGGTCAATCGCTTCGGCGATGGTTGCCGGGGGAGTCGCCCAATGGCCGGGATTGGCGGGCGTGTACGCGCCAGTACTGAAAGCGTTACCGGCACCGTCACGCAACACGCCGTCTGCCCAACAAGCCGCCACGAGCGGGACCGGGTTCGCATAATCCGCGTAGCCAATCAATTGCTTCTGGCCGGCACTGAGCACCACCACCGTCTGGCCGCTGTTCCACAACTGAAGGTCCACTTGATTGCCGCCCACGCGGACGCCGTTGGTGATGTTGCCGCCATCGAAGATGCCAAAGCAACTGTACAGCTCCCCGGCGGCACTGGGATTGAAGTTTGAGAACCCGGCATCGTTGGTGAACGCGCTGATGAGCGGCGGCGTCGCGAGCCATGCCGAAAAGACCGGGTCGGTTTCGGGCCCGGCGGAGCCGGGATCACCCTTTGGACCTTGCGGGCCGGTATCACCTTGCGGGCCGGCAGGGCCTTGGGGGCCGGCCGGTACGGCGTCAATTTTATCGTTGAGGGCGTTGAGCTGGTTGCGGACAACATCAGCATCGAGCTTATCGCCGGGTTGCGGGACATTGGGATTGAATGTGGGCATGGTGCGTTCTCCTGTGGTTAAGGTTACCGGTCTTGTAGCGCAACTGCGGCACCGGATTCAATCAATGATTTCGCTGGTGCAACAATTTGGAAATGAAACGATTACCGGCAGTTTAACCACACGAAACAAACGGAAGCCGGAACAAAACCGGAACGACAAGTATTTTCATGATTCAGGAGTTGATCCTTCCGATTCCATCTTGTACGATGCGCCCCATGAATGAAAAGCGACCAGCGGATTTAGCCAAAGGCATGGGCAAGATACTCACTTCAATCCCACAAAAGTCAAAACCACAGCCTCTCTTTTTCATTGGCTACGACCTTCGTGAAAATAATGGCAAACGTGATTACACGCCAATTGAAAAAGCGCTGGAAAAACTCGGTGCAATTCGCCTCCTAAAATCCGATTGGTGTCTGCACAGCCCGGCCGCAACAGCCGAAAGCTTGCGCACTCATTTGGAACAATTCATTGAGACTGGCGACGGTATTTGGGTCGCCCAATCTGTCAACTGGACAATGACAGGGACTCAAGCCACGCCGGACGCCGTTTGACAGTACCCCGCCTACTTGTCTTGATGGGATGATTGCCCTAATTAGGACAATCATCGCCCACCGGTTAGGCTGGCAAATCTTTCCGGCAATGTGGACAGACAATGGCTTTGGGCTTCACCCGCTCCGCGCAAAACGGGCAAGCTCTACTCTCTGAAGAAGAAAGTATCCCTTTGCATGCAAACATTAGGAGAGAAAATGGGCCGAGAATCAAACCGGCAATAATGCCACCGGCAATGCTGAAACCACGCTTCTGCGCAGCGAGTGCGCCAAACAATGCTCCGATAATAGGCCAGAAGATTAACATTCACTGTTCCTTTCGTTGTTTTTGTTTAACATGCACTTACTGTCAGGAAACTAATCTGGCAAAACGGGCTCACCCAACGCGGTTTGATCTTTCCGTACCCAACCTGACCATCCTAAATCCTTCGGGCTAACTCGGAATCGTATCCAGTCGCCCCGTTTTTCCAAAACGTAAATTGGTTCCTCCGGGAATATTTCGCCACTGCTATCGAGGGGGAAATCATTTCCCGGCCCAGTTCGAGCAGTAACATGCTCGAATAACATCCGCCGTGTTTCGAGGATGCTTGCACCACCATTGCTAATCGGCGGTTGCGGCTTTGTCTGCTCTTGTGCGGGGGGGTTGTCACGACTGCTGACATATACTTTGCCACTATCGGGGATAAGCACCCAAATAACGATTATTATAATGATACCACCAAACAAAAGTCCAATAGCTCTCATTTTAGTAACCCAGCGGGAACTCGGGAGAGCCCTCCCACACGCGTCTTTGTCTGTATGAACTTAACTTGGCTTCGTACTCAGCTTTATGATTTTCAGGACACATTTTCAGCGCAAGTTCCCCCGTTGTGGTGGCATTATCGAAATCACCTGCAGCAGCATAGGCTGCCGCCAGTGTGTCAATAAAGTTCCAATCATTTTCACCAATCCTAACTGCCTCTTTGGCATAACCAACAGCGGCAACACCATCTCTAAAGTCTTTTGAGCGACACGTTGCAAGCAGCCACGCTGCGTTGTTATAAGACCAAGGAAAGCCACTATCTAGGATGATAGCGTGCTTGTAAGCTTGAAGCGCGATTTCATTTTCCCCTTTTCCTTTGGCAACTATGCCACGGAAATACTCCTCTAACGCCTGTTTGGGCCCGTTGTCTCCACGTTCTGCCGCAAGCTGTGCCCGGCTACGCCATTTGGTATAATCAGTACCAGTGGTGGTGAAGAAACCAAAAAGCTTGCTCATGGCTTTCTGACGATAGCTTTCAGCGCGAATTGGGTCAGAAATATACATTGTACAGTAGGGTACGTATATCACGATACCCACTCCTATAAAGACGAATAGACCCATTAGTGCCACCGTGCTCAAAACACTTTTCAGAGCACCTAAAATGGTTCTTTCCTTCCATAAATCCGGCAGAACCACGCCGATGACAACCACGCTGATCCACAGAATAACTGAATATCTTTCAGCGAGTCTGGGGGCAAAAATATGAAGTCCACCGTATATACAAACAAATGGAATGCCCCAACAAATGGCTTGGGAAAGAAGAACTTTCAGACCATCTAAAATTGATTTTCTCTTCCAGAAGCCCTGTAGAAAGTTGATCATGACAAGTACGGGTAGGAGTCTATATCCGTTAAATACACCGTAGATACACGCCGCTAAAACACCCAATAAAACCAAACCTTCCAGAAGGGTCGTTTGTGCTAACCAATCTCCGTCAGTCTTCGGCGTTGAAGATTGCGGCGTCACATCTGATGCTGTCGTGAGGATTGACCGCACCGCGTTGGTCTGCGGTGTAGGCGGTTGCGATGTCACAACCGGCAAAGTGGCCGTTGCTTGTCCGCGACGCGAACCATCGAGAAATTCGCCGCAATGCTTGCATTTTATGGCGTCAGCATGAATCATCTCAGCACAGAACGGGCACTTTTTATTTTCGTCTGGTTGTGGTGGCGGCACCAGGCGCGGCGCGGGTGTGTATACCGTGGCCGGAATTATGACGGAATTGTCGGGCACCACAATTCCCGCCCCGCATTGCGGGCAGTCAAAGCGTTGGCCGGCACCGGCTTCGTCAATCACGATATGCTGGCCGCACTTTTCACATGCAAAGCTGATGTCCATTATTCCACTCAATAGCCCTACTAATTCCCTCGAATCGCATCGATAATCATGCCGACAATCACGTAAACGGCAACGCCACAAAGCCAGAGGAGTTCTGGCTTGCCCCATTTTTTCTTGGTGTACCGGTCGTTCAACACTTGTTTTACCAAAGGCCCTTGCCGTCCGTACTCCATAAAATACCAGACCACAAAATAAAGCAAAAAGATGTGGCCACCGGGCGGCAAGAACAGGCTCAAAAGGAGGAAGGTAAGTCCAATGCCAATACACACCGTCGAACGCTTTGCTTCTTTGGCCATGCCGAGTGTTTTGTAATTCGCACGTAATATCGCTGAACTGAAAATTGGCGAAAACAACAGGCACAAGTATTCGGCTCTCTTTGGATCCCAAAGCGAAATTTCCGCCGTTTGATTTTGAATTTCTGGCGAACAGTCCGGGGGTAATGAAGTCGGCTGAGTTGGAACCCCGCTTATGGCTTGAGATGATCCAGCGAGCATACTTCCACAATGCTTGCACTTCACTGCGGTCGCCATGATGTCTTCTGCACAGAACGGGCACTTTTTCTTCGCCGCTGGGGACGCTTGCGAACTGGCGGGAGGAACCGTAAGCGATTGGTTGCACTTCGGGCAGTCAACGAGTTGGCCGGCACCGGACTCATCAATCACGATATTTTGCCCGCATTTTGCACAGTCGAAAGAAATATCTTTTGCTTCCGACTTGGATTCCGTCGGAGTAGTCGAGCGATTCGGCACCGTCAGCGGTTGCTGACAGCCGGGGCAACTGACGCTCTGCCCTGAAAGATCTTCAGGAGCAGTTATGTGTTGTCCGCATTTGTGACAACTGAATCGAACGTCCATGAGCTACGCTCCTCTCTTGCCGTCCATCTTACCGCCGGGCTGGATACGTTGGCAATGTTTTAGAACCGGCCGCGATCCCATCCCGGTCGGAATGTTCCGCGTGGCGCTGCCAGTCCGCAGCATACCGGGCGGCAAGGGTGGTGTCGTGAATCACCAATAAATTCTCGGCGTTGTGTTCCTCTGCCGCTTTCGTGAAATTGAAGCTGCCGGTAATCACAACTTGCCGGTCGATGATGATGACTTTGTTGTGAGCGATGGCATGGCGGCTATCAATTAACGTCTTGATTCCGGCATCGGCCAGAAAATCCGCTTCGCTGTCCTTGGCGGTGCGCTGCTCTTTGTCCAAAATCACCACTACATCAATGCCGCGCTTGTGGGCCTCGACGAGTGACCGGGCTATCGGTTCGGATGTGAAACTGTAGGCAAGCACCCGGATGGTGTTCGTGGCCTTGCCAATTTCGGCAACGATTTCATCGGTGCAGCCACCATTTGGCGAAAAATAGACATGCCAGCTGGTACCGACCATCGCCGGCCCCGGCGCGGTTATCTGCCGGTAAGCGTATTGATACCCGGTAAGGCTACCGGCAATGAGGGCAGCCAAAACAAGGCAAAAGCCGGTAATTCGTTTCATGGGCCGGGAGGGTATCTATAAATCGAGTCACCGGCAAGGTGTTCGGATACCAAAACCGGCTAAAACCGCTGTTTTCTATCTAAACCATTGATTTATGAGCATTTACAGTGTGTCGGGGGCTGTTTTTAGTGTGTCAGAAAGGTTTTTTAGTCGCGGAAATTTCATTTTCCATCGTTCCGACGGAGTTTTCCATAAGGAAAATTCCGCTAGACATCGTTCGGACGGAGTTTTCCATCGGTCGGACGAAGTTTTCCATCGGTCGGACGGGGTTTTCCATAAGGAAAATTCCGCTCGCCATCGTTCCGACGAAGTTTTCCGTCGCGGGACCGGCAGCTACCGACGGAATTTCCGGCGGGAACGTTGGCGGGCGCCGCCCGCCTGCGTTCGGGCGAAAAATTCCCGCTTGCATTTTCCGGTGGCCATCGGTAAAAAACCGCAACCAATGAGGACACCATGCCAGATCGTCAATGGGGTGAAGGTACGTGGAACGATGGCGGCGTTTGGAATGGGCCTTCCCTCATTCAACCAACGAGGAGAGCTATGAAAATCATCATCATGCCGGTGGCCAAACTCAATCCGGACGATCTGAACACGGAAGCGCTAAGCCTGTTGAAGAAAACCGCCGATGACGTCGCGGATTTCCCTGCCGCGCCGGTCACCAACCTGACGACGCATCAGGGCAATTTGGAAACCAAGCTTGGCGAACTGGCCTCGCTCCGCGCCCAAGTCACCGCCAAGATGATCGAAATCGATACCACCTGCGGCATCGTGCGCGGGGACATGAATGACCTCGGCGACTGGTTTGAAGGCGTGACGAAAGATCCCGCCAAGCTCTCGAAGGTGGCGCAATTGCGTTCCGCCCCGACGCCCTCCGGCCCGACGCCGCGCGTGACCGGGTTGGAGTTGAGCCTCGCCGACGCCGCCGGCGAAGTGGATGGTGGCTGGCATAGCGAGTACAAGATGGGCGTGAAGAGCTACGAAGTGCAGACGATGCTCAATCCGCTCAATAACGATCCCTCCACCGGCGCATGGGTGCATCAGCCGAGCGTGACGAAATCATCCTGCGCGCTCAAAGGCTTCGCGTCTGGCGCGCGGATTTGGGTACGGGTGCGGGCCATCGGCCCCAACGGTGCCGGCGAGTGGAGCGACCCGGCCACCATCATCGTGCCGTAAGCACCGGTAAACATTCTTAACCACCCGGCCGGGAAGGCAACTTCCCGGCCGCGTTGTTTTTCGCGCGCGTCAGCGCCGGTAAGGACTTGGAATCAAACAGGCAAGCTGCCTGTTCAACTATTAAACGAAGCGGTACTCCCGCTTTTCGAGTTTGGCGGACGCATTGCACTTCGTGAGCACCACGAACCAAATCAACAGCCAGCCGGTCGTAACCACCCACGCGAGCGGCCGCGGTGTCAGGAAATGCCAGAAGCCGACCGCCACGATGTTGACCAGCGCCAACGGCAGCAGCACTTTCCACGCGAACCCCATCAACTGATCCACGCGCAGCCGCGGCCAAGTGCCGCGAATCCAAATGTTCAACGCGATCATGGCGGTGAGCTTGCTGAAAAACCAGAGCATCGCGATCAAACCACCAACCAAGCCCGGCCCGCTGCCGGGTCCCATGTAACCACCGAGGAACAACGTCACCGTCACACCCGCCATGGCCATCCCGGCGAGATATTCACCCATCTGAAAGAGCGCAAATTTAAAGCCGCTGTACTCGGTGTGATAGCCGCCGATCAGTTCCGATTCCGCTTCCGGCAAGTCAAACGGACACCGCGCTGATTCCGCCAGGCCGCCAATCACGAACAACACAAATCCCACCAGCCCCCACGGACGGAAGACGTACCAGTTGGAAATGTTCAGGATTCCCCCGCCCTGTCGTGCCACGATGGTCAACGTCGAGAGCGTCCCGGCCGCCATGATCACCGCGACGCCGGCCATCACCGTCGGCACTTCGTAGGAGACGACTTGCGCCACCGCGCGCATTGCGCCCAGTAATGAAAACTTGTTGCGTGACGCCCACCCGGCCATGAACAACGCGATGACCGAGATCGTCCCGACCGCCAGCGCGAACAGCACGCCGATCTTCAGATCCACGGCCACCATTCCCGGCGCAACCGGCACGACCATAAACACCAGCAAGCCCGGCACGACGATCAAGACCGGCGCCAGAAAATGGGTGAACTTGTCCGCCGCCCGCGGCACGATGTCTTCCTTCAACAGTATTTTTAACCCATCGGCCAACGGTTGGAGGATGCCAAACGGGCCAACGCGATTCGGGCCATACCGGTTCTGAATGCGGCCGAGCGCTTTCCGTTCAACCAATGTCGTGAACGCGAAGATCGTTAGGTACACGCCGAAGATGAAGCCAATGGGAATCAGGAATGCGGCACTCCACACCGCCCAACCCGGGACGGTGGGCAACAGCGTGTGTAATAATTGATAGATCTTTTCCACGTCAGGCCGCGCTTCCTTCCACTGGTTTCGGCGGTGCCGGTGGCGGTGCGGCCGCCGCTTTTGCCGCTGCTGCCGCAGCAGCGGCGGCTTTCTTGGCGGCCTTCGCTTCGGCTTCGGCTTTGAGCTTGGCGTCCACTTCGGCGGCCTCGGTCGGCTTGATCTGCCGGTAATACACGTTCGACTTCAATAAATCCGGCAGGCGCAGCACCAGCTCATTGAACCGGCCATACCTGGACTTTTCGTAGTCGTTGTCCATCTTGATCGACTCAAATGGGCACACCTCGACGCAAATCTGGCACTGCATGCAGACGCTGATATCGATGTCGAATATTTTTGGCTGCTGCCGCGGTTTGCCCTTCTCGTCGCGGTCCATGACGATGTAGATGCACTTCGGCGGACATTCGACTTCGCAAATCTTACAGGCGGTGCAGCGGGGTTTGTCCGGCGATTCGTCGAACACAAGGAATGGAAACGTCCGGGAATTCTCCGGTGTCTGGACACGCTCTTCCGGATATTGCACCGTGGTCAGCCGGTCCTTGTCAAAATAACTGCCGACAAAATTCCGGGCCGTCACCGCCAAGCCTTCCACTAAGCCTTTACCGGGGTAGTTCATTACCGGTCCACCTCCCCGAGAACAATATCGATGCTGCCGAGGATGATGATGGCGTCTGCCACTTTTTGTCCGAGGCACATGTCTTCGAGTACCGTGATATTGATGAAGCTCGGCGGACGAACATGATATCGGTATGGTTTCGGACCACCCTCAGACACAAGATAGAATCCCAGTTCGCCCTTCGGCCCCTCGACTCGCCCGTAACCGTCGCCCGCCGGGATCTTGAATCCGCGCAGCTTCACTTCCGGCGACTGGGCTGGTCCCACCGGTATGTCGCGCAACGCCTGTTGCAAAATCTTTAACGCCTCGCGCATTTCCAGCACACGAATGTAATACCGGTCATACACATCGCCAACCGGACCGACCGGCACGCCAAACTCAAACCGGTCATAAACGCCATACCGGTCCACCTTGCGGATGTCGTACTCGACGCCGCTTGCGCGTGCAACCGGGCCGCTGATGCTGCCGGCAATCGCGAGTTCCTTCGGCAGGATGCCGACGCGCTGACACCGGGCCAGCACGACCTCGTTGGTGGTCATCAGCTTCTCGAATTCATCGAGGAACTTCGGAAACTTCGCGACAATCTCGCGGGCCATCGCGAGCATCGGCTCGTCGAGGTCGACGCGGACGCCGCCGAATCGCAGGTAATTGCACATCATCCGCGAGCCGCTGACGGTTTCGAAGAAATCCAAAATCTTTTCCCGTTCCCGGAACGCATAGAGCAACGGCGTGCCCCAAGCGCCGCAGTCTTGCAGCAGGAACCCGATTGCCGACGCGTGGTTTTGCAGGCGCGACAACTCCGCCATGATCACGCGGATGTATTCGGCACGCTCGGGCACCTTGATGCCGGCGAGCTTCTCGACGGCCAACGCGTACGCCCAGTTGTTGGTCATCGAGTTGAAATAATCGAGCCGGTCGGTGTACGGCATTGAGCCGAGCCACGCCATCTTCTCAGCCAGTTGCTCGTGGTTCCGGTGGAGGTAGCCAATGACCGGTTTCAAGGCCCGGACAATTTCACCATCCAGCACCACGTCCATCCGGAACACGCCGTGCGTGCTTGGGTGCTGCGGGCCAATCGAGATTTCGAGCGTCTGCGTCGCAATCTTACCGGTTGGATTGGTGATCGGGGCGGCGATCATTTCTTCACTTCCGCGGTTGCGCTCGGCGGTATGATGCCACCGGCCGCTTTGGCCCGTTTCAAGACTTCATCGTGCGGCGTTGGCTCCCATTCGTAGTCAGCCGGCGGCACGTAATCCTTCCGCATTGGAAAATCCTGGAACCCGTCCCACATCAAGATCCGCCGCAAATCGGGATGGCCATCAAATTTCACGCCGTACAGATCGAACGCCTCGCGCTCCTGAAATTCACAACCGCGCCAGACCGTCGTCAGCGACGGCACCCGGCATTGATCGAGGTCCCGGGGCGCGCGGACTTTTAAAACGACCGGCCCGTGCTTGAGCGCGACCGAGTACAAATGATAAACGACTTCGATAAATCCCTTCGCGAGATAATCCACGCCGGTCACGCACGAACAAAAATCTAACCGGCAACTCGGGTCATCCTTGAGATATTTGGCTACCGCCACGGCGTGGGCTCCATCCACCAACAGAGCCGGTTGCGCTGCGGCCGGTGTCGAGGGAATAATCTCGAGCACTGCGCCCGGCACCGCCGCGCGCACGGCTTCGCAAAGTTGTTCGATGGCGGGGGTCACGACTTCTTCGTTGCCTCCGCGTTGGTCACATCCCGGTAATCCTTGGGTGGCTGCCAGACTTCGGGATTCGCCGGCGGCACCAAATCATGCTCGCCGAAAACTGGAATCGGAAATTCAGTGGTGGCCTTCGCGTCATACCAGCGAGTCCGGTCAATGTGCTGGCCGGTAATCTTCTCCTGCAACGTGATGATCGCGTGCAGCAACGCTTCCGGCCGCGGCGGGCAACCGGGAATATGGACATCCACAGGGATATAACGATCAACGCCCTTGAGCACGTTGTAGCCGTCTTTGAACGGTCCGCCCGAAATTGCGCAGGCACCCATGGCGATCACGTACTTCGGCTCTGGCATTTGATTGAACAGACGCACGACTTGCGGCGCCATCTTCTTCGTCACCGTGCCGGCGACAATCATCAAGTCCGCTTGCCGGGGCGTTGCGCGAAACACTTCCGCGCCAAAGCGGGCGAGGTCATACCGGGCTGCGGCGGCGGCAATCATTTCAATGGCGCAACAGGCCAGCCCGAATTGCAATGGCCAGATCGAGGATTTGCGGCCCCAGTTATAAAGCCACTCGGTCGAGACGACAAAGACACCGTGTTTCTGGAGTTCGCTTTTCAGGCCGTCGTCGATCATTTCCACTCCAGCGCGCCCTTGGACCACGCGTACACCAAGCCTTCGACCAGCAGCAGCACGAACACCATCACCGCAATGAACGAGCCGAGACTCAATCCCGCAAATGCGACTGCCCATGGATACAGAAAGACCGTCTCGACCGCAAAAATCACATAGATCAGCGCATAGATGTAGTACCCCACCCGGAACTGGACCCACGGATCACCTTTGGCGGATAACCCGCACTCGTAAGTGTCGAGTTTGATCGGCGTCGGCTTGTGCGGCGCCAGCAGCCGCGACAAGATCAATGGCGCGAGTGGAAACGCCACCGCCACGCCGAGAAACACCGCGACAAAAAGATACTGTGTTGAATATGAATCCATATCAGAATCGGGAACAAGCAAACTGCGACAAGATTGTGTTCCTAACAAGATTGCCGGAACTTGTCAACACGTCGACCAATTGAAAATTGGCTTTGCCAGATGTTTGCTTGTCACAGTGAATTTATTATTACGCGCCGTCTGAATAATTGCTGGTCGTTGGCTTTTCGCCACTGGCTTTGTCTGTGACCTGTGTACCCACTGCTAGTGCAACCATTCCAATCAGGATTGCAATGATGCCGGCCCATTGGACCGGTGCCACTTTTGACTTGAATGCCAGAACAATCGCGATCTGACTAAGCAGGAACGCGCCACCGGTCGCGATCCCCAAGGCGACATTCGGATTCATGGCTTTGTAGACCAACATGAGAAGCCAAATGCTTGAGAAGCCAAAGAAGTTGCCGATCAAGAAACCCCAAATCCAACGCGTTGTGGACATACTGCCCCACTTAAAGAAAATCTGCGCTGTCACCTGCATCAACCAAAAGACCAGCAAATAACCAACAATCCGAATTGTCATATTTTAATTCCCTTTCACAATGCCAATCGCATGCATGACCACTAACCAAACAATGGGCAACAGTTACGCTTGTGGCTGATTATTGACAATGCGGAAATGCATGTATATTGGCACATGAAATCGCAACTGATTCTCCGCGACGACGAATTACTTTTGGAATATGTCGAGAATTTCAACCGTATCTTTTATCGCGACACTTCCAAGCTGACACCGGTCGCAGTCGCCAAACTAAAACGCTTCGTCAACCAGAAGCTGCGCGGCCATTTCGCCTACGAAGAACGCCGCATCTTCCCCGCGCTGCTGCGCGCCGGGTTTGGGGTCAAGGTCACTCTGTGCATTGCCGGCCTGCGCAAGGATCACGCGCGCTTCCTGAAGGAAACCAAACGCCTCAGCCGACTACTCTCCACACCAGCCCCGACTGCCGCCGACTTCAAGGTATTGCGGAAGGCACTACTGGACTTCGGCGCGCGCTTGCGCAAACACTCCACCAAGGAGAACGAACTCTTCCCGTCGCTGGTTTAATGCTGCCCCATGGCGGCGGTGATGAATTCGATACTGCGGTTGACCACGTTCAATGGCAACGGCCCACAATGTCCCATACCGGGGACTTCGATGTATTCGACCTTCATCTTCCGGGCGCGCATCGCGGCCACCAGCTTATCGCTATGATGCTGCTTGTTGACCGCCGTGTCTTTCCCACCATGGATGATCAAGTAGGGAATGTCCGGCATCGCCGACACTTGCTGCAATGGTGAATGTTCTGTCAGCATCGGTTGCATATCATCCGGATAACCCATTGCGTGCCGAACTGTTGGCGGAAGATCCGGCCGCTCGTGAAAGTGATACTCCAAATCGCACACCGGACAATTCGCATAACACGCGCGCACCGGCCGCTTCGCATACCGGGTGTAAAGCAAGCTCCCCTGCCCGCCCATGCTCCCGCCCACGCAAATCAACGGCACGTCGTCCGACAACCCATGCTTCAAATAAAGTGCATCCACCAACTCATCAATCATCGCCCGCGCCTGCCGGTTCATCCATGCCCATGGCCCATAATATGGAAACACCACCAACCCACCCTTAGCTGCCCACTCCATTTCCTCCGTCCCCAGCGCGCCCTTCGACCCACCGCCCAAACCGTGAAACGTCAGGATCACGCCATTGATTTTGCCCGGCACATAATCCGACCCCACCCACGCGACTTCCTTGATGACATTTTCTTTCATAGCCGCCGACTGTATTACCGGCCAGCGCCCGGCAAAAGAAAAATCTCCAACCGGCAAACCCGCAAACATCCGATTGACTCGCCGCCCGCCCGGCCTATTATTCAACCATGAACATCCAAGTCAGCAAAATCTCAGCCGTCATGGTTCTTAGCCTGCTCATCGGCACACTCTGCACCGCCGACACATTCAACACCACCAACACCCCGGCCAATCCATGGCCGCAAACGCCCGAACCCCTTTACCGCACCACCCGCATCCTCACCAATGCCCCATCACTCGCAGCGCCGCTGCCGGCCCCATTCTACCCCATTGACAACGCCCCGCATTGGGTGAGCCTGGTCATGGACAACGGCGCCAAACTGCAACTCGAAGACGGCTCGATCTGGGACATCTCCCTCAAAGACCAATTCCTCGTACGCACTTGGATGATTGCCCAAAAGATCACCGTGACCAGCAATCCCAATCCCCGTTACCCCTTCAAGCTCAACAACGCCAAAATGACCGCTGACGCCCAGTTGGTTTCCCGCCGAAACAACTAGCGATCCTCGCTCTTGATCTGGTGGCGGTCACAGAAATGATCGTCGAATGCTGCTTTACCGCAACAATCCACGATATTGCTTCAGCCATTTCTCGGCTGCCTTGTAATCAGGACACACCACAGCGACATGTTGCCAATAACGCTTGGAATGGTTGGCTTCCCGACGATGCATCAGTTCGTGCAAGATGATGTAGTCGCGGACGAATGCAGGTGCCTGAATCAACCTCCAGTTCAGCGAGATTGTTCCACGTCGTGAACATGATCCCCAACGGGAACGTTGATTGCGAACAGTAATGCGTTGAATGCTGATATTGTGCAGTTCTGTCAGTTCAATTGTGCGTTTTGGCAATTCCTTCGCAGCTAGTTTCCATAGATGCCGTTCAATCGCTGGTCGAACATTGGCTGGATTGATAACTCGAATGGATTGATCCGCGAATGTCACGATGTTGCCATGGCTATTCTGACCAACATCCAGTGTTACTGTCTGGCCACGGTACAAAATCTCAGTGCCATGTTGCCAGCTATGAGATTTAACAGGTTGCGCTTGATGTTTCTGGAGCTGCTTGTTGATCCATTCAAGATTACGTTCGGCAAATGCCTTGGCTTCCTTAATTGATCCGCGTCTTGGGACTGTTGCCCGAAGTGTACCATCTGATGTTAAGCGAAGGATGTAACGACGGGCACGATGATTGCGAATAAAGTGAATCGGAACATTGAGCAATCCGATCCTAAGCATGTATTGCTGCGGCTCGACGGCGCGAAATGGTTTGAAGAGGAAATTAAGTTGCACGGTTAGGCGGCGATTGTGAAACCCCCGTTTCACCGCGTCAATCTGAATCAGCCACAGCCCCGCCGGCGGTCATTGTTTCTGACTCACGATAAACGTTATCGCCGGCAGTTTAAGATGAACATCGATTTGCATGATGCGAAGCGTAGAATCCGGCATCTCTGTAATGCCCCAAGCGAAGTCTTTCTTTTCAAACCGCATCAAGATTCCTTTTAATGAAGACCGGTCGATTTGTGTAATACTCTTGACCGTCAGCGGTTCCTCACCGTCGAGCGTAATTCGCTTTACTTCAATTCGGCCGAATGCTTTAGCTGGCGAAAATTGTTTTATCACTCCACTGTCATTGTCATCTTTTCCGTGAAGATAAAACGTCCCGCAATATTTGGCGGGAATCTCCGGTAATTCGGTTACAACCGGTGTCTCCACCATTGCCCCAGCAGGGCAAAACATCAAATGCGGCAGTGTATGTTGGATGACGTCTACTTTGCGGTTATGTACCAGCGCTAAGATGAAGGGTTTTACATTGCTAGTTGGTGTGCTCGCCTTAGATAGGCTGGCGGCTGTGGTGGAGGTTAATTTCACACGTGATGTCTGACCAGCCCACTCAATTCGAGCAAAATCCAAAGATTCACCATATTGTGTGATGATTGTGCGGTCGGGTTTCCCCCATGTCTCCTCTGCCGCCTTTATGACAGTGTCCGACCATCGAGCAATCCAACCAGTTGCGTCTGAAGTGTCACTACCGGGTGAAAGTATCACAGCGATCAGATGCCCTTTTTCAAATTGATACGCTACTTCATAAAATGGTTGGCAGGAAATCTTGCGTAAGTACACAGCGCCTTCATTGCGGGCATCCGGGAAACGGTGCATGAATTCCTCTGTCGTGATTCCCAAGGGAAATTGCCGGAACTCCGTGAGAAACTCAGGCAGCAATTCCGCCACAACCATCTGACTGCCAAACAAACATAGGCAAACAAGGACAACCCTCAATGCGATATGCTTGTTCGGATTCATCGTAATTCCTAAAAGTGGTCGGGACGACAGGATTTGAACCTGCGACCTCCTGCGCCCAAGGCAGGCGCTCTAATCCAAGCTGAGCTACGTCCCGTTGCCGGTATTGTGCGGGAATTTCCGCCGGGGGCAAGTCAATTGTCACCAACCACGCAAAATAGTCAGCCGGGCACTACGGCAGTGACAACTGCTCGATGTACCGGTCTTCAAACCCGGGATCGAGATTTAACTCCACCACGTCCATCTTCTTCCCCGCCCGCGCAATCTCATCCAGCGCGCCGCAATCCAGCAACGCCAGATAGGCACCGGCCAGACTCGTGTTGCCCACCACCTCGATTTGTTCCGGCACAAACCCCGGCAACAAGCCGCACGCAATCGCATGGGCCCGGTTCAAGTGCAGACCAAACCCGCCGGCCAAGTAGAGCTTCTTGATCTGGGCCGGCTTCAACCCGCTCCGTTCCAGCAACGTCAGAATGCCGGCGGCAATGGCGGCTTTCGCCTGCAACAGCCCGGCAATGTCCGTCTCTGTGACCACGATGTCCGTCTTGCCAATACCCGTCGCCACGCGCAAGGCGCGCCCGTAATCTTTCCACGGCATCGTCTGCTCGGTAAACGCCGCCGCAAACCGGCCGCGCTCGTTGAGCAAGCCGCTCGCGCGCCCTTCCGCCAGCAAATCCACGTACGCCGTTCCGCACAACCCAATCGGCATTCCCTTCCCGATCTGTTCCACCGTGACCGCCAGCGGTTTCCCTTTCAACTGAATGTGCGCAATCGCGCCATCGGTGGCGCGCACGCCATTGGTCATGCCGGCACCTTCAAACGCCGGGCCGGCCGCCGTGGCGCAGCCAGAGAGATTGTTGCCGCGCTTGAGAATGATCTCGCCATTCGTGCCCACGTCCACCAGCAAGGCCGGGCCTTCGTCGTACACCAGCCCCGTCGCAAACGCTCCCGCCGTCAAGTCCGCGCCCACATACGCCGCCGCGCCCGGTAACAGATGCACCGTGAACGCCCAGCCCGGGATCGTCACGAGCCGATGTTCCAGGAATGTCGCCGTGAACGGCGCCAGCCCCATCGGCGATGGATCCACGCCGGCAAACAGATGCAGCATCGTCGTGTTGCCGGCGACGGTCATGCAGCGGACTTGCGCCAGTGTCGCACCAGCCTTGCCCAGCGCCTCGGTCAGCAACGGCTTCAGCGTTTCCTCGACAATCAAATCCTGCAGATGGCGGAGCTGCGTCGGGTCGGTGCTGCACAGATTGATGCGCGTCAGCACATCATCGCCGAGGTGCATCTGCCGGTTGAAGTTCGCCGCACCGGCCACGACCTTTCCATCCCGCAAATCGCAAAGCAACAACGCCACCGTTGTCGTGCCGATGTCCACCGCCACACCGAGCGGTTGTCGGTCCCGCTCCGCCGCAACGCCTGTCACCAGCCAATGATCGTCCCGGTACTCCAGCGTGGCCCAGCTTCCTTCCGAAGTTCGGCGCAGGTCTCCTGACCGCGCCGAACCCCGGTCGTTGTGCGAGGTCAGGAGACCCTCGCACAACCAAGCTGACTTGATTGGCCGACGACGTTGAATGCCGGCCAGACCGTCCGCTGGAATCGCGACTTGTTGCCAAAGCGGATCGTGCGCGCGCGGGACGTTGGTCTTGAATTCACTGACCACTTGCGGTTCATAGGCCAGCAACGAGCGCGGCGGGATGCGCACCGTGACCGGGCCGTCATGTGCGAGCCGGTATTCGCAGCCGCGCACGGCTTGACCGGTGCCGGCAACCGATTCGCCCGTCGCCATGTTGGTCAAACTGCCGGTCAGCAATTCAATCACGCAGCCATCACACAGGCCGCGCTGGCCGCAGCGGGTATTAAGCGGAAAATGTTTCCGCCGTAGCAAATCGCTCAGGCGCAAGGCGCGTTCTGTGCCGGTCACGGTGATGACCTGCCGGCCTTTGGCGGTTTCGATGGTCAGGTTCATGGCACCAGTTCGATCACGCGTTCATCCGCCACCATCCGAAACGTCTGGCCGGGGCTGACGACCAGAAAGCGGTCGTTGTCCCACGGGCCGGTCAGCAAGGCTTTGAGCAAGGCTGGGTCGCCGGCTTGGCAATCACATTTCCAGCCCAGCCAATCGGCGCATTTCTGCGTGTAGGCGCGTTGCTGTTTAACATCGCCGACGCCGAGATGAACAAATGCGGCATTGTTGTAGGCTTTAAACCAAGCTTGTTCCGTCTCCATCAAGAAGTCCGCGTTGTCCTCGCCGTATTTCTCGACGTACTCGCGCCGGTACTGGTCGTAGCGTTCCTTGCCGGGCGGGATGTGATGCTTGTTCCAGCCGACGCTGTACCAGTAGGTGCCGGGATTCTGTTTCACGTACTCGGCGTAACGTTCCTTGCTGCCGAGCAGATGCGTGATGCAATCGTGGGCACGGGCGATGACGAGCCGGCAGCGTTTCGTCTTCACGCCTTCGGTGCCGCGACTGCATAATCCGTAGCCGAGCACGATGACCTCGGCGTTCGTTTCCGCTTCAACATGGTCGATGGTGGCCTGCACTGTGGTGCGGAGTTTGTCCGGCTCGACGTGCAGGGCGTAATCAAGCTTCTCGATCCGGACGATGTGCGTCAATCCGGCCGCGAATTGCTCAATCTCTTCCTCCAACACCTTGCAAGTGATGACCGCGACACGCGGCGATGTGGCGACTGGCGACATTGGCCGGCAAGATAACCGAGAGACCGCGTTCTGTCGAGTGGCCTGCCGGTAACCTGTCTTGTCCCTGCTCCAGTAACCTAGGTTTTCCTCAATTCAACCCGTTTTAGCCTTCCTAAGCTTCGTTTTTACTCAAATCGGCCTGATTTACCGTCAAATCAAGGTCATTGCGTGGCGGATCAAGGTCATTACGTCACGGATTAAGGTCAATGGTTCAACGATCAAAGTCATTCGTTTAGGGATTAAAGTCATTCGTTGAACAATCAAAGTCATTCGTTCAACGATTAAAGTCATTCGTTCGACAATCAAAGTCAATTGTTCAGCGATTAAAGTCAATCGTTCGACAATCAAAGTCAATTGTTCAGCGATTAAAGTCAATCGTTCGACAATCAAAGTCAATCGTTCAACGATCAATGCCAATTGTTCAGCGATTAAAGTCAATCGTTCAACGATCAAAGCCAATCGTTCGACAATCAAAGTCAATTGTTCAGCGATTAAAGTCAATTGCTCAACGATTAAAGCCAATTGTTCAGCGATTTTAGCCAATCCCAGCTTCAATCGCCCAGAATTCTCACCCAACCAACCGATTTGAAGCTTCATACGCCCGTTTCACTGAATCACTTGACCTTGTGGTTGGCTCATAAGCCAGTTTTGTTGGCTGGCAAGTTGGCGGCAAGTCGTTCCTTTGCTCGGCGGCGCGCAATCGCGTGCCATGGAAACCGACGATTGCGCTCGCCGAAAGTTGGTGATGGCAAAGTTGTCATTAATCCGTAAAATTGACAATCAACCATGCGCAAACTAATCAGCTCTTTTCTCAGTGTGATCATCCTGGCGTTGCTCGGGTACGTCGCGTACCTGATGATCTGGCGCGAACCCAAGTTGTTTTATCACCCGGATCGCACGCCGTTCATCACGCCGACCGGTGTCACCGACCTCAATCTGACCGCCAGCGAT
>Ga0118677_10003192_pt1 | contig 31518 bp, 28 predicted proteins | sample AliMusrvi5mmetaG_FD_86154 | JGI IMG/M metagenome (GOLD analysis project Ga0118677, IMG submission 86154) | reverse complement strand
GCCTGCGCGGCGAATGCCCGAAGCACCTGCGCAGCGACAACGGGCCGGAGTTCACGGGCAAGGCCCTGGACCAGTAGGCGTCCAACGCCGGAGTGCATCTGGAGTTCATCCGGCCCGGCAGACCGATGGAGAATGGGCATGTGGAGAGCTTCAACGGCCGGTTCCGCGAGGAATGCCTGAATGCCCATGCGTTCCGGTCCATGGCCGAGGCCAGGGACATCATCGAAACCTGGCGGCAGGACTACAAGACTGCCCGGCCACACAGCTCACTTGGCGGATTGGCCCCAGAGGAATACGGAAGAGCCATGAATGAGGAAAACCAGACCGGCCAGAGCCCAAACTTACGGTTGGTGTAGGGTCACCACCGACGTCCCTTCCTCGGCCTGGCGCAGGATGAAGGCAATCTGCGAATCCGTAAACCGCGACTTCTTCATGGGAAAATCCTCCGGTTCGGGGTGAGACAAACCTAACTGAGAATTTTCTCATTTTGAATGGTCCAGTTTTCGGGAAGCTGGTCACCAGACTCACCAAGGAGCAACACCGGCCCATCCGAGCTTGGCCCTGGCTCAGGTTTAGGGGGGGGCAGGTCAAAGGCGCAGAATGATGCCCAGACCGCAAAACGTCTAAGTCAAAAGCTTGAAGTTCCGGACTTCTCATCCATCTGGTCGAGTTTTATGTCAATTCTCGATTGATGGAGAACCGGTGGGGTTGTTGTCCGTTCGGAAATATTTGCGCAGGCTCTGCGCAAAATAAATACTGGTCGGCATGCACATTCTCAGTGGATAAAAATTTCGTACTGCTATATTCATATCTTGTCTCGTGGCATAGACTTTGCTAATTCCTGCCCATAAGGTTACATTACCCCATTCAACCAGTGACAACTTTATTAGGAGGAATCCAGTCATGAAGAAACTCTTTGCCACCGTCCTGGTGCTCGCCTTGGCTCTGCCTGCTTTTGCTGGCGCCCCGGTTTTGCCGCCCACCGAGCCCATCCCCACCACGGTGAGGGAATCGAGAAAACCCGCAGACAAGGCCGAGAAGAAGGCTGAAAAGAAGGCCGAGAAGACGACCGTCAAGAAGGCCGGAAAAGCCGAGAAGACCGGCGAAAAGAAGGCCGAGGCTCCAAATCCGTAACCCGCAACCATCGTTTCCTTGAGTCGGTGCGTTTTCCTGTAGGGAGGCCGCACCGACTTGTCTTTCCCACGGTTCTCACCGTGGCCGCCAGGGCTTCCTTGTTTGGCGCAGCAAGTCCGGCCAGAAGCCTTCCCACGGACCGTTATGGCCTAACTTGGGCAGCGTGATGCGCGTAAAGTCGGCTCCTGGTAAGCGCCTGCACCAGGAATCAAGGATTGCCACAGGGACGACGTCATCCTTGCCTCCAACTACATGCAGCTGTGGGATGTTTCGGGTGGCTGCGGCGGTCTCCACGGGGTTGAGCGACTCGCTCAACGGGGAATCGCCGTGGAGTGAGGTCCAGAGTTTGTGGTCCAGATTGCCCGCCACGGTGCCGAGAAAAACGACGTCCTGGCGACGGGCCGCCAGCAGGGCGGCCATGCCGCCGCCGCCGGAATATCCGTGCAGGGCCACGGAATCGGCGCACACCCGGGCCTTGGCCAGGTTGATGGCCGCATCCAGGGCACCAACGGCGCGTTCGGAAAACCTGGCGTATGTCCAATCGGCCACGGAGCAGCCCTGGCGATCCTCGTCCTCTGTGTATTGGCATGGCCGGGCCAGGTACAGCACCGGGCCGGTGGTCGGATCGGCCAGGGCCAGACGGAAGGACACAGGGTTCGTGGGGGTGGGGTCTGAAGAGGGGCGATTGGCCCGGATCCAAGCGAATCCGTCGCCCTCAATGTAGACATACAGCACCCGACCCTGGCCCGGCTTGAGCCAGCCAAGGAGCACATACGGCTGCGTTTCAAAGCGGACCGGGGAGAATCCCCCGGCTTGCGCGAGTTGTGCGGCCTGCTGCCGCCCGGAGGCGCAGCCATTGAGCAGCAACAGGCCCCCCAGACCGAGGAGCGCGGTCAAGCACCACATCAGGAGGCGGGCCTGTAGCAGGGCTGTCGCACGGCAGGAAGATGGTGCTGGCATGGGCGAATCTCCGGACACTTACACTTTGGGTGAAGCTGCCAGTATGTCTGCGTACACGGCACGGATGCGGCGCGCCACTTCGGCAATGGTGAAGTGCTCCCTGAACCGCTGGCGTCCGGCTTGGCCCATCCTGGCCCTGAGCTCCGGATCTGCGGCGAGCCTGCGCAAGGCCTGGGCAAGCTCGCAGACAGAACCGGGGCGGACGAGAAGTCCTGTTTCGCCGTGCTGCACGACTACCGACATTCCGCTCCCCGAAACCGTTGTGGCGATGCATGGCAGACCGCGGCTCATGGCCTCCAGAAGCACCATGCCGAAAGCCTCGCTGCGCGTGAGGGAAGGCGCGCAGAGGACGTGGCTGCGGTGGTAGCAGGCGTGCAAAAGCGCGTCCGGCAGCTCGCCGGCCAGATGGATGCGGCCGCGCACGCCGTGGCCGGAGGCCACCGCCTCCAGTTCGGCGCGGACTTCGCCAGCGCCGACGATGCACAAGGACGCTTCCGGGACTTCCTCAATGGCCTCGCAGAGAAGGCGAAACCCTTTGTAGTGGGCCAGTCGGCCAACGGCGAGGACGCGCAGCCCCGGGCTGCTGTCCAGAAAGCGCAGTGCCGGGTGGTCCTGCAACGGGGGAACCGCAGCATCCGCAAGCCCCAGGGGCACCACGCGACACTTTTGCCGGTGCCCGGCAAGGGAGGCGCTGGAGTCCAGATACGCATGAGAGGTGGCGATGATGGCGTCGGCCTTGCGCAGCACAAGGCCTTCCACATGCCGCCAGCAGGCGAGCAGTAAAGGCGCAGGCTGCCTGTCCTGCGGGAACTGCACGTCCGCGTGCCAGTGCAGCACCAAAGGCGCGCGCGACCGCAGCAGAGCAGGCCAGAGTGCGGCCCCGTTCGGGGCGTGCACGTGGATCACATCGGGACGGAAGCGGCGCAGGGCCTGAAGGTACAGGAACGGCAGCGTCGGCGCCACGGGCGCGTAGCCTCCCAGGGCCAGCAGCACTGCTGCGCGCTGCACGCTGAGCCCCGGCGCGGGCTCAACGGTTCCCGGCGGGCAGCTCCCGGCATGGGCAAGAACTTGAACGGTATCCCCCGCCATAGCCTGCGCATTGGTCAAGTCGCCCAGGAAGGTTTCCATACCCCCGCGGTCAGGAGGAAAGAATTTGCCGCAATGGAGGATGCGCATCTGCGGTCGGACCGTCATAGCGAGGGTGGTTTTTGCAGAGGATGCGTATCGGCTGTCTCCTTGTTGCCGACGTCTGGGGCTTGTTGGGTTGCGCAGCGGGGGACATGGATGCCCTGCGCGCTCAGCCCGCGCTCGAGGTTATGCTGGCGCAAGGCCAACTGCGCATAGTGCTGGACCAAGCGGCGGTGGGTTAGCTCCATCCTTGTTCGCTCCACGTCGGAGATGAGCATGCGGATGGCAAAGACGACGAGGGTCAGGACAATGAAGAGTATTGGGGGATAAGCGACTCCGAGGGCGTGCCCAAGCTCGTCGAAGATGGTGGGGAAAATACCGACGAGCACAGCAAACATTCCGGCCACCAGCCACCATGCAGCGTACGTCGCATGGAGCAGGTTGCGGCGAACAAGTCGAAAGATGAGCGCCCCTGTCACCAGGGCAATAGCACACGCAGTAATGCGGTAATTGACAAGCATTCTTTATTATTCCTAGGAAGTTAACGTTTCATTGTCCCATGTATAAAATTTACAATATTCTCGACACAAACGTCAAGAGGAAGCTGATTGGTGTCTATGAGCAAGTCTGGGGATGTCGGAGGCTCATACGGTGCATCAATGCCGGTATAATTCTGCAGAGCTCCTTGTTTCACTTTGGCATAATTGTGTTTAGGATCACGCTTGATACATGTCTCAATGGGACAGTAGAGGAAAATTTCGTAATAGATCGGCCCCAAAGTCTCCCTCAGTCTCGTTCGCATGGAGGAATAGGGCGTAATGAATGCGCACAGGCATACGTGCTCCTGGGAGGCGATGAGACGTGCCACTTCACCGGCTCGTCGGATGTTCTCATTTCTGTCTGCTGGGGAAAATCCGAGATCTGAGCAGAGCCCATGCCGTAACGAGTCACCGTCCAAGACGAGGCAATTGTAGCCACTCGCTTTGAGTCGCTCTGCGACGGCCATGCTCAGAGTGGTCTTACCAGACCCGGAGAGTCCAGAGAACCAATAGATGCCTGAGACCTGGCGTTTCATGGAATAATTCCTCTGAATTTAGACATGATCGAAGGCCTCGCGGGACCACTGCAGCCGCACAGGCAGAGCTTCGGACAAAGCTAACGCCGCATGCACGCGATGATCAGCGTATAGATCATGTACCGGAGAACCCGCAACCAAGATGAGAATACACGCGATTTGCCCACGAGCCTCGGGTGCATACGCACAGGAACCTCTTGCACCCGGAATGATTTGCGCCGGGCCAAGAGTAAAATGCCAAGGTCCTGATAGTCCGCAAGGGTTGCCTCTGCACCAAGTGATGCGCGGGCTGCCTCCAAGTTATACGCGCGAAAACCGGAAGTCAGATCTTCAAAACGGAGGCCAGAAAGGGCACGGAACAACCTCCAGGCAGTGTGCCGGGCGATACTTCCTCGCGCCGCGCACGAGCCGATAACGATGTCGGCGGTATTCTCGGCGACGGGTGTAAGCAAAGTGCTGATGTCGCCAGGTGGGTGCTGCCCGTCTCCGTCGATGGTGACAACGTTATGATACCCCGTCCGGATGGCTTGAAGCATTCCTGCTTGGGTAGCCCCCCAGGCTCCAAGGCGGCAGGGGAGGTCCAGCACCAGTGCGCCAGCGCTCCGGGCGGCTGAACTCGTGCCGTCAGTACTCGCATCGTTGACGACAATGACGGGATAGCCTTGGATGCGGACCTCCTCGACGATGGAGGCGATGGTCGCCTCTTCGTCAAAGGCGGGGATGACCACGATGTTCCGGGGCGCTGCTCCTGAGCAGACTGTCTCGCTCATGGCAAGACCTCCCACAGTCCGCCGTAAGCATAGTTCACCAACAACGGCGCAAAGCCCGGCAGCTGCTGCCCGCCTGGCGCAAGGAGCCGAAAGCCAACGGAACGGATGGCATCCTCGTCAACGATGTAGAGCCAGGGCGTGAAGTCCGAGGTGACAACATAGGGGCCGGGCTTGTCCCCGCCCCAGGGAGGGGCAAGGGGTGTCCGGCTGGTCAAGAATACTCCACCAAAGTCCTTGTACCCTTTTTGTATAACTTCTTCCGGGAGGATCACTTGATTCCGTTCTACATCGAAGCGGAAGGCAGTTCGTTTGAATGTGTCGATATGAGGCCGCAGGGTGTGGACATCAGGATCACGAGTACTCCCCATGCCGATCCACCACTGGGAGAGCTTGAGAAACCTTTGGGGCAGATACAGAAACACCCGACCTTCGGGCAAAAACCATTCGGCTCCAAGTGGCAGGGGAGGCAGGGAAGTCAGGGCTGTTTTGATCTCCCTAGCAGAGAATATCGTGTCGAGATTTTTCCAGACTGCGGAGTCACTTCCCCAGGCTGCGCGGAGTGGATCCAAGGCACCCTCACCGCGCAGTGCAAAAAAACGGATCCAGCGGCTCGCGAAAAACGGATCTTCTGAGACCAGTGGATGGGCGGCAAGATATGACAACTGTGGCGTCTGACTGCCGCCGTCGAATAGAGGGGCATGTCCGCTGCGCGCCGCAAGAAAATACCCATCATCCCACCAGTTCCAAAGTTTGGCGGTGGGCGGCACGACACGTTTGATCGTTAATGCGATGCGGTCTTGTGGCGCCTGAAAGTAGAAGTCCAAGGGGGTCACGGCGAGTTCAAAGCAGGTGCTCGCCAAGATGCCAAGACTCACAGCCCAGGTCAAAAGGGTGCATTTTTTGTTTGAGGGCAGGAGATCGCCCCAGCGGGGTTGTCCCTTTAGCCAGGGGACCTGATCAGGCAAGAGGCCTAATCCCAGGGCGATAGGGAGCGCAGCAAAGTACAGAAAACGCTCTGCAAAAAATGCGAGGCCGAGAGCCAGAAGGGATGGCAGGAGGAAGATGCACCCGCGTGGATGACGCCAGCAGAGCAATGCGGCGGAGCAAAGTGCCAGGGCACCAGCGAGGGGATTCCCTCCCAACCCCTGCAAGATTTCGAAAATGCTGAGCGGCTTGAGCTCATCAATCGAACGGAACACGACGTCTTTGGTGAGCCCAAAGACCATTCCAGCATGCGTCTTGGCGTAGTCGCGATAGTGGATGACGCTGTCCGGGAGGGACGACGCGGGCAGGAGCAGGAAGATGAGACAACAAAGGACGACAGCGACGCATGTGGCCAGCCGGACCTTGCGCCAGAACCTGTCTTGGGAAAATGAACCGGTGGCGCCCCAGAGAAATATGCACAACGGAAGCATGGCGAAGCCTGGTTGCCACCACCAGCTGAGGCCGAGAGTGCAGGCCAGTAACAGCACCACGTGCTTGATCCGAGGGCGACCGGGCGAAAGCCCGAGGCAGGCTGTGGCAAACAAGCCACCGTGCCAGAAAAAAGCGATCCCCGGGTCAGTATCATACCAGCCCGGGCAAGCACGAAAGAACCACGTTGGGAGAAAGCAACCCGTGAAGGTTGCCAGGGCCGCGTAGCCGGTTGGCACGCGCAGGAGTCTTCCCCAGCCCCAATACCAAAGCCCTAAAGTCATGGCGATCCCGACCGGAAGCCAGAAGGCAACCGTCTCCAAAGGCAGCCTGGTAATGAGGTGGACCGCCGCTCCAAGTCCGCTGAGGGGTGGTTCGTTGAACCATGCCGTTTTCCCGGCAAGGATTTCTTGCGAACGATAGAGGTGATAATAGCCGTCGGCTTCACCGAGCATAAGCTGGCGGCTGTCGCTATAGCGAAGATCAAAGCCTGCCGATATCCTTTGCAGCAAAAGGGTCGAGGTGGCGGCACAGCCCAGGGCCGAAGCGGCCAACACGGTCAGCAAAGAGCGAATGCTGTTCACGGGGCCGCGTTCAGTTGTGACCTTGACATCCTGACTCAAAGCGTCTGACTCCTGTGGTGCGTGAGGTATCTACGAAAGGCTCTGAACCGGTCACTTGAATCAAAAAATGAATAAACCGGGGCGTGGCCAGAAGTCAAAATCTCATTATCGTTGCTTAGGGTAAATCATTGCGAATAGAATCGTTCTCGTTTTCTATAATCCCATTGCGCCCAGCCAACCTCTTGACAGGCTAGACCAGTATAGGCTTCGGCTGGCCTGAAGGATACCCCGTAATGTACGGAATTAACTGCTCGTGGCCCAAATCTTGAATCTCCATGAACCGTGGGCGGCCAAGTGCAACAAGCTGAATACATGCGAAAAGTATACTTCCACCGCAACGCCGAAGCCTCTGATGTTCACAGGAAGATATTGACCAGGGCATGTGCCGGGGGACACAGGGTTAAGCTCCCGGGGCTTCACTGCTCATCCGTGTCAGAGAGCTCTGGCAACGAAAAGCTCGGCCCAGGGGCTATGGGGTCATTCTGGACAGAGAGTGGAGTAAACTAGCCGAGCTGATTGTGTAAATCCCTGCTGATGGCGGAAAATGCGTGGCTTGCGGCCATTCGTTCTTTTTCCAAAACGTCGACAATATTTTTGGCAGTGCTCTCACGGCACCTTCTCCGGATTCAAATTTTCCTAATAAAACAATGATTTATTGACGTGTTTGCGCAATATCCTGAGTGAATAGAACTTCTCATTTTTTGCAAAATTATGGGGAGGGGGGTAGACAACCAAATCACCATCGGGTAGTGAACTTCCACACAAGGCTTTTAAGCATGGAAGGTGGGCACTTGAACAAAATACTGCTTACTAAATTTTCGGCTATCCTGCTTGCTCTCGCATTGCCATGCGGGGCTTACGCTGCTCCTGGCGGTGGCAGCAATACCACAGCCCAGGCCTCGCAGGCGCAGGTTACCTCTGTGGTGGCGAAAACCGCTGCGACGGCCAACATCGGGATGCTCTCCTCAAGAATAACCACGTTAGTCCAGACTCCTGCCGGCGGCTCTGGCGGCGGCTCTGGCGGCGGCATAGGCGGCGGCTCTGGCGGCGGCATAGGCGGCGGCTCTGGCGGCGGTCGTGGCCAGTCTTCTGGCAATGGGCCAGAGGGGATCGGGGTGTGGGCTCTGGGCGGTTGGAACTGGCTGGATAGCTCCAAGTCCGGTGGCAAGTTTGACGGTAGTCTTTCTACTGCCATGGTCGGCATGGACAAGCAGATCGGCAACTTGATCCTCGGTGTCGCCGCTGGTTTCGAGAAGCTCGATTTGACCACCAAGTACAACGGTGGCAACATGTTGTATGATGGCTGGTCCATTACTCCTTACGTGGCATACTCCATCACTAAGGATCTTGTGGCCGACGCGTCGTTCAGCTACACATGGCTTGATTACACCATGAAGGACACTCAGGCCGGAGTGAAGTACAGCGACGACATGTCCGCTGAACGCAGAGTTGTCAGCGCTGGGTTGACCCAGTACATGCCCCTGGATAAGCTCCTGTTGAGCGGTCGCCTTGGGACCCTGTACTTGAATGAGCATCAGGGCAGCTACAATTTGAATACGACGCCTTACGGGAACGCCGGTATTTATACATGGCAGGGTTCGTTTGGTCTGCGTGGCACCTATGACCTGGGGAGCTTCAAGCCCTTCCTTGGCGCTACCTACATGCAGGACTTCCTGAAGTCCGGCCCGAGCAACGACATGTGGGGAACGGACATCGACCTTGGGTTCACCTACAATGTCAGCAATAGCTTCTTGATGGGTCTTACCGGCACGTACGGTTTCCGCGAAAATCTGACCAAGGTTGGCGGAATGCTGAACGCGCGTTACGAGTTCTAACCGGCAACCGGACAGAGTCCTTTATCGACACCACGGGGGGGGAGGGGAGCGTAATCCCCTCCCCCCTTCTTCTTTGTGCATGGTGGTAGCCTTCAGCGGGCAATTGGGTTTGTCGGGGGTCGGCACTCGTTGGTTTCCTTGATAAGCTCAGTTCAGCGCTCTTACGAAGTATAATTCGGGGGCGTTGTTAAGTTCACTGTACGAGCTAAGATCCGGTCGTTTTTGTTTTTGTCGTACGCGCTGCTTGTTGTTGCCTGTCCGGGGTGTAGTAAGGCTGGCGAGGAAGCTTAGGTGGTGGCGGCCGTAGACCCCCCTCTCCATGGAACCCCGATATCAAGCGACCCTTGATCAGGGGATCGATGTCAACCAAGACGGATTCCCATATTTCTTTAAACGCAGTTGCGGGGGTATCTCTGAAGAAAGTTCTGGGGGGTTTCCAGTGCGCGTTGGACTTTGACTTGTTCAAAGAGTCCAGCGTTATTGAGATTGCTCCGCTCAAGACCGTTTCCCTTAAGGAATTGCGGAAAAGTGATGATGTGCGTCAGCTCGCTACTGGATTTTCATCAATGAGGATTATTGCTCGTTAAGGCCTGTGGCTATACGCGCGACGAAGATGTTCTGGACAATCTTGTCGCGCTGACGCTGTCGGGAGGATTGTGCCTTGGCTGTCCATTTTTTGTTCGCACTATCTGCGGAGAATTGTGACGCGATATGCGCCCATAAGATTTACCGGCACAGCAAATAGAAGCACAATCTCGTTCATATTTTGGGGGCGACATTCAAATGGTCAGGAATCCGTTTCGACCAATACGTGACCACCGCAGTTTGGTCTGCGAATTAGCTCGACGGGAATTCTCCAGTCGCTACAAAGGTTCGCTTGGCGGTGTTCTTTGGTCATTTGTGCAGCCTTTATTCATCCTCAGTGTGTACACTCTCGCCTTTGGTGTCATCTTTAAAGTGCGCTGGGGGCTCGAGGGCGACACTAAGGAATTTGCGTTCATGCTCTATGCAGGTCTCATAGTATATAATGCTTTCACCGAATGCCTGACCCGGGCACCGCTACTCATCATTGCCAACCCAAATTATGTCAAAAAGATCGTTTTCCCCCTTGAGATCATGCCCTGGATACCATGCATTCTTTCACTGACCCATGCCCTGATCGGATGGCTGGTCTGGATGGCAGGTCACCTGCTGCTCATCGGTTCACTGCACTTCAGCTGCTTGTACTTCCCACTCATTCTCTTCATATTTTTACCCATCTTGCTGGGTGTTGGCTGGTTATTCTCCGCCCTTGGAGTGGTTGTGCGAGACATGAGCCACTTTACGGGGCTACTCTCCCACGCCTTGCTTTTCCTCACCCCCATTTTCTTCAGCTTCGAGGCCGTGCCTGAGCAGTTGAGGCGCCTCATGTTATTGAACCCATTGACTTTTATTGTAGGACAGGCCCGGCAGGTGCTCTTTACCGGCCATGCACCTGATTTTGCAGGTCTTGGTTTTTATTTTGCCGCTTCTTTGGTCTTTTGCGCTTGTTCACTTTGGGTCTTTCGGCGTCTGCGCCCAATTTTTGCCGATCTTGTGTGAGGCGTCGCATGTCTGCACTCGTGACGGTCGCGGTTCCCACTCTCAATCAGGGACGATTTCTCGGCGACGCACTTGAGTCGATTTTCAGGCAGGAAGTTCCGGTTGAAGTCTTTGTGGCCGATGGCGGTTCTACGGACAATACTCTTGACGTCATCCGGCACTGGGCTCCGCGTTTAGCTGGTTGGCGTAGCGAGCAGGATCTGGGGCAGTCGGCGGCAATCAATGCATGTATCCGGCAAGGGCAATCACCATTTGTGATGTGGCTCAACAGCGACGACCTCCTCCTTGATGGTGGATTGTGCCTATTACTCAGTGCCTTGGAGGGTGTCCCTCGTTGGCCTATGGTGTACGGTCAAGTATGGAATGCTGATGAAAATCTCCAGCGCACCTCCCACGTGTTTACTAGGGCCTTCTGCGAGCGCCTTATGGCTAATCTGAACATCATCTCTCAGCCAGGTACGCTGATTAGGCGCAGCGTATGGGAGTCCGTGGGGGGGGTGGATGAATCACTCCACATGGCACTAGACTATGACCTCTGGTGGAGGATATATATAAAGCATGGGGCACCGGGTTACATCCCAAGCGACGTGGCCATAAACCGTAACCATGGATTGACCAAGACCCGTACCCGGCGCAAGCAGCACTACCAGGAAGCCATTCATGTCGTCAGACGGCATTATGGAAGTGTGCCGTGGAAATGGTGGCTGGCCTGGCCGCTGGCGGTCTGGGGTCGTTCTTTGCTGGAGCGCCAGGAATTATGACCTGCGAAACCGTTATATCCGTGCGCGACGTAAGCAAGTGCTACCGTGTCTTTGACAGCCCCTGGGCCAGGCTGCGCAGCGCCTTTGCTCCTGCCCTGACGCGCACCGCCAAGGAAGTCTGGGCCATGCGCGACGTCAGTTTTGCAGTGCAGCGTGGCGAAGCTGTGGGTATTATTGGCCGTAACGGCAGCGGAAAAAGCACCCTGCTTGAGATAATCACCGGAACGTTGCAGCCCACGGAAGGTGAAGCGGTGGTGCGTGGTCGGGTGGCTGCACTTTTGGAACTGGGGAGCGGCTTCAACCCCGAGTGCACCGGTCGTGAGAATGTGTACCTGAATGGGCTGCTCCTCGGGCTCACGCACACGGAGATTGAGAAGCGCTTCGACGAGATCGCGGGCTTCGCGGACATCGGCGATGTGCTGGACAGGCCGGTGAAGACGTATTCCAGTGGCATGATGGTTCGGCTCGCATTTTCCGTGCAGGTGGCTCTTGACCCGGAGATCCTCATCGTTGACGAGGCACTGAGTGTGGGTGATTATTTTTTCCAACAAAAATGTTTTGGGCACCTGCGGAAGCTGCGAGAACAGGGTGTAACGCTTTTGTTTGTCTCCCACGACATGGGCGTGGTGCGCAACCTGTGCCGCAAGGCCCTGTACCTGCGTGAGGGGCGTCTTGTTTACTGCGGGGATGTCAGGAAGGCCATCCACCACTTTCTTTCAGAACAAGGCGGGAGCAGTGCCGCTCTGGTGAAGCAACCACTTCGCCGTACAGACAATGAACCGGCGCTCGTTGTGCTTCTGGCTCACGCCGTCTGGAAAGCGGCTGACGCAAGTGATGAATGCTGTCAAAATCGTCTGTTAGGCGTTGTTGTTACCGACGAGCAGGGCCAGCCAGCGACCTCCTTCGCCATAGGCGACAGGTGTCTCATTTGGGCCTACTTCCGCACCCAGGAAGGAGAGGACGCGCACGTTTCCATTGCCCTCAAAAATCGTTTCGACCAAGTTGTCAGCAGCATCGGATCACATGTGCTGGACCTGGCCCCCTGCACGACCTGCGTAGGGGCCTTCAGCGCCTTTGTTCTTGAATTGGACCTGATGCTTGAGGCCGGCGAATATTCGCTCCAGGCGGCGCTGGGCAAGCCCGTGGGTGTCAACCGCGGCGAGCGCCTGGATGAGACGAGTTGGATCGGTCCGCTTCGCATCTCGTGGGATTACGAGCAGGCCAAAGCTCCTTTTTTGGGGATGTTCGGTTTACCCGCCACAGGGCGCTTCGAGCAATATTGCAACGAGCATAATTCAACTATTGCTTATGATGCTGGCGCCCCCGAGACACCGCCAAGCAGCGGGCAATGACCGCCGACATGCGAAGCAGTCTCATGCGTTGTGCGCTCGCGAGTTTCCCAAGAAGCGGCAACACCTGGGTGCGCTATATGATAGAAGAGGTCACAGGGCTTCAGTCCGGATCAATATACGATGACCGGGTGTTGCCAAGAGGACGAAATGGGATCATTATTAAGACACACGCCCTGGACTCTTTCAACTATGACTCTGCCGTACATATTGTCCGCAATCCTTACGACGCTATCTCTTCGTACTACCACTGGCGGGAGGACATCGCAGGAGAGGCTGGTCTTGACTGGGACAAACACGCTCTTGAGGCGGCGGCGGCCTGGGAGGCCCACTGTTTGCACTGGCTGAAAGCCCCCTACCCGGTGTGCCGGATCAGGTATGAAGACCTTGTATCGGATGCGACTAACGTATTGGTCACCGTGATCGAATGGCTCGGGCAGACGGCCAGCAGGGAACGGATTCAGGAAGTGGTCAGGCAGGCCACAATCGAGAACATGCGCAAGCTTACGCCTCTGGGGAAAAGATTCTTCCGGGGCGCCAGCAGCTCAGGCAGGCAAGCCTATTCGCCCCAGGTCCTAACGTCGCTCTGTGAGCGTCTGCATGACCTGCTTCTCATGTTTGGATATCAGCCGCTGTGAGGCTGCAGTTTGGGCACAAGCAAGCACTGACACGCATCCAGCTGACTGCACTGGGGGGATGACATGTTGCCCGCACCTCGTGATATTACCGCTCCGGGGCACAAGGCCATTCGCGTCCTGATGGCATTTGCCCGCTCCGGCGGCACATACGCAAACCGCGTTCTGGGCGCGCACCCCGGCTTTGCTGTACTTTCCGAGGTGAACCCGGCCTTCTCCGCCAGGCCTGTTGCCTGGCAAGCGGCCAATTGGCTGGGTCTGTGCGGCACAGAGCAGGGCGCGCAGGATCTGGCGCGCAAGGGCTTCGGCGAGCAGGTGCGCATCATGAACGAGGCCGCCCAGGCCCAGGGTCGGCAGCTGGTGCTGCGCGACTGGGCCACGGTGAACTTCCTGCCGGGCGCGTGGCGCGGCCTGAGCGTCCCAAGCCACCGGCTCGAGACCCTGGTCTACCTGCGCCGTGCAGGGCTGCAGGCGCGGGTGGCCGTCATCGTTCGCGAAGCGCGCGCCGTGTATCGTTCTGTTGCCCGCAATTTTGTGCAATATCAGCACCTTGGACTCGATGAATTCGCCGAGCACTACTTGCGCTATGCCCAGGCTGTGAGACTCCATCCCAAATTCAAGCTTGAGGATCTGAGCGCCGACCCCGAGCAGCACTGGCAACACCTTGCAAAGACACTCAAATTTCCTTTTGACGCGTCTTCGCTTCTCAATTATCAAAAGTTCTCCAATTGTACAGGAGACAGCACCCTTGCTCCGCCTCCGCCGGCAGACGAGGGACAATTGGCAGAGCGATCGGAGCAACACAACGAGCGCCTTGACGAAGCCAATACTATTTTAGGATATACCTGATGAGCGAGCCTGATCTGGAAGAACTTGGCGCCATTCTCAATGCGCGGGATGCCGCCCTAGCCAATGTCATTCAGGCGTTGGACGAGGCTGATGCATCTGCCTTGGCCAAACAGCAAGAGATCGAGCGCTTGACCAAGGACTGCACTGAGCGCATGGCCCTCATCGTCCGCCTTGACGGACATGCACGCCGGTTGGAGGCCTTGCTGCAAGGCAAGTTGGGCACAGTTCCGCCCCCCGTGGCACCAAGTTCCCCGCCCGACATGGCTGCTTTGCACGATCCTTACCTGGCGTTGGAATTTAGGACGCTTGTCGCGCACCTGGAGGCTCGGCTGGAATTGCTGGCTGAAGACATCCAGCAAAAGGCCGCAGCGGTCAGCGAGACGCTTGTGGGCCTGGATGCAAAGCTGGAACGTCTTACCCATGAGACCCAACGCCAAAATGACGCCGTCAGCGGCATGTTTGCCAACCTGGAGACCGGCCTGGAGCGTGTCAACGAAAGGCTGAACGTCCCACCGGACTATCAGAAGCAGATCGATGTGCTCCAGACCACATGCGACGCGCGTCTGCACGTCATCGAGGAGCAGCAGCAGGCCCTGCGCGCCTTCCGGGAGGCCAGCCTTTGCTTTCGCCTCAAGACCATGGCCAAACACGCCCTGAGCCCCAGGCTCGGCGTGCTCTACCAGCACCCGCCCATCCCGCTCAAGCTGCCTGCCTCCTATTCTCGACCGGTCCGCCTGTCCGCGCAGCCCAGGGTGTCCCTCGTGACGCCGTCATACGGCCAGGCGGAGTTCATCGCCCGGACCATGGACAGCGTGCTGGGTCAGGGATATCCGAATCTTGAGTATTTCGTTCAGGACGGAGGCTCCACGGACGGCACAGTGGAGATCCTGGAACGCTACGCCCACCGCCTGAGCGGCTGGGAATCGCGGCCGGACGGAGGCCAGTCTCAGGCCATCAATGTGGGCCTGGCCAAATGCAGCGGCGAGATCATGGGCTGGCTTAATTCCGACGATCTGCTACTGCCCTGGGCCTTGCCGCACGTGGTCCAATATTTCAACACCCATCCGGACGTGGACGTGGTGTACGGCAACCGCATCATCATCGACAGGGACGGCAAGCCGGTCGGCCGCTGGGTTCTGCCGGGGCACGACGCCAAGGTGCTCAAATGGGCGGACTATGTACCCCAGGAGACCCTGTTCTGGCGCCGGCGCATCTGGGACCGGGTCGGCGGCTGCGTGGACGAGAGCTTCCACTTCGCCATGGACTGGGACCTGCTTCTGCGCTTCCAGGCCGCGGGCGCCAAGTTCCGGCATCTGCCTCGCTTCCTTGGCGCCTTCCGCGTGCACGAGCAGCAGAAGACGTCTGCGGCCATCAACGAGGTGGGCTTTGCCGAGATGGCCCGGCTGCGCGAGCGCTGCCACGGCCGCGCGGTGACCGACATGGAGATCGCCCGGCGCATCGCACCGTTCCTCATGCGACATTGCTTGGCTGACGCTCAGGTGAGTCTGTACAATTATTTCTGCGATTAATTTGCCCTGGCGCAACTCGAAAGAGGATCCGCACGCCAAAACTGCTTGCATTTAGGCTTGACGCAACGGCCCAAGCATTGCGACTGCCGAGGGGACGCGCATGACAGAGGACGATCAGAGTTCAGTGAGCGTAGTTATCCCCGCCTACAATGAGGCCGCCACTGTCGGCGACGTTGTCCGGGCCGTTCTGGGAACCTGCGACGCGATGGGCTGCGCGCATGAGGTCATCGTGGTCGACGACGGCTCCACGGACAACACCTCCACGCTTGCTGCCGATGCCGGGGCGCTTGTACTGCGGCACAGCACAAACACGGGTTACGGTGCATCCCTGAAAACCGGAATCAGGCATGCCAAATACAGCACGGTGGTGACCCTGGATGCTGATGGGCAGCACGACCCCCAGGACATCAAAAGGCTGCTTGCCGAACGCAAGCACGCGGAAATGGTTGTCGGCGCGCGCAAGGGAACGTCGGGCTCTCCACTATGGCGCAAGCCGGGCAAAAAAGTCATAGGCTGGCTCGCCAATCACCTCACGCGCCGGAATATCCCGGACCTCAATTCCGGATTCAGGGCCATCAACCGGATGCTCATTCTTAAGTATCTTCCGATCATGCCGAACGGCTTCTCCTTTTCAACAACCAGCACCATTGCCCTCATGCACAGCGGGCACAACGTGTGCTATGTTCCAATTACGGTCAACAGCAGAGCAAGTAACAGCACAGTCACCATCTATGACGGATTTTACACGATACTTCTGATCTTCAGGCTCATCACACTCTTTTCGCCCCTGCGCATCTGCCTCCCTGTGAGTTTCGTGACCGCTGCCGTTGCCGTTTACTATATCGCAAACGGGTACATCTCTTCCGGTTCGGCGAGCATACGTGGGATTCTGGCGCTCCTTGCGTCCGTCTTTTTCTTTCTCTTTGGCCTGCTCCTTGATCAAGTGTCAGCAATACGTCGTGGTGAGACCGTCCTGCGCTGAACGCATCGCTGTTGATTAGGGTTCGTTGTTTCAGTCTTGCCCAAAGCGGTACGGCATCCGGGCACATGACCAAACATGTCGGCATTATTACTTATTGATTCATGAAGTTTTATGTCTTCCTGAGGTGGTTGCATGAAACGAGAGGCCAACATAAACTCCTTAGTATTTCTGCATTTCGATAAGACATGCAAAAATTTTGATTTGATTTATGACAGCAGCCAAGGTGCAATTTCTAGAGCAATCAATATTGTATTTAGACGAAGCATGAAACTGAGATATGACAAGGTACTTGCTGAAATCGTTCCATACCGTGGGCAGAACGTACTTGATGTTGGGTGCGGCTCAGGACGCTATTGCCATGCATTGGCGTCTATGGGCGTGGACGTGGCTTATGGAATAGATTTTGCGCCATCCATGGTTGAACTTGCACGTGAAAAAGCACTTGTTCTCGGCGTAGAAGCAAACTGTAATTTCCAACAAGCGAATTTCATTGACATCAAGATCAATAACAAGTTTAATATAGTATTTTCAATGGGAGTAATGGATTACATTGAAGAACCTTTGCCGTTTCTGGCAAAACTATTAGACACTGCGAAGAAGAAGGTAATGGTCAGCTTTCCAGCAAAAGGTGGCATGGTTCAATTCCTTCGTAAAGTAATATTTAAATACATCAAAAATTGCCCTTTATATCTATACAATCACTCTGATGTCGTTTGCTTAATAAATAAACTAAACATAAGCAACTTTTCCGTGATCAAGATGGGCAAGGATTATTTCCTTATCATTAATAAGTGACAAAAGTTTCTGGAGAGGTTCTCAGTGAATATATTGTCTGTTGACCTCGAAGAATGGTTCAACTTCATTGGTGATGATGCCGTGCCTCCATATGATGAGTGGGCAAAGCTACCATCAAGAGTCGAAGAATCGACTGAACAATTGATGGAAATCCTTGATGGCATTCGCATCACTTTTTTCGTGCTAGGCTTTGTCGCCGAACGCAATCCTCACCTCATTAAACGAATCGCAAGTTTTGGGCACGAAATTGCTAGTCATGGATGTCGGCATGAGTTTGTTTTTGATCTGGGGCCAAAATACTTTCGAAGTGATATTTCAAGATCAAAGGCAATACTTGAAGATTTAGTCGGAAAGCCATGCCTTGGATACCGGGCCCCTGCATTTTCAATACGCCAACAAGACACGTGGGCTTTGGAAATCATTCGCGAAGAAGGTTTTTTATACGACTCTTCTGTTTTCCCAGGATTTCGTTCCTTCGGTGGAATTCCCGGTGCTTTTCCTTACCCTCATATTATAAGAGCCGAGAGTGGTGACCTGCTCGAGATCCCTATCTCAACCACGCGAACGTGTGGACTAACCACGGCCTTCTGCGGAGGGGGCTTTTTTCGAATTATCCCATCGTTTTTCATCCACAAGAAAATTCAGCTTATCAACTGTGACAATAAGCCTGCAGTTGCCTACATCCACCCTCGGGACATTGACGCAAAGCAACCAAGGCTAAAACTGAAGCCGCTAAACAGAATCATGTACTATTATGGTTTGAAAAATTCAAAAGAAAAATTTAACAAACTCGTCAAATCTTTCGTGTGGGGAAGTTGTGCTGAATTGCTTTATGATGTCGGCTTGATGTCTAGCTTGCCACGAGTGCTGTTGCAAGATGTCGCCAAGCCCTCACTTGGTTGATTGCCACGACATGCTGCAGAAAGATATAACGACTGCACGTATTAGCTGAAATTCCGTCAAGAGGCCCGTCTGACTCGGCCCGCCAGCTTCATTATTGACCAGATAGACCTCTTGCGACAGCTCAACCAGGGAGCAGGCCAAGCATATTGCCTATGCTTTCGAATCTATGATTCGCGAGCAATATCTCAAGCTTCTTCCATGCCGACTTTACTCCGTAAGACCGGAATATCTTGAACAAGAGCCCGACCTCAAAAATGTTATCACCGTGACTGCATAAATCATACGGATGTAGGTAAATTATTCCCGGTATGTTAAGCCGACTTTTTTGAGTGAGCATTGCGGTAGCAATCCACACAGGAAAGGCGCGTAAATAAAATCCGCCAGTAGCTGGTAGAGTTATTGGCCCAATGGCCAAACCCGTTGCAGGGATTTCAGTTATAAAGCGCCCTCCAGAAAGCTCGATTCGCAGTGGCCATCCTCTGTCACCTGCGCAATCATGACCCTGTACGGAGGAAAAACTACTGTCGTACATCAATCCGGCATCAACCAATTCGCAGAGCACCCAGCATTTGTTCTCCTGCGTAATTGACCACTTGGGCGCCCTGAATCCAAATGCTTGCCTCCCTGTAATGCCGGTCAGAGTATCAAGCGACCTCTGCAGGTCGTCTCGGAATTCAGATCTGGAGCCCATATGGTATATCGCGCGGTGCACATCAGAATGTGATGCGACCTCATGCCCTCGTTCACAACAGCTTTTAACCAAAGAAGGAAATTCGCGAGCAAATTTTCCAGTAACAAAGAACGTCGCTGATTGCTTGTACTGCGCTAACAACTCGAGAAGTTTCTCGACAACTACAGGATCCCGCGGGGGAAGCCCCTCCCACCCACCAAGGCCTCGATGTATGTATCCCTCATACCAATGCTCAATATCGAAAGTCAGCAAGTGGCGAAAGTCTTTGCTCATAAAAAATTCGCCCCACTTCTGCTGTTTGTAGAGTTAGAACTCTCGAGCAAACATAGTATGAATACGCCTGTAGCCGACAGATGACGCTTTGCAGTAAGTGACAACAGTGTCGATTGCTACACGCAGCAACTAGAGGCTATCCGCAACATCTGAAATATTATATAGCTCAATGTGCATACAACAATATACAGGCTCAAACTTTTCTCCAAAGTGCAGCGAAATATAGATGAGGAGCAAATGGTAACGGGTTTAACATCCTTTCCAAGAAAGCAAGGGGAGGGTACAGGAAAGACTTTGCCTTAATTGGTGTGCCAATGACAAGTGACTGGCAAATAAATAAGTACGCAATATTGCCGCCAGTAAAATACTTCTCTTCTTCAAAGCCAATACTCAATAATGGTAATAGCTGTTTTGGGTAGCTTAACGCTTCTTCTGTTTCATGAAATCGAGCATCTGCCTTATACCAAGCCATCCGGAAATAATTGCTCCAGGAATCTTTGTTGGGCTCAACAAAAGCAAAACGACCTCCAGGCTTCAACAGGCGATGAACCTCAACAACTGACTCTTGGAGGCAGGGGATGACGTGGTGAAGTCCACCAAAAATATAGATGCAATCAAAGGATTCACTTGGGAGGCCAGTGTCATGGATACTCGCAACAATGCAGTCGCGTTGCCACTTTAAACAATACATTGATTTATTGTTCGGCGAGATATCGAGGCCAGTAACGGAAGCCCCTCTTGAAATTAAGTACTTTGTCTCGATTCCGGAGGCACACATTGCATCAAGTATTTGCTTATCCGTTAAGTCAAAATCAAACAGCCTGCTTCGTATAAATTCATTTCTATACCGGTGGCCTTGAAGGTCTCCCTGGTGGACTGCATAATCATTCGCTTCAAGATCATACCGATTCCGTTGGTACTCAAGCGACTTCTTTTGAAATTCTGTTAGTTTATCCATCGCTCACTCACGAAAAGTGATGAAAGTTTTGCACCAAGAAACACCACATCAAACACGCTGGTTTGGTAGAGCAGAATATGCACACGACACGTCGCAGTATCCGTATCGCGCTTGAGGACATTACACCAGATCGTCATGAAAATCTCACAACATAGCACTTGGTTTCCCTGCCCGAAAGATGCCGAGGCAATCAAGTCGTACACTTCTCGATCGTCTTTGATACAAACGCTGCAATACAGTCAGCTCCGACAAACTGCTATTTCATTCAGGCGAACCGTCATCAAACCAAGTCCCCCAATTTCACCGAAACCCCGCCAAACAGTGCATCTGAATCCTGGGCGAGGCCACTGCCCTGTGGGATCGCTTTGGCCGGAGGGAAAAGCTGACCAAGGCGGGGAAAAAAGACGTCGACTTGTGGTCCCTTGCGGATTGGCATGGCGCCTTGGCACTCTTCTCCGCGAGGTTGTAGGACGACCGCAGGCGCCTCCCACTCGCGCCTCTCTGCTTTCTGCCTCAACGCTATCTGCGGATGAAGCGAGATGTCAAGGCAGGCAGTAACTCCTCACCCCCTTGACTCTTGCACCTGCAATTTGGGCGCACGCGAGCCAAGCCGGGCTCGCACACGCTCAAGTGGCCTGACAAGGCCGTGCAAAAGGCCAATAGAAAGCAATATGCCAAACGCAACCACCCCGAGAGTGGATAGCCATCCATATTGAAGTGGTTGTGGCCGGTGACGGCCTCATGCCCCGGGCTCGCGACATGCTGGAAGCGAGCGCCGTCTCTTCCTGCAAGCCCAGCCGCGAGAAGAGGAGATCGCCCTGAGACGAAGCTCCTGAAGACCGTCCGGCGTCGACCGACCGGTTGCGAGAAGAGAACTCAGCCGTGGTCGTGGGCCGCGAGGAGTCACTCGACACCCGCACGGGAAGCCTGGTCGAGGCTTGAGACGTGCCTGCTGTGGAGCCAGTCACCAAAGCGATGCGCAGGCGGTACGGCTTGCGCTTCTCGCCTGCCCTGCCCCTTTGCTCAGCGGATCAGGCTTCGGCTATTCCATCCGCCCTGCCGGTTAGCTCAAGGCTTGGGAACGCTCATGGCCGCTGCGCACGCAGCATCCGCGCCGCGTAGCAGGGCAACAAGAGCAGCACCAGCCCGCACACAGGGACCACCACGCCGTCAAGCAGCGAAAAGAGCAGAGCTTGCTCGCGCAGGATGCCCTCCCGGCACATGATGTAGATGTAGGTGGCGTCTCGGGTTCCCAGTCCGGCGAACGAAATCGGCAGAAGGGAAATGAGCGTCGATGCCGCGTAGGAAAAGAGGACCACGAACCTGTCGGCCACCAGGGAGAACGCCTCAGCTAGGCAGAAGATTTGCAGCAGGCACAGGGACAGGCCGGCGCAGGAGAACAGCAGGTGCACTCCCAAAGTCTGCTGGAATATTCTCTGGAAGGATTCCGCCAAGGCGATTCCATGTGCCAGAAAACGTGCCGGAAGAAACCGCATGGCCGCGCGCGATAGCCCGCCGGAGAGCAGCCTCTTGCCAAAGCCCAAGGATACCGCGAGGCAGGCTACGGGCAGAACCAGGAGGATCGCGAAGGCAAGGGGCCGACGCGTCCCGGCAGGGCCGAAGATGTAGGCGCACCCAGCCAGCCCCAGCACGCAGAGCACGCCGAAGTCCACAAGGCGCTCCAGCAGACAGAGCATCAACGCCTCGGCCAGGGGTATGCCCCGCCCAGCCAGGTATCCGGCCCGGGCAAATTCACCGAGCCGCCCCGGCGTGACGGTGCCCAGCAGCGCAGGCTCAAGAGTGGCGATGTAGCGCTCGGCAAAGGGCAAGCACCGCCCCATTCTGCGCAGACAGACCCCCAGCCGGGCGACGCGCGTCAGGACGAGCGAGGTGAAGGCCAAGGCATACGCCGCGAGCCATCCCGGGTGCAGGCCCAGCAATACCAGCCAGGCCTCGCGCAGGTCGATGGTGGACAGTATCCAGGCCAGCAGGCCTATTCCGACAAGCTTCAGGATGTTCTTCATCCTCGCATCATAGTCCCTCGCGGCGTCAAAGTGCCCCTAGGGCACCCAGCGCCGCACCACCGGCCCGAGGCGGTTATGGACGACCGAGGGCAGCCAGGCCCACAGATGCGCAGCCAGGGACGCCCGGGGGCTGCGGTAGAAATCCGTCGAGGCCTCAGCCACAGGTCGGCCCGCCACATAACTGTGATAGTGCAGAGGCACTTCCCGTGCGCCCCACTGCCGTTTGAAGCGGTGCGTGCCCGAACCTTTCCTGCTGCGGCCCAGGTCAAAGGCTCCAGCCTTGGCCGCGCAGGCCTGGCGCAACGCCTCCCAGTACAGCAACATGGCCGGGCTGAGCGGGTTGAACTCTGCCAGGCAGGAGGCCACGGGGTCGATCCAGATGTCCTGATGCCGCAGCACCAGCATGGCGCCGATGGCTTTGCCAGCCAGCCGCACGGTGAGTATGTCGGTCTGTTCTCGGAAGACGTCCAAGATGCCCAGCACGAAGCGGCGAGAGTGCACCGGGGAGCCCAGCCGCCCCATGTTCGCCGAGTATATCCCGTACAGCTCCTGGCCCTGGTCCCGGCCCCAGCGCAACTCCAGCCCGGCCCGGGTGGCCTTGCGCACCTGGTTGCGAACCTTGTCCCCGACGGACCGCCAAAGCTCCTCCTCTGAGCCAGGCAGGACGAGCTTCATGGACACCTCAACAGTATGGGCAAACCCCGGGGCCACGTCGCGCAGCTCCAGCCGGGGTATGTCCAACGTAGCGAGGTGCCGCAGCACGGCGTCCAGCAGCATGTCCTTGTCCTCTCCTGGCCGTGCCACCATGCCCCCGTAGTTGCAATAGGGCAGCGACACGACCTGCCGCGCGCCCCAGGGCAGCCGGGGCGTCTCCGCCAGGGGGATCACTGCGAGCAAGTCGTCGCCGCGAGAGACGGTCAGGTAATGGCAACGCAGACCGTAGGCCGATGCCAAGACCTGTCTCCAGCCGAACAGGTGGCAGTAGGTTCCCGCATTCTCATGGACGAAAGCGTCCCAGAATTCGATGGCGTCATCCCCCGCGACTCGCACGGTGAGGTTTTGATCGCGCACAGGCCCGCCTCTCTTTGTTAACACACGGCCTTGACAGAGACATGCACGCTGACCTGGCCCCACAGGAACCGCCTGCAGAGCAAACAGACAAACGGAGGCGTCGCGATGTGCACCAGGAACTCGCCAGAGAGCATGCAGAGCCGCTCCGCTTCCATTTTGCGCTCAGTGTCCATGCCCTGCTCGCCAAGAAGCCACCGGAAAGAACCTCCAGCGGGGTCTCAGGGGCCGCTTCATCAAGGCCCGCAGATCCGGGCTCGCCCCAATCCCGCACAAAGAGCTGCCCTGGGCCGCAGCCGAGACCCCAAACCCGCCCGCGCACGCGCTTCGGGACCACCTCAAGGCGATCCTGCCGGCCTTTCGCCCGCAGCACTGCCCCTTAGCCATGGCCCTGCCAGATGCGGAAGACCCTGAAGTTCAGCCGACGAATGTCTCCCGGCACTGGCCGGTTGTCGCTCTCCACCGCCATGAGCCTGTAGATGGAATAGGAACCCTTGCCCACCCGGAGCGGGACATCAATGGTGGTGCGCCCGGTCAGCACGCCCGACTTGAAGACAACAGCCCCCTTGTCGTCCACCAGTTCAAGGACGCAGGGCTTGCTCCCGAGGCTCGGCCCCGGCTCGACATCCAGCCGACATGTCAGCTCGCGGTCGGCGTCCCCGGAAGTGACGATCTCCGCAGCATCGCCCACCCAGCGGAAGCGCTCGCCGCCGCCCCTTTCCAGGGATTCCCAGCCGAGGCGCAGCTGCAGGGTGGCCGGCCCCCCCCCGGGTTCGACGATGTCCTCAGCCGCGTTAAAAAGCGGGGCGATCTGCTGGTCAAAAGGCTGGTCCGCCCAGTTCACCTCAAAGACCCGGTAGAGGAGGATCCTGTCGTCGTACGGCAAGATGCCCTTGCCCCTGGCCTCAGAGGACACGAACAGGGGGAGCTTCGCCTGCAGCGCCTTCTCGGCCGGAATCCAGGTACACGTCGGTCCATGTCCGAGCAGAACCTCCCTGTGCAGCAACTGCCTGTCGGACGAAGTCACGGAAATATCCACCGGCCCGACGGCGCTTGGCCCCGCCTGGTAGCAGATGCGCAAAAAGCGGCCGACCATCTCGGAGGCAGGGGTTGGCCTTGCCACGAAGATGCCCGACACCCCGCTCTTGCGGTGCCCGGCCCAGCGGAAGCTGGTCTTTCTGAGCCATGCATCACGCGGAAAGACTTCAGGATCAAACCAGGTACGCACAAAAAGAAAATTCCGGTCCGGCACGCCCATGAGGACAAAAGGCCCGGCATCGTCCACCACAGGTCCCAGTTGAGAGCTTGTGATGTCCACCGGGCCTGCTTTCGAGAGCATGAAATTCCGTGCATTCCGCTGGTCAGCCTGCGGCTTGATGCCAAGCTGCAGCAACCATTGCCGCACGGCTATCCTGTCACCTCCGGTAAAGTCGAGGAAGGACTCCCGCAAATGGGCCGGAGGGATTTGCAGCAGGGCCTTGTAGCGCTCCGGATGCCCGTTGTATGGCCGTCTGTACAGGTCCCACCCGGCATAGCCAAGGCCTGCCAGATTGGCCAGCAGCAGGGCTATCAGGAGCACCTTGGTTTTTGCCGACGCCTCGCCCGACGCGAAGTGGCAGGCGATGCCTATGATCAGCACGAACTGCTGCGTGTACAGAAACTTGTAGAGATAATAACTGTCCCGCACAAAAATAATGAAGAACAGGCACCAGGCTACCCAGCACAGCCCGAAGATGGCCAGAAACCTGCTGCGAACCAGGGCCTGCCGCACGTAGAACCTGACCAGACAGGCAGCCATGGCGCAAGCCGCGCCGGTCAGGGCCAGATAGCCGCCCTGGACGAGCGAGCTGCCGAGAAAACCGGAGCCGACCACTGGAGACGGGAGCAGGCCCAGCAGCAGCGGCAGGATGATCGGGTGCAGAGCATAGCCCCAGGCGCGATAGTAGTCGAGCGCACGCAGACGGTACCCCTCGGTAAGGGTCCACAATTCCACACCACAGAGGCCGCCCAGGGCCAAAAGCGCCAGCAGCAGCAGTGCGAGTCGAACTCTATGCTGGGCACGCTCCATGCGGAGCCAAGCAAGGAGTCGACTTGTTCGCCCGGCAGAGAGTATGTGATACAGCGCCAGCGGGACGGCCAGGATAAGGACCGGATGCACGTAGCTGTAGACCGCAGCCACAGTGAGCAAGACAAGAAAAAACAGACGCCGCCGATGTTCAAGTGTCTCTGCGACACCGCCCAGTCCCAGGCGGAGCAAGGCCGGGGCGAAGGCCCCGTACATGAGCGACCCCACATGTCCGGAGTAGTAGGTCGTCAGATAGAATACGTTGCACGCTGAGCACAGTGCCGTCACTGCGGCGGCCTTCCTGGACATGGCGAATGAGGCTTGGCATAGGTCAAAGACGCCCAGGGCCATGAGCACAAGGCCAAGGAGCATCTGGACGAGCTCCATGTCCAGGCCATACGGCTCCTGAAACAGCCCCGACCAGAACGCTAGGCTGCTGTATTGGAAGCGGAAGTAATCGCCAGCGTACCATTCACGGTATACCCACGGGCGCTCCTGTTTGTTGTTCAGCCCCCGTGCAGCCTGCTTTAACTCTACAATCGCACTGTCTCCCATAATAACGCCGAGATCAAACGGCCTGTTGTCGAAGATCTTGTACCCCAGGTACGCCTCGCGGCCGCGCAGGCCGTCGTCCAGGTCATGGTTGCCGCTGTGCCAGTAGTTACCCCAGCCTGCAGACACATGCGGCCAGGACGCCAGAAGCACCACGGAGAGAGCGATGCCCGCAGCCCATAGGAAACGGGACTGCCGCAGGCCAGGCGCGCCTGGGCGCGGCAGAAGGCCCTGCAGCCAGCCCGGCCCTCCCGCCCTTTTGGCCCGCACCACGGCCAGCCCTCCGGAGAGCAGCGCCGGAACGCCAAGGACCAGGATGCAGGCCAGCTCCACAGAGTATGCCGCCATGTACATGGCGTAAAACATGACGTGCGTGTAGGCGTAGCCGTACGTTGCATACAGCGCGGCGTCATCGTCCCTGCGGGAGAACAGCGAGGACAACATTGCGCCGCAGGCCCAGCAGACAAGAAACATCGCAAGCAGGATGACAAGAACCTTCATGCTTCTCCCTTAGGGCAGGGTTATCCAAGACTCGAATACTTGCCAGGGGAAGCCGCGGCGCTCCACGCGCAGTCCATCCCTGCGTTCAACATTCTGCTTGTGCCTTGACTCGCGAGAAAAACCAAGCCCGAACAGGCCATATTTGCGGATAAACCCTAAAAGTTGTGCCGGACGAACCGCTGGCCAGCGCCACGCCGAGGCAGCTTTCGATTGCGCCAAGTTGCGCCATGCCATATAGGTCTGCATCGGCTGGCATGACCTGTTTCAGGGTATTCGGTGCAGAGTCGTCAGCAGGTCGGATGGGCCAGCAAAACGCGGCAACAACAACCACCAGCATGAAACAAGAAACAGAACATGTTGCAGAAACGGTCGCCGAAGAATCCCAGAAGGATCGGCGCAATGTAGTCTGCGTGATCCCGGCCTACAACTCCGGGGAGAGCTGCATACCCGTGATCCAAGGCGTCAAGAGCCATATTGCAGATGTCATCCTTGTCGACGACGGCTCCGATCCGGAGACGGCAGCGATGCTGGATGAAGCGGCTGGGATTTGCGGCTGTCAGCTCATGAGACACCCGCGCAATCTTGGCAAAGGGCACGCGCTTGCCACTGGATTTGCAGAAGCGATCAAGCATGGCGCCACACACGTCATGACCATCGACGCCGACGGGCAGCATGACCCCAAGGACATCCCCGCACTGCTGCGCGGCCTGGAGGGTGACCCTGCGCTTGTCATAGGCTCGCGGGACCCCAGGCAAATGCCAACAAGAAGCAGGTTCGGCAACGTCGTGACAAGCCATGTCATGAAGGCTGTGTTTGGCGTCGACATCCCAGACACGCAATCCGGCTTCCGCATCTACAGCGCGAAATTTCTTTCAGGCATCGACCTCAAGCAGGCAGCAGGACGCTACGAAACGGAAATGCGCATCCTGGCCAATGCAGCAACGAACAAGGAAAAAATTGCACCCTTGGAAATCAAGACAATATATTTTTACAAGAACAAAAACTCGAAATTCAGCCCACTCTATGATTCATTGCGGATATACAGCACACTGATTCCGTATACTATCGTATCAATGCTCTCGTTCTGTGTCGATTATGTCGTCTACCTGGCGCTTCTAAGCACGCTGCTGCCTACAGCAGTCCACGCGCACATGGTGTCAAGAGCCTTCTCTGTAGTGTTCAACTTCAGCGTGAACAAGTATTTTGTCTTTCGAAAACAGAAGCATCTGCTCCCACACGCCCTCGGCTATGCCACAGCGGCCGCATTCACACTCTTGAACAGCTCGATTCTGCTGTGGCTCGCCACAGATGGCCTGCTGCACCTCAACCCAATTTACCTGAAGGTCGTCATCGACGGCCTTCTCTTCCTTGGCAATTACTTTATGGTCCGATGCGTGTTCGAAAACCGGGAATTCTGGCTCCTCAAGCGATTCAAGTTGTTCCGAAGCAACAGGTAGTCCGCGTGCGCAAAAGGTGCCTGCGCGCTCCTGCGCGGGTCGCGCGCGCCAAGCCCGCTTGCCCAGCCCGCCGCATGTCCCGCGCCGATTCCTGCCGAGCTCAGGTGCGGCCGCAGAGAAGCCTCAGAATCTCACCTCGGAGATGCTGAATCCCGGCGCCTCGGTGGCGATAGAGACCCTGTTCACCCTGGTCCCGAAGAGATCACCAACCTGCAGCAGGTACCTTTCGCCCTGGCTGCCACCAGTGGGGATTCTTTTGGCCGCCACGCTGCGCCCGTTCACCGTAAAGGTGACCGGGCGGCCTTCCGCCAGGATGACGATCTCCATGGCTGACACCTTCGCGCGGTTGACAAAGGCAAAGGTTCCCTGGCGCGCGTTCATTGCCACATCGCGCTTGAACCGCCGCGGCAATCCCTCCCCAATTGGCACGAAAGGCTTACGCTCCCATTCCGGTCCGAATTCGACGATGCTGGCGTTTTCATCGAACACAAGCACTTTGTCGCCATAGTTGTGCAGCAAATGCTGCTGGTTCACACTGGCGTAGTCCACGACCTCCACGAGGTCGATCCCGCTCACAAAGTACTTGTAGTCGTATGCGCCGAACTCCTTTGGTGGAGGGTCCTTGCGGATTCCATATTCCTGCCAGACCTCCGGTGCGTAGAGCGGCTGCCATGCGAATCCGGCATAAAGCTGACGCATGAGCAAAGTGCGCTCCAGCGTGAGGTCGCTGCTGATGATCCTCGCCTGGCCCCCCGGTTTGAGCATCGCCTCCTTGTCATGCGCCATCGCTGGAGTGATGTACGTGAGGCGGTCCACTGCAATGGGTTCATAGAATTTCGTCAGCATGAGAATACCCGCAGCCGAAGCGCCCACGACAGCGGTCAAGACAACAACGCTGCCGATGCCTGCGCGGAGACTTGCGCGGCCATCCTCGTGATGCCATTTAAAAGCACAGGGCACTGCAGAGAGAAGGAGCGGCAACAGAAAAGAGCTTATTTTGTTAAGCAAGTAGTATCGGCCGCGCAGATACAGCACAACGTAAGCGATCCCCAATGCCAAAAACGCTCCCAATATGGCGCGCGCAGCTTTATTGCGCAGCCCACAGCAAACTACGTTGGAAGAAAGCACGCATATGGGCAGCAGCAACAGTATCTTCTGGTACAGTGGCATATCATTGTACGACATATACTTTGACACAACGCCATTCATGATCAGGATCGAGTTGAGTGCGCCATAATTATAGGCGTCATTTCGACTCCCCAAAAATGAACCAACTTGGCTGAATTCGTAGCGAAACACCGCCACGACGACGCAGGCGCATGCCGCAAGGATCGCTATGGTTATTATACACCGGCGCAACCCCGTCTGCCCCTGCATCATAAGCATCCCGCCAACCAACAGCAAAAGGACAATCGACAAGTTCCCAACGGAGTATACCGTCGCGTTCAGAAGCATGACAAAGGCGCACCACAGAGTGAACCGCCTCCACTGAACTTCCGCCAGTGAGAACGTGACCATCGCCACGAGCATCGGAATGACCGCGTAGAGTTGTCCGAGAAAGGCGGTGTAATACAGCGTCTGAAACGAACCAAACAGTCCAAAGGCGAGAAAGACCACGGTGGTGGCGACCAACTCCTGAGCCGGGCGCAGCCGCACCGACGCGAAGCCCAACCCCAGGGCGGTCGCAGCCATGCTCAGGGCGGCCAGCGATGCGGACATGGAGTAGGCAAGGTACGGGCTCACGCCGAACAGGGTGACGGGAAGGGCAGAAATATAATGCATCACCGGGCGGTTGCCCATGGGGTAGGTCAGGGTCTCGGCGGCCGCCTTGCCGTAACGCCAAAAGTCGTGCTGCAGGTACTCGATCATCATCAGGTACCTGGCCCCGTCGTTGCCGATGGAGTAGGCCATCTCCCAGCCGTTGCGAGCCATCGGCAGCAGCACGAAGACAAAGCTCAGAGGCGCGAGCGCCAGCACGGCGAGCACAGGGACTGTAGCCTGGCTGAGCGCATCGCCGACCTCAGTCCTGGCCGTTTTCGACAGAATGAAGTACAGTCCCGCACTTAGGGCAAGGACCACAAAAGCCGGGCGGCAAGTCTTGTCGAGTCCAAGCCCCAGGGCCGAGGACACGGCATAGACGACAAAACCGTAAGCCAGCACGCCCACCGGGGCGGACAGAATAATCCCGGCGCTCGCATGGCGGCGCAACGGAAATCCGCATAGCCCCACAAGAAGCGGGCAGCCAACGGCAAAGCCAAAGAGGAAGAGAGTCAGCACCCCCAGAGTGACAGAGACACAGGGGTTCATGCCACGAGCCTATTGCTGTGTCTGTTCTCAACACTGCCTCGCCGACAAACCGCAAACGTCCTGACGAGAATGCCCCCTGAACCATGCGTTGCTCTGATCATCCAAACCTCCCGATTGTTTCCTGCCGCTGTCATGCTCGTGGGACTGGCCTAGCACAGCTCTCCCAGTGGCTGCAAAGGGAAAGCTTCGCGAAATTCATGGGGGACGGAATACTAGCCTGCCCGGCCGGTATGCCGCCTGTGACCTGCTTCCCAAAAACTTGACCTGCTCCGGGAAATGCCTCCAGTGTATTTGCAGTGCAAAAACCAAGGGCAGTGATGAGTGGCTTGCCGTTGGGCAGGTCGAATCCGATGTTGGCGATGCAGGCGCCAGGAGTAGTCCGGGCCAGAATCGTTTCTGGGTACAGAGCAGAACAGCGGCAAACAGGCCGCCGGACGGCCAGAATACCACGAAACTGGCAGGTTCGAAGGAAAGAATATTCCCAATGTGGGTGAGAGCAAAATTGGCAAGAGCAAAAGCTGGAAGCATATACCAAGCCGACCAAAACTTGAGGGGACGGAGCGATGATACGTATTCCATGACCTTGGATATCACCCATAGAAATACGCATAGTTAGAAAAATATAGCATACAGTGGGGGGAAGGCCAGGGCGTGTGCCGATTCATGTGCCGATCGTGTGCCTATTTCAGTCTATTTGCGCCTACACGTGCGATATTAACACGCTGAAATTACAGGAATGCATGTTGGAGAGCATGGCCTTTCACGCCGTTAACAGGGGTTCAAATCCCCTTGGGGACGCCAGCAATTATTTTAGGCGGTTAGGAGTAAATCCTGACCGCCTTTTCGCTTTTGATGCTGGAATTCCAGCCGCATTTCCAGCCCAGGACTAAAAGTCTTTAGCTTAGCGCCGGTCCGCACCGCCAGGAGTGCTACGCTATCGCCAGCATAACTCAATGGGTATGTATGTGAAATGGAAGAAACCGCCGGTAGGGCTAGCGCCAACCGGTAGACAAATATCCGGAGATGAGCCTAAGAACATATCCGTAAATAGAAACCACTTTTCTCCAGCAAATGATTGCTGCGGCTAGGTGTGAAGTTATAGGAGGTTGTTCACTCGGCCCGAATCGGTCAAATTGGGTTTGCGAGAACTCATTTGCCGAGGGAGGACCGAGTGAACATCCATAGAAATGCCAGATTGACCTTGACTCGTCGAGAGGAATTGGTGGGGCGGGTTGCGGCTGGGGACACCCCCAGCAACGTGGCCAAAGTTCTTGGAGTTTCGGTTCGGACAGTCTTCAAG
>Ga0118677_10003190_pt1 | contig 31524 bp, 26 predicted proteins | sample AliMusrvi5mmetaG_FD_86154 | JGI IMG/M metagenome (GOLD analysis project Ga0118677, IMG submission 86154) | reverse complement strand
ATCCAACCGTTGGACATCGATCGCAGGGTAGACACCCTAACTATGCCAGCTTAGAGCCATTTGGCACCTTCCTCTCCGGCATTACTAAAACAACTTCATCCCCCATGATAAGGCCCGTAGTTAATACCTCAGAAAAAAACGGACCGATTTTTTTAGGCTTAAAATTCACGACACAAAGAACCTGTTTGCCTATGAGGTCTTCTTTCTTGTAGAGCTTGGTAATCTGGGCGCTGGAATTCTTAATGCCAACCAAAGGGCCTAAGTCAATCTTCAACTTAAACGCTGGCTTTTTTGCCTCGGGGAAATCTTCAACTTCTATAATTGTTCCTATAAGGAGCTCTACTTTTTCAAAATCTTGCCAATCGATTACGTCCATATTGTTAACTCTTTCTATGTTTTTTAGAGAGATCATATCCTAAAAAAAAATTCTGACCATGGAGGGTTTTTATTTCTACTTACATTTTTATGCTTATTGACCTAATTGATGATGGCGTGTTACCGTTTAACCTTATAAAACACAATATAACTTACAGAAAATCGAGAGAACCATGAGTAAAGAAGCTGAATCCACTAAAATTTTTGAGATGTCTAATAAAATGAGATCTATTTTTAAGCTTTCCCTCGACTGGTCCGACTTCAATGAGAAAGTCGGCGGCCTTTCAACAAAAGAAAAAGGGAACTGCTTTGAACAGCTAACTAAATTTTACCTCATAATAAATGCTAAATATCGAACCAAACTGAAAAATATTTGGCTCCTTGAGGACGTTCCTTCAGAGATTAGGACTTATTTGAATCTTCCGAATTGCGATGAAGGGATTGATCTTATAGCGGAAACTCACGAAGGCAATTTTTGGGCTGTTCAAAGTAAATACCGTGGGAATGAAAATCACTCATTGAATCGTAAAGAGCTTAGTACTTTTACCGACCTGGCTTTTAATGTTTGTAAGAATATTTCCCATGCTCTTATATGCACCAATTCAATGAAACTTAGTCATAAGTTTTCACTTTATAAGGAAAATGTAAGTTTTTGTTCTTCAGATGTCTGGTGTAATTTGGATGAAGGATTTTTTAACGATGTCAGAGAATTGCTCAAGGGTCATGTTGTAGAACCAAAAAAATTGAACCCATATAAACACCAACGAGAAGCTATAGACAATGCTCTTCTGCATTTCAAAGATAGTGCTAGAGGAAAACTAATCCATCCATGCTCAGCGGGGAAAACTCTAACAGCATATTGGATAGCTAGGAACATAAAAGCGAAATCGATACTCATTGCAGTTCCAAGCCTTAGCCTAATTAACCAGACCCTTGAAGAATGGGCTAATAGATTTATCGCTGATAATCTTAATGCCTCTTGGATATGTGTCTGCAGCGACGAAACAGTTAAAAATGTCTCTCTTGATAGCGTTGAAATAGATGCTCAAGATTTAGGCATTGAAGTGTTTACTGATCCAAAAGCTATTTCTGACTGGCTAAAAAGAGAAACGCCCGGAATTAAAGTGGTTTTTTCTACATACCAAAGTGGTGTAGCTCTTGCCGAAGCAGCAAAGAATAGCTCTTTTACATTTGACTTGGCCGTCATGGATGAAGCGCATAAAACAGTTGGACAAAAGGGAAGTCTTTTCACTCACCTACTCTCTGATGAAAACATTAAAATCTCGAAAAGGCTGTTTATGACCGCAACGGAGAGACAATTTAAAGGCGATTCCGAAGAAATTTTAAGCATGGACAACGAAGACGTTTATGGTCAAACAATCCACCTCTACACGTTTAAAGAAGGCATTAAAGACGAAATTCTATCAGACTACAAAATAGTCACTATGAACGTAACTGAAAAGGAAATAAAAACTTTGATAGAGAGTAATTTTTACATTAAGCCGTCTGGAAAGCATTGGAGAAAAGAAGTCGAAGCTCAAATGCTCGCTGCTGTGATCGCTTTGAGAAAAGCTTATGCGAAATTCGGCTTTTCTCATGCATTATCTTACCACAGTAGCATAGCTAGAGCTACTTCCTTTAATGATGCTCAGATATTGTATGGGAAGACATTCTTGGAATCTGACCCCTTGCAAACTTTTCATGTGCAAGGAAGTACTCCGGCTGGTCTTAGAAGCAAAATTTTTAAAACCTTCACACACGCCTCTAAAGGACTCATCACAAATGTGAGATGTTTAACTGAGGGTGTAAACATTCCAAAAATCGACAGTATATTGTTCGCTGATCCAAAGAAAAGCAAGGTCGACATAGTTCAGGCAGCAGGTCGTGCTCTACGGCCTCATAAAGGCAAAAAGATGAGCTACATTATAGTACCGGTATTAATTGATGAAGACGTTGATGATTTGGAAGCCATTAAAAACAAAACATTTGAAGCAATTTTACAAATTATTCGGGCTCTTGCAAGTCAAGACGAAAGGATTATTGAGTATTTTAGAGCTATATCTAGCAAATCGAAAAGCGCGGCTAATAGAGATTATTATCCTTTTGAAATAGATATTCCACTGCACCAAGAAGTTGATGCTCATTATTTCCATAATGGTATAGATCTCCTTTTATGGGATAAGCTGGCGAAACTCTCATGGAGACCATTTGAAGAAGCAAAGCAATTTATCCATTCCTTGGGCTTAAAAAATCACGCTTGGAAAGAGTATTGCAATGGTATCTATCCGGAACTTCCTGAAAAGCCACATGATATTCCCAGAACTCCTTGGATTGTATATGAAAATGATGGTTGGACTTCAATGGGAGATTGGCTAGGTACTGGCTTCGTCGCAACTTCTAAAAGGGAATATAGACCATTTCTTGAAGCACGCCATTTTGTGCGCCAATTGGATCTCAAAAGCTATGCAGAATGGATTCGATACTGTCAAAATGACTTCATTGAAAAAGGAGTAAAACCAGCCGATATCCCTCAAGATCCATCAAGTGTCTATAAGAATGACGGTTGGAAAGGTCTGGGAGATTGGTTGGGGACTGATGCTGTTGCAACCAGAAGTTTAAAATTTAGAGATTTTGCCGAAGCTCAGGCTTTTGCATGTACTCTAGATTTGAAAACTCAAAGAGACTGGAAAGACTACTGTCAGGGTAAATTTCCAGAAAAAGGATATAAACCAAAAGATATCCCCGCCAATCCACACATTACATACAAAAATAAAGGGTGGGTTAATTACGGACAATGGCTTGGGACTGGATATGTAGGACCGCGTTATCGACAATATAGATCCTATGAACTTGCAAGAAGCTTTGCTCGTACTCTTGGATTAAAGTCCAATAAAGAGTGGCGGCTCTATTGTGAAGGCAACTTTTCTGATAAACCTGCAAGGCCTGACGATATTCCTGCAAAGCCAGATGGTACTTATAAAAATGAAGGCTGGATAAGTTGGGCTGATTTTTTAGGCACTAAAAGTATCTCTAATGGTAAAAAAGTATTCCTTCCCTATGAAGAAGCAAAAGCTATTGTTCATCGATTAAATCTCCAAAACCAAGCGGATTGGAAACAATATTGTGAAGGCACAAATCCCCAGTTCGGGCTGAAACCAGATAACATCCCTGCAGCCCCGGATCAATTTTACGAGCAATGGATTGATTGGGGTAAATGGTTGGGAACAGATTATGTGGCTTGTTCAAAACGAAAATATCGATCATTTGAAGATGCTAGGGAATTTGTTCGTTCTCTAGGGATAAAAAGTCAAAATGAATGGCGTCCCTACACAAAAGGCTTATTGAAACATTTACCTCCGTTACCAGCAGATATACCGGCAAATCCAAACCAAACGTATAAGAATAGTGGGTGGAAAGGTTTTGGAGATTGGTTTGGAACAGGAGTAATAGCGCCCAGCCTAAGAGAATACCGACCTTTTGAAGAAGCAAAAAGTTTCATCCAAGCATTAGATCTTAAAAACCAAAAGGAATGGGGTCTTTATTGCAAGGGCCAGCTTCCTGGCTTTGATTCAAAGCCAGAAGACATTCCAGCCAACCCGCACTTAACTTATAAAAACGAAGGCTGGAGGAGTCTTGGGGATTGGCTGGGCAATGAATTTATTGCCTATAGCAAACGAGAGTATTTGTCCTATGAAGAAGCCACGGCATTCGTCTACAAATTGAACTTAAAAAATTCAACTGAATGGAGCGAGTATTGTCTAGGAAAATTTCCTGATAAAATAGCAAAACCAGAGACTATATCTAATAGGCCAGAAATCACTTATAAAGAAAAAGGATGGACCGGCTGGGATGATTGGCTTGGCCCATCCTATATTCCTACACGCCGTGACTATAGAGAATTCGATAAGGGTAGAGAATTTGCGCATTCCTTGAAACTCGAGACCCAGGCTCAATGGAGGCTTTATTGCCAGGGAAGCTTAACAGACAAACCAAAGATTCCATTGGATATTCCTTTCAAACCTGAAAGAACTTATAAAAGTGAGGGATGGAAAGGATATCCAGACTGGTTAGGGAATAAGAAAAGAGCGTCCCCAAAATTCAATGGATATATTCCATTTTTATCTGCAAGAGCGTTTGCTCATACTTTATCCTTAAAAAATGCTAAAGAATGGGGGAACTTTTGTAAGGGTGAAATGCCTGATTTAGGTATTAAACCCCAAGACATACCCACCCATCCAGAAAGAGCATATGCTGAATTGGGCTGGAAAGGTTACGGCGATTGGTTAGGGACTCTTAATCTCTCTCCTCATTCCAGACAATTTTTGCCTTATGAGGAAGCAAAAGCATTTGTCCATCAACTAAATCTAAAAAGTCGAGCCGAATGGAATCAATATTGTTCCGGAAAAATCCTAGGAAAGCCTGCATTGCCCCACAATATCCCCAAAGATCCCAATACAGTTTATCGAGATAAGGGATGGGTAAGCGTCGGAGACTGGCTTGGTACTAACATAAAGGCAACCCGCTTTCGTGAGTATTTACCCTTCGAGCAAGCTCGAAATTTTATCAGAGAATTAAAATTGAATGGGGATGCTTGGAAAGCATGGAAGTCCTATTGTAAGAGTCAATTTAAATCGATTCCTCCTCTACCAGATACCATTCCTAAAGCTCCTTGGATTGTCTATAAAGACCTTGGATGGATGGGAATGTCGGATTGGTTGAATGATGGTAATGAAGGGGTATCAAAATGAATGAACGATTAATAATAGGCACTCTTGATCCTCGCTTAGTAGCCACTATAAGAAGAAAATACTTTTGAACAGTAAGCATCTTGGCCCAAGCAGAAAATAACGAAGGCAAGTAAATACCATCTATAGAAATAAAAAGGCTGCTCGCAGATCCCCCCATGGGGGGATCTAGCCTTTCTTGAAGACTCTAACACCGTCCTGTGTACTAAATCCCTCTAAGTACATGGAGGTTGTAACATTTTAACTTTGGATTGAGATAAAGAGATTTCTTCTGGATAAACGACAAAAAATTCCTTTCTCTTGCTAACATCTCCACTATTTCTGATACACTAACTACATCAATTTATGCCCTGTCAGGGCATATCCCTGAAGTGGGACTTAATCTGATCGAAAAACTAAGGTGAATCCAGGTACAGCGTACGTCCGCTGCTTAAATTTTCATTTGGCTACTGACAACCGTGTTGTATGTCAGACTAAATTTTTTATTAATCCCAATTTTAGGAAATAGTTATGAAGCAAAAACTATCATTTAGCTCCCCTACCCTTCAACAAATCGATTCTGAAGCAGAAGAGATCATTTCTGCTCGCTTAAAGCATCTTGACCAACTAAGAGATGACATACGGGCTATTGAGGAAAGACTCAAATCCGCTGCTATCCCATTCGACTTTGTTTACGTGTTCTCATCTGACGAAAGTAGTTACGAGGGAGAACATGGACTAGGTATCGACTATGATGTACAGACATTCACTGAATATAAAGACTTCTGCATTGTATGGGGAAAAAGCGAGCAAGATGAGTATAGACTCTCTTATCAAGTCTTTATAACAAAAGATGAAACGTTGCAGTTCTATGATAATGAATGTATCAAAGTTATTAATGAAAAGCTTTGCCATGCTGGGGATCCAGTGCTTAGTTTTTCAAAACCACTGCTTGAAACAAAATCTCAATTTAGACTGCAAATCGAAAATGAATTGCCTCATTTTTATAAAATGATTGTAGAGGCGCTAAAAACGCGATCTCATGAAGACTTTGTTGTGGTTTATTCACCCAATAAAAAAAGCCCTAACTTATCCATGGTAGAGCTCCGTAGAGGCAAAAAATAACACAACCTTAGCGACTTGGTCATAGTCCAGGTCGCTAACACCTCTTTCATTTTTTCCAAAGAACGTCAGGTGAAGATGGCGAATGAATAATGAACTTGAAGGATCGTGATAGGCAAGTAGTTCTGAATTATCCATGAGGAATTACTGAATTACAGACATCTAAGAAACTGTCCCAGCTTACTACCTTCGAAAAGTTCTTTTGCCTCAGAGTTTTTTTCTAAGCTTTCTACGAGGCAACCATTTTCTATAAAGAACACTTTATCGAAAAGCTTTTCATAGAAAGCCCTATCCTGACTTGAGATAACAAATCCTATCCCCTCTTCTTGTAGCTTTTTAATAATCGTGATCAATAGCTCGGTATTCTCTGGATCAAGTGCTGAGCTCGGCTCATCTAAAAGAAGAAAGGAAGGATTTAGTCCTAGTGCTCTAGCTATCGCCACTCTTTGCTGCTGACCACCTGAAAGCTCTCCCGGATTTGAAAAAAGATACGGCCCCATATCCAAGGAGCGTAGGATCTCTTCTGCTTTTTCACGAGCCTCTTTCTTCTTTAGTCCAAAATGAAACATTATTGGATTCGCGCAGTTATCGATGCAGGTCATCTGCGGAAATAGCGCAAAGGACTGAGAGACATAGCCTATTTTCTGGCATCTGTTTGACGAGGACATGCAAGCCACATCCTCAGCCTCATATTGTACAGTCCCTATATACCCACTTTCTAGCTGAGCAATGCATCTTAAAAGAGATGTTTTACCAGAGCCGCTTTTTCCTAAAAGAAGTGAAATTCTTCCCGGTAAAAAATCTACGGAAATGCTTGTAAGAATAGGAAATTCTTCTCCCTTTTTCTTTTTTGCTAAACTCAGTTGGTTAATTTTTAACATAGACCAGCCTTTGCTCTAGGTTTTTACAGAGGAAATTTAAAGATGCAGACACTAGCAAATATAGAAGAGCTATCGTCAAATAAATAGGAACAGGATCCATCTCTCTAGAAACAAGGTTCATTCCGACTCTTGTAAGCTCAAGTATTCCAATGGTAGAAATCACTGAGGTACTTTTTAATAAAGAGTCTAATTCATTGTTCACAGAGGGAAGCACGATCCTTACCATCTGAGGAAAAATAATGCGTATCAGGCTTCTAATAGGCGTATACCCTAATACAAAGGCAGACTCCCACTGCGCTGCAGGAATTCCATTAAGAGCTCCTCTTACGAGCTGAGCTACATATCCAGATGAACACAGTCCTAAGGCAACAACAGAAGCTGAAAAGGGAGGTAGATTGCATCCGATGATGTCAGGAAGAACAAAGTAGACTATTAACAGCTGCACGTAAAAGGGAACTCCCCTTAAAACAAAAGTTAAAACCTCTATGCCTGGAGTAACAACTGGGATCCTTATACGATTACAGCAAAGAGCTCCCATTGTGCCACCTAGTAACAAGCTAATAACCGAAGCGCTTAAAAACACTTGCAAGGTCATCGAAATCCCCTTGCCAAGCAAGGGAAGAGATTTACTGAGTAGACTTAGATAGTTTTCCAAAATAACTCCTTACTGGTCCAAGTTCCATTTTTTTTCCAATTCCGCAACTTTCCCTTCTTTGATAAGTTCCGTAACTGCGGCTCTTACCTCTAAGGCAAGCTCTTGATTTTGTTTATTGATAGCAATGCCATTTCCAAAGAGCTTTACACTCTCGGGTATCGGAAGATAAATGACCTTTAGCTCAGGGTATTTTTTAACATACCCGGCAATGAGTCCCGGATCTATCGTTGTAGAAAGGCACTTCCCATACTTAAGATCCATGATCACATCAGCGACCTTATCTACATTTTTAAGAGACAATTTTGGGAAAACTTTTAGAATATCTTCTTGGGAAGACCCGGCTTCTACACAGATGATGTTATTAGGGATATTTTCCAGATCGGCAATAGATGTGATCCCCTGAGGAATACTTTTCCAAAATACAAAGGGCGCGGTATCTACCGTTTTTCCCTGGTAGTAAACCATCTCCAGTTTCTCCATCCTTTCTTTGGTTATAGAAATAGCCCATATAAGCATATCAGCCTTACCCTGCTTTAGAGCAAGCATGAGGCTTGGCATACTTCCGAAATCTTGGAAAACGATCTCTTTATCAAGCCTCTTAGATAGAAGCCTGGCAAAATCTATGTCGAATCCTTCATATTCCCCACTTGGAGATAAACTTATATAGGGAGCATATCCTGTAGTCATCCCTACAATGAGAGGCTCCTTATCCTTTTGATCACTCGCTTGCAAAGCACTAGTAGATGCTGCAACGAATAGACCGATCCATACTATCAGTTTGTTAAACATGAAATTCCTCAGTAAAAAAATTATTTAAATTGCTAATCTGAATGAATAAAAATATCCAATCGGATCAACTAGTGTTTAAGAGTGTTTTTTAGCAAATATAATTTAAGACACTAATGCAAAGCACTTTAGTCAAAAAAAGTAACGCTATAATGTATTTTTTAAATAAGAAGGCCGGCAATCATCAGCAGTGATGATGGGCCTGAATATGATGAGAAACGGAATGGTGGATGGAAAAAATAACAGATGTAGTACAACCTAGAAAATTCTTTTGGGTTGTGGCTAATTGATTTTTCATAATTTCCTCCGGAAGAACGTATTATTCTTCACTTAAGGCAAATTATACTATTTTACCCTGATTCAAACAACCCAAAATAAATAGGCCAAAGGCACCCAAAAAACATAAAATAAATTTCAAATCGCTTAAGATGTACAACTGACGGGGTTGATCATATAACATCTCCTATATTAGTACTTTTAAAGTTAAACCTCAAAAAACTGAGAGAAATCAACAATGTCATTAAAGACATCACTTTCTCTAATTGCCTGGCTTACTCCATTAACATGGATAAGAACAGGCCTAAGAGACACCCCTTTTGGGGCAGACAAGCTTTCAATCTTCTTTTCCATTTCTGGAATAACTGAGCTTTTGACCTCAGAAGAGCTAAATTTGATTTCGCATACATAAAGCGTGTTGTGCTTGGTTTGGATTAGCAGGTCTATTTGGCATCCTTTCATTCGCTGTGTTTTTCTCTGAAAGAATGGCCCTGCGTTTGAAATATCAGAAATGTCGATCCTAAGAATTTCGCATAGTTTTTTAAGGTTATTCATAACAAGATTTTCAAATTGTAGACCCATAACGGATTCCCATCCAGGAAGGCTGATGAAAGACTTTGACTCAAATAGGTTTTTAGAAATTCTATCCTTGTTTGGCTCAATATACCTTAAATAGAACCTGAGATAGTTATCCTTTAGCCTGAACTTTTTCAATCTAGATTCCTCCCTTGTCGATAGATTCCATGTGCAGTCTTCCTGGATAAATCCAGCGAGAGCAAGGTTGTCTAAGCAGTTTGATAGATATCCACTCTTTTCAATCCCCAAGCTTGCGCTTATCTCATCGAGAGATAGCGATGAGTGATCAAGAGCCTTAACGATATTTCCATATGTTACTGCTTTTTTAGAGAACAAATCTGAGAAAATTTGATCGAACTCACGGAATAAAATCCCATTAGACTGGAAACAAAGTCTTTGAATGTTATCCTCCGATGAATGTGAAGGAATTATCTCTTCCAGGTATTTTGGAATCCCACCTGTCACAGACAGCAATTTGAACTTCTCGTAAGCGCTTACCTTGTTTCTTTTAGCCCCCCAAAACTCACTACTTTCATTTATGGACAGCTCTTCTAAAACCAAGTCTAAAGAGATTCGCCCAACAAATCCTGTGGTTTGCAAGATGTTTTCTTCAATCCAGCTAGATATAGACCCACAGATTATCATGATCAGATTTGGATTCTCAGAAAACTGTAGGTCCCAGGCTGTTTTGAGCTTCCCAAGAAAATCAGGGTCTTCGGATCCCATCCACGAAATTTCATCTAAAACGATGACGATCTTTTTGTCTTTGGATAAGTTCCCAAGAAAAGTGAAGTGTTCGACCCAATCGGAAGCCTGCATCTTTGGTATCCCAAAGTTCTTAGACATCTGAGCAGAGAAATCATCTAGTTGTCTTTGCTTATTGATCCCTGGAACTGGGGGAAGACCAGAGAAAATCCAACTGGCTTTATCTGAAACAAACTCTTTAATCAATCGGCTTTTCCCAACTCTCCTTCTGCCTCTGATCACGACTAAGCTAGCCGACTTTTTCTTCAGTAAAAGCTCTAGGGATTCGATCTCTTTTTTGCGTCCAATGAATTTCATGTCAGCCTTATGTAGTAAGATTTAAGCTTAATTCTACTACATATAAATGACAAATGTCAATCATATGATGTAAGAAGTGAGAGTTTTTAGAGGGAGATTCAAATTTGATTGATAAAAACAAGAAAGTTTGCCCTTAGAAAAACCGAGAAATTTTATACTTGGAAAAGTCGCCATATTCCTCAAGCGCGAGGTAAAAATATACGAAAATGGGTATATTTTGGAGTCCTTTTGACAAGTAAAATTTTAAACAATTAGATGGACTTGATGGGATTTTACCCTTTTTCAGAAACCTGAGTGATAGCAGGCTTTTCAACGGGAATTGGATCGACACTTTTATTAGAAAGGAACTCCCCTAACACTTGATCAAGAAGATCCTTACTCGAAATTCTCTCCCAATAAGCCAAGTCTTTCATTTTTTGATAATACTCATCTCTAACAATGAAAGTCGCCTTCCTCCATCCAGGTTGAAGACCTAAAAAAGCAGTCGACTGTCCTTCAGTAGTCTTTCTACTTTCAATCAGAGCTTTCATAGCAACATTCTGAGTAGATTCACTTTCTTTGGAGTTATCTTTCAAATTCTCAAGTAACTTTGCTTTCGATTTTTTCATAAGAAAAAACATTTCCTTCCATCATCTGTTCTTCAGATTAATGAAAAACAACTTTTATCTACAATCACAACTTTTACAACCTAATCTTCCGAAGCAAATGTAACTAAAAAAACATTTCCACGACGCTTCGTTGAAAAAAAATGCGCAAAGTTTATGCGCCTTCTTCTCTATTAAAATCAAGAAATTTCAGAAAAACCATCGTCGAATAAGTTGATCATAAATCGGGAAAGGAATATATGAATGCAAAGAAAGCAATGAATTCATTGAATTCAAAGCTTGCAAACAAAAACATCCTTAAGGAGAAGTCATGATTAAGAACGTGTTGCAAAAGTTTTCCATCGATGAGAAATCCATTTTACGAAACCCCCACGTGCTAGGTTGCGCAGCATTGATGATAGCACTCTCACTACCTACTCAAGGGTTTTGTGCTGATGCAGCCGATGCTGCAATGAATACAATGGCAGAAAATGTCACTAAGACAATATTTGCTCCATGGGTAAGGAAGACAGCCCTCGCATTAGGAGGAGGCCTCGGGATTTTTCAGTCTATTGGAGCCGGAAGCTTTAAACCATTTATGATATGGGGCGGCATAGGTCTTCTTATCAATTTCATCCCTAAGCTTGTTGAATACCTATCCACAGTAGGCATATGAGCAATAAAGTGCTTCTAAAACACTTAGATAGCCCAGTTCGTATTCTGTCTCTCTCTATCAATGATATGATAGGGTATTTGGCACCATTCTTCATTGGTGCCTTATTCGACAGTCTACTAATCATCCCTCTCTGCGGATTGCTACTCGTTTATGTTGCAAAGAGGCTATTGCGACGTCTACCCGAAGGATATGTAATCCGTTACATGTACTGGGTCCTCCCAACTCACCGATATAACAAGCTTGTACACGTATCGTGGCCAATGTCTTCCAAACGTCTGTGGGTGAAATAATGGATAGAGTCACCTTAGATAGCAAAAATCAGAAAATAGTAACGCAAAGGAACATCTTTCTATTCTTTTCCGTAGCGCTTTCTATTGCCATCTTGATGCTCTCCACCCTCCTTTTTGTAAAAAAGGAACGGATAGTTGTTGTCCCAACTTCCGGTAACACCTTATGGATTGAGGAGTCCAAAGTTTCAGATACTTACCTAGATAAATTCGGATCTTACATAGCAGACCTCCTTTTAACGAGAACCCCTGCTGATGTAAGCCGTAAGAATAAAATCATCTTAGAGTACATCCACCCTTCGTTTTACCACGAAGCTAAAAAACAACTCCAACAAGACAAGGAGAGCATCATCAAATCTGATGAGTCGATCCTATTTCGGCCGGCTAGAAGTTATATTGATCCACTCAATCTAACCTACGTTCTAGAAGGGGAACTCCTTGTCTTTGTTGGGAAAACTGGCGAAAAGCCTTCTTGCGCTCAAAATGAACCCAAGAGATTTACATTTGGATTCCAATGTCATGCAGGAAAATTATTACTAAAATCCTTAAAAAGAGAGAACCTATAAATGTCCTGGAAACTAATCTGTCATATCTGCCCTATCCTTTTATGCGCCTCAAGCTATGCCTTGGTAGAATCAAAAATAGATGAAAAAAAACCTATAAGCATCCCCTTTTCCAAATCATCCCATAATAGAATTTCTGTCTGCTCTGGCTACGTAGAAAAAATCTTCGGTGATGAGACCTACTTCAATATCAACATCGATAGGATGACAGGTAATGCCTTTGTGAATGTCCTTCGCGATATAGAAGAACCTATCACCCTAACAGTCGTTACCAATACTGGTTTAATCCAAGACCTTCTTATCACATCTGCTGACAAGCCTTCTGAACACCTAATTTTGAAAGATGAGGAAGAAGACCCGATCGAAACAACCATGTCTTTCCACGAGCATACAATAGAGTTCCTCAACCAAATTTTAGAAGGACATCTACCGCTCGGCTATGGACTAAGAGCGTCTCTCGATAAGGATACACTTCAACTGCCACAGCCGTTAATGGCTACTACTATCAGAGCCTTCGAGAGCCCCTTTGAAGAAGTGATTGTCTATAGCATTAAAAATACTGGTAAGGACCCCATCGTCATCAATGCCAAATCCTTGAAAAAGGATAATGCCTCTTGGGTGTTTTTTACGGCTCATGAGCTGAAGGCAAAAGAACAAACTGTTTGCATCATTTCCTTCCAAAAAAACGAGACCTAGCCATGAGCAATACATCTACTATTGAAATGAAACAAAAGCGGCTTTATGCCGCTCTCATTGGGGGATCGATCCTTGCAATCGCTCTTGTATTCTACTTTTTCTCTAGTGCAGAAAAAGAGACGCAAGCCATTGCAATAAAGAATCAATTCGATGTTCCCTCTAGCGATGTCAAACCGGAAAACATCCGTCTATCCCAAGTAGAGAATGTTAACGATATGCTTAGTGAAAGGCTTCAATCGATAGAGAAATCTGTCATCGATTTAAAAGAAGAGAAAATCATTGTTGAAGCGGAAAAAAACCGACTCGCTGAAGAAACGCAAGAGCTCCAAGAGAAGCTTAAACTTTTTGAAGAAAGGCTTGCAAACCAACCAACAAGCTCGGAACAAGCCTCATTTACTTCTTTAGACCCCCTAGATGGGCCTCAACTACCTAAAATAAAGGTATGGGAGCCCACTGAAGAGGCAAGCGATAGAAACGTCCTTTTTGAAATCCCGGCGGGTACTGTCGTTAAAGCCGTTTTAGTCTCAGGAGCTGATTGTAGCGTGTCAGTAGAAAAACCTACCGGCCCCAATATGATGCTTCTAAGACCTCTTGATAACGGTAAACTTCCTCGTAATGTTCGAGTGGCTCTTAAGGGAAGCGTCGTCATCGGCAATGCGATCGGAGATATGGCGACCGAACGAGTATACGTTCGCGCTGAACGTATGACGCTCGTAGAAAGAAATGGCTCCTTTGTAGAGACAGAAGTCAGCGCCTATATCTCGGGAGAAGATGGGCGTGAAGGTATCCGTGGCGTAGTAGTAGATAGATCAGGACAGATCATCACACGGGCTGCATTTGCATCCTTCCTTCAAGGAGTCGGTCAAACCATCCAAGCTGTTCTCAATAACCAGGTGATCCAAAAACTCGCTGAAGAAAGCCCTAGAAGCACCATTTTAGATTTAGATATGTACCGAAATTCTGCCTTTCAAGGAGGGGCCACAGCCCTTAATAAAATGTCGGATTACTACATCAAACGAGCAGAACAACTTCAACCAGCTATTCAGATAGCAGCGGGCCGTGTCGTCGATATAATTTTCACAAAAACTGTCAAAATTGGCGAAAAAGACCTTAAGAAAAAAATGGATAAAGAACGTGAACTAAAAATAAAGGAAAACCGCTATGGATAAGAGATTTCTTTTGGCCTCATCACTTGTATTAAGTACCGTTGCTCTTTGTGCCTTTGAAAAGCTTCCTGAAGAGTATCTAATTCACTATGGAAGTCCAACGGCTCCCGTTCAAGTGGTAGAATACGTCTCTCTTAGCTGCCCTAAATGTGTCGAACTATTTAGGAAAGACTTTAAGAACATCCAAAAACAATACATTGATTCTAAAAAGGTCTATTGGACATTTCATATACATCCCGCAGACATCCTTAGCTTGCAAGCTATGGTTTGCGTCGAGAATCTAACCCCAGAAGATAAAAGAGTATTTTGGGAAGTACTTCTAGACACTCTAGATGACCCTACAGAAGGGGCTTCAATTATGCAGATAGAGATGGAGGAACTCGGCATCCCATCTCCTATGCTAAAGGACCTATTATACCTTGCAACTACAACAAGTTTTGAATGCGCCTATAAATACCTAAAACAGGAAAAGGTCATCAAAGAGCTCCCTACCGTAGAGATCAACGGCCAGCTCTATGACGCATTTCCTAGCTACAAGTTTTTGAAAAAACAGTTCGATACACTTTTAACTGAAGGGAAGTAGGCATGAAATATCTACCCTGTTTCAGTCTCCTCTTATGCATGAGCTCCTGTGGAGTATACAACAGCAGCTTCGACTGCCCTCCTGGAAAAGGGGTTGGATGCGCCTCTGTTAATGAGGTACTAGAACTGATTGTAGAAAAAAAAGAAGGCGAAGATGTCTTCGTTAAAAATAAGGGTACGGCGCTTCTTCTAAAGCAGCAGGAAGAGAGTGAACTTACTCGCACACCGACACATGCCAAAACGAAATATTACCTCACTCAAGATGAAACCGGGAACTGGATACTGGCTAAATATCCTAAGGAGCAGTCATGACCTTTCTCAATCAACTAGGCCAAACTATAGCGGATTTTTTCGGTGAAAGAACGGACTTGGATGCACTTGCCGCTAACAAAGAATTTTCCTCCGATTTTCTAAATCCTGATTACCTGGCAGACCTCCTCTCCTACCGTCTCTATGATGAGGAACATAAGATCTATGAAAACAAAAGCTCCTGGGGATTTATCATCGAAGTGATCCCCCTCCAAGGAGCAAATGATGCAATCCAAAAAGAAATCAGCAGCCTTTTTAGGGAGATTGGAGATGAGGGATCCTCCATACAATGTCTTGCTTGGGCTGACTATCGAATAGACCGCTTCCTAGATATTTGGTCTAGACCTCGCCAGGAAAAAGGGGGAATTTTTAAGGAAGTAGCTAACAAGAAACTAGAATTCTTCAAAAAAGAATCGGGAGAGGTTCCTCCTAGGATTTTCCGTTTCCTCTTAAGCTATAGTGAGCCAAAAAAAGAAGGCCAAAGCCTCCCTCTTACTCTGAAGAAGATTTTGGATAAAAAAGCAAAAGCACTAAGCACATTTAATAGGCTTAGCAATGCAAATAGCAATAGCAAGAGGGCGTATGAAGTGGAACCCCTACAACTCATTGAATTTGTATCGGGCATTGTTAACCTTGAGAAAAAACCGTTAACTCGTACTCGCAAAAAATGGAATAAAGATACATGGCTCTCTAAGCAGATTGGTAATCCAGGAACGTCTATCGAAGTTTGTAAAGACGGACTAATGTTTCATGGCGAGGAAGATAAAAGACTCTTTAAAACTTATGAAGTAATGGACTATCCAGACCAGTGGATCCTCGGTTTAATGGGAGAGCTCATAGGCGACTTCTTCAATAAATCGTATCGTATCCACTCCCCCTTCTACATCCATTATGGAATACACTTCCCCTCTCAATCCAAGGTTGAGACTAAGTTCCGCAGTAAGGCAAAAATCGTCGATCACCAGGTGAAATTCCCCGCTTTGGTCCGTATGCTTCCTAATATGCCTCGGGAACATGAAGAACATCTTCTGGTAAATAAGCAACTCTTAGAAGGAGAAAAATTTGTAGAAACACGCCTCAGCTGTGGTCTCTGGGCCGATCCTCTTAAAGGGATCGAATCAGAAGCTACACTGATCGCTTTATTCCAGAAATACGGGTTCAAATTAAAAGAAAACCATTTTGTCCATCTGCCAGACTTCCTTTCTTGTCTACCGATGGCATGGGGAGAAGATACTAACTACATCAAAAACTTAAAGCGGATCCGTTGCTTTCGAACAACGATGACCTCTGAAACAGGGAGTCTCGTGCCTATCCTTGGAGAATGGTGGGGCAACTCCAGTAAGGGAATGATTATGATGGGCAGAAGAGGGCAAATTTCCTCTTGGGATCCATTCATTACTGACGGGAACCTGAACACTGTCGTTGTTGGACCATCGGGCTCTGGTAAATCTGTATTCATGCAGGACCTTTTGCTTAGCCATCTGGGACAAGGCGACCGCGTTTTTATTCTCGATCTAGGCCGATCCTTTGAAAAGTTATGTCACCTGCTCAAAGGGCAGTACCTAGAATTCTCAACAAGTAGCCGCCTAAATTTAAATCCATTCAGCTTCATTAAAACCGATGGAGATCTGGAAAACGTTGATATGGGCCTGCAAATGGTTGTTGCCATCATGGCCACCATGGCAATGCCCTCCCATAAAATTGATAAAGAACGGACAGATATCCTCAGCTTAGTCGTTAAAAAAGCGTGGGATCTGAAAGGCAAGGAAGCCTCCGTTGATACAGTTATCGACCTTTTGGAAACGGTAAAATTCCAGTCAGAGTTAATGATAGGAGCCACAGAAAGTCTTGGAGAGGGTCTGAAAAAGTTCAGTAAAAATGGAGCCTATGCGAACTATTTTTACGGCTCTCAGTCGATTGACTTCTCTCATGACCTTGTAGTCATTGAAACAGAAGAATTGAAAAATCTACCAGACCTCCAAGCCGTCGTCCTCCAAATTTTTATCATGACCATTTCTAACGAGATTTTCATGGGAGGACGTGAACGTCGCTGCTTGATCTGTATCGATGAGGCCTGGGACCTTCTTAAAAGCCCTCAGATGGAAGGATTCATCGAATCACTAGCCAGACGCCTTAGAAAGTATAATGGGGCCCTTGTTGTGGGCACACAAAGCCTTAAAGACTTTGAAAGATCCTATGGAGCTAAGGCCGCTTTTAACAACTCCAATTGGCTTTGTATCTTGGGTAAAGATAACGACTCGATCAATACGATCAAAAAAGAAAACCTCATACCCCTTGATGAATTCAAAGAATTTGCATTGAGTTCTCTTCGTATGGAAGAGGGGAAGTACTCTGAAGTCTTCATCTATAATAAAAGCGATGGAGCCTATTTTATCAATCAGCTCCGATTAGACCCCTACTGCGCCATGCTTTACTCTACGAAAGCCGATGAGTATCAAGCAGTCCAAGAACTACAAAAGCATGGATTGCAGATCGAACAAGCGATCGATTGGCTCGTCACACACAAATCAAATTTCAAAAGTAAAATGGCCCAAGGAGAGCGGGTCAAAGATGCCATTGTTACCTTATTAGCAAACCATACAAAAGGAGAATCCCGTGTTTAAGAAAAACAAAATAGTCTTACTTACCAACAGCGCTTTAATCCTACTAACAGGCTGCGCAAGCTATGAAGCTGCAAGTCTATCTATGCTCTCTAGCGAAAATGCCATCTTTTCCAAGCAAGAGCCGAATGTCCTTGTCTCATGGAAGGCCTATGATAAAGAGGATTGTGAAAAGTACCTAGACCGAAATGTCCTCTCTAAAGGATTCATTCCATTGCAGCTAACCATACGTAATAACACGGGCGATCCAATGCATTTAAGTCCGAACAATTTCAGTATTCCGATCTCCTCACCCGGCGAAGTAGCCAATAAAGTACATACTTCGACGGGGGGGAGAGTCGCTGCCTGGGGCGTTGGAGGTCTTGTTTTCTTTCCCCTCCTTGTTCCCGCAATTGTTGACGGGTTTAAATCTGCTCAAGCGAATGAAGCTTTAGATGCTGATTACATGGCAAAAGCGATGAAAGAACAGGCTATCGAGCCGCATTCGACCTTTAATGGAGTAGTTTTCATTCCTAAAGAATATGAAAACCAGCGCATTGAGTTGCACTTAGTGAATCAAAAAACTAACCAGAAAGTGGGATTTTCACAAATCCTAGTTTCCCAATAAAAATTTCAGGCTAAGACAATGGCAAGTAATATAATAACATCATATGCCCCCTTTTTAACCACTGTCTTAGCCTCTTTTTGTCTAATGAATTCCCTTGAAAGCAAGGATTTTGGAATTCAAGGAGAGCTGTTTGCGATAGAAGAAGAAAATGTTATGATTGTTCTTCAAAAACAGCTCTCCTCTACGTTTTCTGATGGCACTCTTAAAGAGCTCTATAAAAGAGCAGAAGAAAAAGCCAAACAACCTACAGTCATCAAACACCTTCCGAGCGCTAAAGAGCCTCGTCTATTTTATTATGACCCTACCTACGTATCACCTGAAAATATTACTGATACGAAGGGCAATATCATTGTTGCAAAGAACAGCAAATTTAACCCTCTCAAACAAGTACATCTCTCTAGCGGACTTCTCTTTCTAGATGGAGATAATAGAGACCAGATCAAATGGGCACAAAAGCAGGAAGGATCTTATAAATGGATCCTCGTTCAAGGAAATCCTTTTGAGTTAGAAATACAAGAAAAAAGACCTGTCTACTTCGATCAATCTGCCTTCTCTATAACGAAGCTCGGCATAAAGCATCTCCCCGCAAAAGTCACCCAAGAGGATTTAAGACTCAAAATAGAAGAAGTCGTCCTCGAAGACATGGAGGATGAAGGATGAATTGGATGCTCCCTATCTTTATGACATTCGCCTCAATCAGTGGATCTAATAAGGAAATAGACGACTTTCTAAATTCCTCTATAAAAGCGTCTACTGAAGAAGCCACCCATTTTCTTGAAAACCAGCAGCTCCCATCTGCTACGGAAGAGAGAAAATGCGCTATTATGACATCCCCACTTCCCGAAATCCTTGCCTCAAAACAAGGGGGTCAAAAGATTTTCCTCTTCACTTCCCTCTCACTCCCCCTAGAAAGTTGGAAAGAATATTCCTACTTCCTTGAAAAAACAGGAGGAAGCTTTGTTCTAAGAGGGCTACCAAAAACAGAACCCTCATTTACAGCTCTTATGAAAAAAATCATGGAGCTAAGGAAAGCAGGTATCCAAGCAGGGATTGTATTAGACCCTGAATCCTTTGAAAAATACGAAATCACAGCCATCCCTACCCTCGTAGTAGATAACGACAAGCAATACGACAAAATTTCAGGAAACATAAAACCGATGACGTCTCTCAGGTATTTTGCAGAAAATGGTCATACAAAAAATGCAGCCCAAAAGATTTTAAAACAACTAGAGGCCCGCTAATGCGCCTTCTAGCTACGATCTCTTTTTCTGTTATAACTCTTCTCCTATCCATCCCTGGGCAGTCTGATGAAGGCAAATTCATAAATCCCATTACAGATATTTGCTGGAAATGCCTATTCCCCATCCACCTTGGAGGAGTTAATGTCACTCCAGGGGAAAAAGATTATATGAACTACCAGGTAAGCGTCTGCGCTTGCGCCGGAACTCCTCCAAAAATTGGAGTCCCCCTTGCCTTTTGGGAGCCGGTGGCGCTCATCGATGTTACAAGGACTCCTTATAAAAGCATTGTTCTTGGAGGAACATCTTTATCTTCATCTACCGTAAAAGGACGTGGAGGCCTATCTCATGTAGGAGACTCAGGCCGTCACAGCTTTTATAATGTTCACTATTACCATTTTCCTGTTATGGGATTTCTAGGCATGCTACCGGGCTTTTCTTGCATCGAGCAAGGATCCGATATCAACATCTCCTATATGTCAGAGTTGGATCCTTACTGGCTCGATGATGCTTGGAGTAGTGTATTTAATCCTGAAGCCTATCTATTTGCCAATCCCCTCGCGCAAACAGCCTGCATACCAGATTGCACAGCGTCTTCTATGGACAGCCCTACTGATAAGCTTTTCTGGTGTGCCGGATGCCTCGGTTCTTTATATCCTCATATGGGACACGTCTCCCACCATATCGGAGGTATTCAGGCGAGTTCCCTTTTGGTACAAAGGCTCCTAAGTAAAATGCATTCCCTAGCAATGGTCTGGGGAGCGGAAGAAAACAACTATTGCCATAAGAAATTCTATCCAAGGATTAAAAAGAGCCTCTATAAAACACAACTTACCTATCCTATTGCCGCCGCACAAGGGCCCTGTAATCCTCTCGGGAAAAGCGATCTCTTATGGGGCGCTGGCAAAAGCTACCCTTATGAAGGGGAAGATTTCGTATATCTGATTTGGACAAAAAAACACTGTTGCATCGACTCCGTAAAGGCAGCTACCGCGTTACATGGAGGACCCATTCCATGAAGGTTCTTCTCATCCTTTTTCTAACTTTCTATAGCTGTATCCATGCGTCAAATTCAGAAATGAAGGAAGCGAAAAAAGAAGCTGAAAAAATGGCCAAAAATTCAACGGCCATCCTAAAAGAAAATCTAAAAGGTAAAGGGACGTTGGGATTTTCCGACCAGGACTTATTACCAGATGTTGATAAAGGACACGAATTTGATGTAGCCGCAGCAGAAAAACAATATAAACACCCTTCTAGCGAGCAAAAAACAAATGAGCTCCAGATGTTCTTGGCCACCACAAAAAAGAGAGAGCAGCTTGAAGAAAATGAACAATTCCTTGTTGAAGGGCACTCGATCATCCAGAAGCCTCATGCATCAGCGGACATTACCTCGCTAAACACGCAAATAAATCCTGAAGAATCATTAATAGAAACATGTCAGGAAAGTGGCTCTTATCAAGTAGCCTTTTCCCAGACGCTCACAGTAAATGCAACGCCTGACATCAAACAATCTATCCGTCACTGCACTGGCCATCGAACTGAAAAATATTATAGCAGCAAGGCCGATGCTAAAAGCAAAATTCGCAAAAAAAAGGAAGAGTTTCAAAAATGGCCAGACCTTATTTGCTACGATGTTTGGCGTGAAGGACATTACCTCATTTCTACCTGGACGCATAAAGACAATGAGGGCTCATGCGACAGTTTTTTTCATGAAGAAAAAGTAATCCATCAAGGCAAAGAAGAAGACTTTTGGACTACAGATAATCCTAATGCTCTTTCAATCGTTGAATCGAACCCCAGCTGCAAGCTGCTCTATACAAAGTTCCCTGAGGGAGCTGAAACGCGCGTTATTAACGGGAAACCTGTAAGCCGCGATGCGTGGCTTCGTCAGCTCTATTTCTCTTGTGAGCCTAGCTCTGATTCTAAATGCGCCAAACTAAGAGCGCAGGGCGGAGTTCTTACAAGAAAAAAATGCCTCATAGAAAATGACTTAGGAGAGTGTGAACTTTGGGAGAAGACCTATGACCTAGGAAAGATCGGATCCTTTCAAAAGACAACCGTCGCTTTTAAAAATACTGAGATCTGGGGCCTGGAAAATGAATTTGAATCTTCCTACGAAAAAAACACTGATTTTGGTTCTACCCTAACCACTCTATCCATATTTTCGGATCTGGAAAATACCCTTGAAACTGAGGGGTCTGAGGTTCATGAAAAACTTAAAATATTTAATGGAGAGGCCCTGAAATGCCAAAAGTCCTTCGTAGCAGGAGCCCTATATGACTGCTGCAAAGGGATGGATGGTGTCGCTGTTGCTGCCAAATTAGCTGGATGCTCTACAGAAGAAAAGTGCCTTGGGGAAAATAGAAAACTCGGCAAATGCCATTTTATAGGCTCCCAAAAAGTAAAGTTAGGGACAGTTACAGAACATGTCTTCTGCTGCTTCCCCACAAAACTTGCTCGTGTGATCCACGAAGAGGGAAGAAAACAGCTAAAAATAAAATGGGGATCTGCTGAAAAACCCAAATGCCGAGGATTTACTTTAGAAGAGCTCCAGAGGATAGATTTCAGCAAAATTGACCTTTCTGAAGTTGTCGATGACATTAAAATCGATAAGGCCTCCTACGGAAAAAAACTCGTTGGCAGTGTTGATGCTCTAAAAGCAAAAGTACAAAGAGATATTGAACAAAAAAGACAAGAATCTATAGCAGAAGTGGACCCAACGATATGAATAAATATAAAAATTCACTACCTACCGTTTATGCTTATCAAAAGCAAAAGACCCCACCATTACTGAAATGGACGTTTTGGATGGCCTGTCTACTCCCCGGTATAGCTTGTGCATCTTGGTATGATCAAAAACTAGAGGGTTGGTACTATTTCGAAGATCCATCCGCCTCCCCTACCGAAGAGAAATTAACCCCTCAGCAAGCAGATACCCTCCTTGCTATTGAATCAAAACAGCTAAAACAACTTTTGTCATTAGCTCTTATCTCCCCAACCACAGAGAACGTCGAACAGTACGTGCGCGCTCAGAAAAAATTGATGCAGCAGTCCAGTAACTTCGCTCAATCCTGGGGCAAGATTTTATTAGAACACCCGGAACTAGGAGAGTTTTTAACCACTCCTACATCAACTTACGGCATTCTAGCAAAAAGATCAGAGGACTTAAGACAGCGTAAAGAACTTCTTAAAACACTTTCTCAAAGCCATTTCCTTATCTTCTTCTATAAAGGTAAAGACCCTTTAGCTGCAAAAGCTGCTGATGTTGCTCAGCTTTTCGCTTCAACAAATGGTTGGAAATATAAAGCAGTATCTCTAGATGGGGTTGGTCTTTCACAATTTCAAGAATTTGAGATCGATAAAGGCATTAGTAAAATTCTGGGAGTGGAAGCATCTCCCTCCTTCTACATCATTAACCCAGTAGATAATCAAGCCTTTCCTGTAGGCGCAGGGATGATCTCTGTTAGTGAACTTGAGGCAAACATCGTAACCCAAATGGAAGATTCTCAATGAAAAAACTACTCATAGCTCTTCTTTTGACTCCAAATCTGATCTTTGCAGATCTAGACGGTGAGATGAATAAGTTTTTCAATAACTTTAATATCAAGGCCAATACGAGTTCCCCTGACTATATCAATTCACAACTCGGCATCCATTTTCTTGCGGGAGGAGGATCTGTCAGAACAGGAGTTTACGATGTTAATCCGATCCATACTTCATTGCCGAGCATATCAGCTGGATGTGGCGGCATCGATTACGCCCTAGGAGGAATCAATATCGCTAGTAAAGATGAAATGAAAAATGCCCTTAAAAGTATTGCCTCGAATGGCGTTGGCTACGCCTTTCTGCTTGGTATTGAAACAGTCTCTCCAGTGGTAGCTTCTACTATGAAACAAATCCAAACGTGGGCAAATCAACTCAATGCCATAAACATTAACTCTTGCGAGATAGCTACAAGCCTTGTGCAAGGAGTATGGCCTAAAAACCAAAGGGCTTCCTCTTACATCTGTGAACATGCCTCAACTAACGATTCCCTATTTAAAGACCTCATAGAAGCCAAACACGGCTGTCGTGATGACCGAAGTAAGAGACAAAAGATAGTCGATAAAATCCAAACACAAAATAAGAGTATCCTCGTAGGAAACTACAATATTGCCTGGAAGGCCTTGGAGAGATTTAACCTCGATAGAGAAACCAAAAACCTCTTCATGAATATCACAGGGACAATAGTCGTCTACGAAATCCCTAATGACCCTGCTGAAGCCAAAAAGGTATCTGTTTATCCCCCGCAATATAAAAAGGCTATAGACCTTTTACGCTTCGGAGGGAGACTTCATCCTGGATATAAAATTGCTGATAATGGGTTAGATATAATCCCAGATGCCTATATTGATATTAAACCAGAACATGCCTGGAAAACACGCGTATATACCTCTCTTTGCTCTCTACAAGAGAAGATCCTTCTAGAAAAAAACGATAGCAACGTAACTCTTTCTGAAGACGAAAAAAACATCATCAGCTCCACCCATTTCCCTATCGGTAGCCTTCTTTCCCTTATGGCGCAATACAATGGAAAAAGCGCTTCGATTGCATTAGATCGCTATAGTGATCTTATAGCTTTTGAAAGGGTCATCAAATTTGCTGAAGATATCGTTAAAGATACACTTGCCCAAGCAGAGGCTCTACGTGCGGCACAAATCAGCGGGTTCGAACTCGATGAATACATAAAGCAGGTACATTCAGTGCTCAAAGAGCTGCAAGGGATGAACATGGAAAACATCCAAAACATATCCGCTGAGCATCAAGTCATCGATTATCTCTTAAAACTAGACAGAACCATGCGCGAAAAAGAGCGAGGTATCTAATGAAAAACAGAAGATTTTTCTACATCTTATCCCTACTAGTATTCTGCGCATTCCCTTGCTGGGCTGGGGATTCTCATCCCTCCCATAGCCAAGACATGGCTATTCATACCTGGGGAGGGGGAGAGCTTTTACAAAGAGTATTTCAATCCATCTCCATGGTTATTTATGGCAATTCAACAAGCGGAATCGATCAGACATTTAACGGAATCCTACGTATAGGCATGACCATCGGAGGCTTTTGCTGTATCTGTCTTGCATTCCTCCGTGAAAAATTCGAGCCCTTAATCAAAAACTTTTTTCTCCCATGCATTTTTATCATGTGTTGTCTTCTTGTGCCAAGGACGACCATTTATATTCAGGACCACCTTGCTCAAAAGGCGTCCTCTGTAAAAGCTATTCCCTTTATTAAAGTAGAAAAAGTACCGTACTTTCTAGGTAAATTCGCCTCCCTTGTCAGTACGATAAGTTATACACTCACAGATAGCCTTGAACATGTGGCTCATGGGGTAAATGATAAATTATATGATTGGACAGGACATATTTATGCAGCAGAAAACATTTTCCTGACAAAAAAATGTCGGATTGCAAATCCCGTGGTTGAAGACAATTTCCGTGACTTCTGTAGGGAGTGTGTATTTCGCGATTTAGGGCTTGGGATCTATTCCAAAGAAGCGCTGGTTAACTCAAAAAACGTTGTAAAATTCTTACAAGAAAACACCTCTAGAATCCGTACTATCTTCTATCGTGATTCCTCTGATAACGGCCAAAACGGCTCTTCTCAAGGAAATTTCATTACCTGTAGAGATGCCATTAACAAAATGGCTACTCTCTTTGGCAAAGAAAAAGGCAATACCAAGCAAATATTGATTGGGGAAGTAGGCAATGACTTCCAATTCCTTCTGAAAGAGAAAGCCTCAGGAGAAAGCTCCATACACAACCTGATCACGCAGCAAATTGCAATCAATATTCTAAAAGAGGAAATTCCAGGGACCTTAACCTCTTTTTCTTCCAAAAGAGCTGAGCTTCTACAAAAAGAGAACCAAAAAGTTCTAGGAGCCTTAGGAGCCAATTCGATAGTTGCCATGCGCAACTTCTTTGAAGCTACCATATATATGGTGTTCCCTCTAGTGATAGTAGTGAGCCTCCTGTCCTTCGGTCTAAAGCCGCTTATGAATTGGATCCATTTTATTCTATGGGTAAACACATGGCCAATTTTCTATGTTGTTGTAAAATTTCTCCTAAGTTCTATGTGGGAATTTAGAACTAAACGGATGTTCGGAGATACCTATGATCTGACTATATTCACCTCTGAGGGCCTTTCTGACCTATACAGTTCTATGGAATCGATCGCAGCTATTGCTATGGCATTTATCCCCTTCTTATCTTGGATACTCCTCAAAGGAGGAGTGGGTCAAATGGTTCAACTTGCATCTTCTCTCATGGCGCCAGCTCAATCAGCGGCCTCTACTGTATCCGCAGAAAAAACGTATGGGAACTACAGCTTTGGGAATATGAATCTTGATAACGTCAATGGACATAATGCCTCAACCTTTAGGCAGACCTACAGTGGGTTTCTCTCTAGTGGCAGCGCAAGTGTTGATACAGGAACTGAAACAATGACCTATACTCCAAGAACAGATGGACTCTATGTTAAGCAAGCAGACTCCCATCTTCGTGAAGGAATTTCCAAAACGCAAGCCTTTAGCCATGCGGTTCAAGAGTCCTTTAGTACCTCTCAGACAGCTCTTTCTGAGACTTCTAAAAGTTTTTCTGAAAACCTGGCAGATACATCCAATAAAACTGTAGGTTTCGTTGAAGCGCTCTCCAAGCAATTTCAAAATGGGGAGAACTATAATACGCAAAAAATGACAGGACTACAAGAATCCGTACAATTTATCAAAGGAGTAGGAGACGACTACGCTAAATCAAAGGGCATTTCTAGCGATACTGGCATGCGAGAAGTTATTTCCTCTGGAATCGGCTTTTCATTCGGCTTAAAAGCTAATATAGACGGAAGTTATCAAGATGGAGTATCCAAATCGGAGTCTGATAGCCAACTCGATAAAGTATCTAATTCTGAGTCCTTCCAAAAACACCTACAAAACATCACCAATGCTTCTAGTGGCGAGGTTGGCAGTATATTGAAAGGAGAGGATGCTAGGTTACACGATGACTTATCCCATTCCTTCAGCAATACACAGGCAGCAAGTTCTCAGCTAAGAGCAGCTTACGCTGAGAATGAAGCCCTTTCCAATCTTCAAAGCGCTTCTACAAGCGATAATGTGACGTTCCATCAAAACCTAAATCAAAGGTTTGTCGAGTTCCTCGGTGATAAGTATCATGATATAGGAAAAATTAATGAAGTCCTTGAAATGCCCAATGAATCTTTGGAAAAATCTGCAATAATTAAAGAATTTACAAGCGACTTACTTCCTAAGAGATCTGTGGGAGTCACAAAAGAAGATATGGAAAACAAGTATGGATCCTACCAAGAAAAGGTGGAAAATCTACATCCAGAGTCTTTTGAAAATAAAAAAGGTGCCTTTATAGAAGAACATGAGAAGAAAATTGGGCATCGTTATGGAGATCCTATCCAGTTGGTCGAAAAACTCAAGGCTGGAGTAAAGGATCAAGGAGAAAATCAAGTAGAAACGATTGAAGCTGACAAAGAACGGATAGACAAAGGGTACAATACAGGAAAGCAGCATACTAAGGATTCTACTACCCACTCTACAGCAGCCCATTTTTTTAAAAAGGCGACAAGTATAAACACCCCCACATCAATCTATGATAAATTGTTTGGGGCTGACGAAAAACTTTCAACCGGAGAAAAATAGCATGTTAGTGATTAGAAAAATCCAATACTGGATCAACTACCTTTTCCCCCTTAACTATTACAGTGGGGAAAATATCACCCAGATACGATGGGTCCGCTTCTTTATCCCTTTTGCACCATATACAGCTATAATTCTATCTGTGTCTTTAATGTTATGGGCGGGATTGGGATATCAAGACCTACCATTCCTTATGACACCGCCAGGAGGACTCTCTCTTGTCGTAAGCTTTTTTGTATTTATACTTTTTCGCATTGCCATTGGGTTAAGAAATCACCGAAGAAGTACTGCACTCCCCTTGCTTATCGCTTCTTTTTTACCATTAGTCACTTTACTAGGATTAGCCTTAACGATCGGATTCGTATCTTCTGTCCGAGAAAGATTCGATAGACAACACAAAGCATATGCAAAATCTATAGAAAACAAGATCCAAGAGGAAAAAGATTATATCGCAGAGAAAACCAAGAACATAGACCAAGAATTTCGTCGGGCAAAAGAATATAACGAAGCGCGAAGAAAAGAAATTGATGATCGGATGGGAGATGTAGACCAAAACATGAAAAGCGCAAAAGAGGCCTTGGAGAAGAATTTTAATGAAAGTTATACGAGAGCTGTAGAGTTTCGGAAAAAGTTTGATGAAGCAGAGGTTAAATTCCGTGAAGCATGCAAAAAAGCTAGTGAACGTAACCTATTTCAGTTTGCGTGTGACAAAAAAGAAATAACGTCTGAAGCCGAGGAATAGTTCATGGGGATCTTTAAAACGATTACAGAAGGAGGACAAATATGGGCACATCGTGTCAGGATGGCCAAGCAAGTCTTCAAAATTACCAGTGCTATTTATCTTGTTATTGGGCTCCTATTTTTCACTTATAAACTGACTCTTATTCCGGCACTCCATTATCAAGCCTCGTTGCATTACGTATCTGCAAAATACCTTAGCTCCCCATCAGACACGATCATCGTTAGTAATGAATTTTGGGCAAAGATATCCCATCAAGACTCCTCAAAAAAAAATATAAACATAAAAGCAGGAACCGTCGTAAAGATCTGCGATAGATATGCCACCCTTACAAAAAAACAGATCGTAAAAAGTCTCAAAGATACAATAGCCATGGGATCTTATGTATTTTGGTTATCTATCCTTTTTTTTCTTATCAGAGGCTGGAAAGCGCGTAAGAAACAGATCGTAGAAGGGAAACAAATCATCTCTCCCTTAGCTCTTACCTATAAGCTAATTCTTTCTGGTCGGGCTTCCCCTATTAAGCTAGGTAAACTCCCCTTAGTAAAAGGAACAGAAACGCAACACATCCTTACTTCCGGCGCCACAGGAGCTGGAAAAACTAATATTTTTCATATCCTTCTTCCACAGATAAGAAACCTTCATCAAAAGGCCATTATCGTCGATTTGACAGGGGAATATGTTGATAAGTACTATAGGCCTGGAAAAGATGTTTTACTCAATCCTTTCGACTCCAGAAGCGCTCCTTGGCATCCATGGTGTGAAGGAACAACTGATGCAGACTTTAAAGCTTTAGCTCAAAGCTTCGTTCCTTCTTCTTATCGTGAAGATGAAAGTTTCTGGAGGAAAGGAGCCCAAGAAATATTTTTTTCCTCCCTACAAGAAACAGCTTTTACGGCTAAAACCTCTCATCTGTCTAAAATGCTGCTAAGAGATCCCCTATTAACTTTGGCAACCCTTCTTAAAGACACAAGAGCCTCTTCCTACCTTGATCTTTCCTCTGAAAAGACAGCAGGATCTTTCCGAGCAGTCGCAGCCTCTTTCTTGGAATGTCTAGAATTTGTCCCAGATACTGAATTCCCATTCTCTATCAAGCAGTGGGTAGCAGAAGACACATCCGATTCTTGGCTATTTTTACACTGTACCCCTCAAGAAAGAGCAAGTATTACCTCATTAATAGGAGCATGGCTTTCTATTGGCGTATCAAGTCTTTTACAACTAAAACCGGACTTTAATCGACGACTTTGGTTTGTGATTGATGAGCTACCGAGACTTAACCGCGTTAAAGACCTAGAAAGCTTTCTAACGGAGAGTCGTAAATATGGTGGATGTGGGTTACTAGCTATCCAGTCCCCCGCCCAATTAGAAAGCATCTATGGAAGAGACGTAACAAGTACCCTCATGGGAAACTGCGCAACAAGGATCGCTTTTGCTGAATATGACGCTCTCATTGCTGAAAGGATTTCTAAAACTTTTGGGATTAAAGAAATGAGGGAGTCGAATGAAGCTCTTTCTTACGGATCTCACGAGATGCGTGATGGAGTCAACCTTTCTTACCAGACAAAGACATCTTCAGTTATCTCCCCAACGGCGCTTCAATCGCTCAACCGTCTCGAAGCCTTTGTTAAGCTCCCAGGAAATCTTCCCGTGTCTAAAATAAAACTAAAATATCAAAAATAAATAATAGGTTTAAAAATGTCGTTAACAGTCACATATGGCCCCATAGTAAGCCAAGAGTATTTCATAAATCAGTGGAGAGGATTCTGCTCTAATCCCGGACGATTCCTTCAGGGCCAATTTGAAGAATTAAAAGCAGCGCCAGGTAGCTACTTTCTTACTCGATATAGACATCTCGAGCAGGTTCAGGCTTACAATATACAGGTTCATGCAGATAATTTACAGGCTCTTGCTGATATTTCAGCGACATATTTCCATAACATGTCCAGGATTTTTCCATCTCCTACAGAAATAGCAAGCGGTAGAGTCTGTCCACTTGACAGAGTAATGCGTATTACGCAAATCGGGCTCATTGGTACATCAGCTGTCGGCGTAGTTGGAGTCGTTGCAGGAACCATCACTGCAATGCCTCCGGTGATAGGTCTATCAGCTGCGCTAACTGCCGGCAGCATTGCAGGGATACATGCAGCAGGTGAAGCGGCTGCTTTGGGCTCAATTGCTAGTCAGGCCGAGAGACTTTCTTTAGAAAATACGACTCTACGGGAAACTGGTGAAAGGTTAGGTGGGCAAGTAACAAGACTCGAAGGTCAAACGGTAGAATTCACACAGAATATAGATCGTCTTGCTAGAGAAAATACGACTCTACGGGAAACCGGTGAAAGGTTAGGTGGTCAGGTAATGAGACTCGAAGGACAAACGCTAGAATTCACACAGAATATAGATCGTCTTGCAAGAGAGAATACCGCTCTACAGGAAACACGTGAAGGACTCGGAGGACAGGTGGCAAGATTGGAAGGACGAGTGCTAGAGTTAACACAGAATGTAGCCCATCTTACCAGAGAAAATACCTCTTTAGGAGAAAAAATTGAGCGCTTACAAGAAGGCATTTTGCAGTTTTCTGTCCAAAATGAGAATTACAGAAAAATAGGTGATCAATTCGCTCTGTATTTAGAAGAGTTTCGCAGAGGGAATATGGAAGGAAAAGAAGAGTTCTCAGCAAAAATTACACAGTTTACAGGGCAGCTTACTGCCTCAAGAGAACTGTGGGATAGGATAAGCCACGATACGACTCTTTTTAAGGAAGGGATAACAGAGCTAAGAGCTCTAATTGGACAGCTAATAGATCCAAGACATACCTTGATACGTCTAGAAGAACATCGAGCAATAGGTGAGCAAATAAGGCAAGCGAATGCCTCCCTAAGCTCTTACGAAATACGTCTCTCTCGGATAGTAGCGGATCTGGAACGTAAGGAAGGCGAGATTCGTGCAAGAGATCAGCTATTAAGAGATCTTGAGCTAGCTCATAGGGAAATACTTGGACAATATAGGGATCAGCATACGGCTCAGGGAACTAGACATGCCGAGCTAAGTCAGATCGTAGATAGAATAAGTGGCCTCGTAAGTCAAAGTTTTGCTGTAGAAAGGAGAAATTCCGTAAGCCTAACCGTGATCTAATCCTTTAAATACCCTCTATCTTAGAGAAATCTTGTTTTTGGACTTGGACGATAAGTTCATTTCTTATCAAGATTTCTCTTAATTTCTGAAAAAAAATTATAACCTTTCATCTAGAAGTTAGCTGATTCAAGATGACTTGAAGGTGGTCACCACCTTTGTAAGCTTTCT
>Ga0118677_10003188_pt1 | contig 31555 bp, 19 predicted proteins | sample AliMusrvi5mmetaG_FD_86154 | JGI IMG/M metagenome (GOLD analysis project Ga0118677, IMG submission 86154) | reverse complement strand
CCCTTGATGGTGTTTGACGAAATTGATGCCAACGTCGGCGGTGAAGTGGCCCGAGCGGTCGGCCGAAAAATGGCCGCCTTGGGAACCCGTCACCAGGTGGTTGCCATCACCCATTTTCCGCAGGTGGCGGCCAGTGCCAATCATCATTTTGTGGTCGAAAAGGAAGTCGCCAACGGCCGTACCCGCTCGCGCCTGTTCCGCGTCCACGGAGAAACCCGCATCAGTGAGTTGGTCCGTATGCTCGGCGGCGGAGGCCAGCAAGCCCGCGCCATGGCTGCCTCCCTCTTGGCACCGTAAGTGTGGCGTCCACCTGGCTGCGCATGAAACACCAGGCTGGAAGCCCGTCGTCCATGACAGGCAGGATGCCTGTCCTCCCCTAAATTGACCGCACTGGGCGTTGCGCCTGTCCACTCGTCACGCGACACGTGCCAAACGTGATTTTCCCAACCCATCTCCAGTTCTGCATCTTTTTTCAATTTTCCCACTTGCCAGCGGGCTGCCGTGGGCGCAAAATACGGAGTGTTCGCTTGAGTGATTCATCATTAGCCCTCCAACTATCCAACCATCATGAACTCCTACATCAATCCCTACGCCGTCACCATGGTCGCAGATTCACCAGAGTCGGCACGGGCTGAATTCATCCGCAAAACCTACGCCCACCTCGCAGGAGCCATCGCCGGATTTGTCGTGATCGAAGGTCTGCTACTAAGCCTCGGCATGGGCCAGGTTGCCCTCGAAATCTTAGGTACAAGCCGCTATTCTTGGCTGTTGGTCATGGGCGCGTTCATGCTCGTGTCTTGGGTCGCCGAGCGCTGGGCCACCAACGGGTCATCCAGTGGCATGCAATACGCCGGGTTGGCACTCTACACGGCGGCCGAAGCGGTCATTTTCCTGCCTCTCATCACACTGGCCATTGTCATCACTGGCGACGGCTCACTGCTGCTGCAAGCCGGACTGATCACCGCGGCCATGGTGCTTGGCATCTCAGCTGTCGCCCTAACAACCAAACGGGACTTCAGTTTCCTCGGAGGGATCCTCAAGATCGGTAGCTTCGTTGTCCTCGGCTTGATCGTCGCCTCGTTTTTCCTGCCGATCTCACTAGGTCTGTGGTTTTCCGCAGCCATGATCATCTTCGCCTCAGGAGCGATTTTATACAACACCAGCAACCTGCTGCACCGCTATCAACCCGGCCAGCATGTTGCCGCCTCGTTGTCGCTATTTGCTAGTGTGGCGCTGCTTTTCTGGTATGTGCTGCGCTTCCTGATGAGTTTCAACCGGAACTGATCTCCGCTGGCGTGTTATGCGGGCGGTGCTAGTGCCCTAGATTGCTTGAAAAGCCAAAGTGGCTGTCGTTAGGTCTAGTTCCGGCTCTCCTGAGTAAGTCAACGTAACTCGTTGATTTTCAATGGCCCGATTTTCATGATTTTTCTTCCTTCCGTTTCCGATCTGCCCCCATTCCGACTTACTGCCCACTCCATACCCGCCCCGGGTTCCGTGCTTGTGTCTTCAAGTCTTGGGGCTGAGGCTCTGCCTCGATAGTTTAACTCTGTGCCAGATATGCCAGCTGGCCTGAGGTGCCTCGTGTGCCGGTCCCAGACTTTCATCCATTACCTCCGTGCCAACCAATCAATCGTTTGTTAGAGTTCTCCTCGCCGCTCTCACCCGCCTGCCCGGCCTGTTGTTCGGCCAAATCTCGTGGTCGGCTCCGCCATGGCTGGCTGGCTGCGCTCGTCGCGTCGCGGCGTTACGTGGGACGGTCAAGGCCCATCCCCGAGCCGTCACGCTGAGCCTGTGTTTGCTGGTGGCGCTGGCCAACCGGAGGTTGGCAGGCATGGCGCTGGTGGGACTCGCACAAGCCCCGTACCTTTGCCTACAACGCGTTGCGGGGTGTTGAAGTGACGGCAGAAGCCCCCGCAGCAGTGGCTGTCGGCGCGCCAGACAAGGATCTCAAGCCCGGCCCGCTGCGGGTGATGTTCGCCGGCGCGCCAGTCGCCCCGCTGGAGAAAATCGGCAAGGACGCCGCGGAGGCGGTCAGTCTCACGCCCAAGACCCGCGGCAAATGGACCTGGAAAGACGGCTCCACGCTGGTGTTCCAACCAGAGGATCACTGGCCACCGGATACCCGCTTCACGGTGACCCTGCGGCCCGACGCCCTGGCCGAGGGCCTGCACCTCGACAAGCCATCCCTAACCGTGAACACAGCGCCGTTTATCGCGGAGTTGGACGATTTTTCATTCTATAACAGCCCGCAAGACGCCTCTGTCTATCAAGTTGTCGTCGAGCTCAAGCTCAGCCATCCGGTGGCGCTGAACGTCCTCCAACAAAAGCTACGGATGGAGGTGCTCGGTGCCACGCCCTTGTTCAAGGCCGCCGGCCCGGGAGCCCCGCTGTTCAGTGTGAGCGCCGACCCGCTCTCCGCGCGGCGGTTTTTTGTTCGCAGTCGGCAGATCGCTGTGCCACTCAAGGAGGACTGGGTGAAACTCACCGTGCCTGCCGGTTTGGTCTCCAGCTTGGTCGGCACGCCGCTGGCCAAGGATATCAGCGACAAGACCCGCGTTCCTGACAAATTCAGCGGATTGGAACTCACCCATGCCGAAACGAAAATTATCCGCACCGACGAAGGCGAACCCCAACAATTTGTGCTCGTCACCACCAACCTCGATATCGACAGCACCGAGGTCGCCAAACACATCGGCCTGTGGTGGCACAAAGGCATCTGGCTTAACTTAAGCGGCGACCCCATGTTTGACAAGTTCGAGGGCACTGCGACCAAAATCGAGCTGGTGCCGGTGGAAAACGAGGCAGCAGCGGCCAAACAACATGCCTTCCGGTTTATCGAACCGCGCACCAACGGCGGTCTGTGCCTGCGCGTCACACCAGGCGTGAAATCCCCCGGCGGATTCGAAATCAATACCGGCTTTGAGAAAATCCTGCAGGTGCCGCCATTTCCCAAGGAAACCCGTCTGCTAGGAAAGGGCAATGTGCTGGCACTCGATGGCGAACGCAAGCTCATCGTGCAATCGCGTGGCATCGACCACCTGCGCATCACCCTCAGCCGGATCCCGGTTTCCCAATTCCAACATCTCGTGTCGTTCACCTATGGCAAAATGGCCAACGCGGATCTGTCGAACTCCGCCATATCGGAGGACAACCTCGCCCAGAAATGGAGCCGGATCGTCGCCGTGGGGCGGCACAACGAGTGGGAGGCCATCCAATCGGTCATCGATATCTCGAAGGCCCCTCCACTCGTCACGCCGGAGCCACAACCCGGTGGCTGCGGCGTCTTCATTGTCACGGTCGAGCCCGTTAAAAAGAACAACATCAAAAATGCGGGTGATGACATCTATTCGCGCATCGAGGAAGTCAGCGAGGCCAGGGGCGAGCCATGGCACGAACAAGATAATCAGGAGTCCGACGATGCACAGGACGGCTGGCAACGCTCCGAGGGCACGGTTTCCAAACGCCTCGTCATGGCGACCGACCTCGGGATGTTAGTGAAAGCCAGTGCTGACGGCTCTCGCGACGTCTATGTCATGGCCCTTGGTGCCGGCAAACCGGTGGCCGATGTGAAAATCCGCGCCCTCGCCTGCAATGGTACCGTGCTGGAAACCACCCAAACCGACGCCACCGGCCACGCCCGCCTGGCCCCTTTCACGCATTGCACCGGCGAGCGCTTGCCGGTGGCGGTGCTGGCCACCAAAGGCGACGATACCTCGTATCTGCCACTCAACGAATACCAACTCCCTAACCTCGATTACTCACGCTTCGAGGTGGAAGGCGTCCTCGCCTCGCGCATCAAGGCGGTGGAAGCTTTTGTCTTCACCGAACGTGGCGTCTATCGGCCCGGCGACACCCTCCACAGCGGCTTCATCGTGCGCCGCCACGACTGGCAACCCGTGTTGGAAGGATTGCCTCTTGCCATCGTTCTAACTGATTCCCAAGGTCGGGATGTGGCCACCCAAAACACCCGCCTGCCATTCGATGGCTTCTTCGCCTGTGATTTCCCCCTATCGGAAAGCGCCGCGCTCGGAACCTATCGGATCGCAGTGGACGTGCTCGACAGCGAGGGCAGACATCTGTTCCGCCTCGGCCGAGCCGCCATCCGGGTGGAGGAATTCCAACCGGACCGCATGAAAGTGAGTACCAAGCTCGACCCAGCGCCACCGGCCGGTTGGATCGATTGCAAGGCCACCGATGCGGTGGTGTCCGTGCAATCGCTTTTCGGTGAAGCCGCGCCGCAGCGCCGTGTGACCATGCGCCTCGAACTCTCACCCGCTGATTTTGGCTTCCCTCAATGGCCCAGCTTTACTTTCTATATCGATAACGAAAAAGCCGAAAAATCTCTGGCCGGCCGCACCATCGACCTCGGCGAAACTCCTACCAATGACCAGGGCCTTGCAACCTTCAAATTGCCCTTCGACACCCTCAAGGATGCCACCTTCCGCGCCGCCGTCCTCACCGAAGCCTTCGAGCGCGAAGGAGGCCGCAGCGTGCGCAGCTCCTCCACCTATCTCGTCTCGCCCTATGCCGCAGTGATCGGATGGAAGGCCGACGCCAAGCTCGACTACCTCGCCAAAGACAGCGGCAGCACACTCAAGTTGTTAGCAGTCGGACGCGATTTGAAACCCGTTGCACTCGACGGCCTGCGCCGCCGTCTCATTGAAATCCGCCAGGTTTCCGTCCTAACCAAACTCGATAACGGCAACTATGCCTATGTTTCCACCCGAAAAGAACGCCAAATTGCCGAAGAACCGCTCAACTTGCCCGCCAGTGAAACGGACTATCAAATCCCGACCGCCAAGGCCGGAGATTTTCGAATGGAACTCATCGACGCCGACAGCGTGGTGCGTTGCGCCGTACCCTTCAGCGTAGTGGGTAAGGGCGATAACCACGCCAGCGTCGATCGCGAGGCCGAGCTTCGCATGCAGCTGTCCAAAGAGGAAGTCATGCCTGGCGGAGAAATCGAAGTGCATCTATCAGCGCCGTATGCCGGTGCCGGGCTGGTGACCTTGGAGCGCGATCACGTGTTCGTTGCGCGGTGGTTCAAGACGGCAACCAAGGAAAGCACGTTGACGATCAAGATTCCCGACGATGCCGAGGGGACCTACTATATCAATGCGGCCTTTGTCCGCTCGACCTCCTCGCCCGAGGTGTTCCACAGTCCGCTGAGTTATGCCGCCGAGCCAGTGCGGGTGCTTGCCCCGAAAAAAACCCTGGCCTATCAACTCGACGCGCCGCGCGAGATCAGGCCGGGTAGTGAGGCCGTGTTTGGCATCACTTCTAACGAGCCGACGCGGTTGGTGATTTACGCGGTGGACGAAGGGATTCACCAGATCACTTCCTACAAATTGCCGCAGCCTCTCGAGTTTTTCCTGCGCAAACAGGCGCTGGAAGTTCGCACCCAACAATGGCTGGACCTGCTGCTGCCAGAGTACCGTTTTCTCAAAGGTGCCGCAGCCTTCGGTGGCGACGGCGATGCCGCACTCTCGCTGCACCTCAACCCGTTCAAACGCCGTCAGGAGCCCCCGGTGGTTTACTGGTCGGGCATCATCGAAGCCGGGCCCAAACGCAGCGAGGTAAAATGGCAGGTGCCGGATTATTTCAACGGCAACCTGCGCATCATGGCGGTCGGCTGCAATGCCCGTGCCGTCGGAGCCACGGCCAGCGCCACTTTGGTGAAATCGCCCATCATCGTGCAACCCAACGCGCCGTTGTTTGTCACACCCGGAGATGAATTCGAGGCCGCTGTCTCGGTCTTCAATCATCTGACGGCCACCGGCGAGACGAAATTCCAGATCAGCGCCAGCGCCTCTGAGCATCTCGAAGTCATCGGCGCGGCCAGCACGTCGCTGGCGCTGGCCGACGGAAGTGAGGGCATCGCACGCTTCCGATTCCGAGCCAAGGACAAGCTCGGCGCAGCCGACTTGAAGTTCGAGGCCAGCGGCGGCGGCGAATCCGTCCGCCGCTCCACCACCCTGAGCGTTCGCCCAGCCACCCACCACCTGACTAGCGTCACCACCGGTTGGTTCCGCAGCGGCTCGGCTGAGTTAAAGGTAAAACGCACGCTCTATCAGGAATACCGACATACCGAGGTCACTGCTAGCATTGTGCCGCTGGGTTTGGCCCGCGGGTTGGAAGCCTACGTCCGCGAATACCCGTACGGGTGCTCAGAGCAAATAACCAGCCGCGCCATGGTCAAACTCATCGCCGCCACCGAGGCGGATTTCGGCATCGCCCCCAAGGATGCCTCTGCCGCCTTGACCTCTGCCATCAGCCAACTTGCCGCCCGCCAACGCGCGGACGGTGGCTTTGGCTATTGGTTTGCCGGTCCATCCTCGGATCTTGAATTCCACTCGCTCTATGTCCTGCACTTCCTGAGCGAAGCAAAATTGTTGGGCCACGTGCTGCCGGAACCCCTGCTGACCGGTGCCCTTAAATACGCGGCCCGCAGTGCCCGTGGCAACGTGCACTCCCTTGAAGAAGCTGAGATGCAGGCTTATGCCATCTATCTGTTGGCCCGCAATGGAACCAACCCCGCCCCACAATTGCTCAACTTGCGCGACACCCTAACCGCCAAATTTAAGGGCCAATGGGAGTCCCGCGCCACCGCCGCCTGGATGGCCGCCACTTATATGTTGCTCAAAAAGGACGCCGAAGCCAATAAATTGCTAGATGCCTGCATCAAGGCCCGAGCCGCCGATAAAGCCACCAACAAGAGTGAACCCTGGGCCTACTACCGTACCCCGGCGATGGAGGACATCGGCATTTTCTACATCCAATGCCGCCATTTCCCCGAGCGTGCGAAGAAATTCGGGATCGAGGCGCTGGAGCCGATCATGAAACCTCTACGCGATCAAAGTTTCAACACGCTCGCTTGTTCCTACATGACGCTGGCCTTGAAAGCCTACAGCGACTTGGCCCGCAGCACCGGCGTCGAGGTCTCCATCCTCGCCGTCGCAAGCGGCAAGCCCACCCCGCAGCTGCTTGCTGGCCCCGGCCCGGGGATCCTTCATGCGACCTTCGACCCCTCCACCACCGCACTGCGTTTTGAGCGCCAGCAAAAGGGCAATGGCGACATCGGCGCGTTCTATCAAGTCATCGAGCAGGGCTACGACTCCGGCAAGCCCACCGGTCCCGAGCGCAGCGGCCTCGAGGTCTCGCGAGAAATTTCCCCGCTTCACAAGGACCAGGCGCTGCGTGCCGGCGATCCAGTCGATGTGGTGCTGCGAGTGCGCAACGTGTCCGGCCGAAATCTAACCAATCTGGCGGTTGTCGATTTGTTACCAGCTGGGTTTGAGGTGTTGGCTGGCGACCTGAAGTCTGGTGCCAACACGGTGGCAGGCACCCAGTTCGCCGAATTGCGCGAGGACCGAAGCCTGTTTTTCCTCGGCCTAAACGCCAACGCCGAGTGGTCCGTGAAGTATCGCATGAAAGCCGTCTGTGCCGGTGCCTTCGCTGTGCCAACGGCCATGGCCGAAGACATGTACGAGCGCGGCCTCCATGGCGTCTCCACTCCCGGCCGCATCACCATCGAGCCAGCCAAGTGACACCCGCAGGATTGAATTTGTCGGATTGCAGGCGATACGATAACCTCTAGCAAATCCAGCGGGTTGCAACACAGCGTCAGAACTCAGTGTTCGACCTCATTTTCGACAACGGTTCGATGTCGAGCGTTCCATGCTAAATAGGGTCGATGTTGCGTTTCCGCCTGCGGTCATTTTTCAATTCCATTGTGCTGCGGGATGAGACAGGTTTGGGCATGCGCATTGATATTGTGACGTTATTTCCAGAGGTGGCCCTCGCCCCCCTGAGTGATTCGATCATTCAGCGGGCGCGGGCCGCAGGCGTCGTGGAGGTGAGGGCGCATCAGTTGCGGGATTGGTCGGTGGACAAGCATCGGCGGGTGGATGATTCACCCTGCGGTGGCGGGCCGGGGATGGTGTTGCAGCCGGAGCCGCTGTTTGCGGCGGTGGCGGCGCTGCGCGGACCGAACACGCGAGTGCTGCTGATGACGCCCCAAGGCAGGCCCTTCAAGCAAGCGCTGGCCCGGGAGTTAGCTGCGGAGGCGCATCTGTTGATTCTATGTGGTCACTATGAGGGGGTGGATCAGCGGGTGATCGAGGCGCTGGTGGATCTGGAGTTGTCCATCGGTGATTATGTTTTAACCAACGGTGCGGTGGCTGCGGCGGTCGTCTGTGATGCCATTATCCGGCTGCTGCCGGGCACGCTGGGTGACGCTCGCTCGCCGGAGGATGAGTCATTTTCCGACCCACATTTACTCGAAGCGCCGAGCTACACGCGGCCGATCGAGTATTGCGGGATGAGTGTGCCGGATGTGTTAGTGTCCGGCCATCACGGGAAGATTGCTGAGTGGAAACACCAACAGGCGTTGGCCCGCACCCGCGCCAACCGTCCGGATCTACTGGTGCCGCAGGTGGCGGACCAGCGCTCTGCCGGTGGGGGAAGCGGCGACGGTTTCTAACAATTCTGGCGGCCCCTCTGCCACGAGTTGGCCGCCGTGAATTCCGCCGCCGGGGCCGAGTTCGATGACCCAGTCGGCGGCGGCGATAACGTCGAGATGATGCTCGATGACCAGCACGCTGTGGCCGGCATCACGCAGGCGGAAAAGCGCGGTGAGCAGGCGTTGGACGTCACCGAAGTGCAGGCCGGTGGTGGGTTCGTCAAAGAGATAGAGCGTGTGGGGTGCCTGGGGACGGGCGAGTTCGACTGCGAGTTTGAGGCGTTGGGCTTCGCCGCCGGACAGAGTGTTGGCGGCCTGGCCGAGTTGGAGGTAGCCGAGGCCGAGGTCTTCCAAAATCTCAAGAATGCGGTGCAGTTTGGGAATTGGCCGGAACATCTGGCGTGCTTCGCTGACGGATAACTCAAGGACACCGGAGATCGATTGACCCTTGTAGGTGACTTCGAGGGTTTCGCGATTGAAGCGCTTGCCGTTGCACGCCGAACACGCCACCCAAGCGTCGGGTAAAAAGTGCATCTCGATCTTGAGCCGGCCGTTTCCCTGGCAGCGCTCGCAACGCCCACCCGTTGCATTGAAACTGAAGCGGCCCGGCCCGTAGCCGCGTTGTTTTGATAGAGGAAGTTTGGTGAACAACTCGCGCACCAGATCAAACGCACCGGTAAATGTTGCCGGATTGGAGCGCGGGCTACGACCAATCGGCGATTGGTCGGCTATCACACATTTTCCCAACAATTCGAGCCCGTCGATGCGCTCGTGGGTACCGGGAGTTTCGCCGCTCCCGTTGAAATGCCGGACGAGAGAGCGGTGAAGGATATCGTTGGCGAGAGTGGACTTGCCGCTGCCGCTCGGTCCGCACAGGCATACCAATCGGCCTAGCGGAATCACCACATCGAGGTTGTGCAGGTTGTGGTGGCGTGCGCCGCGCACCACCAGCGTGCCTGGCGGAGGGCCGGCGGGCTGGATTCTAACCGGCATTTCCACTTCACCCCGCAACCACAGTCCGGTGGGGGAATCAATCAGCGTCGGCGGGCCGGCGCCCATCAGATGGCCGCCGGCAGCGCCTGCGCCAGGTCCGAGGTCGATGACATGATCGGCGGCTCGGATGATTTCCTCATCGTGTTCCACCACCACCACCGTGTTGCCAATATCGCGCAAGCGGGTCAGCGCACCGATCAAGCGTGCGGTGTCTGCGGCGTGCAAGCCGATGCTCGGTTCATCCAACACATAGATCACGCCGGAGAGGCCCGCGCCCAGTTGAGTGGCCAGGCGGATGCGCTGCGCCTCTCCGCCGGCAAGTGTGGCGCTGCTGCGTTCGAGTGTTAGGTAATCCAAGCCCACCTCTTTGAGAAATGCCAGGCGGCTGCGCACGTCGGCGGCGAGGCGGTGGCAGACGGCGGCCTTGGCGGGGTCCGGCTTGAAACCATCCAGCCAGGTTAGGGCGTCGGCGACTGTCAGTGCGCAAAAATCCTGGATGCCTAACCAGCGGTTTGAGTTGCCCTCGATGCGCACGGCCAGCCAAGCGGGTTGGAGGCGCAGGCCATGGCAGACGTGGCATGGTCGATGCGTGCTGGTGCCTTTAGGCATGTTTGCATCACGAGACATTTCGGTACCCAGGCCCTCACAAGCCAGGCAGGCTCCGAGGTGGGAGTTGAAGGAAAAATGTTTGGGTGAGAGTTCGCCGACGATAAAGCCGGTCCGCGGATTGCGATACGAGGTCTGGAAGGAAACGTCGCGCCAGAGGTCGCTGCCCGGAGCTTGGATGGCGGCACGGGCTTCGCTGCCGCACAGGCGAAGGGCCGTTTCCACGGAGTCGGCCAAGCGCGAGGCCACACCTGCACGAATCGCAAAGCGGTCCACCACAATCTCCACACTGCAGGGTTGTTCCGGCCACGCTCGGGCGGCCTCCTCAATTTCCAAGACCTCGCCGGCCACCCGCACCCGGATGTAGCCCTGCCGCTGCAAGTCGGCGAGAAGGCGTGCGGGCTCCGCAGTTTCCTCTATCGGCAGCGGTGCCAGCAACACCACCTTGCTGCCTTCTGCCAGTGCAGCGAGCTCATTGACGATATCCGCAGCGCTCATGCGTTGCAAACGCTCTCCGGTTTGCGGATCATGCGGAATACCCGCAGCGGCCCACAGCACCCGCAGGTAATCATAGATCTCCGTGGCGGTGGCCACCGTCGAGCGCGGGTTGAGACCACCACCGCGTTGCTCGATGGCGATGGCCGGGCTGAGTCCCTCGATGGCATCGACGTCGGGTTTATCTAACTGATCAAGGAATTGCCGGGCATACACCGACAGGGATTCGACGTAGCGGCGCTGGCCCTCGGCATACAACGTGTGAAAGGCGAGTGACGACTTGCCCGAGCCGCTAGGCCCGGTGATGACCACGAGCTTGCCGCGCGGAATATCGACGTCGATGTTCCGAAGGTTATGCTGGCGGGCTCCGCGAATCCGAATGGCGTCCACAGCCCCAGAAGAAAGCACTCAGGGGCAAGTTCCAAGTTCCAAACTGCGAAATGTGCGTTAAACTCGGGCCGTGACGTGCCTTCAACGCTTCCTTGATCCTGCCAGTGTCTCGCTGAAAATCTGCGGTGTCACCCGCCACAGCGACGCCGCGCAACTCATCACCCTTGGCGTCCACGCGCTAGGTATCAATTTTTGGTCCGGTTCCAAACGATACCTGCCACCCGGTGATGCCGCTTGGTTGCTGGAAATTGCCGGCAAGATTCTCCGAGTGGGTGTGTTCGTCAACGCGCCAGTGGAGCTGCCACTGCGGCTGATGCGCGACGGGCTTCTCGACGTCATTCAATTGCACGGTGATGAGGCACCCGCTGATGCCGAGGCCTATCGCAGTGCTAACATTCCTTTCATTAAGGCCATCGGCGTCACTTCGCGTGCCGATCTGGTGCATGCGGTTAGCTACGGAGCAGCGGCTATTTTGCTAGATGCGCATGCGCCCGGTGTTTATGGTGGCACTGGTGAGGTATTTGATTGGGATGTAGCCAAAGCCTTTGGTGAACAACATCCCGGGTTGCCGCTCATTCTAGCCGGTGGCATCGTGCCGGGCAACGCCGCGCTAGCCGCCAGCCATGTGAGCCCCGCCGCGCTGGACGTGGCCTCCGGTGCCGAACTTTCGCCCGGCATCAAGGACTTCTCAAAAGTCCAAGCCTTGCAGGCATCGCTCCAATTCGAAACGGGCGGGTAGCTGCGCGGAGCACCCGCCACGTGACTGAATCGGTTAGAGATTTTGCCAATCGGTGTGGCGGGCTTCTGTGCCTTGAAGCTGGCGCAGCGCTTGCTTGATCCGGTGCCAGTCGGCAATTGCAAGCTGCAGACGCTGGGGCAATATCTACCCAATAATTGTTACTTTGAAGGACTGGCCCCCGCTGCCAAAGCTCAATCCATCCTCTTCCAATTTTCAGAAAAAATATCTCGCACAAAGCTGCCAAGGAGCAAAGGAAGATGAGCCTCATTGAGGGAAACCTCCTTTGCGTCTTTGCGCCTTTGCGCGAGGCAATCTTCTCTTCAATCCAAAATCAAAAACCAAAATCCAAAATCTCCTCTTCATCCGTCCTATCTGCGGTTCAATACTCTTCTCTTCCCTTCATCCTTCATCCTTCATCCTTCATCCTTCAACCTTCAACCTTCAACCTTCATCCTTCAACCTTCAACCTTCTTCCTTCTTCCTTCATCCTTTCTTCGCTGACCACCGACCACTCTTCCTCTCCTCTTGTCTCCTGTCTTCCAGTCTTCCTCTTATTTCAGCTTTCAGTTTTCAGCTTTGCTGCATCTCCTCTTGTGTCTTGCGCAGTTCGCGCTGGCGCAGCCACAGGAAGATCACCGGGGTGACGATGAGAATATGCACCAAGCTTGAGAGCATGCCACCTATCACCGGGGTGGCCAGCGGTTGCATGACTTCGGCTCCCTGGCGGTGGCTCCACATGATCGGCAGCAGGCTGGCGACGATCGTTGCCACGGTCATGACCTTGGGCCTGAGCCTCAGGCGGGCGCCGTCCTTGACCGCTTGCATCAGATCGGCGCTGGAGAAGGCGGCTCCTTTTTCCGCCATGCGGGCTTTGACGGTTTCCTCGAGATAGACGACCATCACCACGCCTGTCTGCACCGCGGTGCCGAATAGTGCGATGTAGCCGACCCACACGGCACCGTTGAAGTTATAGCCTAGCAACTTTTGCAAGAGGACTCCGCCGCTCAGGGCGAAAGGCACCGCGAGCATGACATGTGCGGCTTCCAAGGCGCTGTGATAGACGATGTATAGCAGCACGAAGATCACCAGCAGGACGATGGGAAAAACCACCAGCATCGTTTCCACAAACCGCCGTTGATTCTCGTATTCGCCGGTCAACTTGTAGGTCATCCCCTGCCAATTGATGGTTTTGAGCTTTTGTTCGACCTCTTGGACGAAGCCGCCGAGGTCGCGGTCCTGGACGTTGGCCTGGACGTAGGAGCGGAGGCGTCCATTTTCCGAGGCAATCTCGTTGGCACCTATTTCGCGGGTAATTTTGGCCACCATGCCGAGGGGGATGTATGGATTGCCAGCCCCTTCGCCGCTGCTCATTCCCGGTTTGGCGGCGATGAGGATGGCTCCGAGTTTATCGATATCATCACGCTCGCCGCGTTCGACGCGAATTTGGATCGGGAACCGCTGGCGGCCTTCAATGGTGGTGCTAACATTCTTGCCTCCGATGGCGATCTCCACTGCATCTAGGACGTCCTTGGCATTGAGGCCGTAGCGGGCCATGGCTTGTCGGTCGGCCGCAATGTTCAGATAGGGCTTGCCCTGGACGCGGGACGGAGAGACGCCGCTGGCACCCGCGACGCCCTTGATGAGCTTTTCGACCTCGAAGGCCTTGCGTTGGATCGCGTCGAGATTGTCGCCGTAGATTTTCACTCCGAGTTGGGCGCGAATGCCGGTGTAGAGCATGAGGATTCGGTTTTCGATAGGTTGGAGCAGCGCCGGAACATAACCCGGCACCAGCTTCATCTTCTCAGTGAGCTCGGCTTTTAGTTTGCTGGTGGTCATGCCGGCACGCCATGCCGGATTGCGTTTCACACTGAAGCGGCCGTCTGGGATGTATTCGGGCTTGAGCATGATGGTAGTTTCCAACATCTCGGTAGGTGCCGGGTCGGTGGCGGTTTCAAAACGGCCAAGCTTGCCAGCCACACTGGCCACTTCCGGAGTGGCGGCAATGACTTCGTCCTGCCACGCCATCACCCGCTGAATCTCCTTGAAGCCAGTCTTGGGCAGCATCACCGGCATGTATAGCAAACTGCCCTCATTGAGCGGCGGCATGAACTCGCGGCCAAACCCGCTGACGGTATCCGCCAGTTGAGGATGACCCGCGTCGCGCAGGGCTTTTACGGCGGGCCGCGGCAGGCCGAAAGCGATGACCAACGAAGTGGCGAGGATCATGCAAGCCCCTGATAGAACGGTTTTTCTATGGTTGAGCGCCCAGTCGAGCGTCGGCTCGTAAATCCATAGTAACAACCTCATCACGATGTTCTTGTCCTCCGCATGAAACGGCCCGCGCACCAGCAGCGAACAGAGCACCGGTACAAATGTCACCGCTAACAACGTCGAACCGATCATCGCAAACGTCTTGGTGAAGGCTAACGGATGGAACAACTTGCCCTGCTGACCGGTGAGCGCGAAGACCGGCACAAATGCCAGCACGATGATGGCCATGGCGAAAAATATCGGCCGGCCGACTTGTTGGCAGGCGGCCAAGGTGGTCTCCCATGTTTCCGCACGGGTCAGCGGCCTGCCTTTGTCGGTCTCGGCCTTTTCACAATGACGGATGACGTTTTCGGTGACCACGATGGCGGCGTCCACCAGCACCCCGATGGCGATCGCAATACCTGTCAGTGACATAATATTGCTGGTGATACCGAACTGCTTCATGAGCATGAATGATATCAGGATGGAAACCGGCAGTGGCAAGGTGACGATGAGGATGCTGCGGAAGTGCCACAGGAAGATCACATGAGCGAGGGTGACGAGGATAATTTCCTCGATGAGAGCGTGCTTGAGAGTGTCAATGGTGCGGTCGATGAGTTCGCTGCGGTCGTAAAACGGCCGGATACTCACCCCGGCCGGCAGGCTCGAGGCGATCTCATCAATCTTGGCCTTGACCCGATCGATGACCGCCTTGGCATTCTCTCCGCTGCGCATCACCACAGTGCCGCCCACCGCTTCATGGCCGTTGAGGTCAAGCGCGCCGCGGCGATAGTCCCCGCCGATCTGGACCGTGGCCAGGTCTTTCAGATAGATAGGCACTCCCTGCATGGCCTTGACGGTGACCCGCTCGAGATCCTCGGGACTGGTGACCAGACCGACGCCGCGGAGGATGAATTCCGCGCCGTTTTCCTCGACGGTCTTGCCGCCGACGTTGAGGTTGGCGTTTTGGACGGCGGCGAGCACCTCCATCAGGGTGACATTGGCGGCACGCATCTTGGCGGAGGACAGCTCGATCTGATACTGCTTGACGAAGCCGCCAATGCTGGCGACTTCAGCAACGCCCTGCACACCCGCAAGTTCATAACGGATTTTCCAATCCTGCAGCGAGCGCAGTTGCGCCAGATCGTAGCCGCCATCGGTGGCCAGCTTCGGGTCAACATGCAGATAATATTGATAGACCCAACCCAAGCCGGAAGCGTCGGGGCCGAGTTGGGGTTTGACGCCCTCGGGCATCGAACCTTGCAGGTAGTTGAGGCGTTCCAGTACCCGGGTGCGGGCAAAGTAGGTGTCCACATTTTCCTCGAAGATGATAGTTAGAAGCGAAAATCCGAACATGGAATTGGCGCGGACCTCCTTGACACCGGCCAAGCCCTGCAGGCCGGTGGACAATGGAAACGTCACCTGGTCTTCGACCTCCTGCGGGCTGCGGCCCATCCAATCGGCATAGACGAGGACCTGGTTTTCCGTAAGGTCGGGGATGGCGTCCACCGGGGTGAGGCGCAGGGCGCGGATGCCCAAAGCGATGAGCATGAGCACGCCACAGATGACGAGGAAGCGGTTCTTGAGGCTCCAGTGGATGATGGATTCGATCATTGGGGAATGGGTGTGGATAGATTGAGAAGGAGCCGCGCTGCGGAGGACCGTGCGTGATTAGCGGCTGGTTTTTTAAGGAAGAGATCGCTAGCAAAAATTCGCTGGCTAGGATCCGGGCAGGATGCCGTGGACCACGGAGGTACTGACATCTTGCCCAATCCTGTTGACTTAGTAGGAGGATAGGCTTCCAGCACAGGCAAGATGCCTATTTTCCGCCAGAGAGGGCTAAATGGACAGTATTGGGCATCCTGCCCGCTGACGGGCGCTGACTGGATCCTAGAGTCCTAGTAACGCCATTGATAATTTCATTAGGTTGATTTCTTGGTCTTGTGTCTTGGAGTCTTGAGCGAAACCATGCTGGTTTTCTATCAGGCATTGCCGGACATGGCCAATCCAGGATGGCTACTTGGTTGCCGGGGCGGGTGTGGGTGCTGCGGCAGCTGCAGCGTTGATTTTGGCGAGGTACTTGGCGGGTTCCTTGTCGAATTTTTTGAGGCAGCCCTTGCAGCAGAGTTTCACCTCCTGGCCTTCATAAACGAAGACGTAGGGCTTGCCCATCTCTCCGAGTTTTTCGCCGGAGACCAGGCAGGTTTTGATCGACTCTGGAAACGGCTTGGCCTTGGCGGCAGTATCGGCAGCGTAAAGACTGGATCCGGCAAGGATGAGCGCTAATGTCAGTATCTTTTTCATGTTGGTTTGTGTGGTTGTGCTAATTTCGATTTGGTCTGATTCACGGACGAAAAAAGGAGTGCAGACCGACACCCTGATTCCGCTTTGCCAGGTGGCAAAAGGATCACTCGGGGTCAACCGTCTCGCCGCAGTCCGGCATGTTTTGGCCGAAAAACGGGTTGGCCATGGCGCGCTTGGCGGCCTGGATCCAGCGGGCTTTGTTAGGCACGCCGGGAAGGGCTTGGTTGACCATCGGGCACTCGTAGATTTGGAAATCCGGAATACCATCGGCTTTGCGCAGCGGCACCAAGACTGCGGTTGCGGACAGTGAAAATTGGTGGAACGCCAGACGCGCGCCCTTCAGGTCGGTGATGCCGTGGAAATGCTCCGCACTGGCGAGGGCGTCCAGCGCCGGGCTGGGCTGCGAGCCATCCCGCAGCTGTTTGATTAGAGTATCTGTGGTTTCCATAACGGTGCTGCTGGCGGTGTTGAATGCGGCCAAATCATCCACGCCGAGGGCGGCCGCCAACGCGTCGGCGACCTTGACGAACGCCGCGACGGCCGCCTGCTGAGCATCATTCAAGGCGGCGGGGACTGGGGCGATTGGCATATCTTCGGCGGGTGCAGCGGCCGTGGGCATGAAAGCGCGGTTCATTTCGGCCTGGCCATCGATGAGCAGGTTGCCATTGGTTACCACCCGCTCACCGACCTTGAGACCGGATAGAATTTCCTGATAGATATCACCACGGCGGCCGGATTTCACCACTCGGCGCTCGTAACCGCCGCTGCCTTGGTCGATATAGACAAGCGCCTCCGGGCCGGTTTGGAGCACTGCGCTGCGAGGCACGGTGAGGACCGATGGAGCGTCGAGTTCCACCTGGCCATCGGCGAAGAGGTGGTTTAGGAGCAAGCGTTTGCCGTTGACGGGCGGGTTGGACAGCTCCACGCGGATGTTGGCCGAGCGGGTGACCTCGTCGAGAGTGGGATCGATGAAAGTGATTTTTCCGGTGAATGATTGATCAGGGATAGCCGGGGTGGTGATCCTAACATTGAGACCGGTGCTCAGCCAGGGCAGGTCCTGCTCGTAAGCGCGGAACACAAACCACATGGTCGAAAAATCGGCGATTTCAAACAAGCGCTCGCCGGTTGCGACGTATTGGCCGGCGGATACCGCCTGTGCCACGACGGTGCCACTGATTGGGGATAGAATCTGCGATGTGAGGGCGTCGGCGGGCTTTTGATCCAGGGCGTCGATCTGAGCGGGAGCTAGGCCCATCTGGCGGAGGCGCAGCGCGGTGTTAGTGCGCAAGTCGCCACTGAGTTGGCGGTATTCGCGCTCCGCCTGGAGCAGCCCCGGGCTGTAATATTCCGCCAGCGGCTGGCCTGCGGTGACCTCGGCACCGAGATAGTTAATAGATAACTTGTCGATCCGCCCATCGACGTAGGCGGCGAGCACGCGGTGGCGGGTGGAGTCCTCGGTGATCACCCCGGCCACCCGCAACGAACGTTTCAGCGGCTCGGTGACGGCCTCGACGGACTGAACATGAAGCACCTGGATTTGGTTTTGGGTGAGCACGACGAGGTTATCGGAAGCGGCGGGTCCGTCGCTTTGGCCGCCCTCGTAAATCGGCGTGAGTTCCATGCCGCAGATGGTGCAACGGCCCGGTTTGTCGCTGGTCACCTGCGGGTGCATGGCACATTGATAGTGCAGCAATTTATGCGCTGCGGCGGCTGCAGTCACCGCCGATGGAGCGGCTGCCGGAAATTGGCGCATGGCGAACCAGGCGGCGGACGCGGTGAGAATTGCAGTTAGAACGATGATGATGAAGGTTTTCATGGCGTTAGCGGTTAGGGACGATGGTGTAGAGTTGTTCGAGGGCGGCGAGTTGCATGGCGATGAAGCGGCGTTGTTCGAGGCGGATGGCAAAGAGCGTGCGGCTGGCGTCGAGCAAATCGGTGAGCGGGGCCTTTGAGCTGAGCCACGCGGCCTCGATGGACTTGGTGGCTTGCTGGGCTTTGTCATGGATTTCGCCGGCATAGGCGCGGGCCTGGGCAGCGGCGTTGGCGGCCTCTGTGGTGCTGCTGAGAACATCGCTGGCGAGCTCTCGGCGGAGGGTATCGATATCAGTGGCGGCGGCGAGTTGGCGTTTGCGGGCGGCGCTGATGCTAGCCTGGTAGGAACGCTCATTGAACCATGGCAGGTTCATTTTCAGGCCCACCGTGGTGCTGCGGTAGTCGCCGCCGGAGTACACGTTGGCGTCGATGCCCAGAGCCAAGCCAGGCTGCCGCTCGCGCTCGGCGATGCGGATTTCCTGGCTGGCGGCGTTGGCCATTTCGTGCAAGGCGCGCACTTTTGGGTTGAGGTGGGCGAGTCTGGCAATCTCGGCTTGGGCGATGGGCACTGGCGGAGGTGTGGCGGGGAGCAGCAGCTGGGGCCAGGCGGTGTCGAGCGGCCGCCCAAGGATGAGATTGAGCTTTTGGGCGAGAGCCTCTCGGTTGCGGCGTGCGGCTCCGAGCATCTGGGATTCTTTGGCCAATTCGGTTTCCATGCGCAGCGCGTCACTGCCAGAACCCATCGGATCAGCCGCTCGTTGGCGGGCATTTTCCGCCATCGCAGCGAGCCAGCCAACCTGCGTCTGTTGCAAATGGATCGACTCATCGGCGAGAGCCAGTTCAATCGCATCGTCGGCAGCCAGGGCACCGGCAGCGAGCAATGTGGCGCGGGTCGTTGCCACCTCGGCGCGTTGCAGGGCCTCCGCCTTGCGGCGTTTCGCCTCATACATACCGGGTTTCGGCAGGGCTTGCTCAACTCCGATGACGAGGTCGCCCTGATCCGCCCGCATCGATCGAGGCGCTGCCATCACGCCGAGGCCGACCATCGGATCGTCCCACAAGCGCAGGCTGTGGATGTCCAGCGCGGCGGCATCGGCGCGGAGTTTGCCGGCAACCACCGACGGGTGACTGCGGCTGGCTTCTATTCTTAATTGGGAAAGAAAATTCTCATTCAAGGGCTGTGGTTCGGCCGCGTGCAGCAGGCCGCCGGCCAGCACCAAACCGGCAATAAATTTTGCATGCATAAATCAATCGAGTCATAGGTTAAAAAACAAGTTAGGAACCTGTGCCATGACAACCCGCGACATAGCGGCGGAGATGGTTGGGCACAATACGTCTGTCTAGACGCTGACTCAGATGACAAAACTGCAATAGGCCACAGCCAGACTGACCTCGGCGTAACCGGCGTGGGCTGCGGTGGTGCCTGGTCCTGCTAGGGAGCCCGGCAAACCGTCGACCTGCTGCCCGATATCCGCAGAAACCCGTGTTTCGGCGGTTTTCATGGCCATGCCTTTGAGCAATCCACCTGGGTGGAGAGGTTGTGGCAAGGGCTTGTGGGCGGGCAACTCGTTTTTCGCGCAGCAGCAAGAGTGGCTGCCTGCGCAGCACTCACAGGTCTTGGCTGCCGCCGCCACAACTGGCGACGGGATCGCTCCACCCGGCAGCACTTGGGCCAACTGGAAAACCAGCCCGAGCAACACAGTGATGAAGGATTTTAGGGGCACGACTTATTTGGGACGCGCAAAGCTGCACTCTTATTCCAACTTTGCACATCTAATTTCTCCCCGAAAGTCAAATTTCTCCAGCAACGGAAATCCACCACCTCGACAAAGGTCATCTCATGCCCATCGGCGGTCACAGATGCGCCGATACAAGACTCCTCATTCCGGGTCATGCCGCCCACAATGAACGCCTGAATCGAGACCGGACGGGTGAAATCAATTGGCAGCGGCCGTGATTCCAACGACTGCCTGTTTTTGTTCCGGATCCCACACCACGCACGGATCGCGAAAATCCCGCTCGCGGTGATTCGCATAGTGAGTCCCGTCAGGCCCGAACATGTCTTTGGGTTGTTTGGTCCAACTGATGAGATCCTTGCTGGTGGCATGACAGACAAACTCACGCCCGGCAGGATTCTCGGGATTCCAACTGGTATAAAACGCATGAAATGTTCCGTTGTGTTCGATGATGGACCCCGTGAACATGCAACCGCCCTCGGGGCCGGTCTTGTCAGCGGGATCGTGAAGGATGGCCGCAGGCAGGTTGCGCCAGTGGACCAAGTCTTTAGAGACGGCATGTTCCCAGTCGATATCGGCGTTGCCTGAGTTATTGAGCAAATAGAACACATGATACTCGCCCTTCCAATAGAACGGCATCACATCACCCATCGAACGTTTTTCCGGACAAAACCGCACCGAGGAAGACGACATTGTGCCGACATCGGGCGGCGCGGGCGGCACTGCAAGCATGCGCTGCGAACACAGCAGCAGGGCGGCAAGGAGGAGAATTGAGGGTTTGTTCATATTGGTTGCCATGGGTTCTTGAGATTGAATTTCATATCACCAGTCATCTGTTCTGAACGGCGAGGCGGGCAGGCCTTCCTTGTTATACAAATTGCAGCCTTCCGGGTTCATCGAGAAGGCATACCTAACAGCAACAGGCTTCGGCACTGCCCGGCTGGAGACGACCACGGTCTTGCCGTCGATCACGGCGTCTGCCCAGACCCACTCCTTATCCTCGCCTGCGATGGCAAAACGCTGAAGTTTCGTACCCATGTCTTGGACCGTGGGTTTGCGCCCGTCTTTCTTCCCGACCATCAGACCGGTGCCGGTGTTATCGAAGGATAGGATGATCTTGCCGTTAGCGATTCGATTGGTTTGATAGATTGGACCGGAATAAACGATCTTCTTTCCGTAATCCTTCGCGAGCGACCAGAGTGCCAGGCGTTCGCCCATGTCGCCTTTGTTCGGGGGATGCAGATCAACGGGATCGCCGACGTCGATTGTCACGGCCAGGCCCACATTAGGCATTTGCAGGCATTTGAGTTGTTGCTCGCGGGTGGTGGGCCACTTGTCAGGTTCTCCCTGGGGATCATCGCTGGCCTTGTCGAAATTCGGCAGTTGCACGATATAAACGGGGAACGGGTTGTTGCGTGCCTTGCGCATGGTTTCCACCATGCTGCGCATCCGCCAGTAGTAGGACTTTCCGCTGCCGTTTTCTCCCTGATACCACAGCATCCCTTTCATGGTGTAGGGAGTGAGCGGATGAATCATGCCGTTGTAGAGAGTTTGCCAGCGAAACCACCCGTGGCCACCCACTCCATAGCGGTCGGCTGGATGTGGCAGCAACGGAATGCGCTTGAGGTTGTCCGGCAGGGACGTCGCTAACAACCACTTGCCCACGGCTTCAAACTCCGGTTGTGTCGGAACCGGCTTGTGTTGCGCCAATGCATCCCGTGCCGCCGCAACCCAGGATTCCAACTCCATGAAACTTGGATCCAACGGCGTGGCGGAAATCTTTAACTTCGACCGCACATCGGCCAGCCACGCGGATGCGAGATCCAGTCCGATGGGTTGCTCCACCGGAAGGTATGCCGGGCGGTTGCCGCCAGTCGCTTTCGATGATGGCAGTTCGCGCTCCCATTCTTGAATCGATTCCTTGCACCGCTTCGCCATATCTGCATTTTCCGGGTAGTTATAGATCGCCTCAGGCGACATCCAGCACTCGATTTCAGTGCCACCCACCGCGCAGCTCAGAATGCCGATGGGCACCCCGGTTTCATGTTGCACCTTCCGTGCAAAATAAAAGGCGATCGCGCTGCAGCCACCCGCCGACCCTGGTTGCACAACATTCCAGCTAGATCCGCCGTCGATCTGTGGCGAACCGACGAAATGCTCCCAGCCACCCGTGAAACGAATCAGCGGGAAGTTGGCGCTGCTGATATCCTCGGGGGTCTTGCATCCCCCGAGGCCGAAGGCGGCGTTCGATTGCCCGCTGACCATCCACACGTCACCCACCAGCACATCGGTGAGCTTCATGGTGTTCTTGCCGGTTACCGTGAGTTCCTGTGCGGTGGCATTGGCCTTCATCGGCGAAAGCGCCACCGACCACGCGCCGGTTTTGTCAGCTTTGCAGGCCAGATTCTGGCCGTCAAACTGCACCGTTATCGACTCACCCGGGGCGGCCCAACCCCAGACGTTGGTTTTCATATCTCGCTGCAAAACCATGTGGTCACTGAAGCTTCGTGGCAGACGGACATTCGCATGTGCCGCCGCCGCGCCAAGCACGGCCAAAAATATCATCCCAAGTTGCTTTCTCGTATTCATCAGTATTTATATATATGTTAATCCCAGATCGACTTCATCGGCCAGATATCAATATGCTTCAGAACAGCGTCCCCACCCTCGTGTGAGGTATCAATTCTTCTGGAGATCACGCATGGCGTGTGCGAATCGTTGGCCGAGAGATATCATGCCGGCGGTATCGTAGTGCCACGGGTCGCCGAGTTTGTAATCCTCCGTTCCGAAAGTGGCGGTGTGAGGGACTGACTTGGTCACCTCCAACTGCGCTGCGCGAAGGCCATCGCCAAGGTCTGGACCCCAAGCCGGGGTTCCGGATATCTGCGCCAGGACAAACGGCATTTCCGGCTGTTTCACCTCAGCCCGAACATCCTTGATCAATGATGCTAGATTCTTCGCATAGTCGGCAGTCATCTTCTTATCAGAGGCGTCAGACTCGCCCTGCATCCAAAGCATGCCTGCGAATTCCGGTTCAAACGCCGGATCGAGCTTCACCATGGCTTCCTTCAAAAACTTTACCCAGTCGGTGTAGAGATTGCCGGTGGCTCCCCCTGCGCTTGGCGAGCGCCATTGCACACCGAGATTGGTTGCCCCCCAGGCAATCTTGATAATCGCCATCACCTGGGCGGGGTCCTGGGGTGCCATCGTATAACCAAACAGAAGTTCAGGGCCAAAGGTGCCTTTCCCATCTCTGTCTCCAAAACCGGAACCAAGCCCATCTCTCAAATACGCCCAACCATATTCGCCGAGACGGCACTCACCGCGCACAAAAACAATGACGTTCGGATTGAGGCCCTTGTATTTTTCAGGCATGGGAGAGACCATGCTACAGCCGACCGCGTTGGACTGCCCCGAAGATATATATACCTTCAGACTTTTTTTGACTGTCCGGAATTTCCAGCATTCACCTGCAGAAGTTGCCAAGGAACCCCTGTTGATCGATTCCACCCGCCAGAAATAGGACTTCCCAGGAACAGGAGCCTTGATTGGCAACTCGACGGATGTGACCGTCGGTGCCAGTCCGGCGAAATCTGGAATCTTCTTGGCGAGCACTTCAGCGGCGGTCTCACCGATATAGACATTCTGTTTGGTGGCATATTGGCCTGGTATCCAGGACAATTCGTGCTTGCCGCCCTCAACCATGATATAGCTATCTGCCGGAATCGGCTTGGCGGCGTTGCCAGTCATGGTCTCGAACTCCGAGACAATGCCCTTCTGAGTGATTTTCCCGGAGGCATCGAGTTGATCAACCCGCCAATAGTAAGTCGTGCCGAGTGCCAGCTTCAGCGGCCCGTAATGTGACTCCGCCAGTCTGTCGATCGCAAGCGGAAAGGACTCGCCAATTGCAGGTGCGCCACTCGCTGCCAACTCCAACTGTCCCTTCTCAGTGGAAACGTGTAGAGCAAAGCCAGCCACATCCTGAGAACCTTTCTCCCACTCAAGCGTGGTGGTGACGCCATCCAGGGTCGAGCCGCTCCGGGGTGCTATTAAGTGAGCTGACTTGAAACCACTCACATTCCAACATTCAAGCGTCGTAAAGCCCCGGTCAAAAATTGACATGGCCGCTATCGATCCGTCGATGTGATGGGTATATCCAACGTTCGCTGCTGGATCACCACCCATGCAGGCACCAATCACAAATGGTCTGTCCGCTTTGATAGCTAACGAGAATTTTCGACTCACGCGAAGATTGCCGTCGCACCACACACTGAATTCCCCTTCCCTGCCGCCTGCGTATGTATAGATCAGCGTGTGCCATGCATTTTTTTCGGGGAGATTGCCTTGCCAGCCAGACACATTGCCGCTCCATGTTCCGAGTGCGCCATACTGGGAGGAATCGCCGTATTGCAGTTGAAGACAATTGTCCGGCCGGTTAGCCCATGACACAAGCGTCCGCTCGTCGCTCAGATTCCTGCAATGAGTTTTAACAATAACGGTCCACGGGTGGTCGCCGACAATTCCCGCCGGGGCCTTAAAATCCGCCAGCATGTGGTCTTTTCCGCCGAAATCCACCGCCTTCACGCCATCAATCACTTTGACCTGTGTGTTGGTACCATCGCTCTTAAAAGCTCCCTTCAGGCTTCCGGTGTTATCCCATGATGCCAGCGGGCCATCCTGCAAGTTGGCGGCATCGAGCGCCACCAGAGCTGTCTGTGCCTGGGCCCTGTTGCCGAGCCCTCCCCATGCCGTCACTCCAGTCAGGGCAATCAGCGGGAGGGTTCGTTTCAAGATCATCCGGACTTTAACTATTTTGTTAGCGTGTTTCATGTTATTGCAGAATAAGGTTCATGGAGAGAATGAGGATTTTGTCTATTTGGCGGCCGCCGCACTCGGCAACTGGTCGATGAGTGTCGTGAGGTCTGGAGCATTGCCTCTAAGTCTCAGATAGACAATGAAAATCTGGCGGTACGCGTCGAGGTATTTCATCCTGGCTTCGCTGAATGCGACCGTCTTTTTTCCGACCATCAGGCCGCTGCCGATGCCATCGAATGTGATCCGAATATTCCCGTCCTCGATTTGCAGGCTCGCATAGAGCGGGCTGCTATACACCAGGTCGGTCTTTCCGTAGTCCTTGGCCAAGGCCCACAGTGCGAGACGTTCACCGACATCGCGCTTGTTCCTGGGATGGATGTTCTTGGGATCGCCGGTTTCCTTCTGCACCTTGCGGGCGAAATAGAAGCCGACGGCGGGGCAGTCATCGATCGCCTTGACGTCAGGAACGATGCGATTCCACAGTTTCAGGCGGGCAAGAGTTAGAGCCGACAGGTCCTGGCCGCCGAATTGGACGCTCACCTTCTCACCGGGTGCGGCCCAACCCCAGACGTTGACGTTGATATCGCGCTGAAGGACCATGTGATCGGTGAACACCCCGTGCAGTTTCACATCCGCACGGGCCGTCAGTCCGCCCGGCACCAGCCCCAAAAGGGCGATCAATTGTGTTGTTAGTTTCATGATGTATGTTAGTTAGAATCAAGCGCTGTGGTTGTCAGACAGGCATGAATGCTTGCTGACACGCAACCATTCCCGCTATTCCCCCATCACGCAACTGATGGCCCACAGGCGCTTGGTGGTGTTCTGAATAGACCGAATGATCCACCAGCGCTTCTGGGGCTCCACCGGCCCGATAGAACGGCCACAGGTCGATCCAGGTGTGCGCAGTCGTGGCCGTATGCACGGGCATGGTTCGGTCTCCATCGCGCAGCGGGTCCTTCCAGTCTCCGGGTTTGCGCTCCGGGAATTCGCTTGCCAGAAACGGTTCCCTGTATTCATGGGTGAGCAGGCGGTTTTGACAACCAACCGACCGCCGAGCGCGGCACGCGGGAAACGGTGCCATGACGCGGATTAGGCGGCGGTTGCAGCTCCGCGGTGCGATCTGTCCAATTCTTCAGATCGGTCGAAGTGGCCAGCGAGTGGTGTCCATTGGCGAACGCGTCCCAGTAGAGATACCAGAGGTTATCGCGCTTCAACAACGACGGGCCTTCAGCCATTTCATGGGGACGCATGGTTGAGCCTGGGCCGGCAACCGGTGTTTCCACCAGCGACCATGGCTGGGAAAAATCGGCGAGAGCGGTGGCGAGACGCAGATTCTTGCCGCCTTTTGATGGCTCCTCCTCGTTCTTGTAAACCAGAACCCAGCGCTTCGCGGCGACGTTCTCATCCAGTGCCATCATGCCGTCGATGCAGCTATATTTCGGATCCAGAAATACCTTTGCCTCCGAGAACGTTTTCCCATCCGAGGTGCGGGTGGCATAAATCCGGTGACCACCCGACTCTAGCGTCGAACTCCAGAAGATCAGGTCATTTTCGGCGGCAATGGCCAAACCGCCTACCGAAAGCGCCGCCAAGGATATTAACTGAATCGTTTTATTTGCTTTCATAAGGTTCATCATCTTGTGTTTCATTTGACGCTGTTCTCATTGCCGTCGACATAAGTGGGGAAGATGTCAGGGCACTCACAGAAATTGACCGACGATGGGATCTCACCGAGATGGCTCCACCGGGTCAGGTTGGCCGACTCGTACAGGTGAATGGATAGATTGCCGCTATGCCCCGGTCCCCAGGCGTGGGAGAGGGCCATATACCATTTTCCGCCGTGCTGGAAGACCTTCGGATCGCGGTCGGCGACACCGGGACCTGGCAAGACCGGGTTGTCTTGGTACTTGGTGAATGTCAGGCCGCCATCGTTGCTATAGGCCATGCTCGCCCGCACCGTGCAGCGCGGCCAGCGGCGCTAGCACCAGCCATGTGATGATAAGTTTGGAATTCATTGGACTCCGGATCCTCAATAAGGGTTGGACGGCATCATTTCCCAGGCCTTCACGCTGTTGAATATCGCCTGTCCTCCTTCAGCGAAAAGGACGATGCCAAGTGCATCTTTTCGGCTGGGATAAACACGCCTGCTGAGAACCTGCCGATCATTGGCAAATATCTCGATGATCGACTTATCGATAAACACCCGCAACTGGAGCGGTTCGTTTGGTGCTAGGACAAAGGGCGCGGCTTCGACCACCATGCGTCCGTCCTTGCCACTCTTGGTGGAATCGAAGACGAGTTCCTTTTTCTCCGCATCGTAATAGAGCAGCGTTTCTTCTTCGCCAGCGGGAGATGTGCGGACTTTCACGCCATAATGTTTCACTGTTGCACTGGAGATATTGATTTCCAGTTCGCAGGAATCACCGATGACATTTTGCAGCGGCTTTGTTTGGCCAGCATCGAGCTTGATGTCGTTCCATGATTGTTCATCCCCGCGGAGCATGTTGAGTTCGGGGACGGGCTTCATGCGGAGCGTGTTGTCGGCACCCAGCCAGAGAAGCCGTGGCAGGCACATGACACCGGACCAGCCTCGTTCCTTTTCATCGCGAGGATTGTCGTGCAACCATGCCCACATGATCTGGCGGCCCTTGCCATCAATCATGGCTTCAGGAGCAAAAGTGGTGGTGTCTTTCCACGTCATGCGTCCGTGGTTTTCGGGGATGAATTTATCGTTCTTTGTGTCGTAATTTCCGACATAATACTGGCAGCCTCTGTTGTGTGCGATGAAGAGCAGCAGATGCTTCCCGCTCGGTTTGCCGCCATCGGGGCTCGATGGAAGCGGAAGGAAACTCGGGCACATATCATCCTCGCTCACATCCGTCCACGCGGGGTTGCGTTCATAGAACTCGCCTTTGTATTTCCAGCTTTCCAAGTTTGCCGACTCATACAAATAGAGATGATCCCCTTTGAATTGTGCAGGGGAATCCGGTTTGCGTCCGTACTTGTCGAGCACCGGGCAATTTCCACCAAGCACATAATACTTCCCGTCTTTCTTCCAAATATTTGATGGATCCGCCGAACCGGTCACAGTCATGGACCCATCCGAATTCTTGGTTTCGGTGATGCCGAAGGCGGTGGATTTCACTGCAGGTTCTTTGAATAGCTCCCAAAGTTCATATTTGGCATCCGAGCTTTTCGCCACGCCAATCCCTTCGCTTCCACCACCGAGTTTCCAATAGGTCAGATAGGCGGTACCATCATCATCAAGAAAACCGCCACCGCTCCAAGCCCCATTTGCAATGGCGTCGGGATGGTGCCGCCAATGAATGAGGTCATTGCTAGATATGTGGCTCCACGTCTGCCAGCGCAAGTACATTAAATGGTATCGACCCTTCGCGTAGAACGCTCCGTTAGGATCGCCCGGCCAGGAGAACCCGTCCACGCAGGCGAAGTGGTAACCGGGACGCGAGGAATCGGCCAAGTACTTTTCGCGAAGCTGCCTAGCCGATTGCAATACCAGTTCCGGAACCTCACCCGGGTCTGACTTCGACCAGTGACCCGTGATGGTGGGAGCAGGCGGTGCTTTCTTCTCCGCGGTGGCAATTGGCATAGCCTGGGTGGCTTTTGTGCCAACGAGGGTCGGTGCAATCTCCGCAAATCGGGTAGATAGCGCCCCAGTAGGCAGAGCGACAAGTGAAGATCCATCGCTGGGAAGAATCAGCTTTCCATCCTTCACATGTGTGTTGCCGGTAACGTAGAGATCGGTGAAACGACCGGTCTTGTCGGAAAGTCTTCCGTCCTCAAAATCAAACCAAATCACCGGCTTGATCGCAGATGGCTTGTTAGCGACCAGTGTCTTGATTTCGGCTTGCGTCAGGACACGGTCATAAACCCGCGCGTCATCGATCGCTCCGACAAAGGTATTCTTGTTGTCCGGTTTGATGTGCCTCACTCCGAACACAATCGCAAGCTCATCGGAGAATGAGCATGTCCTCTCAACCTTGTAATCGCAGGTTTTTTCGCCATTCCGATAAATCGTGACGGTCTTATCCTGATAGGTGATCGCGAGCTGGATAAACTGGCCGGGCGGGGCGGCTTCCAACGGCAAAGTGTCCTTGGCTTTCGGAGCCCGGTTGAAACTATCACTTCCGGGTGCCCAGGCCTTTGGCATAATCTCCGCGAAGACAATTCCATCGAACCCCCCGTTGAGATTGTCCATCGTTAGGGCACTCCCACCGCCCTGATCGAGGGTGGCTGGGCTCGCCCAAACGACGAGTGTCTTGTCCGTGAGATTCTTGCCCTTACCCGCTGGATTGTCCGCCTGCACAGCCGTCAAGCTGCAAAGCACGAGCGTTGCGTAACCGGTCATCATTCTTGTGGTCATTGTCTTCATGGTGGATTTTGTTGCCTCTGTTTTTACTCTCGTATGAATTTCTTCTTCAAGTCTGCTTCCAATGTTTGTCTTTCCACATCGGGCAGCGCAAGCTTATAGACGAATATGTCGCCGATGTTGCCATTGAGAGCTGACCACCCGCCGGATCCCCCGCCGAGAAAGATTTCCCTCTGACGACCGCCATTAAAATTTGGATTGATCGCGGTCATGTCGCTGGTTCTGTTAGGATTGTCCATGATCTCGGTGCCATTGGCATAGACCTTGTATTTTGCGTCGGGCTGGACGACCAGACTCAACACCGTGACCTGTCCATCCGGAATGGTTTTCTCGCTGTTATTTCTAAAGCCGTTGCAGAACACGAAAACCTGCCCGCTATCGTTCTTGATGCCCAGCACCAACCGGTCACCGAAGATATCCTCCGTCAAAATAGAAAAGATCTGGATGGTAGGTGTCCAGCAGGTCCTGCGACCGTTTGAACCATTCGACCTTCCAGTATTCCGGCGGATTCGTCGGGTAATTTCGCCCGCTGTCCGCGAATGGCGGATGGTAGCCAGCAGACGCGGGCTTTCTCCGCGGCTCAGCGCCTGCGGCCAGCACACTTTGAGGCAGCACTGATGCGCCAGCCAGTATGAGAATTGCGTTTAGTAGGTGTGTTTGCATTGGGTACGGACGTGCACGGTGTGGTGCCACCAGCGTTCACAAAACCGCTCCGTGTTACGGTTGCTTGGTTTTGGGTTTCAGTGGCTGGCGCGGCTTCAGGCGCTGCCACCATTCCTCCCACGCTTTTGCAAGGGTATCAGCACGCCCGGCTTGCTGGGCCGCCAAATCGCGCATCTCGGTCGGGTCGGTGGCCAGATCGTAGAGTTCCCACGGTTTCTGGCTGAGCGCGACGAGTTTCCAATCTCCATCACGGACAAACCGATTGCCCTCGTGTTCCATGAAAATCCGCCGCGATGGCAGTGGTTGGCCGTTCATGGCAGGCAGCAGGCTCACCCCTTCCTGTGGCAGGATCGCCGTCTCGCCGACTTGTTTCGGATAGGTCGCGCCCGCCAGCTCGCAGATTGTCGGCATGAAATCCGTGATGTAGCCCGGCCCTGGCGCGTAGCCCTTCGCCTTCAGCCCCGCCGACCAGTGAACGATGAAGGGGGTCCGCACGCCGCCCTCTTGGCCGTAGTGTTTGAACAACCGCAAAGGAGTGTCGCACGCACTGGCCCAGCCGCTGCCATAACTGACGTAACTGTTGGGTCCGCCAACCTTTTGCAAATCCGTCCCGGTGTGCAGCACGTTGTCAGGGCCGCTGGTGTTATCGAATCCGAACGGATCCCACTCGGCACACGCCCCGTTGTCGCTCAGGAAAAAGATGACAGTGTTGTCATACTGCCCGCTCGATTTCAAATGCGCCAGAATCCGGCCAATGGCCTGATCCATGTGGTCGACCATCGCGGCATACACCGCCATGCGGCGCGCCAGATCATGGCGACGATCCTCCGGCAGCGAATCCCATGCGGGAATATCCTTATCCGCCCAACCGGTCTTGACATTAGACCAGTTAGACGGGGTAATACCGCGCGGCGTCAAAACCAGGTCTGCCGGCATGAGGCCAAGTTTTTTCTGCCGGGCCAGACGTTCCTCGCGGACACCATCCCAACCTTTTTTGAAATACATGTCCTGATACTTCGCAATGTCGGCATCCGGCGCATGCAACGGAAAATGTGCCGCGTTGAACGCTAGATAGAGGAACCACGGCTGCGGGCTCTTCGGCCCGATGAAATCCAACGCATAGTCCGCAAACACATCGGTGGAATAAAACCGGTCCTTGGCGTACTCGCGCTTCGTTCGGTCCTTCGGCCAGCGCGTGTAAAACGGCTGTTCCTGCCAGCAGGAATTAAACCCTCCGAGCATCCCGTAGAACTCATCAAACCCGCGCTCAGTCGGCGGATTATTCTCGTTGAGATGCCACTTGCCCACCATCAGCGTGCGATAGCCGGCGGGCTTTAACACCTCGGCTATTGTCACCGAATTTTTCACTAGCCGGCCGCCCAGATTGGGAAAGCCCGCCTGATGCGGGTGCAGACCGGTGAGGATGCACGCCCGGGTCGGTGAACATCGCGCCGAGTTATAGAATTGACGGAACTGCAATCCGGCCTTTGCCAGAGAGTCCAAATTCGGCGTGGCAATCTCACCGCCGTAGCAGCCGAGATCGGAATATCCCACGTCGTCGGCGAGGATCAGTAAAATGTTTGGCTTGCCGGTCCTGGGTGCCTCGGCGGCCTGCAACATGGCCAGTGGCGCAAGCAGCAGCGTGGCAAGGATAGTGGAGGTGATCACGTTCATATAGTTCACATTTTGGCTGCGGCAATGCGCAGCAGCATGACGCCGTGACGCGGGAGGGTCGCGGAGAATTCGCCGTCTATCACGCCTAGGTCTTTCTGGCGGCTGACGCCGGTCATGGGATCAACCTTGAGACCGTCCGGCAGGCCTTTGGCGGCAAAGGTGATCGGGGCGGCCCCGGTAGCGGGGATCTTGAAGAAGAACGGGTTGCCGGGCCGCACGCCGAACAC
>Ga0118677_10003187_pt1 | contig 31583 bp, 33 predicted proteins | sample AliMusrvi5mmetaG_FD_86154 | JGI IMG/M metagenome (GOLD analysis project Ga0118677, IMG submission 86154) | reverse complement strand
TATTTAATTATATCAGTGCTTTTTTTATGTGCAATAAAATTCATTTTTCTTATTGTTGCCACATTTTGCCATAAACTAAAATATCGAAATTTGTCAGTGTAAAATGTTCGACAACAAGTATCAATGTGTCGAAACGTTTCAAATAGTTTGATACCTATTCGGAAACGTACAAAACTATAATCATATTTTAAAATGTATAGTACTGTAATTGAATTAGCAAAACAATGCCCGGATGTAAATATTACACTCAAAGCGGGAGAACTTATCGAAGCCATTGATTATTGCGTAAATAAAACACGCAAAGAATTAGAACAGCAGATTACCGATTCTAACTCGGAAACATATCCAAGCCCGAAGCGGGTTTGTGAAATTCTCGATGTGGATCTATCTACATTATGGCGTTGGAATAAGCGTGGTTATTTGTGCTCTTCAGAGGTAGGTGGTAAACGCCGATACAAAATGAGTGAAGTCAAAGCAATTCTTAACGGTGGGGGAATACGCAAATGACAGACTATAAAACTCACCTCGAAAAATTCGTTTCAGACATTTACAAAAAGTTTGACGAAGAAAAAGAAAAGCGTGATTCTTTGAAAATCATTGACCGGAATTACGAAAAGATTCAAAAGCAACTTGATGAACTTGTAAAAGCAATAAACAAGCCCAAAGTACCCGAGCAAATTCAAATCATTGACAATAATAATTTCATAGATTTAATGGGTATTAGTCAGAAAACAGCCCAAAGTTGGAGAGACACCGGAGTGGTTAGTTTTTCACAGGTAGGAAACAAAATCTATTATAAAGTTTCTGACGTACAGGAACTAATAAACTTGAACTATCATAAAGCTAAAGTAAAAGGAGGAAAAAAGAAATGATAGACGAAAAACAAACCCCTTCGGACTCGCCAAAGTCCTCAGGGGTAAATGAAATATTGCAAGACAAAAATACTGATTTTATCAAAGCGATGCAATCAGATATTCAATCCATATCAAAGCAAACCGAAGTAAAAGACAACCCTTTTCCAATGACCGGAATGCCTCAAATTCTTGCCGACTTGATTAATGATAGTGTGGATGTTTATGGAAGTCCACTTGAATACTTTGCATGTACTCTGATGGTTGCATGTGCTTCGGTTGTTCGTAAACGTGCTGTTTTAGACGATGGAAAATACAAGAATTACCCGCAATTGTGGATAATGTATATTGGCTCGTCGGGCATTGGAAAAGATGCCCCATTGAAAATTGCATTTAAACCAATAATTGAATATGATTTGGAAGCATACGGCAGATACGAATTTGAATTAGCCGAATGGAGAATTGCCGATGCAGCTTGTAAAAAAGCCAAAGAATCTTCTCCTCCAAAACCATTCCCAAGAATGATTCTTATTGACGATGCTACACCAGAAAGTTTTTACCCATGTTTACAGCAAAACGGTGGGTTAACGTTGCATAGAGACGAATTAAGCGGTTGGTTTGCTGATTTTGGAAGATATGCAAAAAGTGGCGAAGTGGCTCGTTATTTATCACTTTTTACCAACGGTACATTTTCAATAAGTCGGGTAGGTAAAGACCATATTAAAATCTCTGACCCATATTATTCAATCATTGGAGGTATTCAGCCCCTGGTATTGGGTTCAACGCTCAATGAAAATCAAATGAGAGAAAATGGGTTAGCACAAAGGTTTCTATATGCTTTCCCTGACAATGCAAAACAACCAATGTATAATGATGCTATACCAAATCCGGTATATCCTTTACGCTACAAAAAATTGATAGAGTACTTACATGATAATGACTTTGGCACACTCACACTTTCTGCCGAAGCCAAGTCATGTTATATTGATTTCGTCAATGAGATGGCGCATGAAAGGAATAAAACTGACATTGAATACCGACAAGCATTGTATTCTCGATTTCGTATGCATGTGTTGAGAATTGCTCTAACCCTTGAATTAGTCGGCTCCTATCCAATTGGGTTAAATGATTCAAAAACAATTTCTGGAGAAACAATGCAATATGCTATTGACATTTGCAGATACTTTATTGTGTGTGGTTTAAAAGTCGAAAAGTTGGGTGGTTCAAACAATGAGAATAAAACTCAAGATATGAAAGAGTTTGCAAGACTACTTTTGGAAAAAGGCATTACTCAATTGGAAGCTGCAAGGATTACAGGACTTTCTCAAGCAACCATTAGTAGAAACAAATAATTGGTAGTCACGCTGAATAGTGAATAATGAATATCTATATATTTATCTGTATATATGTAAGTTAGGGCATATTTCATTATTCACTTATTCAAATTCAAAAAAACACAATGAATAATCAAAGTATCTGCATTGCGTTGTAATTCAATTATTTAAGCTATTATTCATTATTCACTATTCACACAGCATTATTAATTATTCAATTTTAATTATTAATTATGTACACTCAGCCATACCTCCAAAAATACAAAGGCATATCAACCCGGCACACCTGTCCGGAATGTGGTCAAAAGCAAAGTTTCACGCTTTATTTAGATGGCAACACCAACGAACCAATTCACCGAACCGTTGGCAAATGCAATCGAGAATCAAAATGTGGCTATCATTACACACCGAAACAATATTTTTTAGATAATCCGTCGCCTCTTGTAGAGACGTGGCATGCCACGTCTGAAAAATCAAATCATATTATCAAGAAGGATGTCCCACCGCAACCAGCCGGAACTATTCATTTCAGTTTCGTTGAAAAATCAGCAAGCTACCAAAGCAATTTTGTGCACTTCCTTTGTGAAATTCTTACCAATGACCAGATAAAATTTGTAGGTGAACATTACGCCTTAGGTGCAACTAAAAACAAAGAAGTGATCTATTGGCAGATTGACATTTCTGGAAAAGTCCGTACAGGTAAAATCATGCAATACAATCCCGAAACAGGAAAACGTATAAAACACGAAAGCGGAGCAATCGATTGGGTTCATAGCAAACTCAAAAAATCCGGCACACTACCCGAAGACTATAATTTACAGCAATGTTTTTTTGGCGAACACCTATTGACTATTTACCCCGAAGCAACTGTTTGTATTGTGGAAAGTGAAAAATCAGCACTAATTTCAGCGGCCATTTTTCCAAATTTCGTTTGGCTCGCTTCAGGTGGAATACAAGGACTTGCAGTTGATAAATGCAAAGTTTTAGAAGGCAGAACAGTTATTTTATACCCTGACTTAAATGCTTTTGATAAATGGTTCGAAAAATCCTTACTTATCAAAAACCAATGCGGATGTAAAATTTCGTTATCAACTCTTTTAGAAGACATTGCAACTCCTGAAGCAAAAGCAAAAGGATTAGATGTGGCTGATTTTATGATATGTCAACTCAAGAATAAACTATCAGACACAACACCTGAGAAACCACCAGTTCAAAATCGTTTCACTCCTGAACTGGAGCAAATGACCGAAACAAATCCGGCATTACTTCTCCTAATCAACAAATTAGAATTAATAGAATGCTAACAAAAAACCACAGTCATGACTTACAATGAAAAAAAAGAAGCAAAAAGGCTCAAGACCGAAAAAGACAATAAATATCTTTTAAAACAGATATTCAAACTCGCAGCAAATAAGTCCGAGATTCTAAAACGAATAAAGGCACACCCTTGTAAGAAACAGTTGAAACCCGACAGGAAACCAATTCACATAAAACGGTTGGTAAAAGTGTTAGGTGTAAATCAACGAACAATTATTTTGCTTGACAATAAGGAGTTTTTAGACAGGTATTTTCCTTGGGAGTACCGAGTGTTCAACCTTGTCGAAGTCGAAAAATTCATTAAATCACTTCCTGATTAAATTTAGTTTATTCCGGAATTTTCGTCTTTGTCATAAGTTGTCAAAATAAAACTTTAATTTTGTATTATTTTTTTTTCAACATTTATTTCCAAGTCAATATTATGTCCAATTCATTTCACTCTTTTTTTCACTATCTTTGCCTTTTGTTTTTTCACAATACCCAAGCATTAGGCATGAAACCCAATTGGCAAAACAAACCCCTATGGCAAATAAATAAACAAGTATAATAAGATGAAAGAGCTTATAAACATATATTGCGACGAGAGTTGCCATTTGCAAGATGATAAAGAATCAATCATGGCATTTGGTGCTGTATATTGTCCTGCTGCTAAAAAGGATGACATATTTGTTCGGATTTCCGAAATAAAGAAAAAATACAATCTTGTTCCGAAACATAAAAAAGACCCAAAAGAAAACAGAACCTTTTATGAAATTAAATGGAACAAGGTTTCTAAAAGTCAAATTGCTTTTTACAAGGAAATAATCGACTTCTTTTTCGACGATGACGATTTAAGTTTCAGGGTATTAATTGTGCCAGATAAACCAGGTTTAGACTATGAAGCCTATGGTCATACACACGACACATTTTATTACAAGATGTATTTCAACATGCTAAAAGTAATTCTGAATCCGGAATACGCTCACAACATTTATATTGATATTAAAGATACCAAAAGCAGAGAAAAGGTACATAAGTTAGAAGAAGTATTGCGGAATGACAAGTACGATTTTGCGAAAGAAATTATCAAAAAAGTGCAACAAGTACGTTCACACGAAGTAGAACTTATTCAACTTGCCGATTTATTTACCGGTGCTGTTTCGTACATTAATAGGGGACTGACTTCAAGTGCCGCTAAAACAGAATTAGTAGAATACATAAAACACCGCTCAAGATATTCATTGGTAAGATCTACCTTAGTGAAAGAGAAAAAATTTAATATCTTTATTTGGCAATCTTCTAAATATCTGAAATTATGAGTACAGTAGAGCCACTTGTATTTCCTGACTTACTGTATCTCGAAGACTATAGCGGAAATTTTACAGACTTTTTTAATGCTGTTTATGCCATTTTTGAAAGTCACTTTATCAAATCACACCCCGTTTTTCAAGGTGTTGCTGTTTATGCTCAGAAAAAACCGTTAGTAAATGGTATTCATAAAACTTTTCACCATATTACAAGCGAAGGAGAGATTGAGGAAGAGCGCACTCCCGATATAAGAAGAATGGAAAGGATTAGGTTTCCTAAGTTTGTAATTGAGAATTGTCCACACAACGAATTACTTATTTGGAAAAATAAACGAGGTAAAGATACAAGAGTTTTGATATTCAACGAAACGGAAGGATATTTGGTTGTGTTGACGGAAAGAAAGGGCTTTAATCTTTTTTGGACGGCTTATTATATTGAATATAAGCACCAAAGAACGAAATATGTAAAAGAGTACGAGGACTATATAAAGACCAAAACCGCTTAGGGTTACTAAACGGCTTCTATACTCCTTTAACACTTACGGTTTATTCAACTTGGTTACTGAGCTGGTGCAAAGATAACACTGTTTTATTTTTTTTGTTCCAAAAGCTAATTATTTCCCTCGACATTTAATGTATATTAACGTACTTTAAGGCTATATATTTCATAAACATGGCAACAATAGACAAACAACCCCTTACCTCAATGAACATTACAGAGGAACAATTACTAAATTTCAAACAACTTTTTCCTGAAGTATTTACCGAGGGGTTGAAAGTAGATTGGGAAAAACTCAAACTCACTTTGGGCGAAACTGTTGACACAGGCAAAGAACGCTACGGCATGAACTGGCCAGGCAAAGCCGACTGTTTTAAAACCATTCAGCAGCCAAGTATTGCCACACTTGTTCCGGCACGTGACGAAAGCATAGATTTTGATACTACCGAAAATCTGTTTATTGAGGGTGACAATTTGGAAGTATTGAAATTACTCCAAAAAAGCTATTTGGGTAAAGTGAAAATGATTTACATTGACCCACCATACAACACAGGCAATGACTTTATTTATCCTGACAATTATGCTGAAAACTTGAATACCTATTTAGAATATACTGGTCAGGTTGATAGTGAAGGTCGAAAATTTGGCACAAATACGGATACTGATGGTCGCTTTCACAGTAAATGGATGAATATGATGTATCCTCGTTTGTTTTTGTCAAAAAATTTATTGAAAGAAGATGGAATAATCTTTATTTCTATTGATGATAGTGAATATACCAATCTGAAATCAATATGTAATGAAGTTTTTGGCGAAGAAAATTTTCTTGTAACAATTACAAGAAGAACAAAAAGCGGTGGCGGTAGTGCTTCTCACCATTTTGCAGTAGAAAATGACTACATTATTGCTTTTGCCAAAAATAAATTATCTCTTGATAAAATATTTGTCCCACACGATGATGAATATGCAAAAAGATATGCACATGAAGACAAAGATGGTAGGTACTTTTGGGATACTATGGAAAGGTCATATACAGCTACTACACCTTATAAAATTGAAGCTCCTGATGGTTCTTTACTTGAGGGTAAATGGTTTAGGAGTGAAGAAAGGTTTCTATCAGACAAACAAAATGGTGAAGTTAGATTCCTTCAAAAAGCTGATGGTAGTTGGTCAGTGCAATTTAAGCAAAGAGTGCCTGAAGGTAAGAAAATTCGATCAATTTTCAATGATAATGAATTTAAATCAAGTCAGGACGATATGATTGAATTAAACATGGAAAGTATTTTTTCATTCCCTAAACCCATACACTTATTAAAATATATCTCATTAGGTATTTTGAAAGATAATGATATAATTCTTGATTTCTTCGCAGGTTCAGCTACGACTGCACATGCAATAATGGATTTAAATAAAGATGGCGGTAATCGCAAATTTATTTGTGTCCAAATTCCAGAGCCAACAGATGAAAAAAGCGAAGCTTTCAAAGCAGGTTACAAAAACATAGCCGAAATAAGTAAAGAACGAATTCGTAGAGTAGCCACCAAAATAAAAGCTGAATTAGAAACTGAAAGTTCAAAAAAGGTTGGTGAGATTTCATTTGAAGAACCGACAACAAACAACTCCTCAACTGACTTTGGTTTCAAAGTATTCAAACTTGACCATTCCAACTTTAAAATATGGGATGCTACGTTGGAAAAAGAACCGGAAGCTATACAACAACGCTTATTTGACCATATCGACCATATCTCACCTGAAGCAGCCCAAGAGTCTATTCTTTATGAGTTATTGCTAAAGTCAGGGTTTGAACTTACCACGCCAATTGAAAAGCTTATCCTTGCTGAAAAAATAGTTTTCAGCATTGCAGGTGGTCAATTGCTTATTTGTCTTGAAAAAGAATTGTCGCACGATTGTATAAAAGCAATGGCAGAAATGCAACCTACACGTGTCATTTGCTTAGACGAAGCCTTTACAGGCATTAATGCCGATGCGCTAAAAACCAATGCCGTTCAGATTATGAAAAGCAATGGAGTTGTAAACTTTAGAACGGTATAGAGTTATGGAAAACAAACAACTAAATTTGTTCGAATTCTTTGAAGATCCTTTTACAGCTTCAATTTACGATATTTTCCCAAATGCCGAATCGGATGAAATTGAATACAAATTAGCCGACGGTGGTTTTCCCGAAGAGTTTTGGAAAACATATTCGGCTTTTGCTAATACCAAAGGCGGTGTTATAGTATTGGGGGTAAAAGAAACCAAAACAGAGTTCGTTTTTGAAGGTATAAAACCGTCAAAAGTAGCGGTATATAAAAAAGCATTTTGGGACCAGGCGAATAACCCCCAAAAGGTTTCTTCGAATCTTTTGTCCGAATCCGATGTAAAGGATATTGAGTTTGAAGGCAAACATTTTCTGGCTTTTCGAATCCCCATTGCCTCTCGCATACAACGCCCGGTATTCATTACAACCAATCCCTTTGAAAACACATACAAACGAAATCACGAGGGGGATTATAAATGTCCTCGTGATGAAGTGAGAAGAATGATTGCCGATGCCGATTTGTCTGTCCCTGCTGACAGTAGGATATTGGTAGGCTATTCAATGGATGATTTCGACTTGAATAGTGTTCGGCAATATCGGCAGTTATTTGCTTCTAACAACCCCGGGCATGTGTGGCTTTCGCTTGGCGACCAAGAGTTTATTACTAAATTAGGTGCATTCCGAACCGACCGCAGAAACAAAAATGAGGGAGTTACTATGGCTGGTATGCTTATGTTTGGTAAAACCAATAGCATAACCGACCCCGAATGTTGCCCAAATTTTTTTCCCGATTACAGAGAAATTTTATCCAGAGATCCGCAAGTAAGATGGACTGATAGAGTTATCCCAGATGGCAATTGGGAAGGGAATTTATTCCAATTTTACCGATTAGTTTGGCCTAAACTTGCATTAAGTTTACCTAAGCCATTTCAACTGAAAAATGGTATTCGACAGGATGAAACCCCTGCGCATATTGCTCTACGTGAAGCATTTGTAAATGCTCTGATTCATACCGACTATACTGCGCCAAATAATATCGTGATTGAACAGCGGATTGATAATTATAAATTTTCTAATCCTGGAACTTTGTTAGTTTCTTTGCGCCAATACTATCATGGTGGTACCAGTGAATGTAGAAATAAAACCCTCCAACAAATGTTTTTGATGATTGGTAGTGCCGAAAAAGCAGGTAGTGGAGTTGATAAAATAATGTATGGATGGGAATTTGCTAAATGGCGAAAACCCTATTTAAAAATTGAATCTCAACCGGACAGAATCATTCTTGAACTTCCTAAGTTCAGTGTATTGCCCGATGAAACATTGCAAGCATTACGCATTCTTTTTGGTGATAATGTGGATACGGTTTTGAGTAAAGACGAACTAAACATTTTAGCTATCTGTCATATTGAAAACGAAGTGTCAAATAATAAACTCCAAGACTATATAAATAAGCATAGAACAGACATTACAAAAATTCTGCAAGATCTGTGCAAAGAAGGTTATCTGATTTCAGAAAATAAAAGCAGATGGACAACTTATCATTTGAATACTGATTTCATGAATAATGAGGAAACCTCAAATGAGGATAGTTCAAATGAGGAAACCTCAAATGAGCATAGTTCCTCAATCATAGATAGTTCAATTGAGGAAACCTTAAATGAGGATAGTTTGAAAAATGAGGACAGTTCAAATGAGGATAGTTCAAAAAACAACAAATTGGATTTGAGTATTTTGGAAATATGCAAGGATGACTATATGCCTATTGAAGAAATTGCAACAAAAATCAACAGGTCTATACGTCATTTACAAAACAGGATAATACCAACATTAGTAAAGCAAGGTAAACTTATTCGTTTGTATCCAAATGCACCAAATCACCCTCAACAAAAATATAAAACAAAGTGATGAAACTTAAATTTGACAGTTCTCAGGAATATCAACTTCAGGCAGTCAGCAGCTTTGTTGATTTGTTCGATGGGCAGAAGTTACATAAGGGCGATTATTCCATTGAAATAAACGACAACATTACCGAAGGTCAGGGAAGTCTTTTTCAATCCGAATTAGGCATTGGCAATAATCTGGTGGTTAGTGCTGAATCAATGCTGAAAAACCTGCATGATATTCAGGAACGTAACGATATTGACCCTATTTCCGAAGCTGAATTTGAGAAAAACGGTTTAAACTTTTCTGTCGAAATGGAAACCGGTACGGGTAAAACTTACGTTTACCTGCGTACCATTTTTGAATTAAGTCAGAAATATGGTTTCAAAAAATTCATTATTGTAGTGCCAAGTGTGGCTATCCGTGAGGGTGCATTAAAAAATATCGAAATCACTGCCGACCACTTCAAAGCATTGTACAACAACATAGAGTTTGAGCATTTTGTGTACGATAGTAAAAAAGCAAACCGCCTACGGCAGTTCGCCACCAGTAACCAATTGCAAATAATGATTATCAATATCGATGCCTTCAACAAAGACACCAATATCTTTAATCAGGAACGCAACCAACTCAATGGTTTCAGCCCTCGTGAGTTTATCAATGCTGTTCGTCCATTTATAATTATTGACGAACCTCAAAAAGTGGATAACACACCGAAAGCACAGGATGCAATCAAATCACTAAATCCAATTTGTATTTTCCGTTTTTCTGCTACGCATAAAAATCTCTACAACCTTATTTACAAATTAGACCCTATCAAGGCTTACGAGCAACGACTTGTAAAACAAATAGTTGTCGCTTCCGTTACGGGTTCTAACGCTCAAAACGATGCTTTTATCAAACTATTACAGGTTGATAATTCAAGCGGAATTAAAGCCAAAATTCGTATTCAGGTACAGGGCAAAGGCGATGTAAAAGAAAAAGATTTTTGGGTAAAACAAAATGCTGATTTATATGTGCTTTCCAACGAGCGTTCAGCCTATCAGAACGGTTTTGAGGTATTGGATATTAGTTGTGAACTAGGCAATGAATTTATTGATTTCACTTCCGGAAGATTGTATTTAGGTCAGGAGCGTGGAGGTATTACCGAAGATTTGATTGATGTTCAAATAAAAAACACAATCAAAAAACATTTGGATAAAGAGTTACAGTTGAAAGGTCGTGGAATAAAAGTTTTAAGTCTTTTCTTTGTTGATAAGGTTTCCAATTACCGTATCTACGATACGGATGGTAAACCAGCCAAAGGCAAATATGCTGATGAATTTGAAAGGCATTACGCTGAATTAATCCAACTTCCTCAATACAAAGAGTTAGATATTTTCCCTGTAGAAAAATGCCACGATGGATATTTCTCAGCCGATAAAAAAGGCGTTTATAAAGATACCAACGGTAGCACACAAGCCGACGATGATACTTACGCAAAAATCATGCGTAACAAAGAACAACTTCTTTCAATGGACGAGCCATTGAAATTCATTTTCTCCCACTCTGCACTTCGTGAAGGTTGGGATAATCCAAATGTATTCCAAATTTGCGTATTGCGTGAAGTAGGTAGTGCCAACGAAAGAAGACAAACGCTTGGTCGTGGGTTACGTTTACCTGTCAATAAAGATGGTGAACGTGTAAAAGACGACAACATAAACAAGCTGACTGTTATTGCTCGTGAAAGTTATGCCGACTTTGCAAGCGGTTTACAAAAAGAATACGAAGAAGAATGTGGTGTTACTTTTGGCAAAGTACCACAAATTGCTTTTGCAAAACTAACCGTAACTGATGGAGAACAAGAAAAACCATTGGGCAGGGTGGCAAGTGCTAACTTATGGGCAGAAATACAAACCAAAGGTTTTGTTGACAAAAACGGCAAAATTCAATCCACATTCAATCCTTCTAAAGAAGGCTTTTCATTGGGCTTGTCAGAAGAATTTGCCGATAAAGAACTGGAAATTATCAATGTTTTACAGTCTTATCAATTAGAACGACACATTAAGAAAGACGAAGAACCGAAACGCTTGAAAATCAACAAGCAAATTTTTCTTGACCCCGAATTTGAAACCCTTTGGAATAAAATTAAACACCGTACAACCTACCGTGTCGATTATTCTACAGATGATTTAATTGCTAACGCAACAAAATCAATTTCCGAAATGGAAAGAATAGATCCGGTTAAAGTGTCGTACCGTGAAGATATTATTGGAGTGGAGAAAAAAGGTATCACAACCACCAATACAAAAGCCAACGAAATTAAATTAGAATATACAGGCATTCTGCCTGATATTCTTGCATACCTCCAAAAAGAAACAGAGCTAACAAGAAGCACCTTAGTCAAAATACTTTCAGCCAGTAACCGCCTGAAAGAATTTGCCGTAAATCCTCAAAAGTTTATGGATGCAGTCGCTTCAATTCTCAATCGTGAATTGCACCGCTTAATGATTGACGGTATCAAGTACGAAAAACTAACAGCAGGTCAAACCGAATGGAGTATGCAGCTTTTCAGAGATGAAGAGTTGAAAGACTATTTCGAGCAATCATTAAAAGTAAATAATTCAGTCTACGACAGTATTATTTACGATAGTGAAATTGAACGTAAATTTGCAGAAGCATTAGACCAAAGAGAAGATATAAAACTGTTTGTAAAGCTACCTTCATTCTTCAAAATAGAAACACCCATTGGCACATACAACCCCGACTGGGCAATAGTAAAGCACGATGACAACACAATATACTTAGTCCGTGAAACTAAAGGCACAAAAGACTTTGAAAAACTTCGCAATTCCGAAGCCGACAAAATCAAATGCGGTCGCAAACACTTTGAAGCCATAGGAGCAGACTTTGACGTAGTTACTTCGGCAGTTGAAATATAAAATTAGTCCAATGCTATCTTAATTTTATCGAACCTATTAATTATGGACCAGCCAAAACTTGAAAGATTGCTTCGATTAATGAAAATGCTTACAGCAAACAATTCATTAACCGTGGATGAAATAGCCAATAAATTGTCTATTTCTTCTCGTTCCGTTTATCGCTATATCGACACGTTCCGTGAAGCTGGTTTTGTGATAAAGAAAGCAGATAACTTCATAAAGCTCGATAAATCTTCGCCATATTTCAAAGACATAAGTGAATTGATTCACTTTACCGAAGAAGAAGCCTATATTCTCAAATCTGCGATTGAGAATATAGATGAAAACAACCTACTCAAACAAAACCTCAAAAAGAAACTCTATACTGTTTACAGTTACAACATTTTGGCAGAAACAATCGTCAGCGGCAAAAACGGTCGTAATGTGCAACTTCTGGTTGAAGCTATAGAAAACAAACGCCCGGTAATCCTCCGCAATTACTCTTCTGCACATGGTAAAGTTATTCGCGACCGCTATGTTGAAGCATATGCATTTACAACTAATTATGTTCAAATTTGGTGTTATTGCTCCGAAGAAAACACGAACAAACTTTTCAAAATCTCCCGCATTGGTTCTGTTGAAATTCTACAAGAAAATTGGAAGTTTGAGGAAAATCACAAATCCGGTTACATTGATATTTTTCGCATGAACAGCGATGAAATGTTACCAATAAAACTAAAACTTGGCTTGCGTTCTGTAAGTCTTTTAACCGAAGAATTTCCGCTTGCTTCCAAATATATTCAAAAGCTAAATAACAATGAATGGATGCTCGATACCGAAGTTTGCTCATTCGATGGAGTTGGTCGCTTTGTCATGGGCTTATTAGATGATATTGAAATTATTGATTCACCGGAATTTGATAAATACATTCTCGAGCTTGTAAATAAATTTCAAAATAAATTGTCATTGTCATAAGTTGTCAAAATACCACCGTTACTTTGTACCGTAATTTACCCAAATAAATAACAAACGGTATGAAAACCAAAAATAGACATTACAGCACTTTCCACATTGCAGGTTTCTCGTATTGGGAGGGCTGCATGGCTTTCAACGAATTAAAAATTGGTACTGAACTTACTCTTATGCGTGAAGATGACAATAAATTTGATCCTTATGCAATAGCCATTTATTATGGGGAATACAAACTCGGATTTATTCCTCGTACAGAAAATCACGAAATAAGCAAATTTCTTGAACTTGGATATTCCGATTTATTTGAAGTACGCATAAATAAATTATCCCCGGATGCTCATTTAGAAAATCAGGTGGGAGTAATCGTGTATATCAAAACCAATAAAGCGGAATAAATATACTTCCTTAGATAATTTCATTAAATAAAATGAGGTATGTTTTCTTGGCGAGTAGTCGAACAGCAATGTCGATTTCGCCCTAAAAGAAAACTGCTTCTCAAAGCCACAGTATGATCGCAGTTGGTAGCGATTGGACTTGAAAGAGCGCAATATCGCAGGTTCAATTCCTGCACTGTGGCTTTGTTTTTAAAATAGCATTCTATGAAAAAAAGATTACGTAAAAAACTGCATAGGTCTGAATATTCAGAAGTTGGTGTATCAATTAAGATACAAGCCACTGAGGATGAAGTACAGCGATTGTTGGATAAAATTACGGAACTTGCCGATAAACTTGAGTTGAGCTTTACAGGAGGTGGTTTGGGTTATATTATTATTCCTTCAACTGAAACTTTTGGTGATAAAAAAGTGCCTACAAAAATAGAATCTTTGATTGAGGCATTATCCGGTTTCCCATTTCTATTTCCAGATTTTGTTATGGGCTATTTCCAATCAAATAATTGTCTTAAAATCAATCAATATCAGATAGACGAACTAAAATTAGGAATAGAAAAAGGACAATTTGAATTTAAGTCGAATTGGCATTGTGATTTGTGGAATTAAAATAATGAGTGATATATATGTGATATTAATTTGAATGTTATGTGGGCAATAATAGGGTTAATTCTCTTATCAATTTTTATAGTCTACTTTATTATAAGTTTGGTGTCCTCTATAGTTGTAGTGCATATGTTTCTGTGGTTTAAGATACAAGACATTTTTAGTTGGCTAAAACAGAAGTTTTTTTCATAACTCCTCAAATCACACTTCGTTAGTTTCTACTGACGAAGTTTTTTTTAATAAACAGTAATTATTTTTACCTGTGTCATAAGTTGTCAAAATACTACCGTTACTTTGTACTTTATTTATTTAACTAATAAATCATTTAAAAGGTAACAGTATGAAAACAACTATCAGGAATTTTACTTTTCTTTTACTCCTTTCAATCTCATTATTTGCTTGCTCTGACGCTAACGGTCCAGTCATTGGAACTGCTAACTGGCTTTTCACCGTAAAAACAACCACCTCTACAAGCCCTGCGGTTAGTGGTTATCCTCAAACTACCACTACAACCGTAACCAAAAACGGACTCACCACCAAAGAAGCCGAAGATGTTGTAACCGGCCTAACAAGCACTGCAACTTCCAGCCAATACATTGCCGGTTATGGCACATTAACCGTAACAGTGAAATCAACCTGTACTAAATCAGTAGTAAAATAAAGAGCTATGAAAAAAATAATCTTATTAGTTATTTGCGTTTTATCAGTTGGTTATATAAGCGCACAAAGTTTGACTGAATACACAGCTTCAAATAATGTTACCTATCACATTGGTGATACAATCAAACTTGGCAGAGGTTCAGCTCCCAATGGCGATTTCATTTATTGTCAGATGGGTGACACTTACGCTGTCATGGCAGCTTTAGGCGGTAGTGTAGGTCGGATTGACCAAGGGTTGCCAAGAAACTTGTCAGGAGCAAATATGATTATTAAAAAAATCAAAGAAACTAAATTCAAAGGAGCAAAATTGATTTCATTTAATGTTGCCGGTGGCAATTTTGTACAATACAAAATTTTAGTTGAAGATGCATTAACAACTGGCGAGTTGAAAAGCAATGGTTATACAAGTGATGAAGCATTATCAGCTCTCAAAAAAGCAAAAGACAAACTTGACCTTGGCTTAATCAAACCGGAGCAATACGATTCAATAAAATCAACCTTAGTAAAATTTATCAAGTAGTTTACCAATTCAAAAATTTTCCGTTTTTTAAACAGACCTTTTCAACAGAATTGGTCTGTTTTGTTTATCTCGAAAAATTTAATAACAATTTATTTCTACCTTTGTGAAAGAGTTTTTAATTTCAATTGTAAACCTCATATTAAATGTTAGGAGCTATATTTGGTGATATAGTTGGCTCAATATACGAGTTCAACAACATAAAATCCACTCAATTTGAGTTGTTAGGTAAAAGATCGACATTCACAGATGATTCGATTCTGACTATTGCCGTGGCAGATTGTTTATTGATGGGTGTTCTCAATAAAGAGAGACTCATTTTTATCATAAAGCAATATGTAAAAGAATATCCTAATCCCTTGGGTGGATATGGTTCTCGATTTCAGCAATGGGCATTTAGCAATGAAAAAGAACCTTATAATAGTTGGGGTAACGGTTCAGCTATGCGGGTGGCTGCGGTGGGATGGGCATTCAATACTTTGGAAGAAACCGAGAATATAGCTAAACTCACAGCCGAAATAACACACAATCACCCTGAAGGGATAAAAGGAGCACAAGCTACAGCAGCAGCCATTTATATGGCACGTACTTGTTCTGCAAAATTGGAAATAAAAGAGTATATCGAAAATAAGTACGGATATAACTTATCACGTACTTGTGACGAAATTAGACCTGATTATAGTTTTAATGAAAGTTGTGCGGGGACTGTCCCCGAAGCAATCATTGCATTTCTTGATAGTTCCGATTTTGAAACTGCTATACGACTGGCAGTATCATTAGGTGGAGATAGTGATACACTCACTTGTATTACCGGTGGTATTGCGGAGGCTTTTTACGGCATGACGAACAGTATTCCCGAAACTACTATTTCAGAATATAATCTGATAAATTTTGAAGAAGAAACAATTAATCGGCTTCCGGAAAAATTGAAAAAAGTCGTTTCTGAATTTTATCAAACCATTGTAAGTAAAAACAAACTATTTTGGGCTAAAAATGATTCGAGAACTGTTTGGGGTGGGGAACAATGGATAAAAACCAAGTTGGATGATAAAACCCTTGACGAAGAAAGTTATCGCTCATTCCTCAAATCATACGGTCCTGATTGGGATATGCGTTTTGGAGTATATTATGAAGATGGTTGGCATTATATATATCGGTCAAACTTTCTGCTCAAAAAGTTCAAAATCCAAAAACAGGATGATGGCTTATATCATGTAATCGAATCCTACACGACTGAACATGGAAATTATTCTGATTTGATTGAAGAAGTGCTTTGGCAGGGATATTTCAAACCACCTTATATCTATAAAGGTTTTGTAAGGGGTGAAAGAATTTATTAAATCTTCCAATTCCCCAAAATCCTAAAAATGCCAAATGAAAAGCGGTCAGGCTTTGCCTGTAAGTATTTTACGGGCAGCTCCGCAGGGCAATCCCCAGCCACTAAAAATCCCCACCATTCGTTCCTCATGGCTTGCACGGTCTTTTTTGTGGCTTCCGCACAATCCACGCTTCGTTGTCTTTATCTGTCACACTTTTTGCAAAAGGCAAAAAAGACGTTTGCACTCCAACCGCCACCACCGTGCTGCACTTGTGCCAGAAAAAAAACAACTCAAAGCTATTATACATAATTTGGTTATGGTCGTTTCCCTGCCTAAAGGCAGAGCAATAGGGAAGCCCATAACCAAATTATGTATAATAGCCGCACAAAATCAACGCTTTAGCCCCGCTTCGCTGCCCGAAGACCAACAAATTCCCCTCCTCCCTTTCAGCGGTTGCAGTAAGAAAAATATGTCGGGTTTTATTTCCATGTGCTTGCGGTAGGTTCATTCTCTTCACTAATTGCGTTTCGGGGGACGCTGTTCGTTCCTCACTACGCATCCACCCTTCACTACATTGCGTTCAGTTCATTTCACCCACCTCAGCACCGCACAGCATAGGTGGATAAGTCGCTCCATTCCACAATCCACGCAGTCATTCCATTTCGCTTTCCGGCTGTAATCCTCGCACAAAATCAACACACAAACAGCCAGTAAAGCTCCATTTCATTCCACCAACGCCTGTTTCATTACACGCCTAATCCACCAATGCTCTTTTCCAACGCAATTCCAATGGTATATTTTTCATACTGCGACGAGTCCACCCCATTAAGCGCCTTTCAGGCAGAGCGGTAAGTTTATTACATCTAATCGGTGAGTGTTTAGGCTATCGCCAATATAAGAAACCACAGAAGACCCCACCACGCAATAGTTGTGCAGAATACAAATATATATCGAGTTGATTATCCATGTGCTTGCAGTCGGCGAAATACGCCCACTTCAGCACCGCACGGCTTCGGGAAATACTCATTTCCATTTCGCAAGCTCCATTCATTCCGTTTTCCCCAAGCCCTTTTCCAACGCTAACCCAATGGTATATATTTATTTCTGCGACGAGTTAGCCCCAATAAGTCTAATCCCCTAAAGGGAGAGCTGAAAAAAGAAATGTTTAATTTGGATTACAACTGGCGGTAAGTCGTGAATAACTTTTAGTGTTTATTTTTTTAGTTGATTAAAAGTTATTTCCCGCCTTCCCGAGTGTTGGCTGCAAATCTCAAAAGTAGTGCTGATTTTCAAAATCGCTTTAGTTACAACCGGCGGAAAAACGAGAAAAACTTTTTTCGGGCTCGGTGGGACGGCCCAAAAAGTTTTTTCCCGTTTTCCGAGTGTTGGGTGCAAAAAATCACCGGCCTAAGTCATAGATAAGCCTACCATAAGTCTACCATAAGCCTACCATAAGCCCACCCAATAGAAAAAATCTATAATGTTTATCGGGCACAAAAAAAGCCCCACTTTGCAGTGGAGCTTCCTAAGTTTTGGGTGGTAATTATCAAAATACGTTTTTGATCTTCATGCTGTTTCCAACAGAAAATACATAATACTCAGCACCTGCTTTTTGAGAGAATTCAATTCCAACACAACTCAATAAACTTACGTTTTCGGTCATTACCGGAGTACCACTCAATGCACTTACGATTGAAACTTCAGGATTTTCTCCTGGTACGATTTCAATGTAATCGGAATACGTAACTTTTGAAAGCTCATTTAATGCTGGTTCAATGGGTTCGTAAACTTTTGTCAGCGAATTATAAGCATAATCCGAAATAACAGAAATTGAATTCACGAAACGGAAATGAGTTGCACCAGCAGGCACTTTGAGCTGTTCAAGTGGTTTAAACTCTTCAACGGTAAGCGTAACGCTGTTTCTTTCTGCATTAGCAGCTGTTTCAAATTTTCCGGTGAAAGAACCCTCAACAGTATTATTCCGGTTGAAATTCAACCCGATTAAATGTTGCGGTACAGCAGTAATCAAAATCGCACGAACACCACGAGCTTCGCTTTGGTCTTCCAAGTTAATTTTCTTAACGATACCAGTTAAGCGACCTGTAAATTGAGGGTCACTCATTTGTTTCATTAATTGAGATTGTCCAGCACGAATTGCTTTGCCTACTGTTGCACAGCCTCCAAATTCATTGTTATTCTCACGAGTTCTGACGAACGAAGCTCCAGTTTTTATCTGTTCGCCAGTTGCGCCCCCCTTTAATCCTGCAAAATCACCGGTCATGCCTTTGATTTTGTAATGTCTCACTTCTCCGAGTGTTCCGTTGTACTTAATGTGACCAGTCTGCCTTGCCATTTTTACCTCCTTTTTTTAAAATTAAATTTATATTTTTACTTATCAATTATTTGTACTAAATTTGTTGCTAAGTTACTAATTATTAAACATGTATAACACAATATAAATAAATGTAAAATGGAGTATTTGAGTGTATTTGAACCGAAAATTATAAAAAACAACTTCTTTTTAAACAAGGTAGTGGATGGAGATGGTGTTATCTTGAATGATTTCAGTAATAAATCAGAGCTTGAAATTAGGTTTTTGGGAATAGATGCCCCGGAAATAAAATCATGTCGAAAATTATTTCAAGACGAGAGAGAAACACACATGGCAGGTGCATTATTGATGATGTTGGGAAGAATGTCTTTCAATTTCATGAAAGAATTAGTACTTCCTGGAACTCCACTTACTATTGAATTGGAAAAAGGAAACGAAATGGATTCCTACGGAAGAACGTTGGCTTATGTCTATTTGCCCGATGGTAGATGCCTCAATGAAATAATGATTGCTGAAGGCTATGCGAAGCCCTACAGCCGATATTATTGTCGGGAGCTGACAAACCTATCAGATTCTAAACATGAAGGCTAAGAACGAAAGAATAGGATTGTATGGAATAGTTGATGACTTTTGAATGCGGAAAAATTATTATATTTGCTTCGACAGATAATCAAAATGTTACTACAATTTCTCGAAAAAACGCATTTGCCTGTAACTTGCCTGTAGTAAAAATAAAAACCTCGATAAGTCGCTGTTTTTCAGCTTATTATCGAGGTTTAAAAGTACCCAGAGCCGGGTATGAAATATGAAATTCCAAGCAATCTCATAAAACGAAAATGAAACAACATGTATATGTAACTGTCTATTAATCAGTTATAATATGAATGATTTATTGTTTCTTAAAGTACTATAAAATTTCGTCAGATTTCAATTATGTTGACAAAAAGCTTGCATTTTTGTCAACCATTTATTATCTTTGTAGTAATAAAAATCTGATGATTATGGCAACAATAACCCTTTCTTTATCGTCAAAAGTAGACAAAATTTCCAACAAGTCCGAAATCTTAATCCGTTTTGTTGGTAGCAGGGAACATATTTTTCGTTGCAAAAGCGGTCTGTATATTACACCTGAAAGATGGAATAATGCAGATGGGAAAGCTATAATTCCTCGTTTGGCAACTGCCGAACAGAAATCCCTTGTGAATCTGCAAACCACACTTGATAATTTAAAAAACGCTATTATTGAGTCATACACTGCTGTTGACAAAACAACGGTTGATAAAGTCTGGTTAGAAACTTTAGTTGATGAATTTCACCACCCGGAGAAATTTCATGTTCAGGAAAAGCCAGCGGCGCCAAATTTTATTGAATTGTTTTACAGCTTCGTTGAAAATAGAAAACTATCCCTTGTACGTAAAAACAACTTCAAAGTCATTGGAAGGGCATTGCAAAGATTTGAATTATATCAGCAAGCCGTAGAGGATGAAAACTTTGTACTTTCATTGGAATCCATTAACCTGGAGGTATTGCGTCAATTCGATAAATTTCTTCGTGAAGAGCACATTTATTGCACAAAACCAGAGTACAAAATCATTTACGATACATTCCCCGAAAAGAGAACTCCACAAGAAAGGGGACAGAACACCATAAATGATGTACATACAAAGCTCAGAACATTTTATATCTGGACTAATGATAACGGTTTAACTTCAAATAATCCATTTAAAAACTTCAAAATAGAAGAGTGTGTATATGGTTCGCCCATTTACATAAGTATAGAGGAACGCAATCAAATATACAATAAAGACCTTTCAAGTAGAGCACAATTGGCTATTCAGCGTGATATTTTTGTTTTTCAATGTCTTACTGGGTGTCGAGTTGGCGATTTAAAGAAACTCAAAAGGACGCACTATATAAATGGAGCTATTGAATATATTCCACGCAAAACGAAAGATGGCAGACCAGTTACAGTGCGTGTGCCATTAAACGACACAGCAAAAGAAATTTTGAAACGATATGAAACTTTTGAGGGCAATACACTTTTACCATTCATAAGTGAGCAAAAGTACAATGATGCAATTAAAAAAGTATTTGAGCTTGCTGAAGTAACCAGAATTGTCACAGTTGTAAATCCAACTACTCGCGAGGAAGAAAAGAAACCAATAAATGAAATTGCAAGCAGCCACATGGCCCGACGTACATTTATCGGCAATCTTTATAAAAAGGTAAAAGACCCAAATCTTGTGGGATCATTAAGTGGACATAAAGAAGGCAGCAAAGCGTTTGCTCGCTATAGGGATATTGATGAAGACATGAAAAAAGAATTAGTATCTTTGCTTGATTAACACAATATTGGATTATGGCAGATTCTACGATTAAAGATATATCACCAGATGATATTTATTACATGACATGGTTAATTGAATGCGTTGAACTTGATGATAACGGTGAGCCCTATGCTCCAATATTCCACGAAACGATAAGTCAGGATTATTATATCCCTGAAGCAGAGTATGTTTTAAATCAGAAATCTAACGATATTCAACTTCTCAATCAGATAGACCGATTTTGGTCATTAGAATATAGCAAAGACTATCCAAATTATGCCAGCATTTCAGGTTATCTAAAAGAGCTGGCAATTAAATATGTGCATAAAAAGTGCGTAAGGTCTGGCAGTCAAAACATTCATGAATATTTTGAGGATTGGATTGATCACACAAAAGCCCTATTGTCTGTTGAAGGCGACCGTCTAAGTTACATTGTATTTCTCTATGATATTGATGAACTTGTAAGGCTAGTTCGAACTAATCTAAAACTTTATTCATTAATATTATTCAAGCCGACCGGAAGCAGTTCTGCGCAGATTCTAAAAATACGATTAAAAAACTTTTTTGCTGTTGAGCAAAGTGCGTCAATTATTCCTGCCTTAGAACTAAGTAAGACCCAAATAGAAGAACAATTCATTTCGACTAGGCACGAACGATTTACTTCGGAATTAAGCCCATATAAATTCACTGAGTTGGAAAGAGTGAAATGTCTAAATCAAAATCAACAGAGAAGGCTTATTGAATTAATTATTGAATACGATACCCCTAGCGCTGTTGCAATGCTTTATTTTTTGGATTTGCCAAAGAAATTGAAAGCAGAGTATGGTAAAAATAAAGAGAAGCAATATTCTATTGTTGCTAAATCACTGAGCGTTTCTGAAAGAACTGTAAAAGGTAATTTTCTAACAGTGACAAATCCTGACTCTAAAGAAGACCAGTATAAGTATCCAGCTTGCGATAAGCTGCAAAGCGTTAAAAGTGATTACGAAGATATATGTAATAAAACTCAACTTAACATAAAATAAAAATGGGAGAATGATTTTTATTTTTGGGGGAATATCCCCCAAAAATACCCATATACTTTTGCCCTCGGTTCCAAATGGTTCCGGGGGCTTCTTTTTGGTAATTGCCACATGAAGAAGCTTGTAACAAATGGCAATAATTTATTGGATGAATAATGAAAAAATCTATCCGTTGGTGGAACTTGCGAGTTCGTGCCCTGGCCTAATGGTCACAGTAAAATGCAGCGACTTAATCGAAGCATTCAGATTAGTGGTTGAAGAATCCAAGCTCCAGAGGGAGCAAGTAAGTTCAAATCAGACGACCGAAACGTATTTAACCGAAGATGAGGTTAAGCAGATGCTTGGTGTGTGTCATTCAACAATGTGGAGATGGCAAAAGCAGGAGTACTTAAAGCCAGTGAAATTCGGAAGAAAGAACAGGTACAAGAAATCCGAGATAGAAGCTCTGATAAGTCAACAAAACTAAGACAGAACCTAGCAGTACATACGCAATCAACCAGCTGCAATCAATTAACGGTCGCCATTGCAAATAGATATAGCTCTGATTAAGAGCGAATAACAATAGATAAGTAAAATAATAAATAAAATTTATATAATGGTAAAAAAGAATGAAAAAACAGCGGATACAACAAATTCCGTATTAAAATTGGAAGCTGAATCAGTAAAAATCAGCACCAAAGCAGCGGTAAAATCAGTAGATTTAACCTCCCCAACCTCCGAATTTTCCTCCGAAAAGAAAGTGTCGGAAACGGAGAAGTTAAAAAAAACGAGCAAGTCAGCCAGCAAATCCCCTAAATCAACAAAAGAGGATTTGGAGGAAGTGTCGGAAGTAGAGGAAACGGGCAAAGTCAATTTGCCTACTTTCCCTGCAGTATGTTATGATAATTTACCGTCCTTGCTAAATAGGGCGGTAGCTAAGGGCAGTACACCCGAAGACAAAGATATTTTGTTACTTGGATCACTCGTGACCTTGTCAGCTTGTTTGCCCAATATCTCCGGTACGTATGACCAACGAGAAGTATATCCAAACTTGTTTTTGTTCGTAACTGCAAAAGCCTCAGCTGGAAAGGGCAGGCTAACGCTTTGCCGTAAATTGGTTGACCCAATTCACAAGGAGCTTTTGGAAATGCAGAAAAATGAATTTGAAGTGTATAAAGGCTTGCAGTCGCTTTTTAAACAAACTTCCAAGGTCTGTTCAGATCAAAATAAGCCTAAAGAGCCGTTACAACGGGCACTGATTATACCTGCAAACAGCAGTGCTACAAGTGTGTTTCAGATTTTGAATGATAACGATGGGGTTGGTTTAATGTTTGAAACCGAAGGCGACACATTGGCACAGGCTTTTAATAGCGAACATGGTAATTATTCCGATGGTTTCCGCAAAGCGTTCCACCACGAAACAATTTCGTATAGCCGTCGCAAGGATAAAGAGTTTGTCGAGCTCGACAAACCACGCCTTTCGGCTGTGCTTTCGGGTACACCTCGTCAGGTGTCAACACTTATACCAAGTGCTGAGAATGGTTTATTCAGTCGTTTCATATATTACTATATGAATATACGCCCTGAGTGGATTAATGTTTTTGCGGGTAACGACAGTCAAAACCTCGATAAGTATTTTGAGGAATTGGGTACACAGTTTTATGCATTTTACAATGTGCTGAAAGTGTCAAAGCCATTGCAATTCAAGCTTTCCATAAGTCAACAGTCGGAATTCAATGACTATTTTACGCAAACTCAAACCAAGCTGCATTGCATGTTAGGTGATGATTACTTGGCAAGCATACGTAGGTTAGGTTTAATATCATACCGTATCGCTATGATTTTAACTACTCTCAGAATCATGGATACTGGAGATATAACAGCACCATTAATCTGTTCCGATAATGATTTTCAAACAGCAATGTCAATTGTGAAAGTGTTGATTGAACATGCAGCTTATGTGTTTACCCAATTACCAACCGACCGTGCGTTTGTTGGCAAAGGCAAATCCTCAAAGCAACTCTTTTTTGATGCCTTGCCTGATACCTTTGACAGAAAAGGATATCAAGAGGCAGCTGCAAAAGTTGGTGTTAAAAATAAAACTGACGAAAAGTATATTGCAGAGTTTAAAAAATCTGGCCTCATTAAGCATATTGGTCATAATAGCTACTCTAAATAATTAATAAAAACCCCTTTAGCTCACATTTCTGAGCTAAAGGGTAATTTCATAACTAAAACATAAAAAATATTATGGAAAAAATAACTTTTATCGACATTAAATGTGCGCATGCGCACAGATATTACCCAATGACTCAAGCGGAGTTTATAGCTAATGTGGCACTGAAGCTTATAAAGAAAGTGCCCGAAAATGAAATCTTGAATTATCCAATCACCAGTGCTCGTGCAGATTACTATGCAGCAGCACAAAAAATTTGCGAGATGTATAAGACCAACAATGGATATAAAGTGTTCTACATAAGTACATTTAAGGGGCTGAATACTTTGCATAAAAAATGTATGTCAGCCAAAACTGTTTAATCAAATAAGCTATCTACTACCCATGGCGCTAGGTCAACATAAACTATTTCAAAGCATTACAAAGCAGCCAAATCGGCTGCTTTTTTTTGTTGAAAACTTTTTTCAATTTTTAATTGGAGATTCAATTATTTGTAATACATTTGTCAAATATTGTCAAGTCAAAAACAATCAATTATGTTATTTGTAGATAAAATAAGACAACTACGTGAGGAGAAGCAACTTCTGCAACGTCAAGTTTCAGCATTTCTTGAAATGGATAATGCTCTCTATTGTAAAATAGAACGTGGTGACCGTCCAGTAAAACGGGAACAAGTAAAACTACTCGCAAAATTGTTCGATTTTGATGAGTCAGAACTATTAAAACTCTGGTTGGCTGATAAAGTGTACGAAATAGTTGGTCAAGAGAAAGATGCCAATGGCATATTAAATGTTGTACAAGATAATATTGCTGAATATAAAAAAAATAATTATTATGAATAATATTCAAGAGGTTACTGTAAAAAACTCTGGTGCCACTTTTACTCCGGTGGGATTAGCTGACTTTTTATCAGACAAAATTTTATCATATTACAATAATAAAGAGAAAATTGCTGAAGTTTTAGACCCTGCATGTGGTGATGGTGCCTTGCTTTCTTCTATAGCTTTAAAAATTAAAGATAGTTTTGATTTTATGCTTAGCGGCTTTGATACAAATATTGACTATGTAATAAATACGCACAATCAATTATTAAATCTTGGTTTCACCAAAATACAAGTTCAACAAAAGGACTTTCTTGAAGTTTCTCCTAATAATACAGGATTGTTTTCTGACGAAACAAAACGAGAATTTGCTGATATTGTAATCGCAAATCCACCTTATGTGCGGACACAAATTTTAGGTGCGCAAAAATCTCAACAAATCGCTAAAGACTATGATCTCTCTGGGAAAATAGATTTATATTATCCTTTTTTAATGGGTATGACTAACGCTTTGAGAAAGGGAGGTATTTTAGGTGTAATTACCTCAAATCGTTATTTGACAACAAAAAGCGGTGCTGAGATTAGAAAGTTTTTACTTGAAAATTATGATATCCTTGAGGTGATAGATTTGGGCGACACTAAACTATTTAATGCTGCTGTATTGCCTGCAATTTTCATTGGTCGGAAGAAAGCAAGTAAAACACAATTAACAAAACCTTGTCTCTTTGCTAAAATTTACGAGAATTTTCAATTAAAAGCCAATAATAAAATTACCGAAGTTGATTCCATTTATGATATATTGACAAAAACTGAAGCTGGAACATTTTCAACAAACGGAAAAGTATTTGATTATAGCGTTGGCTTACTGAAGCATTCGCATATTAAAACTGATGTTTGGCAGATGACAAACGATACTGAGAACAAATGGATTGAAGCGATTCAATCGAATGCTGCTTTTTATATAGGAGATAAATTTAAGGTTAGAGTTGGTATAAAATCTTGTGCTGATAATGTTTTTTTGAATAACAATTGGGATAATGAACAAGCAATACCCGAAGACGAATTACTTAAACCTCTAATCTCTCAAGAAAATATTCAAAAATGGACGTGTACTTTATCGCAATACGCTAAGGTTCTGTACCCTCATTATTCTAAAAATGGAAAGAAAGATGTAGTTAATTTAGACGATTATCCGCAAGCTAAAGAATATCTTATGAAACACCGACCACAACTTGAATCACGCAAGTATTTAATTGAAGCTGGTCGGAAATGGTATGAAATGTGGGTTTCTCAGAATCCTGCATTGTGGGCTCTCCCAAAGATAGTGTTTCCAGATATTAGTATTGAAGCACGTTTTTCGTATGATGAAAGTGGTGCTATTGTCAATGGAAACTGCTATTGGTTCGTTGCTCAGACAAAAGAAGAAAATGAACTCCTTTTCTTAATTCAAGGTGTCTGTAATTCTGAAATAATGGCTCAATACCATGATCTCTGTTTCAACAACAAATTGTATTCTGGTCGCCGTCGTTATTTTAGTCAGTATATTGAAAAATATCCAATACCTGACCCAAAAAGCAAATATGCTCAGAAAATTATAACGATAGTCAAAGCGTTAAACTATCAGAGTGATTTAGACTCAGAAGCTCTTTCGCTTGAACTCAATCACTGCGTGAAAGAAGCTTTTGGCATTAAGGATTAAATACACATTGTCCTTTGTGTTTTTCAAAAAAAGCCATTGGGATTGAACGTTGACACTTATAACTTGTCTCACTTACATAAGTAAAAACTTCTCCAAGCTTTTCGCCTGGCACAAGGACAACGCCTTCAATTAAACCAGTCTGGGCATTTGTCAATGCGATAAGATATCTTATGTCTTTAGTTGTTATCCCAATTTCAGGCATAATGGAGTCCTCAAATTCAGGTGAATATTTCCCTAAATCAACAGTTGGGGAATCTTGTACTTTGACTTCTAACAATTGATTAGGTATGTCAGGATATCCTCCAGCAAGACCTTTTATGTTGTCTTCACTATAGCCAAGCAATTGGAGTATTAATCGCTCCAGAGCTTGACCTCTGTTTTTTGTGTCGTTTGCTTCTAAAGTAATTCCAATAATTCTTTTTGCTGTCATTTCTAACAACAATTGAATTGAAAACAAATGCTTCAAATCAGGTCCCTTTAGCATTGCTAGCGGTGTTTCTTTGTAGTCATGTCTAACCTGATAGGTAAGTTTATCAGTATCGTTAAAGGTCAGTATTGAATCTTCGCTTTTGATTATTCTATCACGTATTTTGTTTGAGATCATTAACTGGTGTTTGATTGTAGGTTTGCCAAACTTACCAAATTTTTTCTCAATATATTCTGGAGTAAGAACAATGATAGACTCGATTATTTCCTCTGTAGTGTTTACTTTAATAAAGATTAGCCTAATATCCTTACATTGTATCTTATCACCCGATGTGTAGTTTACTAAAATGGAATTACTGTTGGGCACTCTATTCCAGACTTGTAAATTATAGGTTTCTCCTGTTGTTACAATATAGGTATCAATTAATTCACGTATTAAACGTGGAACACCTTTTTGCCGAGGAGGCATTATTTCATAATCACCAGCATTTGCTTCGGGTGAAATATTCTGTTCGAAAATAGTCCTTGCAATCAATTTTCTTAACGAAGAGCCGTCTGTACGTGGTTTCCCTGTAAATTTAAACTTCACCCCAATCAATTTTCTTAAACAATCGACCAAATTTTCTGGAGATATGATATTTTCTGGAGATTTTGGGGGTATTTTAAATGCTTTGTCCATTGTAATTTTAATTATCTTTTTGCTCTTAGTTTTGTTATTTATTTTGTTCTTAAAAATTTCAAATGATTTGCTCATAAAACGACAGTTTTATTTTGTTAACACTTCAAGTAAATCTTTTATTTCTATATTCAAAGCTTTCGCAATCTTTTCGATATTGCAAAGTGTTATGTTTTTCTCTGCTCGTTCTATCATTCCAATATAAGTACGATGAAGTCCGGCTAACTCAGCTAGTTTTTCTTGTGAGAGCTGCCTTTCTTTTCTGTATTTTTGAACGTTTGATCCAAAAATTTGTAATATGGGTTCGCTAATCATAGTATGGAGTATTATAGTATGCAAAACTACCAGTTATTAAAAATCCAAACAACATACTATAATTAGCAGAATAAAAAAAATCCCCATTTCTTACAGTCGTAGAAAATGGGGAATTGTAGTATTTATAGGATATTCTCTGCCAATTGCAGTCACTCTGTCATGTCTTATTGTAATCTTCATGACAAGACATGAAAATAAATCTGACATTTACTGTCAAATTTACATATAAAACTCCATGGCATAATTATTGATGCATTCCGTGGAGTCAAATTCAATGTATGGCGTTATTTTCTCTTTGACTTTGGTTGATTATAGTAGTAAACAACCTGATATACATGAAACAATACTTTCTTGAAAAAGTTGTGCAAAAGTAGTATAATAAGTTGTAAAGCTGCTACTATTTAATCTTTTTTCATATATATTAATACTTCTACTCTGCTATCTGTCGCTGGCAAGTACAGTAGGTGATATCTGAACCTATAGTAAATCAGATATAATACATAATAATATGGGAAATAAAGTAACCTCGAAAAAGGTAGCTACAGAAGCTTCTAAAATTTTGCAAGACGACCGTTATAGCAAAACAAGTAAAAGTGTAGCAGGCAGCGCATTATCTCAGCGTGCAACAAAACGCAAATAGAGCTAATGAACGAGTTTTTACAGGTTCTCGTCAAAAACCTTGTAAATAATTTTATTTTACAACTAAAAAAATGCTTATGAGTACACTATTGCAAAGTATTAATAATTTAATTGATAACATTTCTGTCACAGATAGACAGGAAGCAAATATTGAAGCTTCGTTTAATAATTTAGAAACGTGCCTCACCAAAGAAGAAAGCGGGCTTTCTGTAAAGGAAGTCTTTTTGAATGGCTCTTATGAGCGTGATACTATTATCAGACCACTCGATGATGTTGATTTATTCGCTGTAATTGACGAGTCTGAATATTGTGTAAATGGAGTTGACCCAAAACCTCAAACCGTTCTAACTAATTTTAAAAATTATCTGAATGGTTTGACTGACTATAAAGGTAAGGTAAAACAAGACAGACCTTGTGTTACTATAGTTTTGTCAGATAAGGATTTTGATGTTTTGCCTTCGTTAAGAAAGTCTGGTGCCTTATATATACCAAATGAGGCATTGGATGGTTGGATTTTCACTGACCCAAAAACGCTTTCTAATAGCTTGAATAATGTTAACAAAAGACGTTCGAGTAAAGTAAAAGATATTGTGAAAGCAGTAAAATACTGGAAGCGTGAAAACAAACAGAACATTCCTTCATTTCATGTTGAACAAGTTGCAATCGACATATTCAATTTGTACGACTTTACGAATTACGAAGAGGGTATTCGTTTGTGGTTTAATCATGCGGAAGGCTTTCTTGTCTCTAGCAGGTTTAAGTCCTATGATGAGTACGATAAAGTCAAATCAAAGATAAGGGCAGTAAAAGATAAACTGAACGAAGCGAAGAAGTTGAACGATGAAAAGAAGGTAGCTGAAGCCAAGAAGATTTGGAAAGATATTTTCGGCAAGGAATTTCCGGTTTTGGATAAAGATGAGGCTAAAAGTTTCTCTGAATCACTTTCAAATGGCACATTAAAGCATAATGCTGCAACTGGTTTATCAACTGCGTCTGGCACTGCAATTGCAGCTTCAAGGGGTTTCTATGGGAAAATTCTTTAAAAGTCGAACGCCAAATATTCAAATCCAAATAGGTGCAATGAAAGCGAAATTTCCTCAATTTCGTTGCGCCTATAAGGATGGCAAGCTCACTTTTATTGGTGAGCTATTAATAAAGCCCGAATTGCCCATATACAAAGTTTCTGTAGAATATAGGGATAACTTAAGACCCTTGGTTCATGTTATTTCTCCAGCGTTAGTTGAGGATGCAAAGCATGTACACGCAGATGGTAGCCTATGTTTGTACCACCCTAAGAATTTCAACTGGCATAGTAAAAAACTTATAGCCAATGAAATTATGCAATGGACTATAGCTTGGATTTACTTTCATGAATATTGGTTACAGTCTGGTGAATGGATTGGTCCTGAAGTTCCACACATAAATATTAATGAATATGAATAATATCGTACCTTTTAAAAGTGATTTTAAAAGAGCTAAACAGTTTGACAAATATAATAGTTACTTTTTATATATTTCAACATTCTTGCTTGTAGTAGGTTTTGTTTTAAAAAAAATTCCTACTATAGATGAAAAAGTCGCGTCCAACATAGAAACCGCCAATGCGGTTTTTATTGTAGCTATATTTTTTCTTGGAATATTAGTTGATTATATCTATCGTAATGCTGAAAACTTAAGACGCCTTGATTTAATTGACAATTCATTTGGCACTCGCTTGTCTGAAAAAAAATCTAAAGACTATTACACTAATGACGATATTAAATACGGGTATAAAAAAGTTGGCGTAAACAACTTTGAAAGTGCTTTTTTTACTTATAGGATTCTAAAAGAATCTATTAATAAAGAGCGTATTAAGGTCGGTATTATTGCAATTTTATTTTTTATTTTAGCTGTATATGGATATGATAAAATATTCATTCTTGTTTTGCAATTGAGTATCCCTTTTTCACTTATTTCTCGACTATACAAAACGGAGGTGTTGTATTGCGGTTCTAAATCCGTCTGTGATAATTACAGAAGTATTTTTGATAAAGCTGATGAACTAAACGAAATTAAATTTCATGCGGAAATTATAAAAAACCTATTGGTGTATGAGTCAAATCTGGCTTGGAGTAGCATTCTGTTAGATGATAAAACATACCATAAATTGAATGAGTCGTTATCAAAAGAGTGGGATGAAATCAAAGTTGAATATGGGCTAAATTAAAAGGCAAATTCCCCATTTTTTACTTTGTAGGAAATGGGGAATTTTAGGAAATAGAGGAAATCCACCCACAAAACAACGCAGGTAAAGCGGTCTTCGTCCGTTCGTTCACTTTGTTCTCAAAAACATAGCCACAAGGGTAAACAAGCAGCCTAAAAAAATCTCCACACCTACGGGTAGTATTTTTTCGTCTGCCCTTGTGTCTAGCGCTTCCACACTCACTCCTGCGCTCCGGTAGGTGCTCGTCATGGCGTGTTAGCTTGTTTTGCTACACACGTTGTAACTAGCAAATAAAAAACCACCATTTTTTCGCAATTAATAATCACCAGTTTAAAAAGAGATTAGATTGCTATTTCATTGCAGAGCGTTGCTTTATCACGGAGCTTTAGCGTAGTGATA
>Ga0118677_10003185_pt1 | contig 31589 bp, 37 predicted proteins | sample AliMusrvi5mmetaG_FD_86154 | JGI IMG/M metagenome (GOLD analysis project Ga0118677, IMG submission 86154) | reverse complement strand
GTAGATATACAAAACGCAAATAGAAATATTCAACTCTTTGACTTTATAAGAATTTCCAAATAAAAAGAGTACAGCCTTACTTCCAAGATTCAACCGGCCCCTTTTGAACATATGTAATTTTAATCTCAATTGGATTTACAATCTCAATATGACCCGCTCTAGGCGGCACAACCTTTTCAACCGATGCCTGTTTCGATACAAGCCGTGCTTTCATATAGATTCCAAAACTGGCCGCAAGAAGGAGAAGTGAGACAATATATCCAGGCCCCCACGGTTCAGCAAAGATGAGAATATTTGCAAGAGAACCGAGCAAGGCTCCAGAGGCCTGTGCAAATTCAAAGAAGAATGCATTTGCATACTGAATCGTCGCGTATTTACTATTTCGAATAAGCAGTTTGAGTAGAGGAAGTGCTACACTTACGCAGGCTAGAAGAACCATTCCTTGATAGCTTGCACTAATACTACTCAAATCACTGTTCCAGCGAACAATCTCTTTTGTAAATGTACTGTAGGCTACTGTCAGGGCGGCCGCCTCCAGACTCGCAATAAGCGTCATTTCAATGATTCGCATATTGATATCCGTCCATGTTGACTGTAGATACTCTTGCCAAACTGTCATACATGCTACAAAGAAGGAGGCTCCTAGTGCAGAGGGTATACCAACTTGAAAATTTCCATTCGTATCAGATGTGAAAACAGAGATTGAAATACTAAGTGCAGAGGCAATACAGCAGGCCACCGCTCCAATATGCCATGCATTAAACTTTTTATTCAGAAAGAGATAACTCAATAGCATAGTAAATAGAATACTTGTGCTTATAAGAATTGTAAAGACGCTTCCTGGAATTACATTTACACTTTCACTGCGAAGAATTGTGACGATAAAGGTGAGGACACCCATACCTGAATACTGAACAAAGTTGTCCATGGTCATCGAAGAAGCCGATACTCGCCTCTGATACAAATAGATAGGAATCATGAAAATCCACATCTGATTGCTCAAGAGCGCAGTATATCCTGGTAGACTCAGAGGTGGAGTATTGTAGTTTAGACTTTTAATCGCAAGTGTTTCACCTGCTGAAGAGACTGCATAGGCAAGTCCAAAGAGAACTGCTAGCAGATGTTTTTGCTTAAATTGACTATAGTTGAAAGAAGGTATCACCATTTTTCAACTATACAAAGGGTAGGCTTACTAACTACAACCTCCACTACTCAAATTTACGGTCGTATCAGTGATACAAAAATAAATAATCCTAGCACTTGCCACACTGATTTCGCAGGGCGAGCAAAGGAGAAGAGATCGACGATGACATTGTTCCAGAGGAGTTGGCCGATAAACGCGAGAATAACTAGCGTAATGACAAACGCAACCAGAGTTGCAATCAGTTCTACATAGGTGTCACGGCTCTTCTCGGCCTGAGGTGAGCCGGACATACCCTCAACAACCGCACGGGTCGCACCACCGATTAAACTGCTGCTCATTTCTGCTCTAGCGATAGATTTTTAGAAAAGTGGTCTCGAATACTATTCTCTGGAAGCCAGAAGACTTTCCCACCTACCGTTGCACGATACATGCTCCTGTCTTCCATATGGGCTACATTTCCTAGAATACGATTACCAGGCAGTACACCTCCATCAACTCCTACCGCACCGCACCTACAGACTTTATAATCATGTACGGATATGCTTTCAATTGTATCGGTACATATCTTACAGTAAATTGCATGTCGTATTTGGGTGTATTTAAGACCACCAAATAGAATAGTCGACATTGTCTTAAAAAAGAGCCTAGTTTAAATAATCTCAAATTTACTCCGTCTCGTAGAGGAGACTCTCCTTCACCTTCGAGCCACGGTGCTCCTCAAAGTACTTCATGACCTCAGCCGCCTTTGTCTCGGACTTCAGGTGCTCAGAAAGCAGCCGCTGGATATTCTTATTCCCCAGCGACTCCTTTGAGGTCTTGCGACGGTAGAGAATACGGCCACCACTGCTCTTCAGGTCCAGAGCACCGATGTTATTCCGCTTCATCGACTGCAGAATCATCTCCTCCAGAGCCTTCTGACGCTTCGTCTTCTCACGAATCTGGTCCTTCAGTTCCTTGGTCTCATCTACCAGGGCCTTCCAGGTCTTAATCAGATTCGGTAGGCTGGTCAGGTCATTTACGCTATCCGTGGGCGCATCTGCAACAGCTACAACAGGGGCAGTGGTAATGGGTGCACTCATTCTGATTATTAAGTCGCAGAGAGTTTAAACTCAAATTTTTGGGCACTTGACGGGTCGCCCATTGTCCATCCACGCTTCAAGATCCTTATTAGGATTTCTAATCTTTCCATTCAGTGCGTGCCACTGAATATCAGCATGGTCTGTGTGATTCATGCGAACAGGTGTTGTTGTGCCGACCGCACCAAACCAATACGGCCGCTTTCCAAATGTGCACGGTCCATCATAAAGTGTATAGTCAATTCCTTCATAGTATCCAGACTCTTCAATGACTTCACGAATCGCATTTGCTAGATAGGACGCATCATAGTCCTCGTGGGTTCCCTTTGTAAATCCCCAAGAGCCGGTATACGCATTTTTCACAAGAAGTACTTCCTGATTTCTCAGTAAAATAACACCTGCACCAGGAGGTGCTGCTTCAGAAGTAAAAAGATTGAGTAATCCAAGAACAAAGAAAGCGAGCATCTATCTTCTACTCTGAAATCTTTGTGACCGCCGTTTCGCCAACACGCGCAGCAGGCTCCACATACTGGAGTCGCAGAAACTCAAAGATGGCCTGCTCATCTGGCATGAAGGGTGCAGCGACTGCATCCGCTGCGAGAGGCTTCAGGATATGCTCATTGAGTGTATAACCACGCGTTAGTGCATGAGAACGGAAGGCCACATTGAAGGTATCTGAACCCGTGAAGTAGAGTACTGCATAGGCATACTCCTTGTACGGAGTCAATAGAAGGTCCAAGCGCCGTGCCTTAGCCGTCTCACTCAACTTGACGACGGCCATACACTTCTTGTCACCCAGTGCAAGAATATCCTTGATATAACCGGACCTACGCAACTTCTCTACATAGTCATGAAAGACCTTCTTCTGAGCCGCAGGCTTTGCATCCACGTCAGGAATTGTAATGAGCATGTCAATGTCTCCAGAGGTCGCCGCCTGCCTGCGGAAACTTCCTACAATGTCTCCTTGACACTCAGAAGGCAGAGCAGCCTTGAGCCACTTCTCATGAGCGAGCATCTCCTCACGAGGAATGCGCTGAAGAATGTCCTCATAGTACTTGAGGCCCATGACCTGGACGTCGTTGAGAAGACGCGTCTTGGTTCGCAGGTCTTCAATGCTGGTGACACCCGCAGCCACGAGTTCACGCGCCTTGACAGGGCCAATCCCATGGACCCTGAGCAATTGGTTATAGAGGTCCATCTTGAGTTCAACACGGGTCTCTGCAGCCGCCTTCAAGCCTCCAGTATCAAGAATCTCCTGAATCTTCGCCTTAATCTTAATGCCGATGCCCTTGATGCCCTCAATATCTGCGATTGTTCGAATTGCCTCGAGTGGCCGCAGGCCATTGATGACCTTGCGATAGGCGAGTGCACTGAACTTCTCTCCACGAATGATGTCGCCTTGCTCCATCGTCTCGAGTTCACGGATGATAAGATTCTTCTTGTTGTCAGCCATGGTGTATTGATGTACGATACAATTGGATGTCAATCTACTTCAAATTTTTACTCAAATAGTTTTGTAGGCTTCAAAGAGCCCGTCATGTAACGATTAAAAAGAAATTTCTTCTCATCCACCTTCTCCAGAACCACATGTTCAAAGGTGTTGAATCCGAAGACCATATGAATCATATACCCTGCACGGAGAGTGCTGATGAACTTCTTGCGCTCAGCAAACACCTGGTCACGGCAGAACTGCTCCATCTCATACATCAGATTCGGTATGTACTTATCAGATTCCGTATTATTCACATTTCCACGAGTGTAGCGTGTCGCATAACTATTTACATAGACATGACGCTCACCCTTCTTATTCTCGACCCAGAGAGCCCAGCAATCATCTCCAAGAAGTTCCATGACTTGTAGGGCTTGATCGAAAGAAATAGTTGATTCCTCTTCACATAGTGTAAAATTGTGGGGTATCGGATAATCAAAGTCCATTCTATCCCTGCTTTACACTTTCTTTTCCTCAATTGTATCGAAGACGACCACTTTATTTAGAAGAGGGGCCTCCTTATTCTTCGTCGGCGCAGCGGCTGTTAAGATTCTGCGTGAATGCGGATCAAAGAGTGTGTGGGCGCGTTTTAGTGCAGATTCCTTCTTAGGGCCATCGCCCGTTGGCTCAATGACCACAGGATGTTCCGCACGAATCTCTGAAATCCTTGAATCAATCAGCCGACCAATGCGGGCATCCAAGTCGGGAAGAACTTGCTCGCGCATGAGTTTTTTCTTGTGATACATCATCATTGTAATTTCAGATGCAATCTGTTGCATACGTGATTTCTTGTCCTTAAAGACAACAGTATGCTCAATTCCATGACAGATATCAGGCTTAGCAAGAGTCGGTAGATCCTTAAATTCTTTCTCAAACATTGCAATAATATTGTCGGGAATCGGAGGTGCCTGTTCAATCATACGATCAAGTTCTGCGCGGCAAATTTTCAGAAAATCCATCGAATCAATACGGTCATTCGGGTGAAGCGACAGCTCAACGGCAATTTGGCGCTGAAACTTACCCCATTGAATGGACGCAACGCGATTCGACTCACTGAGTTGCGCATATCGGAAGAAGTTGCCGAGCGTTGTTAAGATACCAGCAATAAGTGAGACGCCACCTATCGCAAACTGTGCATATTTCTGATTATCACGATCATCACCTACAAGTTGCCCTAAGCCAACGGATGCAGTGCCCGTAAGTGTGGTAAGAATAATAACAGGAACGGTCATCCTCATGTTTGCACGTGAATACTGTTTTTCACAGCGGTCATGGAGCCAACGATAGCATGCAGCAATATCCGCCCATTTGGCCATGAGTTCTTCTTGCTCTTCCGTCCATCCATTGTGGAACTTACCCTTACGAGTATTTCCTGATAAGTCCTTTACCACAGGACCCGCAGTAGGTGAGTTGGGTGCTGTGGAAGCTGCGCTGGATGCCGCAGTAGGTGCTGGTGCGGATGGCGGTGCCACAATAGGAGCAAGGCCAGTTGTGGGTGCAGGCGCTGACATCTACTCTTTACAAAAAAAATCTTTTGAAAGAACGAGAATTTTAGTTTGCGAACGCCGTACGAAGTTCAGAATAACTGATAAAGTCCTCAAGTCTGAGGTCAGTCCGTTTCATCTGACCCGTTTTTGTCTTATCAAATGTATTCGAGCTATGAATCACATGAAGAATTGTTTCAGAAGGATTCAATTGAATCATTGGAACTGTGAATCCGCGTAGAAATCGCCTTTCAACCGCGCAGACTTCAGCGGGATCAAAGAGTTGTTTTTGACTATAGGACCTCTTCCAAGCAAGCGTACAATTCAGCGCATGTTTGTTATGATACGGTCCTGCACGATGCACTTCGCCTGTTGCTGTTGAATACATATAGACGAGACTTGTTCCAGCCACTTCGCACCATGGATTCGCTGCAAATGCTGCAACGGCGCTTGCAACACGCTCTGGAGGATAATAGTCATCATCATCCATTACGACAAGAATATCGCCACGAGCCTCGTAGACAAGTCGATTCAACTTGGTTCCCATCGGCTGTCGTCCTTCAGAACGAATGTAGCGAATATTGGGAAGACATAGGTCAGTAAAGAATGTTTCTACAGACTCTTCACCATCATCGAGAATAATCCACTCCATATCTTCATGCGGATATGTCTGATAGGCGTACATCGTAATCAGACGAGGCATGAATCGCGCTCGATTCGCAGTGGAAGTGATGACTGATACGCCGACCATTTTCTTACAAAAAATATGTGCATATAGGTACCTCAAATTTACGCCTTGGCACCACGACCACGACCTCGGCCACCGCGCCCCCTAAATCCACCACGTCCTCGCCCTCCACCGCCAGGAGTAAAGTTTCTCGCCTTATTCTTCAAGCCCTCTTGATAAATCTTCACCGCTTCGGTTTCTGTAAGCTTCTTTATATCAATCCCATCAGGAACACCTGCAAACTTCTTCTCCTTCAAGTCCTTCTTAAACATATAGATACCGTACTGGCTCTTACGGAATTCAAAGGGTCCAAGCACATGAAGAGTTGCACCCGCCTTTTCACGCAACTTTGTCTCAATCTCATCCATTGTCTCCGTACCCACAATACTCAACTTAACATCACCCCAGACCACATACACACCAAATGGCCCCTTCTTCTTTTCAACCTTCTTTCCATCAATGGTTCCGACCAAGTCCCCACCCATTTCAACCTTCTTCTTTTCTACAAAGGCTCGCACCATCTCTTCTGTCAGCTCATCCCACTTCACGCCATCAGGCCAGCCATAGAACTTCGTATTCTCCTTATCGTCCTTGTCTTCAATAAGAATTAGCGGTCCCTTCTTGGACTGAACTGCCTTCAAACCATCTCCAAACTCCTTCTGACGCTCAGAATTGACAACTGCAGATGGCACGGCCTTTAGAGTCTCATAGCGTTCCTTGTACGATGCCCATGTATCGCGAAGTACCTTCTTCCATTCCTCCTCGCCTTCGGCAATCTTATCCAGCCGTGTCTCCATAAGTGCAGTGAATCCATAGTCAAAGAGGTCGCTAAACTTATCCGCACAGAATCCCATGACTCGTTCACCAAGTGGTGTCGGTCCCAGCTTGTCTTTCTCCGCACCCATGCTCTGCTCGAAGGTCTCGTGAGTCGCCGGCCACTGATTTGGTACAAGCTTGTAGCGAGTACGCTGAACCTTCAGAGCAGGCTTATTCACCTTCTCCACGTATTTTTTGTCTTGAATCGATGCAAGAAGCGCGGCAAATGTGCTTGGACGACCAATGCCTTTCTTCTCCAGCTCACGAACAAGAGTCGCCTCTGTAAAGCGACCTGCTGCCTTTGTCTCGTGCGGATACGCTTCAAGACTCGACCATCGTAGCACACTCCCTGCTTCAATGCCACTCACCTTCTTCCAGAGTTCGGCTTCTGCATCAGCAGTCTCCTCTTCTTCATCAAGGTTAGCCGTGTTACCAAGACGCCGCCAGCCCTGAAAGGTTGTACGCTTCACTGCTGTCGTCCAATCAAATTCACACGGGTCACCCTTTGCCCTGAAGATAAGTTTGCGGGTATCTCCACGACATGTGGACATCACACTTTGAACTGCACGATTCCAGATGAGTTTATAGACCTTGCGATCTCCTGCTGACCAATCTTCAGTCGCTGGCAACTCAGTCAGTTCAAAGTGAGTGGGGCGAATGGCCTCATGCGCCTCCTGTGCCTGTGGCGCCTGTGGCACCTCTGTAGTCTTGGCCTTTTTCTTTGGCGTTGCTGCAGGCGCAGCAGCAGGACCACCCACATACTCCACCCCAAATGTTTCACGCACCCATGTCTGGGCCGCGACCACTGCCTCCTCTGAAATCACTGCCTTATCCGTTCTCATGTAGGTGATATGTCCCGCTTCATACAGACGCTGTGCAGCCTGCATGGTGAACTTAGGATTCATTGCATGCAATGCACTCGCCTCCTGCTGAAGTGTGCTCGTAATGAGTGGCCGAGGTGCAGCCTCCGTCCACGGCTTAGTTTCCGCCTTCTGTACAGTCCCCTCCATGACATTGTAGATATTCTCCAAATAATTCTGAGCGGACTCCTCATCTTCGAGGTCCTCTGTCATGGCTGCAGGCAAATCCGACCAGACTCCCTTCACTCGCCAGGAGGAACTCACCTTAAAGTTTGTAATCTCTCGCTCACGGTCAACAACAAGTCGCAGAGCGGGTGTTTGACACCGACCTGCACTGAGTGCGTGTGCAATATGTTTCCAGAGAAGTGGACTAATCGTGTATCCAATCATCATATCGAGCACAGCTCGCGCTTGCTGCGCATTTACACGATTCATGTCAAGTACACGCGGCTTTGCGACAGCCGCCTTTACAGCCTTCTCTGTAATTTCATGAAACACTGCGCGTGCGGTTGTTGCAAGAGGCAACTTTAGAAGAAGTGCAACTGAGTATGCAATTGCCTCCCCTTCGCGGTCATCATCCGCCGCGAGATAGACCTTTGTGACACCCTGTGCGGCCTCCTTGAGTTGCGCAATGGCCTTTCCCTTCTCCTTGAGCCACTGGAATCGCGGCTCAAAATCAGCCTCAAGACCAACAGCCGTCAAATCCTCTTCAAGGGCGCGGATATGTCCCATAGAGGCAATCACACGCCAACCTGGACCCAGAAATCCTTGGATCTTTTGACACTTTGCAGGTGATTCGACAATGACGAGATTCATTCTGCTTTTTCTTACAAGGCCCATATAAAACAAATTTTCCCCTACCTAAATTTGAACTTGATGGGAGCCTGTTCTTATGTTAAAAAGCATTCATGAGTGCGAATCGGTTTGCAGCTCTTGCATATGATGATGATGATGAGATTCCTATGCTTCCACCTGTAAAACCAGAGGTTGCTATTCATACTCCTAAGACTCCACCGTTTCCCGAACTACCCCCATCCATACAGAGACCTCTTACCAAGGTTTCAATTAAGAATCCAAAGCCGCGTTCATCCCGCACCTACTCCTTTTATGATATTGCCAGGCCTATTCAACCAAATGTCTATGCAATTGTCGATGATACTGGACTTGCTCCTCCTGATGTTCCACCCTCCTCTCCTCGTCAATTTCCTGATGCCCCACCCTCCTCTCCTATAACTACACTTGCGGACCGCTTGCGAAGCACACTTCAGAAGGAGGAGGAGCAGAAATTGGGTCGACATGAAGGGCGAACCTTTGAGATGAGTACTGTCATTACCGGTCAGCGTTTTCGAAGGGTGACTCCTCTAAATGACTTTCGTGTACTTGAAGAGCCTAAATCCAGTTCTTCAAAGTAAAGACAGAGATGACCCGCCACGATTCATCTGAATCAGTTGAAATTCCAGATGGTGAAACCGCTCCATTTACTCAGATTCAACCTCGTAGAAACTGTTGCGATTGTTCTCAGAGTAATGAAATTATTCTACAGCACTTCATAAAGCATAAGAGACTGTATTACAGGGCTCTTAATGTTTGTGGTGTTACAAGTTTAGTTCTTATTTTTTTAGGATTTGCTATTTTATTTATCTATATCATTGTCTACTCCTATCAAAAGAGAGAATCAGACTGGAGTCACGCCGTCCAGTGACATCGCTTCCCTCACTTGTTCTACCGTAGGAACTGTGTTGACTCCGTACTTGTTCTTAATTGCACTGGCTACGCGCATCTTAGCTTGACCGAGATTGACAAGTGACCACTTCGGGTATTCCTTCTTGAGAATCTCAAATACACGGTCGGTCAGCGCCTTCCAGATATCGGCGGAAATAACGGCTTCAGAACTCCACATTTCACCTTCAATCAAGTCAAAAAACTCTGCAACGGCCTCCTTGGTCACTTTAAAAAAATCCTTTACGGGATGCACACGGCTTGTATACTTTTCAAGTAACTTGTGAAGAACCTTCTCCTTTTCATTCGCAGCAGTAACTCTCTTTGCAAAGGCGACTTCAAATGGAATCGGAACGGGACCATTTGAGAGCTCCTCAGCCTTTTCAGCAGGATTCATATTCGTGAACCCAACCTTCACCATACCATCAAAAAGAGGATTTATCATGCAGTAGAGGTATCCAGACTCGGTTGTCATTGTTCTCTTCTTAGGAGGAGTTTTAATTCGCAGCCACTTCTTCCGCGGCCTGCTCATCTAGCTCCTCAAGTAGTGAATCAATATCATCAATTATCTCAATTTGATAGTACTTTCCGTAAAGCCACTCAAACAGATAGGAGTCCTTCTGTGGGATATCATATGTAGAAAGATACTCGAAGTAATCAGTAATTGCCTCAGTAATCTCATAATAGAGCTCACGCAACTCTGTATACGCTTCAAAGCTTACCGTATTATCTGAACGAATAATATCTCCATAAAGACTTGTTGCCTTCTCCGTTGCATCCTCGATAAATGCAATCTGGTCATTCATGTAGGTGTAGTTAGGTTGCTGTGCCATGGTAGTCTAGGATACTATTTGCAGTAAAGCAACTTCAAATTTTTGCCAGTTTAGTAGGCGAACACCCTTGCGGTCGCACAGCCTTCTAAACTGCGTTTAGTAGGCGAACATCAGCGCCGCACGACCACCATAGATGCGGAAGATGTTATAGGTCTCCGCCCAAATATAAATCCAAAATCTCTCTACGCCCGCACCAGGTAGACAGCCTCTATCCGTAGCCATCGTAAGTTCCAGGTCGATTCGTCGAATCTTGTCAAGATTCGCTTCTCCAGATGGTTGGCTCGGTGCCATAAATCCATTCATCACACCGAATGGTAAATTATAGTAATATCGATTGATCCATGGCGATTTTCTCTGATTGATGCTTGGTAGAATCGTGCGAAAGAGTGAGGAGACTTCTGTACCATATCGTACTAGCCGACCTTCGTAGATAAACGCAATATCACTAATCGGGTCAGAATCACGAGTACTATATCCAGGCACATAGTCACCTGTAAAATAGGCAGCATTCAGGCCACTTGCATCGGGCCACCAAGGTGCCACAGTACAATCAAGGCCACTGAGGTCACGAGTAGCCAAGAAGGGCGCATTATAACTCGGAGCTTCATATCGTCCTGCATAAAAGAAAATATCGCGTGTTGGATTGGGAATGCGAAGCGGTACAGAGACTTTAGGAAAGTTCCGCGTATCATACGGTTCAATCCGATAGTGTTGCGGAACCGGTAAAAGAATATCAGCAAGACGGAAGCGATTCGCTTCGGCCTTGTCGAGATAGATGTATTCCGCCATTAAATAGGTATCTCCAAGTGATTGTATGAGCGGCATGGTGATTCCAGGAAGAATTGATGCCGCTCGTCCACCATAAGTGAATGTGCCTGCTGGATTTGCCACATAAAAGGGTGAGCCCAGAATGGGCGGATAGACTTTGCCTAGTTGAAGCGTTATTGTCGGATCCGTTATCACATCACTCACATAGGTATCTCCAATAGGCGCAAAGTTAATTGTGAGCTTCACGGCATCTGTACTAATTGCATCAATCGGTAGAAAGGCTCCAGCATCCCCTCGACTGAACCAGAAGGGCAGTGGAACAGCCACTTGTGCAGGGCGCTTGCGCGGATCCCAGCCAATCGTTCTCTTTGTAAAGCCGTTGTCATATCGTTCGATCAGTCGATTCACGGAAGTCACTTTCTCCAGAGGTGTGCGGAACTCATCAAGCACTTCAAGTAACTGTGAATCGAGCACTTCTGTACGACTTCCTCCAATATCAATCTGTGCGCTACTGACAAGCACATGGCCAAGAGAATTCGTCCAGCCGAAGGTCGGTCCTAGGAGTGTCCGCTCAGCAGCAGTCGCAGCGCTAGCAGCAGCAAGTTGTGCACCCACGATATCGGGCAGATTCACAACGAGATACAAACGACTAATCAAATGCCCCTGTCGCGGCAAGGTAACCGTCGCCGCCCTTCCAAAATCCGGAATTTGGTCGAAATCAATCCGTGACCACTGCGTTGTAAATCGCCCCGCCTTGATAAAGACCTTCTTAAAAAAATCTATTTTTGGCTGACCCTTTGGAGCCAGGAGTCGCACATCCTGAATTCCAGATTGAAGAATTTTGAGGAGTGCTGCGACCATCTATCTATGAGCCCGTTAGATAGAATAGAAGACAAACCGCAGACCATACTCCTTCATACACTTCTTCAAGAAGACTTCACAGGACTGGCACGGCTGTGAGAAGCGACTCTGTGCTGTGCGACCCATACGAAAGACATACATGTCGGCTCCACGAAGCAAATCAGTATTACCAATTTTCTTGACGACTGCACGCTCCGCATGAATACTCCAATCTGAATATCCACAGCCCATGTGACGCGCACCGAACTGATTACAGGCCTCTGCGAGAATCTTGCCGCGCTTTACAATAAAGGCGACATGAATATGAGCCCAGCCTGTATTTGTAAGAGAGTTATTCTCAAACTTTGCACCTTCATTTTCAAAGAGAGTCCTTGCAAAGGCATGTGCACATTTTGGTTCCTTCTCAACTCGATTAGGATACTTGTTGAAACGACGAGGAGTAGCCATTGTGTGATGATAACTACAGTGCCGGCAAACAACTTCAAATTTTTGCTAGCCTCATTAGCTATCAAACATCTGGTTGCCGATGCCGTTCTCGAAACGGAGCCAGCGTAGACCGAGAACATAGACGACCACCTCCCATTCCTGATTGTATGCTCCACCAGGAGGACTGACTGTGAGCGTCAAGCGGACACTCTGAGCACGCGATGCATTCAGAGTTCCACTCGGCTGATGATCTGACGGTTTTCTCGCAATGGGATATCCATAGATATAGGAAGCATAGGAAGTAATTCCTCCAAGATGGTGACGGCTCAAGAGTTGACGGAAATACTCCTCCTCTGCACGAATCAGTTCAATTCCATTGACTTGTAGAATCGCAGAGACTACAAAGGGCTTCGGTGGATTGAATATAGGGTCATATTCCGCACTGATTACAGACGTATAGTTCGTCCATTCATTATTTTCAATAATGGCAGCCTTACGCCTGACAAACCAGATAATCTCCTCCATAGGATGATTTGCCTCCAGCGGTAATTGTACGGTAATTGTATCACCCGCTGATTTATTCACCAGATATTTCATAGGCTCCGAAAAGGTAAAGGTCTGGACTCCACGATAGAGCATTTCAAAGGGCGTATAGAGCATACGCTCACGAACGAGACCACTTACATAGGCTCCATAGGTCACCAGCTTGAAATCTTCAAAGGCAGGTGCATCGTCTGTCGCCGTGATTTGAATGGTGGGTCGGAAGGGAAAGCCGTTATCAATAAAACTGAAGGTCTGTCCCAATGGTGTAGCCGTACAGGAGGAGCGAAGGCCGTTGGCGACTCGTACACAATCTATGAAGGGTCGTAGAGTAATATGAATGCGAACTGTTCCTTCACGGCACGCAATGAGTGGAAAGGCCTCCTTGAGTTTTGCACGGCTGAAAAAGAAACTTAATGGTATCATGAGCTTTCCCCCTTCGGTTGGAAAGACACGGTTCGGATTCCATGCCTTCAAACGAGCCAGATTTGAAAATCCATTTCCGTCTACATTGATCCCAACTTGTGCATTCGTATCGGCCATTACACGACCTGCCGTGAAGGCAAAATCGCCGTCAATGGTTTCAATCATCTGATCTTCAATTTCGAGTTCCGCCTTCTGGACTAAGACAGTACCAATTGAGTTCGCATAGAACCAGGCGCCACTTGGATCCGTATATTGGTACCGACCTGAGAGGATACGGAGAACTGTTGTAGGATCAAACCAGTGACCGAGTTTCACTTGCAGAAAGACTCCAAAGAGAAGGTCGCCGCATGCAATTGAGCCGACATCAAAGGAGAAGCGTTGACCGAAAGCAGCGGGTCCACGGAAGGCAAACGACTGGACTGCTGGAACAAAAGGGCGATTCCGCCGTTCCTGGTCGCGTGCAAACCAGGTTGTCTCAGAATTTAATGGTGTGAAATAATCGTCTTGACTATCACGGGTAGCCAAATCGATTAGGGTTGTTATGTCACCACGAGGTCTACTCGACATCTCTCTATAGGTTCATTTGAAGTCTTTAGACAAATACTATAGCCAGCCGCAATGCCCGACCCAGCAGCCATACTAGTTCCTTCTGTTATGTACCCCTCCAGCTGCGTAGAGAGAGGATACTTCTGAAGCTTTTACCGGCAAACCGTACATATCCCCAGTAAATAAGCATGAGTGGAACTACACCAAGTGCAATATATACAAGTCCAATTAGAATCTTTAAAAGGACTTTAGCCCATGGCGATATCCACGACATTTCATGTTTATGGTCCATGATAGACTCCTTTGAAGGAGTGCATACAGGATCCACTGAGAAACACGGCTCATAGTATCTATGATCTAAAAAGACAATCTCACCTTTATGTTCATAGAAAAAGGTATTCTGAAGACTAGGACCTGTAGTTCCATTCAAATAGAGTTCCTTTGTTAAGAAATCTGACTCCTTTGCGGTTACTGTTGTCATTCGGGTAATCAGTTCTAAAAGGAGTGGGTGATGCGGCTTTGCCAAGACAATTGCATTATTTGTCTGGCCTATCATATTTCCTGGAAAGGCTGAGAGACTTATGATGAGTTCAGCCGTATCAATCTTCGGAGTTGTGTCAATTGGTTTCAGAGATTTCATATCGGTATCTACACTTATGCCTCCATATGCATACAGTACGATAAGGCGGCCAAAGTCGACTTTCTGAACGAGATAGGGTAGCGACTCAAACTTTGCGAGCACAGCTGGAAACAGTTTTCTACATTCATCACGAAGACTCGCTTCATCCCAGACCATGTGCGTGTATCCAGGATTTAAGGTCCTCAAACTCTCGACATTTCCTTTGAATTTTGGTGGCAGCGCATTCCAACCCTGTAGCCAAATTTGGTGTGTAATTCTGGGTATTTTACGCCCATCCATCCTATTTACGAGCCTTAAAAAAATCGGTAAAGACATGGTAATCACCATCATAGACTAGATATGTAATCACAACAGCGAGTACAACATCTACAGTATAGTGCGACCGCGTTAAGATAATCATAGCCATATTGAGTAGATTAATAAAATAAAAGAAGGCGGGGCTAATAATTCCTTGTCTCCAGAAAATCAGCGTAGCCAGCAAGACAAAGGCGGTGTGACCGCTAAAGACTTTGTCGTAGCAATTGCCCTTAAAATAATTGAGAAATCCCATTGCCGTATCACAATTGTCATGCTTAGGAAGAATTGTAGCGATTGTCGTAATTGCACGAACCACCATAATCAGGAGAAACTTTCCAGCAAACTCTTTTACAATCGGAATAGGATTCTGAATAAAAAAGAAGCTAAGTGCAGTAAGTGTAATAATCACATCATTAAAGGCTTTATAATTATGTAGATCGGGGAGAGTTATATGGAGTAAATCAAAAATCTTACCTTTCTGATCGGACTTGTAAAATTCATCTCCAAGTACTTGGACGTAATAATTGGAGAAAAAGACTAAGACTAGAAGAAATCCGACCCAGAGAGTATCCCTCATCCTATTCAGATTCCTTTTATTAAATCTCACTATTTACTATAGAATGTCTGGTATGTTCAATCGTGCGGTCAAGCAAGTTGCTGCAGTTACGGGATTAGCCCGCCGTGGCGTAGTCTACTTCGATTACGATAACGGCGATCTGGTTGTCCCTGTTCAGGTGAGTGGTTCACCAAACTTTGAGGCGCGCGGAAAGACGGCCGCTGAACTGAAGATGGATTTCGACCGCAAGATTGGCACCTCCAAGACGGGCTACAAGGTCCTCGGCTCTATGCCGAATATGGCGAAGGGCATCTTTGCCAAGAAGGGTGGCAAGTCACGCAAGAATCGCAAGGCAGGCCGCAAGAACCGTACTCGTCGTGCTTAATTACCAAACAGTAGGGCAGAGCGACCCTTTTCAAACTCCAGTGTAGCCCATGTCTCAATATAGACATCCAAATATGTATTGGGTGAACCTGGCAATGCAGTAAGCGTAATTAAGAGTGTAGGCCGATCGGCCGTCGTAAAATTAATGGAGCCCTCCAATTGCCTTGCAAAGGGAGCAGTCCGTCCTACGATATCACCAAGGGCCCAGTTCATAAAGGAGATATTATACCCCGAATCCCTCTCCTCTTTTGCATGTTGGACCAGTTCATGCCAAACGAGTGAATCCCATGATGTCTCTCTGTCACGACCTGCAATAATAAGAGATAGTGCACTATATGCCTGTCCTCCACTTACATCCATAGTGTACTGCCATCGCTGATTCGCGAGTAGAGCAGGCTGTGTGCGAAATGTCATCACCATACGTGCAGCAGGATGGTCCGCATCAAGACGACGTGTCACATAGGCTGTTCCACTCCGTGTCAATGGTGCATAATCAAGTTGACCTTGTGTGAAGTTATTCTCATACTGCCGTTCAAACGGCACAGTAAGCACACTACTGCGTAGAGAATCCTGCATTTCCCTATCAGTGTAAATATGCCGAGTCTCCAATTGTATGGTCGGTGCAGGAATATCCAAGCGACCGAGTGTAGTAAATCGTACAGGAGTTGCCCCAGGGGCAGTTACAATCTGAAGATCTGTTCTATTCCAAGGCACAGGCTTTGCCCGCCCATCCGAAGCTTCTACGAGGTCCTCCAGTTTTCGCAGAACACAGCGTACACGAAAGGCCTGTTCTGTTGCACAGATACGAGGGAATCCACCATCATCTGCATCTTGACATCCTACAAGCGGCAACGGAAGTCGTAGACGACCAGGTGTTGCATTGTGTTGTATCGATAGAGGCGATCCACTGTGAACACCTGTCAATGCATTCTCCAGAAAGGCGGAAGCCAGTGAGCCACGGCTGCGAGATGTGGCAAAGAGTTCATCGCCACTCCATTCCTGGACGAGAAGTCTGTCCTGGAAAAACTGAATCTTCTCAAAGAGAAAATATGCGATGCCGCGCGTATATCCATAGGTGACACCTGACAGATCAGTGATGACTGATTTATCATTTAGAATAGCTTGTTGTGCTGGGAGCCATGTAGGCAGGTCAATCACCAGTGTCGGCTCAATCACAACATCTCCAGCCACTTCAAATTGAAACTCGATGGAGCGACCGAACTCGGTGGCCTGAAGAGGCGGGATACGGCGCAGTTCATGAATCAACGCCGCTTGCGGCTCATAACGATTATCGTAGGGAAAAAGTGCAGTTGCATCATCTGAAATAAAATAGGCGTCCTTATTGCCTCGTGAAATAAGCTCATATAATGGCCCTTCGCTGGTTACATTAACCGAATTCATCAGCGACTCTTGTCTATGATGAATGAGTTTTTCTATTGCGCATTCACGCGTTAGCCTTCGGCGTCAGCCTTCGGCGTCAGGCTCAGGCTCTTCGACAGGTGCAATCAGCTTCAAAGTAGCTGCTCTCTCAACACGCTTGGGTAGGTCAATCACCGCTTTTCGTCCATATCGAGCAAACCAGAATTCATGAGTGGCCTCTTCACCATCCTTAATCCATGTATCTAAGAATGCCTTGGCCTGTTTATAGCCGGGATCTGAGACCACAATACCGAGTTCCTGAAGTTTTTTTAGCAAGGTCACTGCTTCTTGAACACGCTCCGCTTTTGTCTTATAGACAACCATACTAGCCCTACTGAGCATTCGTTGTATAGACATTTACCGTACTTAGATAAAATCGACCTTCGGCAATCAGATCGCGCTGCTCATAACTCGTATAGTTGTAGGTCGCCGTCGTAAGTGTACTGAGAGGAGTCGTATTGCCATATCCTCTCTGTGGTGTCAAGACCTGAGCCTGATAGTTAATCCACTGAGTACCTGATTGAATATTTTTGATATATTCGCTAAAGTCCATTGCGCTCTATCTAAAACTCTGAAATTCAATTCTATAGAAAGAACGAAATGTGCGGCATCTTTGCCTGTTTCGGTAGCGCACAATGTCCGGACATCGAGGCGTGTGTTGCCAAGCTCAAGGCCCGCGGCCCCGAGACAACAGCGCTCGTTAAAAAGTCATGCGGCACCTTTGGATTCACTCGCCTTGCCATTAATGGCCTAAATCCTGCTGGAATGCAGCCGTTCACCAAGAATGGCATCACATGGATCTGTAATGGTGAAATCTACAATGCAAAGGCGCTTGCGGAGGAATATAAGATTCCTATGCCGTCAGGCTCAGACTGTGAAGTGCTCGGTCATCTCTACGAGGTCTACCGTGATACACCTGAATCCTTCTTTCGTTGCCTCGATGGCGTTTTTGCAATTATCCTCTATGATGAAAAGCGTGATCTTCTACTTTGGGGCCGTGACCCCTATGGCGTTCGTCCGCTCTTTGCCGCTTGGCCATCGGTGAAAAACTTTAGTTTGTCAGGAGTCAAGGACTTCTGTGCACTAACACTTAAACTCAATCTGTACGGTCATCCTACAAATAGTCTCGTACTTGCGAGTGAGCGCAAGGCCATTCCATCTTCGCACGGAAATGTCATGCAATTCACACCAGGTCACTGGGGCTCTATTAAGGCATCGGACGCCTCTAATTTCTCCATGTATGCATATCATCAGAGCCCCTGGCTGAAGAATCCTTCGTATAGCCCTGCAAATGTGAAAGGGGTTGCGACCGCGGCAAATGCAGTGCGCTTCGCCTTAGAAGAGGCTGTTAAAAAGCGTCTTATGACGGAGAGGCCGTGTGCTGCACTGCTGAGTGGCGGCATTGACAGTAGTCTAATTGCAGCCTTAGTACAGAAGAATCTGAACGCTTTAGGGCTTCCACCCTTGAAGACGTTCAGTATTGGAATGCCTGGCAGTACTGATCTCAAATATGCAAAAATGGTGGCGAATCACATTGGCTCAGACCATACCGAAGTGATTCTAACAGCGGATGATTTCTTCCTAGCAATTCCTCAAGTTGTCTATGATATTGAATCATATGATATTACATCTGTACGGGCCAGTGTAGGCAATTGGCTTGTCTCCAAAGCAATTCGTGATCAGACAGATTGTAAGGTCGTGTTCAACGGCGATGGCAGCGATGAAGTCTTTGGGTCCTATCTCTATTTCTACAAGGCACCGAGTGAGCAGGCCTTCGAAACCGAGGTGGATAGACTTCTTAAGGAGATTCACTACTATGATGTGCTGCGCAGTGATAGAACCATTAGTTTACACGGACTCGAGCCGAGAACACCCTTCTTAGATAAACAGTTTGTGGCCGTGGCGAGATCCGTTGCAACGGTATGGCGTCGCCCCGTCAAGGGTGTACAGGTGGAGAAGTGGATTCTACGAAAGGCATTTGAGGGAACGGAGCTTCTACCGAGCGAGGTGCTCTGGCGTCAGAAGGAGGCGTTTAGTGATGGAGTGAGTAGCCAAGAAAAAAGTTGGTTCGAGGAGATTCAAGAGCGTGTTGAGCCGTGTTTGCCTGAGGACTGGAAGATGAAGGCGCTTGAGATTAAGTATTTAATGCCGACAACAGCCGAAGCGTATTTCTACAGAACTCTCTACGAATCCTTCTACGGAACGGAGTCGATTGAGACCGTAATTCCTGCATTCTGGATGCCGCGTTGGTCACCTGGAGTCACCGACCCATCGGCAAGAAAGCTGGCGCATTACGGTACAGCGAGCTCCTCTTGAGAGAGAGAACTGCCACGAGACTTTGGAAAATGTCCGTATTCCTGTTCGTAAGTGAGTTCACCCGTTGGTACTATCATATTTACGCAGAAGGTGAGTGTTAGCATGATAAATCCTGCGAGAATCAAATTTGGCACAGAAAGGGCACCACCAATCAGAAGAAGAGTTACACTAAAGGAGTAATAGTAAACAAGCATTCGCACTGTCTTGCTCATTGGATCTCTGGCAAAGAAAGTAGCAGGCATTGTACTTGAATATACATAGCCTAAGGCGAATATTCAAATTTGACTGGCGTTTCCTGTACACTTAATGAGCATAAACTCATGCAGTGTAAAGGGCGTTATACGAAGGAAAAGAATGGCCTTAAGTTTCCAACGAAGGGATTCTATTTTACAGAGAGACGGTGTGGCGAGATTGCTACAAATGATGAACTCTGTAAGGAATGTATTGAAAAGAGAACTAAGACAATTGTAAAAGATGGATTGAACTATACGCCCAAGTATCAACAGTATAGTTTTCAAGGGAAAATAGATGAGCCATATTATGAGAATAGTTGGATTTATGGCTCAGAGCGATATCTAAAATGGGCTACTTTAGACGGCAATGCTCTTAGTATGAAGGATCTTGCTGTGGCAGAAGCAGCACAAAGAATTGCACGGGGAAACTTAGAGATGAAGACAAAGTCTGTAACAGAGGCTAAAAAGGTAGGGCGTCCTAAGAAAAATGGGACCGTGGCACCTACCCCTACAGCGGCCACCAGCCCCCAAGCGGAGCCAACTCCTGTTCCTGCTCCCGCTCCTCCTGTGGAGTCTAAGCCAGCACCCAAGCCAAAGAAGGTCATAAAGAAGACGCCTGTTGCTATACCACAAGTTGCCAAGGCAGTTGAAGTGGCCGAGGAGCCTCTTGAGGCAGTTGAAGTGATTAAGATTCAGCTCGTAGCCAAGACAATTGCAGACAAAGTCTATTGGTACGATTCAACCAAGGATAAGGTCTACGAGAAGCCGAGCGATGGAACAATTGGAAAGTATCTTGGACGATACGATTCGCGCGAGCAGACGCTTGTGAGTTTTCCGGACTCCGATGTAGAATGAACGACGCGAAGCAGTGTCCTTGGTGTCAGCGCTGGTGTCTAAAAGACAATGCCTGTGATTATATTTTTGCCTGTGGCTTGGAAACTCGCGGAACCTTCGTAAAGGGTGCAGGATGTGGTCGTTCATGGTGTTGGCGATGTGGTCTCAAATACTGTAGTGCCTATTATGACCCAACAACAGGTGAGAAACTACCTACGGCGAAAGATAGTCATGGAGACTGTTGCCGTCATGAATCTGGTTTTAAACAAGAGCAGTACTGTCCTGGTGGGCACAGTGGACATTGTGGGCAACGCTGGTAGAGATTTCTTTTACCATTATAGATGGCTACGAGAAAGTTCAGGGCTTCTGACTATATAGTGGCAATACCTTCCTATAAAAGAGCGGAGACTCTTAAGGAGAAAACACTTGCAACTCTTAAAAAATATAATATACCTGCATCAAAAATCTATATATTTGTTGCGGATAAAGAAGAGGAAGGAATTTATAAAGAAGCAATTCCAAAAGAACTCTATTTTAAACTCGTAGTGGCTGTGAAGGGTGTCAAAGAAGTGCGAAATTTTATTACTGGTTATTTTCCTAAGGGAAAGGCACTTGTCTGTATGGATGATGATGTAAAGGGTTTCATAGAGTATGATGAAAAGCAGAAGCGACATGAGAAACCACTTGTATCCTTAAAGAATGTGATTAGTCGTGGATTTACAGAATGTAGAAAACATGGATGTCGTCATTGGGGAATCTATGCGTCAGCAAATGGATTTTTTATGAAACCGACACTCTCTACAGATTTGAAGTTTATCGTGGGATGTTTCTATGGAATTATTAATCCTGGATTAAAAGAACTTACATTGCCTATTAGTGAAAAAGATGACTATTATCGTTCTCTTCGTATGTATGAACTTGATAAGTGTCTAATTCGTCTGAATTTTATTGCTCCAAAGACCGCCTATTACAAGGAGCCAGGTGGAATGCAGGAGGAGTCTCAGAGAAAGGAAAAACAGAAAACGGCCGTTCAGTTTTTATTAAAGAAATATCCTGATTGGGTTAAGATGAATCCGAGTCGTAAATCTGGATTTGTAGAGATTCGCTTGAAAGACTCTACGCATGTCTAACAATACGAACAAGTCTTTGTTCGCACAAAGTTAGAAGTTGATGCCGAGGACCATTATTCTTTAACTCTCGACAAGTATATCCTAAACTAAGTGTCAACCTGCGAACTACATCAAATGGCACTTCAATGCCATTGAGTGCAATCAATGCAGTGCGAAGATAATTGGCGCGTTCAAGTCCATTTCCATGGAGTTTTGCTTTACGAGTAATTTGAGCCCACCGAGCATCATCTCGAAGATCAGCCACATTATAGACTACAGATGTATTTGCCCAGTTGTGATGCTGGCGCGATTGGTTCATCTTATCTCCAGGAGCAAAGATAACATCCATGATTGCTTTATGCTTGATACTTTTATCATGAGCGCATATATATATTCAAATTTTTTTATAGTATCTCAAAGACCTAAGCCAACCTAACGAAATACACTCACTATGAATCCCATTCGTACTGAGTTTATTACAGAGGCCATTAAGAATAACCAAGTCGTCCGTTTTGCAAAGTTTGGTGATGGGGAATATGCCTGTTCTCTCGGCCAACAAGGCCAGAACTGTGACGGCGATGTCTATTTTCCTGAACTAAGCCGTGCACTTAATGAGGCCTTTGTTATTCTGACGCAGACTCCCAATACCTACATAGGAATGTGGCACGATGAGCCTGCTGTAAAGTTTTATGAAAAACTCCTACAGGATCGCACAGGAAAATCAGAAGTTCCGTGGGTTGATTATCATCTTCTTCTACGAAGTGGTCATCGTCATCGTGCAGATGATTATGAAAGGGCACAGACGAAAGTGATGTATAATTTTGTTGAGGCCATTCGCAACTCTCCTCGTAAAAAGATCTATGTATGTAATCAACAGAATGCTCGTCTCTGTCAAGTGTTTGAGGCTGAGCATGTAGAGATTCCTGAGAATTGTTGGGTACTCAAGTATCAGCAGGTCTTTGAACGGATTCTAAAGGCTATTACGCCTGATGCAATTGTACTCTTTTCAGGTGGTCTCTGTTCAAAGGTGGCCATTGCTGATCTTGCTCGTCATGCTCCCACGGTCACATGCCTTGACATTGGATCATCGTTTGACTGCCTTGCTCGTGGTACACCGTCTCGCAGTTATCAATTCCATTTTTTTGAAGAGGTGGATTACTATGCTGGGCTTCTACCGCAGAATTGGCTTGCGACTACACCAGGCCGTTAGTTAAAAATAAAGTAATCTCAGATTTTTTCTTTTTATTTTGGTTTGTCTTTTATTGCTCAGATGTCATCATACCAGTCATTGATGAGACCTGAGACAGGGTCGCGGCGCACCTCCAGATTCTTGTAGACGGGGCACGGGAAGCCAGTCTGGCGCTTCATCGCCTCGAGAACCGCGCTCGTGCCGAAGAAGTCGTGTCCAATCACCTTGCCACGGATGCCGTGGGCCAGAGTGCAGCAGAACACACCCTCCATGTCGATGATGTGGCCCTTGTCCAGCACCAGATTGTATACTGTGCTAACGGCCATTGACTCATCTCCCACAGTGTCCCTGCCAGTCACCCAAGTGCCATCCTTGATGTTCATGTAGGGATGGTAGGGCGTCAGAAGACAGACGCCGTCCTTGCCCTGGACCTTGCTCATCATCTGATGCGGGTTCTTGGAGCCGCAGGTCACGAAGACCTCGACCTTCGCCTTGCCTTGCATCGTCCAGACAAAGTCGCCAGGCCGAATCTCTGAAATGGGCTTGCGTTCATAGGCCTTCTTCTCAGAGTTCCAAGCCATAATCCGCACATGGCCTGCGAAACAGCCGCCGCTGTATGCAGCCTGAGTTGCACTCCTCATGTACTGCTGGGCGGATGCAATGACTGTCGCAGTCTGGGCGGCACTCAAGTCCGCCCTATGTCCGCTTGGCTCAGGAACCGGCAGACTGATGAACTTCTCCTCGCCATCTGCGACAACAGCCTCAAAGAGAGGATGCTTGCCGTGGAGCAGACTGCCAGGATCCTTGAAGTTCAGACGGCAGCCGCGCTGGAGAACTGTGCGAAGGTAGGAGCGAGAGTAGTGTCCGCCCCACCGCTGCCAGTAGTGCGGAGCCATGCCGATCTGACCCTCGCTTGAGTCATCTGACTTGACATCCAGCAGAAAGGCCTTCGTCTGAGGGCAGGCGCTTGCAGCCATCTTCGCCTCCAGTGTCATCAGAGTGTCGGCGGCGATATCCGTCTTGCGCGCCTCGGCAAACTGGATTGCCATCTGGAGCAGATCCATGTAGAGCTTGCGCGTCTTGACGAAGTCGCTTGCTGCGCCCACAGGAGCCACGGGTGCAGAGCCGTTCACGCTCACCTGAAGTGTAGAGGCGGGCAGAACTGGAAAGAAGAAGTCGCGCGGGTGACCCATGCAGAGGAGGCCCGTATTCATCTTTGACTCCGTGCCGTTCACCTTGATGGAGAGCTCGGAATTGCGGCAGCCAGATGCTGCGGCAGTCGCGATGAAGTTAATGAAGACGGTGCCGACCATGCTGACATCTGGAATGAAGCCGAAACTCCCGCCACCCATCTCAGCGAGCTTGATGAGAAGGCCGCTGTCAAGAGAGTAGCCCAGGCCGAAGGTGGAGAGGTTCCACTGGTTCCGCATTGGGATGCGAGACAGGGCTGCGACCGTGCCGCTGGGGCTCGGCTTGACCGTCTCGGCACCATCTGTTAGCAGAGCCGCGACAATGTTGCGACCCACCATCTCAGGACGATTGGCGATGCTCATCATCTCGCGCACAGCAGCCTCAATGTTGGTCATACCATCTGGCTTGATGGTCGCAAGTCGAGCCTTGAGCTTCGCCTTGCCTGCAGCATTCATCTGCGTAGGCTCCAAGACAGTCTGTGCGGCCGCACTGAAGGAGACGAGCGCCACACTGTCATTCTCCGTCATCATTTCGGCAGCCGTGTTGACCGTGTGGTAGACGAGATCCATGCGAGTGAAGAGCGACTCCTTAGACTCAGGGTCTGCAAGTTCACCCATAGAGCCCGAATTGTCGAGACCGAGGATGTAGACCGTGCCCTGGCGCAGACCACTGGGGTCAGTCTGCACCTGGACGTGGAGGAAGCTCTTGCCACTCTCCTCGAGCATATCCGCCGTGCAGGTCACCGCACCATCCTTGAAAGACGGCGTGGGATTCTGCGGTGCAGGCGGAGGATTTGCCGCGAGGTAGTCCTGGATCTGCTGCAGAAGAGCGCGGTTCAGGATGAAGTGCGGAACAAGAGCCTGGCGGCAGGTGGGGCAGGTATTGTGCGATGTCGCCCAACGCGCAATTGCAGTCTCATCAAAGATATGCCCGTCGCCGCAGACGATGACAGGGCGACGCATGATCTCGCCAGTGATGGGGCAGAGGAAGTCGGAGTTGATGGAGGCCATGATTGCTTATTGCTTATGCCTTTCCCTAAAGCAAAAAAAAGTTTTCAAATTTTTATAATTCTCTTACTAACTCCAATTCACCCACAGAAAGTCATCTCCAGATATGAACTCCGTATCAGGAAAGAAGACCTGCAACTTCTGAATGACATCAGGAAGATAGACTCTTGGAATGGGTCCAGGATCATAGCGATTCAGATTACCGTTAGAAAGACGCTGAATAGGTCCAGAATAATTCGCAATTGGAAAGTAAATCTTCTTCTCACCGAGAGCTGCGTGCTTTAGAATACCCCGTCCAATATACTTTGTAAAGATATTCGTCTCATTATTAATAACGGCATCGGCGTAGTCCCTACCCATCTCCTGTAGAAGTTCACGGGTATAGGTTGACATTTCTACTGATTTTACAAAAATAAGTAAAAGGTTCAAATTTTGGGGAGTATTACGCACTTGACATCAGGATACGAAGACGCTCACGGACAGCATCATACATCGGATCATCCAACTGAAGACGCAGTGCGGCCATAGGTGTAAGAATCTCAACGCGAGTCTCCTGAATCACCTTGAAGAGTGCGGGGGACCAGCCACTCAGCATGATGACGCCATCTTGGTCGGCAGCCGCATGAAAGTCCTTGTACTCTGCACGGAGGTTCCAGATGACAATGCGAGGCGGCTCAAATGCTGTGCCCCACATGTCTTCACCCGCACGGCGCCACGCCTCACGAATCATCTGGATGTGAGTCTGCCATGGTGATGTCTTGACAACATGACGATAGGAGTGACCCGTCCAGACACTGGCATTATTAGAACCGCATGCCTGGTCAAAACCCATATCTGTAAAGACAATGAGGTCCTTAGGAATCTCATCAGGGCGGAGTCGTCGCGCCTTGACATCCGCGAGGACAAGATCCATCGCCTTCTGGAAGTCTGTGCTGAGGCCGTGGCCGATGTTGCCAATCGCGGCAACGCGCTCAATGATCGTCTGTTCGGGGCGCATCTGGTGCCACTTCGGCTCGGAGTCGAAGGTGAGGAACTTGTTGGTTCCACTCACCTCTGCAATGAGGAGACCAAGTGCCATGGAGACCAGCTTTGGAACACCGTCCATTGAGCCACTGAAGTCACAGAGAGCAACGCAGTTGCCGAGGGCTCCGCCTGCACGCGCCTTCTCTACAAAGCCGCGCCACCGTCCAAGGACAAGGTCATGCTCTCCCTGAGACAGATTTGGCGCCTCTCCATAGTACTGATCGTAGTGGTATGACTCCAGAATCTTCTTGACGACCTCGTGCGGGTAGACCGTGTCAGCGCCCTTGAGCGTAACCTCTCCACGCGCAGCGGCTGCAAAGTGATCGGTGAAGTGCTCTCGGCACGCCATGCGGACCTCATCATCAGGGTGACGGAGTTCACCCTTCTGAACACGCTGGTTCTTACGAGTGGGAGCAACCTCATTGAGGAAAGCGGCGCGATACTTGTCGAGGGCGCGACCAGGCACCACAGCCGGCTTAATCTCCTCCCAGTCACCCGCGCACATCTTCACTTCGACGGTGTCAATGCGCTTATTCAACTTGGAGAGGAACTTGCGGTAGGCGGCGAGGCGCTGGCTCACTCTGCTCATCTGAGGGAAGAGAGCAGCTGCAAGTTCCTTCGCAATTGTCTGGCTATTTGCACTGCCCTTGCCCTCACGAGGAGCCCACTTTGCACAAAGGGTAATAGGCTCATCGACAGTGAAGGCATCCTTCTTCAGCTGGTTCCGAGCAATCTCAATAATCGCCTCCTTGATTTCAGTGCATCGGTCGCTTGTAGACTCCAGCATGGAGGCTGCCAGGTGAAAGAGGTCCCGCCAGCATCCGTACTTGGGTAGGAGGTCGAGCATCTTAATCATGAAGGGAGTGTGTCGAAGTAGAATCGCCATCATTGTGTAGGAGATGGCGCGCTCTCCCTTGCCGCCGCGGATGTTGCGAGTCTGGAAGGCGAGCAGAAAAGCGTCCTCGTAGGCCTGTGGATCCGTGTTGCCGAGTTCCAGAACAGCCTTCATGAGGCTCTTAAGAGTCTCTTCAGAGCAGCCACGAACAGCCATCGTGGAGAGGTCGACGCGAGGGTCACCCGTGCTCTCATAGACATCACTGCCCTTGACGCCGTTCTTGGTGGAAACCTTAGTGGACAGGTTAATGGAGGGCATGTTGGTATATCTTAGTAAAAAATGATTAAGTAGCCACTGGCTTCAAATTTTATAGTTATTATTTATGGATTTGGCCTCTGCAAAAAAGAGAAGGTAGGAATTCGTTTTTCACAGATGTACTGCCCATCCAGCACCCATCGCTGGGGCTTGTTCCAACGCCCACTTTCGTATCATCGCCATGATATTCTCGCCAATAGTAACTGAAACTGCAGCAGATGCGACTTGTTTGCGTGCCATCTCGTTACTGGTCTTCAGTTCAGTGAGAATCAATGCTAGCAGTCGGTTGGTCTCGTTGGTGGCGGCGAGTTGTTCCATCTTGATGTTCTTCCACTCGTGAATAAGACTAGAGGTCATGGTTGTATAGGATGCGATACACAAAAAAAAGTAAGTATTAATAATCAATTTTTTTGTTTATCTAAAACGGCAGGATAACAGTCTCAAGCACCTGCCCCCAAGGAAAGACGACAGTACCATCCTCACGCCACTCCGCAAACTTATCGAAGTCAATCATGGCCACGCGGCCATCCTGCTGCTTATAGAGTTCGTAGTCACAGGGAAAGATGTTCTGCCGTCCAGCCATTGCATAGAACATCTTCAGTTCACCCGCGACCTCGCTGTGCTTGACGGGAACAAGACATTCAATACGCTCCATCTTGTACTGATGCGGCTCAGGGTCCCAGGCACGAGGCACAAACAGTTTCTTGAAACCATTTTTTGGAGTCAAGATGCTGCCCGCCCATTGCTGCATGCGGCACTGTGCGGGTGCACGGTGCGAAGAGGTGCGTGTATGAGGGCCCTTGTGACGATGGACTCTCTTGATGACCACAGCCTGGTCCTCGGTGTCGATAATCTTGCCACAAGCGCCTTCCATGGTGTCTGTAGTGAGTGACTCGTATGTCGCGTACAACTGACTTCAAATTTACAAAAAAAGAGTGGGTGGCCGCCGCACACCGTTTTTTCTTTTTACACAGACATCCAGATAGGTGCAGGTGATGTAGACTTAACCACCAGTTTTTCTCTACTAAGAAATCCGTACAGGCGAGAATTAACCTGCTCCTTCTTAATACTGGGATTGTCTGCACGAATGGCCTTAACAATCTGCCTTGCAGTCAAGCCACCATGGTAGAGTGAATCCAGAATCTGAATATCTAGTTCAGTGATAGGCTCTCTTTGAACTAGATTCTCGACTGCCTCCTCTACCTCGACTGTCTCCTCTACCTCGACTGCCTCCTCTACCTCGACTGTCTCCTCTACCTCGACTGTCTCCTCTACCTCGACTGTCTTCTTTGAAGATTGTGTAAGTTGAGGTAGCATGGCTGTAAGGACGACACCAAGAAGAAGTGCCTTTGCCATCTCCATAGTGCAGGAATTTCCACTTGCAACAGGGTTGTAGGGGATGAGTTCCATGATTTGCGATTGGTTGTGATAACAAAAATAACAGTAAGTAAATAATTTCAATTTTTTTGTTTATCTGTTTACCAGGAAATCTCAGCAAGGTTGAAGTAGCCCTTTCCAACCCGACCCTTTCTGCCCTTCACCACAGGTACAATTCCATACTCTGCTCCAATCTCACTACAGAGTTCTTGTACCTCATCCTTGCCACCAGGGAAGGCGCGAGTAGAGATACGGAAATTATCCTGGTGTGTCACAATCTTATTAGATACCTCAAGCCCATCCTCCATCTCAGATTGAGCCTTCCAGGTATCAAGAAAGTTACGCATTCCAGCCTCAAACTTAGCCTTGCTCTTAAGGTGATCTGCCTTGAAGAAGAGACCACCACCAGCAGCAGGCGGTGCATATCCAGGATTCAGAGGAAGACTGAAGATAGAATCTCCAGTTGTCTTAGGAATGCGAGCCTCGAGAGGAGCGAATGCAAGGGCACCGCCACCACTATTTGCCATTGTGTAGAAGATTACAAAGAAATGGCGGATGTTGGCTCCAGGAAGATTAAGTGCCTTAGTACAACCCTTCTTAATTAGAACAAAGGTCATAGCCTTCTCACCTGCATCTGGTTCTGTTGTTCCATTTTGAAAAGCCTGGAGAACCTTCTTGTAGTAATCTATATACTCATCTGTACTGGTTGCACTCATCATACGCAGAGCAGGTTTTGCTGTATCTAAGAAGGAGAGAATCTCCTCCTTCTGCTTATCTGTATAGGTGAGGTGGTTACGGATAAGATTCTTATTTGCGCATAAGATGTTGCGACAGATCTCACGGAGGCCATCCTCACTTACATCTTCATACTCATCTGCATTTGCAGGTGTCCACTCATCTTCAGTAGGCCACTCAAGGCGCAGTGGCGTCAGCACAGTCTTGCCACTCTTCGAGGCGTTTGGATTGCGACCTCCCTTAAGATTAGTACCCTTGGTAGGAACTGTCATCTCGGGAGCCATGATTGCACGCTCAATCTCAGACGCCTTAACCATCTTTCCCTCCTTACGAGCCAATGAACTAGGGGGCACAAAGATGAGAGGACGGAAGTCACCGTCGAACTCATACCCGCACATGCGGCCAGGAAGACCTTGAACGAGCGCATCTGTCTTGGAGTTCTTTGCGCCTTCCCATACAAAGCCGATGTGCTTCTTTGGTACAACCTTTCCTGCACGAAGAGTTCCCTTGAGGATGACGATTGTTGGGACCTCGGGCACATCCTCTAGGCAGGGCGTATCTGCGCCAAGATTCTTCTGCTCCTTGCGCGTGATGGCAACCTCGCGCTCCTCTGAAGTGTAGTTAAGCAGATTCCAGGAATTCTTGTGGCAGAGTTCCTTGAGCTTCTTCTCAATAGCAAGGGTTGCCTTGCAAGTATTGAGGCGCATGAGAATCCACTTGTTGCCGACAGACTTCACAATGTTAGTGAACTTTATCGAATTCTGAGGGATGTAGAAGGTCTCGCGAATGAGTCCGTTACCCCAGTATTGCTCAAGTCCATAGTAGCCGTGGCCAGGTGCAAGAACCTCAATGTGCTTCTCGTATGGCGCCTCCTTGTGCTTCAGAGCGGCAAGCTCAGAGTAGGGGGTTGCATCAACAGAAACAATGTACGCATTCTGTGCGTTAAGCGTCTGCGGATTGCCATCCATTGTGATTCCGTGGCGAGACAGAAAGAGATCGAGTCCCTGTCCCTGCGTCTGAACCATGTGAGACTCGTCAACGACGATGAGTGCGTTCGCGATGTCCATCTCGGTAGTCTTGAAGTCATTATGGAAGATGACCTCAATGGTGCCAGCCTTGTAGGCAGCACCATTTGCCTTCTGCGTATCCTCAATTGCCTGCTCTCGTAGGAGAATCTCGCTGGAGCCACAGACAATATAGGCGCGCTGGATGTCACCGTTCTCGAGCATGATACGGATGAGTTCCTGGTAGGCGCCTGTCTTGCCAGCCTGGCAACGCGCCATAAGCATCGCATAGCGAAGGCGGCCAAAGGCGCAGTGGATGTTCTCGGCAGCAGTGATCTGTTGGGGGTGGGCCATGGTAGATAGTTGCAAGAGTAGTATTATACCTTTGTAATTGGAGGGTGGTATTTTCAATTTTTTAATATATAAGAGCATGAATAAATTTACAAAAAAAGAGTGGGTGGCCGCCGCACACCGTTTTTTCTTTTTTTATGTATATAGCTCTCAAAGCGCACCCGTCGCGAGCAGGCGCTCATAGATGAAGATGGAGGAGAGGAGCTTCGAGTCCGCGCAGATCTTCCATGCGTCTGCATACTCAACAATCTCCAACTTAATCACCTCGCCCTCCTCCAGAACACCCGTCGCCTTGCCGCGCATCGCATCCAACTGTGCGCGAGTGACGGGACGCTTGTGGAGCATGAGACGAAGAAACTCGTCGCAGCCACCAGGGCTTGGAAGCATCCCCTTCACCGGCTTCAGACCACTGAGCCTGTTCACCGCTGCAGTGAGGTCAACTAGGTCTGCAGCGGGCAACTCCAGACCAGTCTCCTCCTTTAACTCCTTGGCCGCTACGCCCGCAAAGGCGCCGCTGCCATCGAGCATACCAGCAGGAAGCTCGAGAAGACCAGACTCACCTACAGGAACACGAGGCTGTCGCGTCAAGATGATGTAGTCCGTTCCTTCGCACTCAAGAATGACGAGAATGGAGACTGCACCACCGCGGAGAAAGCAGATGCCAGGCACACGAACTCCCTGGAAGTAGGTGATGGTCTCAACCTTCAGAAAGCCGACGCGCGGGCCGAAGAAGTCTATGCTGGAGACGAGAATCTCGCGAACATCCAGACCAGGCTTCACACTCGCCGCCCAGTCCGTGAGAAGCTTGGACTTGATCGCGGCATCCAGATCGAGCCCAGGCGAATTCGGGTTGCACTTCACAGGAACAGAGTTGCCGTTGATGGTGATGGACGCCATGGTAGATGATATTGCTATACCATTTAGCAAGGGCCACAGCAACTTCAAATTTTTCAAAAAAAGAGAATTGGCTTGCGCCGTTTTTTTTCTCTTATTTTTGGGGGGAGCTGACTTTCAGTAGTCGTAGTCAGCCGCATGCTCGGCCTCCTCCTCTTCCTCAAG
>Ga0118677_10003184_pt1 | contig 31594 bp, 25 predicted proteins | sample AliMusrvi5mmetaG_FD_86154 | JGI IMG/M metagenome (GOLD analysis project Ga0118677, IMG submission 86154) | reverse complement strand
GGGCTCGATGCAGAGCTCGACGACCTTCGCCGCCTGGCCTATTCGGGCAAGGATTACCTCGTTCAGATCCAGCAGCGCGAAATCGAGCGGACGGGGATATCCTCCCTGAAAATCGGGTACACCAATGTTTTCGGGTATTACCTGGAGGTTACCAACAGCCACAAGGAGAAGGTCCCCGCCGAATGGCAGCGCAAGCAGACCCTGGTGAACGCGGAGCGCTACATCACGGAGGAGCTGAAGGTGTACGAGGAGAAAATTTTGAACGCCGAAGAAAAAATGATCGAAATTGAGCTTAAACTTTACAACGATCTCATTCTTTTCCTTGCCGATTATATCCAGCCCGTTCAGTTGAATGCCTCCCTCATCGCCCGGCTCGATGTGCTGGTTTCCTTTGCGGTGAGTGCAGTGAAATACCAATACCACCGGCCCGAGTTGAACGATTCCTACGTCCTCGATATTAAGAACGGCCGCCACCCGGTCATCGAAAGGCAGATGAAGCCCGGCGAGGAATACATTGCCAATGACGTATACCTCGACGACCGGGCGCAGCAGGTCATCATGCTCACCGGACCGAACATGTCGGGGAAATCGGCCCTGCTGCGGCAAACAGCGCTGATCGTGCTGATGGCGCAGATGGGCAGCTTCGTGCCCGCCGATGCCGCCGTGCTCGGGGTTACCGACAAGGTCTTTACCCGCGTAGGTGCCTCCGACAATATTTCATCGGGCGAATCGACCTTCATGGTCGAAATGAATGAAACGGCCAGCATCCTGAACAATATTTCAAACCGCAGCCTGATCCTGCTCGATGAGATCGGCCGCGGCACCAGCACCTACGACGGGATCAGCATTGCATGGGCCATTGCCGAATTCCTGCATCAGCACCCCCTGTTCAGACCGAAGGTGCTTTTTGCCACCCACTACCATGAGCTGAATGAGATGGCCGGGCTGATGCCCCGTATCAAAAACTGGCACGTTTCAGTCAGGGAGATCCAGAACAAGGTGATCTTTTTGCGCAAGCTGCAGCCGGGCGGGAGCGAACACAGTTTCGGGATCCATGTGGCAAAGATGGCGGGCATGCCTGCAAGCGTGCTGGAGCGGGCAGGGGAGATGCTGCACCAGCTGGAGGAGAGCCACCATGCGGAGGGTCTCGGGCAGCATTTGCCGGGAACGGCAGGTCAGAAAGGAGACAAACCCGGGGGGAAAAGGAAATTCCCGGCTGCTTCGCGCATCACGGACAGTTCCGCGGGTTTGCAGCTAAGCTTCATCCAGCTGGATGATCCGCTGCTGCAGCAGATCAAGGAGGACATCCTGAACACCGAGATCAACACCCTGACACCTGTGGAAGCCTTGATGAAATTGAACGAGATTAAAAAATTGCTTGAAAAAAAGTAGGGGAAAAGAAATTTTTTATACATTTGCAGACTCAAAATCACACGCGAAAGTAGCTCAGCTGGTAGAGCACGACCTTGCCAAGGTCGGGGTCGCGGGTCCGAATCCCGTCTTTCGCTCCAGAAAAACCCTCCCATTCCGAGGGTTTTTTTATCAGATTGCATTTAAAGTAGCGACACATTGCAATGTGTCGCTACTTTAAATGCAATGTGTCGCTACAAATGCAATCCTGCCCTGGTGGTGGAACTGGTAGACACGCAGGACTTAAAATCCTGTGGCTTCACGGCCGTGCGGGTTCAAGTCCCGCCCGGGGTACAATTAATAAATAATTAAAACCTGTAAACCAATCGTTTACAGGTTTTTTTATGCTGATCGGGGAGGGTGGCAGGGAGAGCCTCTTTCCGTAAAAATTATATTCGTGTCGCAGCGGGTCCTTGAATAGACGCGGCCGGCAGGTCAGTATTTGATCAGCGGTATCCCGATGCAGGCATCAGGCTCCTGGATATGGATCAGGTTGCAGACGGTGGGGGCGATGTCGACCACATAAACCGGCGCATTGGATTCTCCGGCCTTTACATGCCATCCGAAGAAGAGCATGGGGACATGCGTGTCGTATCCGAACGAAGACTCATGCGAAGTGCCTTCATTGCTTTCAGAAAAGATCTGGTTCTGCGTGAGCTCAAACACGATGTCACCCGACCGTGCGATATTAAACCCATTCAGAAGGAAGGCATTCATCGACCGTTCGGGACTCTTTCCCGCCAATTCATCCCGGTTTTCGATCTTCCCGATAAACGGGAATTCACTGCGAAGGAAGGACGTTGTAAAAGAGGTAACTTCGCCCAGGTTCAGTTTCAGTGAATCGATAACAGCGTGATCCAGGTAAACCTGGTTCTCCTGGATGGCCTGCAGGATGCGCCTGCTGCCGAACCGGGCTGTAAAGGCGGCGGAAATCTTCTTGTTCATGTCGCGGACTGAGACATTTCCAGCGGGTATTCTCCTGGCTGAAAGCAGCGCGTTGTTGGGTTTTACGCCGTGGTCGGCAGTGAGAAAAACGAGGTAATTCCCTTTGCCGGCATACCGGTCGAGGGTGTCGAGCATCCTGGCGATCTGGCGATCCAGTTTCAGGTATGCATCCATGATCTCCAGGGAATTGGGTCCGTAAACATGGCCGATGTAATCGGGGGAGGAGAACGAAACTGCTACAAAATCGCACGATCCCTGCTTCCCGGGCTGCTCGTTTTTCAGCAGGTCGGTGAACAGGTCGGCCAGGAATTCACTCCCAGCGGGGGTGGCCTTCAGGGCTTCACGTTTAAGTGTGTCGGAAAGGCTGGTAAAAACGTGGGGAAAGGTGGTTTTTCCTTCCCTGAAAATATCCCGTTCGCCAGGGCCGTCATCCGGCATCGACACGCGGTAGTCTTTAGCGGGGTCTAGTTGCCAGTCGCGGCTCATCAGGTCCAGCGAAAGTTTGCGGCTGTTGAAGGCATTCACCCAGGCAGGCAGTTCCTGCATGTACCAGGTTGAGGTGACCACATTGCCTGACTTTTCGTCGTACCAGTAGGCAGCATTGGCCATGTGCCCTCCCGGCAATACCGAGGCACGGTCCTTGATAGAGATGGCGAAAACCCTCGACAAACCGTTGTTGGAAAGCCTCAGTTGATCGGTCATGGTGGTGCCCAGCAGGTTTTTCGGCGACATCCGGCCGTTTGCATTGGAGGAGCCGACTGCTTTTACATCGGGATCAGAGGAGCAATAAACCGTTTTGCCGCTCTTCCGGTCGTACCAGTCGTTGGAGATGATGCCGTGGTTGCATGGGGGGGTGCCGGTATAGATGGTTGAATGGCCAGGGCCGGTGTAGGTTGGAACATAATTGTAATGGGCCCAGGTGAAATTCATTCCCTCCCTCATCAGGCGTTTGAACCCGTTTTCTCCGTACTGATCGTAAAACCGGTAGAGGTAATCATAACGCATCTGGTCGACAACGATCCCGACGACCAGCCGCGGCTGCAGTTGCTCTCCGTCTCCCTTTCCCGCGCCTGCCCTGTGAATTCCGGCGAGCAGCAGCAGGATCAATGTAAGCGTTCTTCTCATAAATTGTGTTTTTAGGGCCCGGGACCGGGCTGGTAAACAGGTTATACCCAAGCCTGCGCCGCAAAGTTATATTCTTTCGGCTTCCGGTATGTTAAAGAATTGTGAAACAACGGGGGTTTTTACCCAAAGCAGGAATTTACTACTTTTGAACCATGGGAAATCATGCGCATCATCATCACCGCGATCCGTCGGGCAGGTTGCTGGGAAGCATCCTGCTGAACGGGCTTATCACAATCGCAGAAATTACAGGGGGCATCCTCTCCAACAGCCTTGCCCTGGTTTCCGATGCCATCCATAACCTGAGCGATACCCTCGCGCTCATCCTGGCATGGGCGGCGAACAGGATCGGCGGCAGAAAACCCGATACACGCCGAACTTTCGGATACAGGCGCCTGGAGATACTGTCGGCTTTTATCAATGCCTCCGTCCTTGCGGGAATCTCGATCTGGCTCATGTACGAAGCGGTTACCCGGTTTGTGCACCCGGGGGAGGTCAGGACAGGGCTGATGTTCGTGATTGCATTGATCGGATTTGGCGGAAACCTGGTTTCCATGCTGTTCCTCCGGCACGATGCCCACGGAAACCTGAACGTGAAAGCGGCCTATATCCACCTGCTCGGGGATACCATTTCCTCCGTGGCAGTCATAGCGGGAGCCCTGGTCATCCGGTATACCGGTTATACCTGGATCGATCCCCTGCTCACCCTGGTTATCAGCATCGTGATCATCAGGCAGGCCTACGGAATATTGAGGGCGTCGGTGGAAATCCTGATGCAGAGCACCCCTGAAGACCTGGACATTGAGGAGATTGTCGCCCTGCTGGAGCAGAACCCGGTGATCAGGAATGTGCACCATGTGCATTGCTGGCAGCTCGAGGATCATGACATCCAGTTCGAGGCACATGTTGAAACCTCCAGGGACATGCTCCTGAGCGAATCGAATTTATTGATGGCTGAAACGGAAAAACTACTCCGGGAACAGTTTGGCATTACCCACACCACCCTCCAGTTTGAATTTGAAGGCTGCGGCGACGCCTCATGCTCCGTCAATGGGCATCCAGGCCATGCAGCATATGGAACAGGTGCGTCAGCGAACGGCTGATCTCGCCCATATATTCATTGACGGCCTTTACGCTGCCCGGCAGGGTGAAAACCAGGGTTCTGCCCATGACCCCCGCCACTGAACGGCTCACCAGGGCCGCAGGCTTTTCAGCCCCGTATTTCATCCTGATCATCTCCATGATCCCGGGAATTTCCTTGTCGAGCATCTCTTTTACCACGTCGGGGGTGAAATCACGCGGACCTATGCCGGTTCCGCCCGTGGTGATGACCAGGTCGGCCAGCTCCTCCTTGGCTTTGTGAAGAAGATCCTCCAGTTTGTGCTGATCGTCGGGAATAAGGTGACTGGTGATGGTGCAAAGCGCGCCGGAGGCAATGAAATGCGTTTCGAGCAGTTCAATGATACGGGGGCCCGACCGGTCTTCGTATTCTCCGGCGCTGGCACGGTCGCTGAGGGTGATCACGATGGCCCGGAAGATCTTCGGGTGGTATTCAAGCTCCATTCCTGCCGTGAGTTCCCCGGGACTGAGGACGCGGCAGAAAATGCCCTCCTTCGGCATCACGCAATTGCCCACCTCTTTGAAAATAGCGCAACTGGTACCATGACATTCCTTTCCTATCTGGGTGATCTCCAGTTCCAGGTCGCCGCAGGTGAACCGGTCGAGCGGCCGTGCCGTCCACAACTCCATCCCCGTGGTAGTGATATTTTCGGCAAATTCGCCCGGAGCGATGGTCCGGGATGCCTGGTGTTCGAATTTTTCAATGCTTTCGGTCCCGAGCAGGCTGACCTGGCGATTCCACGGGCCTGCGTGCGCATCGCCGGTAACGCCATAGTGCGTCAGCCCGATGCGGGCGACCGGCAGTTTAACCGTTCCCTTCTGTTCGGAAATATTGACGGATTTTATCTGTATGATTTGCATGGTTTTTATCTTTTTTTCGTTGGTCGGGTGGTTTTGGCCGGCGTGCCTGGAATCGCCGGGATTCCATCCTCCTTTATTTTGCCGGTAAGCCTGATTTCATCGATCACCATGGTCTTGTCAACCGCCTTGCACATATCCCAGATGGTTAGCAGTGCCACCGAGACCGCTGTCAGGGCCTCCATCTCGATCCCTGTCTGCCCGGTGCACCTGGCCATGCTTTCGACGGAGACCCCGGTTTCGTCGGGCGTCGCCCTTACATCGATTTTCGTGATGGCCAGCGGGTGGCAGAGTGGGATCAGGTCGCTGGTGCGCTTGCCACCCTGGATGCCCGCAATCTCGGCAATGGTGAGCACGTCCCCTTTCTTCATCCTGTTTTCCCGGATCAGTTCCAGTGTTTCAGCAGCGAGGGATATGTGTCCCGCGGCCGTGGCCGTGCGGAGCTGTGACCGCTTGCCGCTCACATCCACCATGTTGGCCTTGCCAAGTGCGTCGACATGCGAAAACATTTTCTTTTCAGTTGAAGACATAATTTAAAAGTTGAAAACGTAAAACTCAAAATTTTGCTATTTCGCTATTTTGCTATTTTCTCTTTATCCCCCAATATTATGAAACCCCCCCTCCCTGCTCACGCTTCCTTTTTCAGGTTTAAACCCGATGGCCTTTTCTAGCGCTTCGCGGATGCCGAGTTCTCGGGTACTGAACCGGAGGTCGCTGAACAGGCATGGGCGGATCATCCCGTTGGCCGTAAGCCGCAGCCGGTTGCAATGCAGGCAGTCGCCGCCGTGCCCGTTTTCAACGATGGTGAACTTGCCGCCGGCAAGGCTCATCTCGTGGATAAACCTTACCTCGAGCCCGTTTGCAACACAGAAGCGCCGCACTGCCTCCGCGTCGGGTTCTTCGGAAGAGTTGCGTACCACGCAGTTGATTTTCACCGGCGTAAGTCCGGCATTCCTTGCCGCTTCGATCCCGTCAAAAACCTTCCGTATGTCTCCTCCCCGGGTGATGGCGCTGTATTTCCCGGGATCGAGCGTGTCGAGGCTGATGTTGATCCGGTGGAGGCCTGCGCCGGCAAGACCGGAGGCAAACTCCGGCAGGAGGATGCCATTGGTGGTGAGGCCGAAGTCGAGGATCCCTTCGATGGCGGCAACCCTTTCAATAAAGGAAACGATCCCCTTGCGCACCAAAGGTTCTCCACCGGTGATCCTGACCTTGGTGATGCCAAGGGCAACCGCTTCGGTGATGACGGCAAGGATCTCTTCAAAACTCAAAATATCGTCATGATCCAGGAGTTTCACACCTTCGGCGGGCATGCAGTAGGTGCAGCGGAGATTGCAGCGGTCGGTCACCGATACGCGCAGGTAGGTGATGCGGCGGTTAAAGCGGTCGTACATGCACTTGTTCCCCCCTGGTTATCCGGGTGGTCCCGGTCTCCACGACCATAATCCCCCCGGCCTTTGTATATGCATTGATATGGGCCGAACCGTGGTATTCCACCGGGTAAACGGCACCATCCCGGATGACCACCGGGATCATCGATTTGCGGTCCGACCGCCGCCTGGTGTAATCGACGCCCATCGGCAGCTGAAAAACGACCGGTTGTTCCGTGTGTCCCATCATCCGGTTCAGGAAAGGTTTTACCAGTATTTCGAACAAAACGAACGAGGAGACAGGATTCCCGGGCAGGCCGAAAACAAATGTATTTCCTTTTCGCCCGAAGACCGTGGGTTTGCCGGGTTGTATGGCCACCTTTTCAAAGAGGATCTCCACCCCGGCCTCCTTCAGAATACCTGGAACATGGTCAAACTCGCCCATGGACACGCCTCCCGTGAGGAGAACGACGTCATGGTCAAGGAGACCCAGGTCGATGATGTGCCGCAGGGAAGTGCCCTCATCGCGGGCTATTCCCAGGTTGAAGGCCAGCGCCGGCAGGACCCTCAGCTGTGCTTCCAGTTGCCAGCCGTTCGAATTCCTGATCTGCGACATCCCGGGCTTGACCGAAGGTTCCACCAGTTCATCGCCGGTCGAAATAATCGCAACCCTTGGCAAAGCTGCCACCATGGGATGGGCAGCGCCCACCCCGGCAAGAACCGCCACGTGCGATGCTTTGATCTTCAGCCCCTTTTCGAGGACAAGGTCGCCGGCCCTGAGATCCTCCCCCCGGTAACAGACATTCGGCGAGACGGGGGTATTTGTGAATCTGACCCTTCCATCCCCCGTCATCTCCGAATCTTCGACCATCACCACGCAACCGGCACCCTCGGGGACCATCGCCCCGGTCATGATTTTGGAACATTCATGCCGGCCGATGGCCTTCCGTGGTATTTTGCCGGCCGCGATGGTTTCCACGATCCTGAAATCGCCGGGATGGGCGAGGTCATCCATGCGGCAGGCAAACCCGTCAACGGCTGATTTGTTGAACGGCGGAAAATCGATGTCCGTGAAGATGTCCTCCGCCAGCACCCTGCCCGGTGATTCGGACAGGGAGACACGTTCTTCGCGAAGGGACATTGACTGGCCCAGGACGATGGCGGATGCTTCTTCGAAAGAGATCATGGATGAATTTTTTATTTATTGAGTTCCCCAAGGAACGTTTCAAAACCCTTCCGGATATGTTCGTCAACCGTATTGTGGAAAGCGTCGAACGCCCTCACGAGGCGTTTCCCCTCTTCGGTAAGGACCGTATGACCGCCGTCGCTGCCGCCGCGCACCTTTTCCAGGAGCGGGAAGCCGAAGAATTTTTCAATTTTCATCAGGTTCCCCCAGGTGCGGCGGTAGGTGTAACCCAGTTCATCGCAGGCCGCTTTCATCGAACCCTTTTCCTCGATCAGTTTGAGCATGCGCCATTTGCCGTCGCCCAGGATCCCGGCCTCCTTTTCGTCTGACATCCAGATCTTGTAATGGAGCCGGATATCGGACAACCTGTCGGTGAATTTTGTTTCCATCGTGGTAGATTGATTTGCAAAAGTAAGATTATTGCCGACAGGTCGCAAACGACCATTCTCTCTTTTTAAGGAAACAGGAACGCTGTTTTTATCACCAATTTAGAACAATTAAAAATAAAATGACGGATTCTCCGTTCAATCTTCCTTATCCGGCTTTTTGCCATTTCACCATTTTACTATTTTACCATTTGATTTATGTTCACGACTACCAAAAGCACCCGCATCCTGATCTTATTGTTCATTGGCGTCCTGATGGGGGCACTCGATATCTCCATTGTCGGGCCGGCAATGCCCTCGATTGAAAAGAGCCTGCACGTCGAGGCGCGCGACCTGAGCTGGATCTTCTCCATCTATGTGCTGTTTAACCTGGTGGGTATATCGTTCATGGCAAAAATGTCGGATGCCCATGGCCGCCGCCTGATCTACATCATTGCCGTGGCTGTTTTCGGGCTGGGTTCGCTTATTGTTTCCCTTTCGCATGAAACCGTGATGCTCCTTGCCGGACGGGCGATCCAGGGTTTCGGGGCAAGCGGGATTTTTCCCGTGGCATCGGCCACCATCGGGGATGTCTTCCCGGTCGAAAAACGCGGGCGTGCCCTTGGCCTGATCGGGGCTGTGTTTGGCATTGCTTTTATCCTGGGGCCCTTTATCGCCGGCGTGATGCTCCTGTATTTCAGCTGGAATGCCCTGTTTCTCATCAACCTGCCGATCGCCGTTTTGCTGATGATCTTCGCTTCCCGGCTGCTCCCTTCGGTGAGGCTGGAGAAAAAGGGCGATCTCGACAAGGCCGGGATCGTCATGATGGCGGTGATCCTCACCAGCCTGACCCTTGCCCTGAACAACATCGACACGCACCACATCGCCGACAGCCTGGGTTCGTGGACCGTTCTGCCTTTCCTGATACTGACGGTCCTGCTTACCCCGATCCTCGTGATGTATGAGAAAATCCAAAAGGAACCGGTCTTGAACGTCAGGCTTTTTCAATCGCGCCAGGTGCGCATCGTCGGTTTCATCGCCTTCGGACTCGGGCTCTTCCAGTCCACGATCGTATTCCTCCCGAAACTGGCGGTGGGGCTGTTTGGCGTGGAACCTTCAAAGGCCAGTTTCATGCTCCTGCCGGTAGTGATCGCCACGGCCATCGGATCACCGGTAAGCGGCAGGCTCGTCGACAAAGTCGGGTCGAAGGTCATCATCATCACCGGGCTTTTCATCGCATCTGTCGCGTTGTTCCTTTTGAGCCTTGTCACGCGGAACATCGTGCTGTTCTATACTGCCGAAGCCTGCCTTGGATTCGGTCTGGCCATGCGCGCCTCCCTCAATTACATCATGCTCAACGAAGTTGCCGCCATCGAACGGGCCTCCACCCAGGGTGTCCTGGTGATCTTTGTCTCCATCGGCCAACTCACGGGCGCGGCGCTCGTAGGAGCCATCACGGCCGCCACCCCCGGGAAACCAACCGGTTTTGGCATGGCCTTCACGGTGATGACCCTCCTCTCTTCCTTCCTGGTCATCCTGGCATTTTTCCTTAAAGGCAGAAAACAGGAACTCGCTTCCCGATAGGTATTTAGAATAATTCTAAATAATCACTATCTTTGCAACGGTTATAATCATACCGATATGCATATAGAAACATATCGGTAAATAATATAATTTTGCAAAATATACAATCACAAATATGAACAACGCGATATTTAACCTTGAGCGCCCGCTGAACGAGCATACCCTGAGCTATGCCCCCGGGTGCAGGGAAAGAAAATCATTGAATGCCGAGTTGGACCGGATGAGTTCGGAAGTCCTCGACATACCGCTGATCATCGGCGGAAAAGAGGTGCGCACCGGGAAAACCGGGACGGTGGTCATGCCGCACGACCACGGGCATGTGTTGGCAAATTATCACAAGGCCGGTGAGGCCGAGATCAGGATGGCGATCGATACATCCCTGAAGGCGCACAGGGAGTGGGAATCGTTCCCGTGGGTCGACCGGGTTTCCATCACCCTGAAGGCGGCCGAGCTGATTGCAAAAAAGTACCGGTTCCAGGTCAATGCCGCCACCATGCTGGGGCAAGGCAAAAGCGCCTACCAGGCCGAGATTGATGCGGCCTGCGAAACCATCGACTTCCTGAATTTCAATGCTTATTTTATTACGGAGATATACAAGGAGCAGCCGCATTCGCAGCCCGGGATCATCAACCGCATCGAATACCGCCCGCTCGAAGGATTTGTCTTTACCGTTTCCCCGTTCAACTTCACGGCCATCGCGTCGAACCTGAACATGGCGCCCGCGCTGATGGGGAACACCTCCGTGTGGAAGCCCGCCACCACCTCGCTCCTGTCGAATTATTACCTGATGAAGATTTTCCAGGAAGCGGGGATGCCCGACGGGGTCATCAACTTCATCCCGGGTCCGGGCAGTATGATCGGCAACGTGGTGATGGGGCACCGTGATCTGACCGGGATCCACTTTACCGGCTCCAACAATACATTCAACACCCTCTGGCAGATGGCCGCAAAGAATATGGGCACCTATCGTTCCTACCCGAGGATCGTCGGCGAGACCGGCGGCAAGGACTTCATCTTTGTGCACCCCTCGTCCGATCCCCAGGAGGTTTCCGTGGCCATCGTACGCGGCGCCTTTGAATACCAGGGCCAGAAATGTTCCGCTGCATCCCGCGCCTATATCCCCGAATCGATGTGGCCGGATGTAAAATCAAGGATTGGCGATATGATTGCCACGATCACCGTAGGCGATGTGCGCGAATTCAGCCATTTCATGAATGCCGTGATCGATGAGGCCTCTTTCGACAACATCATGGGTTACATCGATTTTGCGAAGAAATCGACCGACGCAGAGGTGATCTTTGGCGGAACCGGTGACAAGTCGACGGGATTTTTCGTCCAGCCCACGGTGATCAAAACAACCAACCCGCATTTTAAAACCATGGAGGAGGAGATCTTCGGACCGGTTATGACCATCTTTGTATACAAGGACAAGGATTTCGAGGAAACACTGCAGATCTGCGACCAGACATCCCCATACGGTCTTACGGGTTCGGTCTTTTCAAAAGACCGCGAAGCCATCAACAAGGCCTGCAGGGTGTTGCGGTACGCCGCGGGGAATTTTTACTTCAACGACAAGCCTTCCGGCGCCGTTGTGGGCCAGCAGCCCTTCGGCGGCGCCCGCGGGTCGGGGACCAACGACAAATCGGGAAGCCACCTGAACCTCCTGCGCTGGACCAACCCGCGCACCATCAAGGAGACCCTCATGCCCCCCACCGAATTCACTTACCCCTACATGAAGGTAGATAAATGCCATTGAGAACGTAAAGCGCAAAGATCAAAACTCATAGCGGGGGAGCTGAAATTCCTGCATCACCTTCATTGAGTGCCTTGCCTGCATTAACTGCAATGTCTGCATTGTCTGCATTGCTTGCCTTCAGATTTTCCCTCATCCTCCTGTAAAGGATCACAGGATAGTCGCCGGGAATCAGGTTCTCGTCCATCTTCAGCCGGGTGGCCTGGGGCTGGTGGGTTTCAACGACGCGCCGGTCCTGGTGGAGGACGATACGGTTAAATTGTTTGAGGAAGAAAAAGAAAATTTCCTTCAAAACAGGCCATGGTACCATTTTCTGGTACATCCGCAGGTAGAAGATCGTATTGTTATCGTCAACGGGGACAAAGGCAACGACAATCCGCAGCGAATCCATGATATGGTTCTGCCATAGGTTCGGAAAGAGAAAGGTAAGGTAGGTTGAAACGCGTTCCGGTTTGGTCATTTTCGAAACCGGTATGGGTTGCTGCCCCTTGTCCTGTTCGTTTGACGGCCAGAATGAGATGCTGTTCCCGCTCACTTCGACATATGGGCCATTCACCACGGGGCCGATGCCTCTCCCGATCGTCGTACGGTGGATAAAGGGAACATGAACCACATCGAGCTGGTTTTCAATGCCCCTGGAATAGTGTGCCTTCCAGTGGTCGGTCATCCCCCCGGAGGGGAAGTCTCCTCCAAGGTTGTCAAACCAGGGTACCGGCGGTAGGTTTGAAAGAGACCGACTCCTGCTATTTTCGGGATCAACGGTATACCAGAGATAGATAAAACCGTTTTGTTCGGCGACGGGATAACCTGCCGCCCTGAAATGGTCGGGAACCGCGGCTGCTTTCCCGTTTGCGGGAATGTAAACGCACCTGCCCGAACTGTCAAATTCAAGTCCGTGGAAAGGACATTGCAGGTGATCGTGCAGCATTTTTCCCTTGCTCAGGGCAATCCCGCGATGGGGACACCGGTCTTTCGCCACGGTGACAACGCCGGAACTGTCGCGCCAGGCCACCAGGTTCTCACCCATGCGCCTTACGCCGATAACCCTGTTCTTCTTTACTTCGTCCGAAGCAAGGATGACATACCACTGGTTGGGGATCATGGGATTTACGATTTACGAATGACGAATGACGAGTGAGTTTAGTTTTTCCGGACCGACTGGAGGCCGTTTTCTGCCATGTATTTTGCAAAGCCTTCGTACCCTTTTTCCCTGATCATGGCGATGCAGGCAGCACGGTCTGACCTGAAGATCAGTGCGAAGAACTTTGAAATGAAATTGTTGAATTTTTTGCAGGACATCGGGTCGGAAAACTCCGTGCAGTCGGCGCAACTGGCGTATCCGTGCTCCATGTTGCAGCTCCTGATTTTGCACCAGGAGGCCTTGTTGTTTTCATGACACCCGGGACAGGAGCCGGCCACATATTTTTTGCATGATCCGCAATAAAGACCGCAATAGGCTATCAAATCTGCATTAACAGCGATTGTTTTCATATTGGTAAAATTTATACATACAAATATGAAGAAAAATAGCGAGGTAGCGAGGTGGCGAAAGGGTAAAATGGTAAAATGCCGGAAATCTTTAAATTTTCGCTACCTCGCTACCTCGCTACCTCGCCACCTCGCCACCTCGCTACTTATTGCAGCGGAGTTACAACTTCAAGCAGTTCCGGCAGGTCCATGCCGAGCTTTTTGAGGTGTTCGATCGTGGGCACGCCATTCTTATTCCAGCCGCGGCGCTCATACACAGCATCCAGCAGTTGTTCATACCGGTTTTCGCGGTAGGCGCGCAAAGCCTTCATCTTTTCTTCGGTGGATTTTCCGGCAGGGTCGAACCCGACCTGTTCGGTCAGTTGTTTGTCGTAACGTTCGGCCCGTGATTCGTATTCCTCTTTGGTAACGGGGCCGCAGGCGCGATAGGGCTGCGCATCGTGTTTGCGCAGGCCGGCACCCCGCCGGATGTTGAAGATCCTCTGGAAGTTATAGACCCTTTCGGACATGCGGATGATGTCGCCCTTCACGATGTTCGACCCGGTAACGGCATTGAAGACCGTCACATAGTTGTCGACGTGCTCGGGAACTTTGGCGGGCTCTGGAGTCTGCGCATTGTCCTCGGGCTCCACGTCATTCCACGGAAGCTTGCAGAACCCGGCGAGGCCGAACCAGGTGCGGAACATGGGGAAATAGTGCAGTGCCTCGGCCTTTTTTTCAAAGGTGGGGATCTGGTTGTTGACCATGTCCATGAAGATGAGCCAGGCTTCGTCGTGTTGCGGGCCTTTGTTGGTCATGGCATAGCCGCCCTGCTGGGCAAGCGATTCCTTCGAAACATACTGGGAATATTCGAGACCTTTGTTTTCCATGCCGATATCCTGCAGGAATGCGGCATCTCCCCAGCCGTTCTTCGCAAAAAGGGCTTTCATTTTCCGCACGCCCTGGCCGGCGATCAGGCCGAATCCTTCCCCTTTGGAAACCAGGTGCAGGAGGTCCATGGCCGCGTCGGCATTCCCGAAATTCAGTTTCAGTCCGCCGGTGCGTTCCTCGTTGAGGATGCCGTTCTCGTAACATTCCATCACGAATCCCAGGATGGTGCCCCAACTGATGGTACAGATTCCGTAGGTATCGCAGTAAAAGTTGGCTTCAATGGTGAAATCGGGGTTGAAGATGCCCGCAATGGAACCCAGGGAGGAGGTTGTTTCATATTCGGGACCGTCGACGATCACCTTATCGCCCTTGTAGGGGCCTGAACGGAGTTCGTAATTGTCGACCCCTTTCGCGCAGGCCATGTTGCAGCCGACCCAGCAGCCGTCGGGAACGTTCTGGGTGAAATAGGATTTCCAAACATCCCCCCTGATCTTGTATGCATCGGGATGGCTGCCGAATTTGAAATTGTTGACCGGCAGCAGGTCGTAATCGTTCATGATGTGGGTGAGGTGGGCCGTGCCCTTTGAACGCATTTCGCACTGTTTGTCATCGAGTTCGCGCATCTCCTTGTTGAACCTGCGGCCGCGTTCCTGGATCGCCTCCATGTTCACTACGTTGTTCCGGTTGCCGCCGATGGTTTTTACATGGGCTACCATGGCTTTGATCTTTTTGTCGCGCAAAACGGTGCCGATGCCGCCACGGCCGGCCTGTTTCAGCCTGACCTTTTTGCGTTTGATGTCGTAAAAGCTGAAGTTCAGCATGCCGATCAGCGAATGCTCAGCGGCTGTTCCCGCCGATACGACCGAAACATTGTATTTGTCCTTTTCATTGCCGGGCAGGGCCATCATGTCGTGCAACTCCTCGGCAAGCACATGGCTGTCGGATGGAAGGTCGCCTGCTTCGTAAATTTCGATGACCGCCCGTTCCTCTTCGAGCAGCACCAGGACCTCCTGGTCGGATTTCCCCTGGATCTCGAGTGCGTCGAAACCGCAGAATTTCATGAAGGGGCCGAAAAAGCCGCCCACGTTCGAATCGACCACGATGTCGGTCTGCGGGCTGATGGCGCAGCAGATCACCTTGCCGCTGCCCGAATACTGGGTGATGCCGCAACAGGGACCACCGGAGATGACGATCTCGTTTTCGGGATCGTTCCATTTGGTGTCGGGTTTCGTGGCGTCCCATAGCAAACGCAGGTCAAATCCCTTGCCGCCGGTGAATTTTTCCTTCATTTCGGCCGAAACGGGTTTTTCTTTGATCGTATGATCGCCGACATTGATGTAAAGCGTACGGTTGTTGTATCCTTTTTCAATCGGGGCCCAGGTATAGGGGTACTGCGCCAGCAATTTGTGCGTCTTCCTGAAATCTTCGAAGGTCATGGTTCTTAGGTTTTGTGAATTCTTTAACGACACAAAAGTAGAAAAAAAACTGATTGTAAAGTTCATTCAATCAAAAAGTTCGATATGCAAAACCAAACATATCGAAAAGGCAGCAAACATCTACGGAAAACGAATTACTAATTACTGATTACTAATTACGCAGTGCTGGAAAACTATTTGTGCAAACAAATTTCAGAAGGGTGAAATTAATTAAGCCGTTGCAAATACCTCTTGTTAAGAGTTTTCCCGAAACCCCGTAATTAGTAATTAGTAATTTTTAATTATCACGACCTGCCAAGGTCCTCTTCCTCCGGGAACGAAAGTTCATGCCAGCTGTAAAGTCCTTCGAGCAGGCGGTCCCGTTTTTCCTGGGGGCTCAGCCGGTCGTAGGCTTCGCGTGCTTCACGTGCCCTGCGGCGTTTTTCCTCCTCGATCTGGTGGATGTTCTCGGTATATTTTTCCTCTACGCACCGCTGGAGGAAATCGCGGGCTACGGTGGGGAACAGTTCGAGCAGGAGTTCATCCTTTTCATTGTCGGCCAGTTTCATATCCCCATACTCTTCAAAAACCGTATTCTCCTGTTTTTTGTAGTTTTTGGTATCATAGGGCGTCTCTTCCCTGACCCCGGTGAGCTGTTCCCTGAAATCGGGATCGACCGGGATGGGGGTATGGCCATAGATGCCTTTCACCAGGTTGACGAACTGGATCGATTTGGTGGTGAAATAGGGGAGGTCCTTGTTTTCGTCGATCACGCAGTTGACGGCCTGTACGCCGACGATCTGGCTGGTAGGGGTGACCAGCGGCGGGCAGCCCGACTTGATGCGGACCAGCGGCACTAACTCCAGCACGCGCGGGAGGAGATGGTCGAGTTTGAGTTGTTTCAGCTGGGCGTGCATGTTGGTGTACATTCCCCCGGGGATCTCCGCCTTTTTCACGGCATCATCGGGTTCGGGGAAATTGAAGTATTTTTCAATTTCGAGGCAGGCGCTGAGCAGTTCCTCCTCGCGGTCGTGTTTCGCCATGTATATGGCCTTGACAAAGAGTTTGTTGATGTTTTTCGGCAGCTTGTCCTTCGTGAAATCAAAATCCATGGGAAGCACCCTGCAGGTATCGTACTCGGCGAGTTCCTGGCGGATTTTCTTCAGTTCGCGGTCGATGGCTACCACCGCCTGCGGGTTCACGCCGGTGTCGATGCCCAGCTTGTCGCAGAAGATGTGGATGAGTTCATAGGCGGGTGCCGCAGGGCCCCCCGCAAAATTCCAGATGTTGGTATCCACGATGTCCACGCCGCTGACAATGGCCGATAATACGGATGCCAGCCCGAAACCGGGCGTGCAATGGGTATGAAAATCGATGGGAACCCTTACCTCGGCTTTCAGCCGCCGGATCAGCTTTGCGGTCTGCGACGGCGTAATAAGCCCGGCCATGTCTTTAATGGAGATCATGTCTGCGCCGAGCGCTTCGAGCTGCCTTGCCTTTTCAACGAAATAATCGATGGTGAAAATGTCGTGCGGTAGGGCTTTGAAGTGGATCCAGGAGCGGAATTTCTGCCGCGTTGAGAATTTCGGGTCGACCGTGAAACTGATGGCGCAATCGGCGATACCGCCATTCTGCCTGACATATTTAATGGTCGATTTCATGTTGTCGACATCATTCAGCGCATCGAAGATCCGCATGATCCCGATGCCCGACTGCACAGCCTGCCGGTTGAACCCCTCGATCACCTCTTCGGGGTAGGGGTTGTAGCCAAAAAGGTTTCTTCCCCGCGACAGCGCGGTAAGCAATGAAACATCGCCCACGGCGTTTTTGATCTTTTCGAGGCGTACCCACGGGTTTTCAGCAAGATAGCGCATGATCGAATCGGGTACGGCACCGCCCCACACCTCCATGGCATAAAAATGAGCATCCTTATAAAAGGGGAGAACCCGGTCGACCTGCTCCTGGGTCATCCGGGTAGCAAAGAGGGATTGCTGGCCATCTCTCAGGGTAAGATCCCTGATCTTCAACTTACTTTTCGACATGTTGCGCTACTTGTGTTAATTATTTAACAGTAACGCAAAAGTAGTGAATTCACCAATTCAAAACCTTTATTTTCCCGGATGGCAAAAGATTTATTCTTTCAATGGTTGCGAAGCCCTTTCTTACAGTTCAGCGTGATCCGAACGGGAGTGATGGTGGTGATGGTGATGATGGCTGTGTTTTGACACGCTGTCCCTGCGGTCGTAAAGGTAAAGACCCGCCAGGGTGATGGCCAGGCAGCATGCGGTGATGAAGGCCACAAGGGTGGCCAGGTGTTCGTCATAATGGCTGCCGGCTTCAAAAGCATGCACGACATAGCCGGTAATCCAGAAAAGAAAAAAGAATACCTGGGAAAAGAAGAGAACCTTTACGAATTTGCGTTGCGACTTTTTTACGAACCACTCCTGGGTTACCCGCAGGTTCAGTTTGTCAAGGATTGTATAATAGATCCTGATGGTGACCAGGACGGTCACTGCTTCGCAAATGCCTCCAACGAAGATGAACCGGTCGACAATGATCGTACCGGTATAAATGGCGATGAAAAAACTGTCGGCCCAGTGCCAGAAATTGAGCATGACCGTCAGCAGCAGGAATACCATCGACAGGAAGACCGCAAGCTGAAGTTTCAGGGACCTGGCCATGGTCATCAGGATGACGGACAATGCGCCGGAAAGGGCAACGGCGACGCTTGCATGACAAACCCATGCAAGGATGGTCAGCGCCAGCAGGGTGGAAATATGCCATGCCGGCCTGAGGAAGGAGAGGTACAGATCGGAACGGAAAAAATTCTTTTTGGAAGATCCGTTGTGCGGCTTTTCGTTGCTGGTAGTTTCTGTCATGGTAGTGGTATTGGCAGTTTCTGTAATGGAATGTATCGTTGTTTATGCTCATTCTTCCGGTTCTTCAAGCCTTTTCGTCAATTCATCTTTTTCAAGTTCAAGTTTAAGGATCTGCTGCCGTTTGCGATCCATGTCGCGTCGCGTGGAGGAGATCCGGGCTTCGACACCCAACAGCGCCTCCTGTTCCTTGCCGGCCGACCTGAGGATTCCAAGGTGGTCCTCCAGTTCATCCAGGTAGGCCTGGTCTTTGTTCACCGCCTGCTGAAGTTCAAAAATATCGGCGGAGAACCTCGACAGGGTGAACTGCATCTTCACCTCCCAGTTCTTTTTCTTGTAACGGAAGAAATCATCCACCCGTTTCCCGAGGATGTCAAAGGCGGTCTGGAGCCTCGCGTAAAGTTCCTCGCGCTGTTCATGCACCAGTTTTATCCCTTTGAATTCCGATTGTATCTTTTTTAAAAACTCCCTTGTCTCTTTGTATTCGTGGCTCTCCTCCGCCTGCGACAAACCCTTGTCAACCAGCAATTTCAGCCGTTTGTAGTTTTGTTCCGACTCCATTTCATAGTCACGGTGCTCCTTTTCGCGGCGTGTTTTGATGCCGGTAAATGCAACCTGGACCAGGTCGTACAATTCATCGCGATGTTCCCTGAGGAGTTTTGATGCCCTGAGGCGGTTCTGGATACCGATCAGCCCGTCCCAGGCCTCCCTTGAGTTTTCGGGCGCTGCGGCCAGCAACGTGACCCGGGTTACCTCCTCCTTTAATTCCGAATAATCGGACCAAGCCGTCAACTCGAAATCAAGCCGTTCGTCTTCAATCTTTTTGTTGACGGCGGCGAAGGCCTCCTGCAACCGGTTATACAGTTCTTCACGGTCTTCGCGCCGGAGTTTCAGCCCCCTGAAATGGTTCTGCACTTCGATCAGGAACCCTTTAGCTTCGCGGAGATCGGCGGTCGCGGCAGCACCGGCCAGTCCTGTTTCCAGGATCTCTTTCAGAGTTAAATAATTCTGAAACAGATTCTCTGTGTTCGTTTGTTCCGGTTCCATCCCTGCCTTGCTACAACCCTTCGGTTACGGTTGAGCCTGTAAAAATAGGACAGAATCGGTTACGGTGCAAATGTTCCGACCATATCTTTTACCTGTTTTTCGTAGATTTACCGCAAAAACGTAAAGATCATGCCAGAATCGTCTCTTTTAAAGAACCGGGATGGCCGGAATTACCTGGTTCCTTTCATTCTCCTGACCTCGCTCTTTTTTCTCTGGGGTTTTGCGCACGGGCTACTGGATGTGCTGAACAAACATTTTCAACAACTCCTGCATGTCACCCGGGCTGAATCTGGACTTGTCCAGTTTTCGGTTTATGGCGGGTATTTCCTTGCCGCACTGCCGGCAGGCTATTTTATGAACCGGTTTGGGTACAAAAAGGGTATCCTGGTGGGTTTGCTGCTATATGCAACCGGGGCCTTCCTGTTTTACCCGGCAGCCCTGTCGCAGTCGTTCGGGCCATTCCTTGCCGCCCTGCTGATCATCGCCTTCGGACTTGCATTCCTCGAAACAGCCGCCAACCCTTATGTTTCCGTTCTCGGTCCATCGGGCAGCGCCGAAAGGCGGCTGAACCTGTCGCAATCGTTCAACGGGCTCGGCTGGATCTTCGGACCACTCACCGGCGGTCTGATCATTTTTGGTTTGCAGTCGGCCGGCGAAAATCCCTTTACCTCCATTTCGTGGCCCTACCTCGGCATCGGGGTGGTGGTACTGCTGGTCGCCCTCTTTTTTTACAGGACGCCGTTCCCCGTGATCACGGAGGAGCAGCAGGCGGGCGCAGGAGATCACCGTTACCGCGATCTGCTCAAACACCCGCATTTCATCCTGGCCGTCGCTGCCCAGTTTTTCTATGTGGCGGCGCAGACCGGCATCAACAGTTTTTTTATCAACTATACCACCGAAACGATCAGCGGTGTTACCAATGAACAGGCGGCGATCATCCTCTCCTTCGGGGGAATGGGACTTTTCTGGGCCGGGCGGCTTTCGGGAAGTTTTCTCATGCGTTCCTTTGCGCCGCACAGGCTGCTTTCATGTTATGCCGCGCTCTGCATGGGGATGATGCTGATCGTGATCGCCGGGATGGGATGGATTTCGGTGTCGGCCCTTTTCATCACCTATTTCTTCATGTCGGTTATGTTCCCGACGATCTTCGTGCTGGGCATAAAAGGGCTTGGACCGCTTACCAAAAAGGCCTCGTCGTTCCTTGTCATGGCCATCGTGGGCGGGGCGCTTTGCCCGATGCTCATGGGGTACATTGCCGACCATTCAGCCATGAACCGGGGATTTTTTGTCCCTCTTGTTTGCTTCGCATTCGTGTTGTACTACGGAATCGAAGGACATAAAACAATTAAAAATTAAAAATTACTAATTACGATCCGATAGCGAGCCGGCAGCCTGCCGGCTGATACTGCCTGTTGCCTATTGCCTGTTGCCTTTTTAGCCAAGCCTCACAGTTCAAAGATCTTCTCCATCATTTTCCACTTCCCGGCGGAGGTTTCCCCCGGCTGCGCCTGCTGGAACCGGGAGACGAAGGCCTCCCATTCCTGCTGCCGGGGCAGGCCCGACAGCTTTTTCATATCCCTGTCGAAATCAAAGTCCGGACCTGCCTCGATGATCATAAAGAGCCGGTTTTCAAACCGGTATATCTCCATGTTCAGGATGCCGGCGGCTTTAATCCCGGCCGGGATCTCGGGCCAGATGTGCTCCGGGCGGTGCCAGTACTGGTATTCCGCGATCAGCCGGGGATCTTCATGCAGATCGAGGGTCAGGCAAAAACGTTGTGACGGGTTCATGGTTTCTGGTTTTCATGTACAAAAGAAAGAAAAATAAATCTATTTTTGAGGATGAAACCAATAAACACGCGGTTATGGATATCCTGCTGACCTTGCCACCCCATTTTGCCGCCTACCTGCGGCAGCATCCCGGAGATTTTCCTTCGGTCACGGCGGTTTATTCCGACCCGGACGGACGAAAACTGGGCTCCGGGGGGGGCACGGTGCACGTCCTCTGGCAGCATGGGATGCATATGCCCGTTTCACCCGGTTCCCGGCGCCGCATCATCATTCATTCCGACGGACAGAGCCGGCGGCTGCCCGCATACGCCCCCGCCGGGAAGAGTTTTATTCCTTTCCCGGTATTCAAATGGGGGAGGGGCCAGGAGATAGACCAGACGCTGTTTGACCTGCAGCTTCCCCTGCTGAAAAAGATACTGGACCGTGCGCCCGAAGGGATGAACACCCTCGTTGCCAGCGGGGATGCACTGGTTCATGCCGACTTCTTCTCCCCCTTCATCCCCCGGGCCGATGTCGTGTGCATCGGCGTGTGGTCACAACCCGAAACTGCTTCGAAACACGGCGTTTTCGTAGTCCCGCGGCACGATCCCACGCGGCTGGAGTATATGCTGCAGAAGCCATCCATGGAGGAGTTGCAGGCGATCACCGGAAATTCCATGTACCTCCTCGATGCGGGGATCTGGCTGCTTTCCGACCGGGCCGTTGAAACGCTGTTCAGCGAAACCGGCTGGGACAGCGACCGGCGGGAGTTCCGCAGCGGGCTGCCCGAAACGTACGATCTATACAGCGATTTCGGGAAAAAACTGGGAGAGGAGCGGGAGCTTTCAGGGGTTCTTACCGCGAGGATCGTTCCGCTGGAAAATGCCGGATTTTATCATTTTGGCAGCAACGCCGACCTGCTGAGGTCGACCCGGAAGCTGCATGATTCGGTGACGGACCAGCGCGAGATCTGGCATAAAAAAATAAAGCCCGGCCCCGAAATATTTATACAGAATGCCTCCGTGACATGGGTGCCGGGCAAAGAACATGCCTCCATCTGGATTGAAAACTCATGCATTCCCAAAAGCTGGACCCTTCACGATCACCACATCCTGACCGGGATACCCGCCAATGAGTGGTCGCCCGACCTGCCTGCCGGCACCTGCCTTGATTTTATCCCGGTCGGCCTGCGCAGGCAATGCATCCGCCCCTATGGGTTCAACGACGCCATGAAGGGGAGGGCGGGCGACTTGCCGGCCGCCTGGCTGAACCATCCGATGGCCGATTGGTTTGCAGCCCGTGGTTTTACCCCCGATGACATGGCAGTATTTACAGACCAGGATATTTTCGACTGCCCGTTGTTCCCGGTCCTGGAGGAGGGAGAATTCGGCACAGCGTTCATTCAATGGCTGATCTCATCCCCGGCTGATATTGCCGGTCGCGGGAATGATGTTTTACGGAAAAAGTGGCTTGCATGCAGCCGTTTTTCGGCCCGTGAGATCATGCAGAATACCAACCACGCACGGCTGATGCGCCAGCGACGCGAAAACCTGAAGCGTTCACTGCCGGCCCTTGCCCTCAATTACCGGCAGAGTGTATTTTACCAGCTCGACCTCGGCCACCTGGCGCGCCGGTTCCGTGAAAACAGGCTGCCGCTGCCCCCCCCGCCCCTTGCCGGAACCGATGTGATGACCCGGGTGCACGACCTGATGTTCAGGTCGTCGTATCTCGGAAAACAATCGAAAACAGCAGCCATTGAACTGGAACGGGAGGCCTTCGCTCGGCTGAGGGAGGGGATGGTGGAAAGTTTGAGAAACCAGCCTGTGGATCCCGTCATGGATGTGCACCGCGACCAGATCCTGTGGGGACGGTCGCCCGTGCGGCTCGACCTAGCCGGGGGCTGGACCGACACCCCGCCCTACTGCATCCTTTACGGTGGCAAGGTGGTGAACATGGCCGTGGAACTAAACGGCCAGCCGCCGATCCAGGTCTATATCCGCCCCATCCCGGTACCTGAGATCGTGATCCATTCGATCGACCTGGGGGTGAGCGAGGTGGTTCGCACCTATGCCGAACTGGCAGGGGCGCCACAGCCGGGCTCCGCCTTTGCCATCCCAAGGGCGGCGCTGATGCTTGCCGGGTTTCATCCCGGCTTTTCGGTAAGGCACCACCGCACCCTCCGGGAACAGCTAACCGTTTTCGGCGGCGGACTCGACATTTCGCTGATGGTGGCGGTACCCAAAGGGAGCGGGCTGGGGACCAGTTCGATCCTGGCAGCCACGCTGCTGGGGGTGTTGTCCGATTTTTGTTCCCTGGGATGGGACCGCCACGAGATCGCCTCGCGCACCCTCCTGCTCGAACAGCTCCTGACCACCGGGGGAGGATGGCAGGACCAGCTGGGCGGCATCTTTGAAGGGGTCAAGCTGATCGAAAGCACGCCGGGGCTGCTGCAGCGACCGGTATTAAGCTGGGCCCCCGACCACCTCTTCACCCGTCCCGAAACCCGGGAGCTTACCCTGCTGTATTATACCGGGATCACGCGCATGGCCCGGCACATCCTCACCGATATCGTAAAGGGGATGTTCCTGAATTCGTCGAAACACCTCGGCATCCTGCAGGAGATGAAACACCACGCCCTGCAGACCTATGCGGCCATCAGGCACCACGACTGGGAGGAGCTGACCAACGCCATCCGGTATTCATGGGAACTCAACCAACAGCTCGACGCCGGGACCACCACTCCCGAAATTGAGGTGATGCTGAAGCTGATCAGGGATTATGCTGTTTCGTGGAAATTACCGGGAGCGGGTGGTGGCGGATACCTGCTGATCATCGCGAAGGATCCTGCCGCGGCAGGCATGATCAGATCGGTTTTACGGAACAACCCGCCGAACAACAACGCGCGTTTTGCCGACTGGAAGTTGTCGGATACCGGGATGAAACTCACCAGGAGCTGACGAGCTTAGTCGTATGCAAGCAAAAGGGGGTTTCTTAATTAAAAATTAAAAATTAAAAATTACTTTTTGATAGTGAGCAGGCGTGCTACCTTTATTTCGTTTTTTATCTCTGTGGTTCTCCCTACATCTCCGTGGACCTCCGTGTAATTATTTGTTACACAGAGATCCACAGAGTCATTTCAGAGATACACTGAGAGGTTAACACCACGTTATTTAATCATAAGGAATAGTGCAATCCTTCATGATTGTTTAATCGGAAAAACAGGAAAAAGGAATCGTACTGTTAGCAATTTATTTTGGCGGGAAAGATGGGTACAAAGAGTAGCCCTTGGAGGGGAGGGAGAAGGTTTGGCTAAGATTTCCTTGTTTCCCCGGCTGGCATGGGGCTCCCCCTCCCCTTCAAAGGGCCGGGGAGAGATCCTTTGCCAAAGGCAAAGACTGCATCCTCCAGATTTCGTTGATCGGATGTTCGATTGCTCCATTCAACTGCCGCCCTTTGGTGGAAAATGAATTGCCCCCAGCTTCAGCTGGGGGTGGAGCAGGCCGGAGAACCAATGGGCTTCAGCCCAAAACTTCCAGTTTTGTCAATTTACCTTTCTTTCTTTTGCTGCCATCAAAAGAAAGAAACAAAGAAAAATCACCGCTTACGAAAATTCACTAAAAATCTGCGTCACTCGCTAAACTGCGGAAACCCGGCGCTGCGCACCTCGGACAGTCCGCAGTTTTTAACGCTCATTCCTTGATTTTCTTCACGTGAATTTCCTCATGCGGGTCCTGCGCTTGGCAAACCTTTTTTGATTTACGATTTACGAATGACGATTTACGATTTATGTGGTAACCGGCCGGCTGCCTTTTCACTATTGCCCACTGTCTATTGCCTGTTACCTTTTTTCCATGCCCTTTCAAAACTTAGAATTTCAATTTCGGATTCCTGGTCTCATCAGTTAAGATTATGATTAAGCCTTAAGAAAATTTGGTATTTTTGACGTTCCAATGACTGAAAGAATGAGAAAGATAATATATATCCTGTTTCTATTGCTGTTTTGTCTGCCCGGTTATACCCAGGTGGTATATGAAGACATCAACAACACCGCCATTTATGAATTCCTCGACGAAATGGCGAACCTCCGGCTGATCACCCTGAATTCGGCGATCAAACCCTATTCGAGGGCCTATATTGCCGCGAAACTTTACGAAGTGAAGCGGGCTGACAACAGGAGCCCAAACCAATTGCTCAACAAGCGCCAACGGAAGGAGCTGGCCTTCTACCTGCGGGACTTCCAACTAGATGGAAATCAAAAGCAAATTAAAAATTACGAATTAAAAATTACGGACGATACAACACACGGTACGGGGCAGGCGAGACGGATGGCGGATGATTATGATTACAAACTGAACTTCGTGTGTCCTAAACAGCAAAATATGGTGTTTGCCCTGAATCCGCTGGGGTTTCATTACAAGGATTCCCTGTTTACATTTTCAATCCGGCCGATCCTTGGGTTCCAGTGGATGACCAACGAGCATGCAGCCGAATACCACCGCTGGTGGGGAGGGAGCATGTTCGGGTACATTGGTAAAAACTTCGGGTTTTACGCCAACCTGCGCGACAACAACGAGAGTGTTCCGATGGCCAAACCGGGATACTTTACCATGGAACCGGGTTCGATATATAAGTACAATGACAATGGAAGCGTTGATTTTGCCGAAATGCACGGTGGACTGGTGGCTTCGGTCAAATGGGGCTCCATCGGCGTTATGATCGACCGGGTAGCCTGGGGCGACAACTACCACGGGGCGAACATCCTGTCTGGAAAGGCCCCCGCTTTTCCATACATCCAGCTGCACCTGAACCCGGTAAAGTGGTTTGACTTCAACTACATGCACGGGTGGCTCAATTCTAATGTCACCGACAGCAGCCGCTCCTATTACACCGCCGGCGTATACCGCATCGTGACGCACAACAAGTACATCGCAGCCAACATGTACACCTTCATGCCCTGGCGAGGGTTCAACTTTTCGCTGGGGAATTCGATCATATACAGCGATATCAATGTGAATCCCCTCTACCTGGTCCCGTTTTTGTTTTACAACCCGGTGGATGCCTCCAAAAATAATTATGTTGACAATGCGGGGTCGAACTCCCAGTTATTCTTCAACATCAGCAGCAGGCAGATCAACCACCTGCATCTTTACCTTTCGCTGTACATCGATGAATGGAAAATGGCCCGTGTCATGAAGAAGGACCAGCACAATTTTACCAGCCTGAAAACAGGTTTCAGGCTAAGCAACTTCCCGGTTCAGAACCTCATTCTAACTGCTGAGTATACGCGTACCCAGCCGATGACCTACGACCACTATATTCCGACCACCACCTTTGCCTCCAACGATTATGTATTGGGCAGTTACCTGCGCGAAAATTCGCAGGAAATCTACGTTGCCCTGTCGTGGCACCCACTGCGGGGGGTGCTGATCAATGCCTCCTATACCCTGGCGCAGCATGGCGACAATGTAAAGTACCAGAGCAATGCCGGTTACCCGCTTGACCAGGTGCCCTTTATAAAAAACATTACCTGGCAGAACAACGCGGTGGAGTTCTCTGCCAGGTATGAATTTGTGAACAACGGCTATTTCTTCGTGGAGTATCTCAACTCCGGGCGCCAGGGGGATATCGGGTACCAGCCCGCTTTTATGACCGGCCAGACCCATACCTTCCTGACGGGGATCAACATCGGGTTCTAACCGGTTTCTTTCCTTTTCTTTCTTTCAAAAAACCGGTAGACCAGCAACCCGGCTGCAGCCCCTGCAAAGTTCGCGACCATATCGGCAACCTCAAAGGAACGGCCCAGGTGCATGGCGCGCTGCAGCACCTCCATCAGGGCCCCCCACAGGAAGGAGCCCGCAAGAATGAAGAGCAGGGAACGAACGTGTCTCGGAGAAACACTTGCTCCCCAGCAGAAAAGGAACGACAGCCCGCAATACATGCAAAAGTGGATGATTTTGTCGGCGCCGGTGAATAGCGGAATCGTAGGCAGGTCATACGCCGGCAACAGGGAGAGCATGGCGATGATCGCCAGGTAAACCAGGACGATGGCGATGCGAAGGCCCGGTTTAAAAGAGAAGAAAAAACGGATGACCGGCAAGGAGGTGTGGGTATAAAGTGAAATAAAGGATGAATAAGGCCATTCTAACCCGTGGTAGTCTTCCTTTTGAGATGGTTGAATACTTCGGTCATCAGAACACAAATCACAAAGAGTCCAATCACGATATAAATAATATTGGCAGTGAACAGCTGCATTGCAAAGGCGATTAAAATCAGGAAAATATTCATCATCATCAGGATGAAAGTTGCCTTGAGGTGCGACAATCCCGACTGGATCAGGATGTGGTGAAGATGCATGCGGTCGGCGTGAAAGGGGGACTGGCGGCGCAGGATACGGATCCAGAATACCCGCAGGGTGTCGAAAATGGGGATTGCCAGGATCCCCATCGCTACGGCTGGTGCTGCCCGCAGGTTCAGCACCGTTTTGGCGGTGACGGCCGATTCACAGAACTTAATCACGAAAAAGGTGAGGATATATCCCAGCACCAGCGACCCGGTGTCGCCCATGAAGATCTTGTTCTTTTTGCTGAAAACATTGAAATAGAAAAATGATAACAGGGAACCCACCAGGGCGGAACTGAGAATGACCAGTTCAAGCTGCCCGGTCATCCAGAACCAAATGCCGAAGGTACTGATCGCAATGATGGCGATGCCGGAGGCCAGGCCGTCGATGCCGTCGATGAGGTTTATGGAGTTGATGATGCCGAAACTGATCAGCATGGTAATCAACAGGCTCGTTATCATGGGAATTTCATGAATGCCCATGAACCCATGCAGATCGGTAATCCGGATGTTCCCGAAAAATATCAGCAAATCGAAAGCAACCAGTTCCCCGATGAATTTTTGCAAGGCGGTAAGCACCATCAGGTCATCCTTCACCCCCAGCATGAAGATGATGATCAGTGCCACCATGAACAGTTTCAGGTCGGGCAGGTAGGATGCCCTCAGGAAAAGGAGCGAAGTGATCCCGAAGGCGATAAAAATGGCGGCTCCGCCCAGGGTTGGAATGGCTCCGTCATGTGAATCGCGCCCGTTGGCTGATTTGTGCAGGTGTTTCTCTCTTGACAGATGCACGATGGAGGGGATGGAAAACCAGGTAATACCAGCGGCAAGAAAAAAGGCAAAGAGAAGCCTTAAAATATCAGAAGTAAATATAATGCTCATTATGTGTTTTTTTAGCAACCATCCAGCATTGTAATTGATCAATCAGGTTAACTTTAATAATTTTGACAAAAACAGCACATTAATTTTTTCAGGTTAAAACAGATTTATTTGAAAAATTTTCTTCCCAGAAAATCCAGATAAGAAAATAAATGCCAAAGAAAAACCACCTGCTTATATAGTTGTGCATAAATGAATAGTGTTCAGGAAATTTTGAGAGGGTCAATGCCAGTAAAACAAGGTGGAATATGGCAGCAATCAATAAAAGGATTGAAGACAACGGGATATACCAAAATTTTTTGCGCCAGGATCCCCTGCAAAAAAGCAGGATCAATGTCATTTGAATAACCTGTTTTAACGCTGTGCAAAGAGGTTGTTCCTGCAATGCCTGATTATTTTGGAAATAGAGGGTGTCTGTATTGAAAGTTGCAGGGATGCGAAAGATGTTCGTTACGATCCAATGAGTTACAGGAGCCTGAAAACTTATCAGAAATTTCTGTGCTGGCATTAAAAAACCATACAGGACTTCATCAATATGAAAAAGCTTCCACAAACCAACAATTACCCCTGACAGGAGAAGAAATACTAACAAACCTCTTAGCGATTTATACCTGTCTGAGTAATACTCCCAGTTTTTGGAGATCCGTATTTTCATTTAAAATAGGTGAAGAAGGATTCAAGAATCCTGGATTTACTAAACATCGTGGAAGAAAGTGAAACAGAATTTTGTGATAAATTGGAAAGACTTTCAGCACTCATTTTGCTGAAAGCCAGAAATCCTGCGGCAATCGAATGACAATCGGAAGGATCAGCACCAATACCGATGTTGTATTCTTTAACCAGGTGCTGCACCTCCCCGTTCATGATGGCAAAAACAGGCTTTACAGCGTTTAGATAGGATGAAAATTTCAATGGAATATACCGGTCGAAAAGAGGATCTGGTTTTAGCGAAATAAGGAGTACCTGGCTTTGCGCAAAAACGTGCGACATTGCAGTTTGTGGCTGACGACCCCAGAAAGTGATCCCCCTGATATTATTTGTGGCAGCAATTCGTTTTAATTCATCCAGGTTTGATCCATCCCCAAAAATATTCAATCGCATACGTTCATTCCCGGGAAATGCCTCGTGGAATCCCAGGATGACCATATCAAGGTTCTGTGTTTGGGCTATATTCCCTGCAAATGTAAAGTGGAAAAAGCCCGGGTCGAGGGTTATACCGGATTGATTTACAGTTTCCATTCCCCCGGACCATTGCGGCATGACATGGATTTCTTTTCCAGGCACATACTCATGTATCCGCTCTGTAAATCCTGGACTGGATACAAATATACCACTGCAATTTTTGTAAACTGATGAAACGACCCAGTCGAGCAGTTTTTTAAGCCACCAGCTTTTCCTGAAGGCCAGGGCATAAACTGCATCAGGCCAGAGGTCCAACGTCCAAATGAATATTCTGCACCGGTATATTTTTTTTGCCAGGACTGCAGGCAGTGCCTGCATCAGCGGCCCAGTCTGAAAGACAAAGATCCTGTCATACTTTCTGCCCTTAAACAATAGAAATACGGAGCAGAAAAAGGCAAAACTTATATAATGCAGTACTTTACGAAACCTGCTTTCGCGGTATCCCTGGACCGTGAAGATCCGATGAACCGGGTATCCCTGCCAGTCGTTTGTCGTATAAATTGAGTTCTTATAACCGGGATACTTGTTAACCTTACCATATGGATAACTGGGTGCCTGGGTCAGAACCTCAAAATCAATCCCCTGCGCCCTGAATTCAGGAAGCAGGGAATTGATGAAGAACTCTTCAGGATAGAAACGGTCTGTGAGGATCAGCGTTTTTTTCTTCTTCATTATTTGTTTCTTACAGCGCTGCTCATACCGGGTTTGAAATCCGCCATTTTTGTAATCATTGCCCAATTATCACGGAACCATTCAATGGTGGTTATCAAGCCGGTCTCAAAATCCATAACGGGTTTATATCCGATCAGGTTGCCGGCTTTTTCTACAGAAGCGAGCAGCCTCATCTTGGTATCCCATTTCCGGGTAGGCTTGAAATCAATTTCACTGGTACTTCCTGTTAACCGGTTAACCGTTTGAACCATGTTAAGAATACTGATTTCCGACGACGAGGCAAGGTTGAAATTCTCACCGATTGCGCTGGGGTTGAAAGCACCCTTTACAAGCCCCTGGACCAGGTCAAGCACATAGGTAAAATCCCTGGTTGCTTCTCCTGTCCCGGTTATGGGCAAGGGTTTATTTTGCAAGGCCCAGAAAATGAAATTTGGGATAACATTCCGGTATTGTCCCGGTACCTCGCCCGGGCCATAGGAATTAAAGAACCGGCAGTTCACAATTGGCAGTTCATAGTGGTGATAGTAGAAATTGCAGTACATTTCCCCTGCCATCTTGTTTACCTGGTATGGAGTCGTCAGATGCATCGAAATAAAATCCTCCTTCAACGGCATTTGCCCGTATGAACCATAGATGGCACAACCACTCGAAGCATAAACAAACCGGTCGACTTTTGCCAACCTGGAATATTCCAGTAATTTGATCATTCCGAGGATATCGACATCCGCTGATTTTTCAGGATAATCGACTGAATTCTGGTTTGCAAAAAACTTAATACTATCTACCTGGAGAGGTATCCCCCCCATATTAATCAGTTTGAAATAAATTGTTTTAGAATTCCCGGTAATTACGCTTCCAAAATTCACCGCTGATGTGGTCGAAAATAATTGGGTAATAGCAAAGTTAGGCAAATATGATCTCCCTGGCCCGCCGTATGCCCCTATATCATTCAGTAATCCACCCATTGAAGGGAATTGTGCATTTGAAGGCATTAAATCCTGAGGTGGATCATAATATGAATCGAATGGATTACCGGCATCTATGCAGGGAGAACCGGTTAAAAGATAAAAGCTGCTGTCAGCAAATATCGGATTGAGTGAAATATTTCCAGTGCCAGTTCTGCCGTCTTCAATATCATTATACGTTGCGTAAGTAGAAGATCCGGAAATATCTGTCTGATGTCCCTTTGACTGACTATTATTCCAAATAATATTATTATTGAATAGCAAATATGTGGTTCCCGCAAATATACCGCCACCCATTCCAGCGTATCCTGTTGGCCCTGATCCATAGGATAAATTTCCAATGATGCTGTTATTTTCGACAATATTCGATACTGTATTAT